>Ga0210043_1003077_pt1 | contig 10189 bp, 23 predicted proteins | sample CryGeymet201501t_FD_183990 | JGI IMG/M metagenome (GOLD analysis project Ga0210043, IMG submission 183990) | Groundwater microbial communities from Crystal Geyser aquifers in Utah, USA - Crystal Geyser metaG 2015-01t (SPAdes) (version 2) | ecosystem: Environmental > Aquatic > Deep subsurface >... | reverse complement strand
ATGAAATGGATTTTGATGGATTACATATAACAGTCGGCACTATAAGTACTCCAACATTTGCTTGTAGGTTTATTACATCAGGTCAGCAAACTAAAATAGATATTAAAGATTGTGTCGATATGCCTTCATTAATTACCACATTTGATGATGAAATTATGCAATTTGTATCAAAGAAAGAATACAAACAACAATTATTACCTAATTCTAATAATTATTCTTGGTTTAAAGGCGATTATTTGTCAAAATATAAAGTTCAAAGTGAAATTATAGATAATAAGATTAAAGAGAATATCTTAACTACATCAGTTGTATATTATAATTACGATCTTGGGGTGTGGGAAAATAAAGATATTATGAAATTAAATAAAAAAGATAGAAAACAAATAAGAAAGTGGGTAAGTGCTTGTGAAAAAATAGGTATTGATACAAGTCAATTACTTACAAATGAAAAGATAGAGGTATAGATAATGCAAAGAATATTAATGATCGGACTTGGTGGACTTGGAACTCAAGCTATGATGCCACTTTGTCAATACATTAATTATAAGTTTACAGATAAATTTGAACTTATATTTATCGATGGTGATCGGTATGAAGAAAAAAATCTAAGTAGACAGATATTTAATGATTTTGACAACAAAGCTATCGCATCAGCAAATCTTTTAAGGACAATGTTCAAAGGAATTAAAATATCAGCAATAGATAAATATATTTCTATATACAATATTTCAGAGATTATTAAAGAAAATGATTTATTGTTTATAGGTGTCGATAACAATAGCACAAGAGCTTTAATTGAAAAGCGTTGCTTAGAATTAAATAATGTTATAGTTATTTCAGGTGGAAATGATTATACAGATGGGAATGTGATAACATTTGCTCGTAAAAAAGGACAAACAATAGGTAAGATTTTTACAGAACTTCATAAAGAAATAGGTAATGGTAAAGATAAATCACCAACAGAAATATCTTGTGGCGAGTTAGCTAAAACATCATCACCACAATTAGTACTTACTAACTATAATGTTGCAAGTATTATGATGAATGAATTATATTCTATACTCGAAAAAGGTAAATTTCACAATGAAGTATTTACAGATATTTTGTATAATTCAAGTCGTTCAACACAAGAATTTAAGCATAAGTTAAAAATTGCTTAATTAAGGGGGATAATATGATAAAAAGAAATTTTAATATATATAAATCTTTTAATTCAAAAGGTGCCTCAAGTTTAGCATTTTTAAGAAATGAAGCTGAATATTTTAATTCTGAAGATATGTTAAATATTAATACATTAACTAAAATTAATATATGTCATATAATTAAAAAATTAAAAAACCATGGATTTAAAGGTACTGGGAAACATATGTTATGGCAATATTTAAAATCAAAGGATAAATTATCTTTAATTGACAATATCTCATCTTATGCTATCAGAAAAATAACATGGATAGAAATATTTGATTTAATAGAATCAAACAATAACCATAATGAAAAGTATATTTAAAGTACTTGAGATAAAACATAGGGTTAGATTGTCATTCTTGGCACCAAATTTTAACCACAATGAACAATTTTAACATTGTTAGTAAAAATATATGCTTAAAAAAATCTTTGATTAGAATTGATTTATTTAGGTTTAAACACTATATTAAAAATTAAACAAAATCATAGTATTATAATCACTTATAAGTAACAACAAAATATTTATATACTCTTTGTCCTATAACTATCCTAAAGGATAGTTATTTATTATAATTATATATAATATAATTATATATAATAATATAATATATTTATATATTATATTAATAATTAAAAGTAGAATACTATGTTAATAGTATTCTTTTAATTACTACATACCATAAATAAGTATATTATAAATAATATACTTATTTAGGTATTACGTAATTAAAAGGCATGTGCCTGTTTTTTAAATTCAGTGTTATGCTTTTTATGTATCCCATATATAGTCTGTGGTATATATATTGAACATTATGAATTCATTATAATGGCGGTTATGGTATGTTATAGCACGGCATTATACAAACATTAAACAAGCGTTTATATATTTATTATAACATATTGGAGGTAAAAATGATAAAGGTTTTAAGAAATAAATATTGTGGTAGTAGAAGATCAAATGAAGATATATACAATCTTGAGTCTGTTGATGATAGGTTATCTAAAATAATTGAAACAATTGAAGAAGGTGTTGGTAATGAATTTTAATGAATTTAAAGAAGAACATTTTGATACAATGACAAAGTTATTTTTTGATGAGAACGAATCGTATGAAAATGAATTTAATGATTATGTTTTTAAACAATATACAGCATATTTAAATAAAAGGTGATAATTATGATGATGTCATATCAATATATAAGAAATAATTTAAACGATTTTAAAATATGTAAATCATGTTATATTATAAATTTTAAAAGTAATATTAAATGTATTGAATGTAAGAAACAAAAATTTGATACTGATATACTTGAAGTAGAAAATGCGATAGATCTTGAAAAAGAATACTATGTAAATGATGAGAAAGAAATGGATGAAGAATCATTTGAAAATATGACTATTACTGTGTGATAACAAAAAGTATATAAATGTCAAAATTTACCAATAATAAAATGGTTATAAAAATTGAAGAACTGGAACAAAAACTAATTCTAATACAAAATGAATTAAATGAATTAAAACAACTTTATGAATATAAGTTTTCAGCTATGCAGTCCAGTATCGCTAAATATTTGGAGCATAAACAAAATGCAAAGTTACGATAGACGTTTGTACAACATAAAACTTAAACATTATAATAAAAATGTTAAACTAATGAACAAAGGTATAGTATATAAAATTATATACTATTTCACAATATTGGTAATAACTATATTACTATACAAAATACTATAATTTATTAAAGTAAATAATAAAATTTAAGGTGATGATTAACATGCCAAAAATACAAATAGCAGATCCTAAAGATGCATTAACCTTAATGTATCAGTTAAGAAAAGATGGGCATAGTGTAACAAAATCATATATGGTTGTAGAATGGGAATATAAGAAAGGAACCCCTAAAGATTTGATACCATATAATACAGAATATGAAATACTTTAAATAAGTTTTGAAATAAAGATGATGAAATGAAGCAGTTGAGAAAGCAATAGAAGCAAAGAAAATACAGTATCAGTACGGTATGAGCCAGTTAATAGAAGACAAAAAATTTATATACAGCCTTGAACAGCAACTTGAAGAGGTAAAAGGAAGATACAAAGAACTAGCAGAGAAGCTTGGTGTTACAAAAGAAGACGAGAAGAGTTTGTTTTAATTATAATGAAGCAAGGCACTAAACAGCACTTGCTCACTTTTAATCAAGTAGAGAATAAAATGAGTATATGGCAAACTGATGAAGAGAAGTTAAGAATCTCTGCATCCCATAACGGCTTTGAAGAGATGGTATGGAGCGAGAAATATGAGATGTATTTCCCTAAAAGTAAGATTGAAAAGATTGAGAAACATTGGTATCAAGGATGGTAAATACAAAATGGAAAGTTCAACAATAAAACCAAGAAGTAGATGTTCAGGGGATGTATTCCAGATACAGGAGGGTATAGATGTGCTTATTGCCATTTTGCCTAATAAATATTAAACGAAATTTTAAAACAGGTGATAAAAATGAAAGAATTGTTTAAATTATTAGAAGATAAATTTTGTAAAATATGTGGATTTAAAATATTTAGTAAATCAAAGAATATGAAAGTGTTATGTAGATGTGAATGGGAAGAATTTGAACCCAATCATAGATAATAAGTAAATGAAAAAAGGTGATTAAAATGGAACCGCAGGAAGCGTTAATAGGAGTGGCAATATTCATTGGTTTTGGTGTTGGTCTTTTACTTGGTCTAATTTGGATAGATCAAACAGCAGATATTGGTCAAATGGTTTGTGAGGAGAATGGTTTTGGTGACTATGTTAGTTTTGATAGTTCATCTAAAACTATTAAATGTGAACCTACTATTGATAAGTTCCACTATGATAGTGGTTATATAGAAATTGGATACAAAGGTGATTAAAAATGTGTGATGAATGTAATTATGATTTTGAAGGATTACGAGATGATGAAGAATGAAACAAATAGAAGAAACCCCTCCAATGTTAACTATTAAAGTTAATTTCCCTATGTATGATAAACACTATCGTAAATATTTAATTAAAAAATTAGGATTGTAATTAGTTCTTATATTCCATAACCTTTTTAAACCTTAAGCCTACCTTTAATATTATATTTACGGTGATAAAATGAAAATAACTATGGTTGGTACTGGATATGTTGGTCTTGTTTCTGGAACATGTTTTGCTGATATGGGTAATGATGTTATTTGTTTAGACATCGATGAAAAAAAAATTCAATCCTTAAATGAAGGAATTATTCCAATTTTTGAACCAGGTCTTAAAGAATTAGTTGATAAAAATGTTAAATCTAAAAGATTAACTTTTACAACTGATAAAAAATTTGCTTATGAATCTTCTGACTTTATTTTTATTTGTGTTGGAACTCCCCCTAAACATAATGGTGATGCAGATTTACAATATGTATTTGCAGTTGCACAGGATATTGCAAAAAATTTAAATAATTTCAAAGTAATTTTAGATAAAAGCACAGTTCCTGTTGGAACAGCAGAAAAAGTAAAAAGAATAATTCAAGATTTAACAGATAAAGAATTTGCAGTTGCTTCTAATCCCGAATTTTTAAGAGAGGGTGCTGCTATAAAAGATTTTCAAAATCCAGATAGAGTAGTAATTGGTACTGATTCAGATAAAGCAAAAATTATGTTAGAAAAATTATATCAACCAGTTACAAGAGTAGGTAAACCATTAATGTTTACAGATATAAAAAGTGCAGAATTAATTAAATATGCAAGTAACGCAATGCTTGCTACTAGAATTTCTTTTATGAATGAACTTTCTCATTTATGTGAACAAGTGGGTGCAGATATTAAACAAGTATCTAGAGGCATGGGTCTTGATTCAAGAATCGGGTCTAGATTTTTACAAGCAGGAGCAGGTTATGGGGGTAGTTGTTTTCCAAAAGATGTTAAAGCTTTAGCACAATCTTTAGAAAAGCATGGTTTAACTTCAAATATTTTAATGTCAGTGGATTATACGAATGAAAGACAAAAACGCTCTTTAGTCCCAAAATTAAAAAAATTATTACCTAATTTAGAAAATAAAAAAATAGCTATTTGGGGAATTGCTTTTAAACCAAGAACAGATGATATCAGAGAAGCTCCTTCACTAGTAATAATCGATCAATTACAAAATGAATATGCTAAAGTTTCTTTATTTGATCCTGAAGCAATGGAAAATGCAAAGTCTCAAATTAAAAATGTTGAATTTAGTGAAAATATGTATGATTCATTAAAGGATGCAGATGCACTTATCATTGTAACAGAATGGGATGAATTCAGACAACCAGATTTTAAAAAAATGAAATCTTTAATGAAAACTCCAATCATAATAGATGGTCGAAATATTTATGATGCAAAAGAGATAAGAGAGTTCGGATTTGAATATGTTGGGGTTGGAAGATAAAAACAAACAAGTGTTATAAAAAACAAACATTTATTAAATAGTAAGGGTTATCTTAAAAAATGGACTTAAAAGAGAAACAACAAATCCAGAAAAGGTGAATGAAGAATGATAAGACGTCCTATTATGTATGATATGGTTGATATAAAAGTAAATTATGGACACTGGATTTGGATAATTGGAATTACATCAATGTATTTAATAATTATATTCGCAATATTAAAATTGTTTGGGTGGTTATAATATGTCTTACAAATCTAAAACACAAGAAAAGAATTAGGATTGGGTGGTGAAGAATGAGCTTAATAATAAAACCAGACTTACATGATTATGAGTTTGATAATATAACTAAAGTAAAAGGAAGCGTAAAGTGTCCACACTGTAATAAAACTCAATCCCAAAGATTTGTTGAGGTTGTTCTGGACAACACATATATAATTATTTTAATATTTTGTAGTGAGTGTGAAAAACATTATAAACTTGATTTGGAGAGGGTGTAAGAATGAAACGAGAAATAATAAATAAATGGTTAACTAGACGTTATGGTGAAAGTTATGATACTGCTACAGATGAACAAAGAGAGTGGGCAGAGATATACTACGAGGGGCTTTAAGAATGATACCAGAACATATGTTTAAACTAAGAGATATGGCACAACAATATAAAGTTAGAATACCTGATTTGATGGAGACGTATAGTTCTCTACAAACAAAGTATCTAAGACGAGATATAGACCAACATAAACCTATCCATGACCTTTTAAAATGTAGTGGTTATGGAACTAAAGCTCTTGAAGTCATGGATAGATATTGTAGGATGAAAAACCAATAAATTTAACATTCCTTAAGGAAACGCCACGAGTTTGGCATCATCAAAGGAAAGGTAGGATAACGAGTAACTAAAAGGACTCGCCGTAATAATAGCTTATGAATGTAAGTATCCTTTCCATACTCACTTTACAATGAATACAAAAAATCAAAAACGTTCAATGGGATTATGGGTTGATACAAGCTGTAATCCAAGAATATGCCCAAAGTGGTATATAAAGTATTAAACGAAATAAACTTGCCCCCTCGCAGAGATGAAAAATGAGATACTTTAGTATGTTTACAGGAATAGGTGGATTTGAATATGGAATACAACAAGCATTACCAAACGCAGAATGTGTCGGATACTCAGAGATTGACAAATATGCAATCCAAACTTATGAAAGACACTTCAAACACAAGAACTATGGAAACGCAACAAAAATTAAACCAGAAGAACTACCAGACTTTGATATGCTCTGTGGAGGATTTCCTTGCCAAGCATTCTCAATCGCTGGAAAACGGAGAGGTTTCCAAGATACCAGAGGAACACTCTTTTTTGATATTGCAAGAATTGTTGAAGTTAAAAGACCTAAAATTGTTCTCCTTGAAAATGTCAATGGGTTACTCAATCACAACAAAGGGGAAACTTTCAGAGTCATCATTCAAACGCTTTCAGAATTGGGGTATGATGTTCAATGGATGGTTCTTAACAGCAAATTTTTCGGAGTTCCCCAGAACAGAGAGAGGGTGTTCATTATCGGAAGTCTTAGAGGAACAAGTAGAACGCAAATACTTCCTTTCAGAAGCGACAATGGAGAACTTAATAAAGAGAGTGAGACGAGGTTGGAACTCCTCTATGATGGAGACTATCAAAGCAAAAGAATCTACTCGGTGGATGGAATTAGTCCAACAATACCCACAAGCAAGTCAGGAGGAAATCATGTTCCGTTTATTGCAAACCATTGGTTTAGAAATGGCAATCCCAAACAAGGAGGCACAGGAATGTTAACTAATACAGAGACTTATTTTTGTTTAGATAGAAGTCCTCATTATGTTAATGGTGTTAGAAGATTAACTCCTTTAGAATGTGAGAGATTGCAAGGATTTCCAGATGGGTGGACAGAAGGAGTATCCGAAACACAAAGATATACTCAATGTGGTAATGCTGTAACAACTAAAGTAATCAAATCCATCGTGGAGAAACTAATCGGGGGCAAGTTTACTCAAGGGGCTACGCCCTCGTTTAATAAGGATTTAACGGAATTTAACAAGTTAAATTCCCAAATGACGCTTAACAGCGTCACTTCGCTAAATCCTGATATTATGTTCAATTTGAGAGGTCGGCTCCAAAGCCGTGAGAAACAATGAAGAAGATAAAAGTTTTAAATTTGTATGCTGGAATAGGAGGAAACAGAAAGCTCTGGGATGATGAAAAAGTAGAAGTAACTGCTGTTGAAATAAACCAAGACATAGCAGGAGTTTACAAATCCTTTTTTCCACATGACGAAGTGATTGTCACGGATGCCCACCAATATTTATTAGACCACTTCAAAGAGTTTGATTTTATTTGGTCATCTCCGCCTTGTCCGACTCATAGTAAATTATGTTTTAGTCAACCAGTAAAGAGATATGCGGATATGACTTTTTATCAGGAAGTGCTTTTATTAAAAAGTTGGTTTAAAGGAAAATGGGTTGTAGAAAATGTTATTCCTTATTATGAATATTTAATTAAACCAACTTTTATTTTAGGAAGGCATCCTTTTTGGTCTAACTTTAATGTGGAAAAAAAAGAATTTAAAAATATAGATGTTTCTCGTTCAACAGCAGAAGAGCTTTCAGAATATTTAGGTATGCCCATTCCAAGAATAAAAGCAAGATTACTTTTAAGAAATTGTGTTGAACCAAAAATGGGCAAACATATATTTGATTCCGCATACAAAAAAGAAACACAAAAACTTTTATCAGAATCGCCGACCTCTCAAACTTCGCCTAACGGCGACTTTTCTAAAGAAAAGGAACAATATTATGTGGCGATGCCCAAATTTCAATTTTCACTCCAAAGAGGGGTTCAACTAAAATGGTAAATTCAAAAAAACTCAAAATACAAATGAATGGAAGAAGTGATGAGTTTTTTACTCCAGATTATGCTTTGAAACCATTACTTCCTTTCCTGAAAAAAGGATGGCAGATTTGGGAATGTGCTTGGGGTAGTGGTGCTTTAGCAACTCATCTAAAAAGAGAAGGATTTGATGTTATAGGCGATGAAAAAATAAACTTTCTTGAAGATGAATCGGGATGGGATTTATTTTTATCTCCAATAAAATGTTTAGTTACAAATCCACCATATTCAAAAAAAGATGAGTTCCTAAAAAGAGCATACGAATTAGGCAAACCATTTGCTTTCCTTATGCCCCTAACAACTTTAGAAGGAATCAAGCGAGGGGCTTTATTTAAGAAGTATGGTTTGCAGTTGATTATCCCAAATCGGAGAATTAATTTTATAACTCCTTCAGGAAAAGGAAGTGGGGCTTGGTTTCAAGTTGCTTGGTTTACTTGGGGATTGAATTTACCAAAAGATATAATGTTTGTTGAACTAAATCGGGGAGAAACTAATCGTGAAAATTGAAACTTCACATAATAAGAGGATAAAAGGAAATTACAAAGAATATTGTAATTTCCTTTTATCCCTAATATTAAACGAAATTCAACGCCCTTCTTCCAAGCAGGGAGCAACTTAACAAAATGGTAAAAGAAAAATCAACACAAGTTTATGAATGTTCTATTTGTGGAAAAGAATACAATTATAAAAGAGATGCTGAAAATTGCGAAGAGAGAGATAAAGAAAAAAAGGAAATGGAGAATATTGAAAGAGCTGATAAATTCACAATAACTGAAAATCATTTGAAACTTTTAAAAAAGATGTATGTTGATTGGGATGATTGTGAATTTGGTGCTCCCCAAATAAATCCTAAAAGACCTTATGGAAATTCAGATGTTCTTAATGATATTGCAAAAATTTTAGGAATAAAAAAGACAAAAGAAAATGTTGAAGATTACGATAAAGAAGAAGCGAGTGAGTATTCTGATAAAAATGAATATTTAAACGAATTAGAATGGTGTGAAGAAATTTATCGTAAGTTCAATAAGCTACATAAAGAAATGCAAATTGTTCTTCAAATATGTTTGTGTCTTGGGAAATTTGAAATTGGGAATTACATAAAAGGAGAAACTTACGATTCTTTATCTTGGAAGAAGTCTGGAGAAACTAATCAGAAGGGGGTTGAACTCAAGTGAAATCAAAGATTTCATCGTTAAATCCTGATATTCACAGACTGCGTCCAAATTTTGAAATTGGCTCGTTAGTTGGGAGAAACTTACAATGACATATAAAGAATTATTAGGTTATTCAGGATTATTTAATTTAATATATGGTTTAATTTCTTATTTTTTTGGAAATAATCCTATAGAACCATTAGCAATAATTTTTGGAGCAATTATAAATATTATTTTATTTTTTTTAATTTTCTTTGTAAAAACAGAAAAAGGAGTTTCTCAAAATGAGTAATCGCAAAAATTTAAACTTCGTAGAATATGTATTAAATAAAGGTAATCTTAATGGAAGAAGAAAATAAACTAAGATTATTTTGTGGTATTATAGGATTTTTTTCTTTACTAATTTCTTTAGGTTTTTTTACAATGCCACAAGAAATTAAAAATTGTTGGTATGTTTCTAATGGAGTATATTTATTTTTTGCAATTCTAATGTTGGTCGAAGGATTAG
>Ga0210043_1003072_pt1 | contig 10194 bp, 6 predicted proteins | sample CryGeymet201501t_FD_183990 | JGI IMG/M metagenome (GOLD analysis project Ga0210043, IMG submission 183990) | Groundwater microbial communities from Crystal Geyser aquifers in Utah, USA - Crystal Geyser metaG 2015-01t (SPAdes) (version 2) | ecosystem: Environmental > Aquatic > Deep subsurface >... | reverse complement strand
AGTTTTGAATGACGAACCAATAATGGTGAGGATTGTCATCTTCAACTGTTCCTCTAATGTCAACAATCCCAGTCACTAAACCTGAAGCAGGATTAGTTATCTCAACATTTGGAGCATCTTGATCAAGAGTCACATTCCAAATTTCACTCCATTCACTTGTATTTCCAACAGCATCAATTGCTCTTACTTGCCAATACCATGTTCCATCTGGAGCACCAGATGAATGAATCATGCTAGTTGGTAAAATACCTGAAGGCCATAACCCTGTAGTTAGAACACCATCTACTTGTGCAGGATTTAGAGATGATTGAAATTCATAAGTAACTGAACTCGTATCGATAGAGTCATCCCAATCAAAATCAAAGTTATTAGTTGGAATTATAACGTTGTTATGCGACGGATTTATTGGCACTGATGGAGCAGTGTTATCAACATTTAACTTCCATGCGTCACTCCACTCTGATTTATTACCAGCAATATCAACTGCTCTTACTCTCCACCAAAAACTTACAGTCTGATTACCCCCAACTATTCTTGAATTACTATTTACAGTTGTTTCATAAACTTTATTATTTAATAATTCATCACTGTAACTTTCATATTCATAGTAGTCAGCATCATCAATAACCTCCCATGATTGGGTTGGATTACCAGTAACAAAAGCATCATTTTCAGGAGATGTTAAAACTGGTTTGATTGGGGCAGTAGCATCATAAAAGTAATGTCTCCATTCACTCCATGCTCCTTCATTCCCAGCATTGTCAAAAGCTTGAACTCTATAACTTACTCCTCCTTGCTCACTTATTCCAGGAGTATGATTTCTTTGTGAAGCTGTTGTTTCTCTGTATGGGTAGCCTGAGAATGTATGACCATCATCATATTCATATTGAATACGATATTTCTGAATTCCGGATGGGTCAGTTACATCAGTCCAGTCACCTAATATTGGTTGTGAATTAAAGTATTGATCTGCTGTTGGAAGAATAATTTCTGGAGCTTCAGGTACAGTCTTATCAAATGTCACTGCACAGGCATCACTATATTCACTCCAATTTCCAGCTGCATCTTGAGATCTAACTCTTACGTGCCAAAGGCCTTCTGTTCCACCACCACCACCAAAACTTCTGTAATTTGTGTAATTTGTAGTCCATTCTTCTGCACCTTTCCAATTACTTTCCACTGTGTGTCATTTCCAGGGAAGACCCACTGTCTCTGATACTTTACAGCGTCATCAACGATAGTCCAATGATGAGACATTTGATTAAGGTCTGTTGCACCTCCGCAACTTATCTCGACAGGTTCAGTACTAAAATCAGCGTCTCTTGAGTTAAAACCAAGATTTTTTGGTGCTGCTGGAGGAGTTAAATCTGGCTCAAAATCATAAATCGTCACATCTAATCCTTTATTAATAATTACGTTATCAAAATAACCATCTAAATTAGTATCATTTGATGAAGTGTCACCTAAATTTAATGCAAACATTCTAATTACAGAATCCTTCTCGGTACTTAAATCATTCATTTCAGACGGAGAAGAAGGACAAGAATAAGGTGAAGCACTTCCTCCTGTTCTTGTTGTTACTGGGTAAGATTGAGTAGGATCAAAAGTAACAGTCGTAAATCCTGCAGTTGAACCAATAGCTGGAACAACATCATATTTACAATCATAATATTTATTTGGATCTGAATCACCAAAATTAGCATAGACATTCATATAGAATTCGTTTGCATCAGAAGAATCTCCTCCAGCACCTATCATAAAATCGTATGATACAGAATCTACATCATCAATTTCAGTCATTAAGAAATTTTCTGCAATAAATTTATCATTACCTGCTTTACCAGCAACTGGATAATTATTTTGAATTGGTTTGACATACAAACTGCCAATACCAATACTTGCTTGATCAACATTGAACTCATAAGGAGTTGCGGTATCAAGATCCCTATTAAACAACCAGTTTCCTGAATTTAGAGGGACTTCTATTGTAGTAATTGTTGGAGTTGCATAATCTATTTTTGTGTTATCAATAGCCAACCAATCAAAATCAAATCTTTGTGAAGTAAACCAGCCATATCTGTTACCTCCGACTGTGTCCCCGATTATATCTGTTGGATTAGATAGTAACCAACTTCCAACTGGACTTGTTTCACCCTTTTTGTATAAAGAGACAGTTACTTCTAAAACGCCACTGCTATTTTCTCTAAATTTATGTTCAATTGTATACCAACCAGATTCAGTAACATCAATTGATCCAGAATTACCCGGCCATCCAGGTGCATTATTACTAGCATTTACAAGCCATTGTCCTGAGACATTTGGATTTGTTCCCAAATGAATAATAAAATCCCTTCTATGGCTACCTGCTGGGTTACTTATTGCTGAACTGAAGTCAAATCTTTTATCAACAATACCATCAGCAAGGTTCATATCTAAGAATACGTCAAGTGAAGTATCATATCCAGCTATTGGAAAATCACTTTTGTAACCGTCCCATCTTGTGAAAACTGATCCAGTTATTTCAGCATGTGAATTACCTTCAGCAGAAGTAATACCATTTGTTCCAGTTGGCACCTGAGTTATTGTTCCTCCAAAGTCTAGCCAAATATCATTATATCCAGGATCAGACGGAGAAGGATCTTGAGGTGTCTCAAACGTAACCACAAACACCGTAAAATGATCAACTCCCTCAGCCTTAATTTCATCCCCAGTTATAGTCTTGATCAATTCTTCACCAGAAGCTAAGCCATCAATATTCTCTGCATAGACAACCTTAGCTGTCTCATCTGCTCCTTCTGGGAGTGGAAGAGTTAAATCATATTCAAAGCTACCATCTTCCATAGAAGAAGTAATGTCATAAGCGACATTAGATAATGCCCCTAGTGATTCTACTTGCTCCTCACTTAAAATAATTTCTTCAATATTTAAAGAACCTGGATTCTCAGGTAAAGAGGTAAAAGTAACACTGACTTGGTTATTTTGAGGGGCTTGATATGTTTTGTTTAATTCAACTTGAGCGACACTTGAGACATTGTTTGTAGTTAACCAAAGCACTCCATCAGTAATTTGATAATCAGCTGTGTAGTCTGTAGCAGTAAATTCTAAGCTACCCTTGGTAACTTCGTCTTCTACACAGTCTTCACCAGAACAAGTTCCGACAAAGATGTTTTCTTCAAAGTTAACTCCGTTAACAGACCCTGTAATGGCTTCTGGAGGAGTTGCCTCATCAATATCATCGTAGGTAAGGAGATACTGGGTATCAGTATTAACTGATCCTTTGAGAGACAACTGATTTTGTTCACTATTAAAAGATAAAGAAACATCACTCACTACTGGAGTTACTTGAGCATAAGTCGGAGTAGCTAAAAGGAACAATGGGGCAATGTTCTGGAACATTAGCAAGAAGATTGTAAAAAGGGAATGAATTTTCCTAATGTTTTTTTTGAAGTGTTTTAACATTTATGTTTTCTAAAGATTAATCTTTATTAATTCTAAAATAAATTACTAAATAAGTCATAACAAATAAAAAAAACCAACTCCCAAAGAGCTGGTTAGATTAACTACAAAATAGTAATTGTGTATTATTTGCCATAGATAGTTCTAACTAAAAAGTTATAAACTATCTTTTATCATATCACAATATTCTTAAAATATTACAAGAACCTTACAAAACGTCACTAAATAACTGCTAGCCAAACTCCAAAAATTGTTAACATGATCTGGACTAACCAGATTCTTTGGACAATTTTAGGCTCCTCCCAGCCTTTTTGCTGAAGAGTCAAGTGAAATGGAGCAGCAGGAAAAACTTTTTTCTTTCTGATCTTCTTTGAAAGCAGTTGAATTGCAGAAGTGAAAATTTCCAGAACAAAAATGGCACCAATGATAACGAGAGCCAACACCTTGCCCAATAATAAACCAACAACTGCCAAGGTTGCTCCAAAAGCAAGTGCCCCAACGTCACCCATAAACATACGGGCAGGAAAGACATTAAAGTAGAGGAAAGAAATGAGTGAGCCAATCCACAAAGCAATAAAGATTGATAAAGGCACATCTAAAATCGAAGCTGATAAAAACCATAAACCAAATAAGCTGATCATTAATGTTCCAGCTGCCAAACCATCTAAACCATCAGTAATATTGACCGCATTTGCAAAAGCTACAATGGTAAATGTAGCAAAAGGAATATAGACCCAACCCAAATGTAAACTATGTGAAACAAAGGGAACATGAACAAAATCAATCCCTAGGTTCTGATAAAGCATAAAAGAAACAATTCCCGCTAAAATAATCTGTAATATCAGCTTATGCTTCATCCTCAAGCCAAAAAACTTTTCTTTCTCAAAATTAAAAAACTTCTTGACATCATCATATAAACCGAGAATGCCAAAAGATAAGAAAGTGAAAAAAAGAATATTTATATTTGCTTGTAAATCTTCATGTAAGCTTGTGACCTCAATTCCTAAATACCTAATGATTGGAAAAATCATCGCAAATAGCAATGAAACAACAATAATTACTAAGAGTCCTCCACCCACTGGCTTACCAGCTTTCTGCTTATGAAACTTATCAAATATTGGGGTGAGCATCCCAAACGCATCTCTGGTCTCTTGATTAGCTCTCTGAAATTTCAATGCATAAAGCATATTAATAAAGGGAACAATTAAAATACTAGTGATGATAAACGAAAATAATAATAAACCTAAAAGCAATGCTAATGATGCCATATGATTAATCCTCCACTCTCTCTATCTTAGCACCCATTGATCTCAGTCTTCCATCTAAATTTTCGTAACCTCGATCGACATGTTCAATTCCTTCGATCGTACTAACTCCCTGGGCTGTCATTGCCGCTAAAATCAAAGTTGCGCCATGTCTTAAATCCTTAACAGAAAAATGACCAGGTTTGAGCTCAACTTTTCCATGAATTTTAATGGCATGCTTATTCTCTGGTTCGTCATTCTCTAAATCAAAGTTATACGTTTTCTCAGGATGAGATATCTCAGGATTATATTTATCAATCTTGACTCCCATTTTCTCTAACTCATCAACATACTGGAACCGATTGGTCATGATAGTTTCATGAATAACACTGACTCCTTCACATTGAGTCATCAAAGTTGCCCAAAGTGGCTGCCAATCTGTCATAAAACCTGGCTCAATCTCAGTAGTAACATCAGTACTTCTCAGTGGACCTTTATAATAAAACCTGATCCCATAATTACCAATTTCATAACCAGCACCTATTTCATCTAGTTTTTCTAAGAAGGAAGTTAAATGATCATGACGAGCATTTTCAACAATCACATCACCTTTGGTACAAAGAGCTGCACATGCATAACTAACGGTTTCATTCCTATCAGGAATAATTTTATGGATTGCTCCAGTCATTTTCTCTACACCAGTAATTTCAATCACTCGGTGAGCCCTTCTCCTAATATTGGCACCCATTTTATTCAGGTAGTCAATTAAGTCATCAATTTCTGGCTCAAGAGCTGCATTTTCTAAAACAGTTGTTCCCTTAGCTAAAGAGGCTGCCATAATTAAAGTTTCAGTCCCAGTGTGTGAATTCTTTTTAAATCTATATGTGGTTCCAATCAACTCTTTTGCTTCAGCTTTATACATCCCGTCTTCAAACCAAATTTTTGCTCCTAACGCCTCTAAACCGTCGAAATGTCTATCAAGTGGTCTCTTACCAATTTTATCTCCACCTGGAGCTGGTACTTCAGCTTTGCCAAAGCGATGAAGTAAGACTGGGATAAACATCGTCGAAAAACGACCTTGCTCACCATGTTCTCGATCAATGGTGTATGACTTAATTGTACTAGGCTCAATTGAGATTGCCCGTTCTCCACCACGAGTCACTCTACAGCCCAAATATTCAATAATCTGTGAGACCAACTCTACATCACTAATTCGAGAAAAGTTTAATAATCTTGATTCAGTCTCTCCAAGTAATGAAGCAATCATTAACTTATATGAAGCATTTTTCGCTCCACCTACGCGAACTGAACCATTCAGAGGAGTTCCCCCTGTGATGACAAATTTAGACATATGATGACACTATACCCTCAAGCTCTGATTTATCAAATCCTAAAAAGAAGATTTCAGGGGTAATAATCAAGCCAGTCTTGAGCTTTGTTTGTTTGATAATAGTTTTTATAATATTTAAGTAATCATTAGCCGTAGCTTGGCCTTTATTTTCAATAAACGCACAATGATAGTCTGAAACTTGAGCATCGCCCTGCCTATAACCTTTCATCCCTAAAACATATTCTATAATGTATCCTACACTGGTAGTGGGATAACCTAACTCTTCTTTCTCATCATTTGAAATATTTTTAAAAGTACAGCCTAGTGAATTATGGGGCTGAATACTTTTTCTTCTACTCCATTCTTGGACGACATTTTTAGCTTTATCTGTATCTCCCTTATATAAACTAAACTGTACGGATAAAATTAACTCATTAGAATGGTGAAATCGAGATTGATCATAACCTAGACTAAGCTCATCTTTACTTAATTCTTTAATCTGACCCTGCTCGTCCATGACTCTAACTGACTCAATTACTTCACTCAAAAAATGAGTCCCACCATGGATATTGTTGAAGACTGCTCCCCCGATGGTAGAGGGAATTCGAGCATACCATTGCAAACCAGTTATCCCTTGATTAATTAGAGAAACAATTGCTTGATTTAATGACACCCCAGCATCAATTTCTACTAAAACTGTTTCTTGATCAGATTCATCATAATCAAGATCATTAAATTCATACTTAAAAGTACCTTTAGTTTGGTCACTATTCCACCGAGCCAATATTTTTTGGCTGTTTTCTTTTTTCACTGTTTTTTTATCTTGATTATTATTTCCTAAAACCTTAATTTTACCTGCCTTATTTTTAATCACCAATCCGTCTACTCCCTTATCAGAAACTAAAACATTCGCTCCCCAGCCTAAAACTGTCACGGGCAGATGATTTTCTTTGACGAAACTTAATAAATTCTCAAACTTCTGTTGATCTTTTGCCTGATAAAAGACTTCTGCTGGTCCCCCGATTTTAACTGTAGTATAAGGAGCAAGCAGGTGATCTTGTTTAAAATCATAATCAGGGAATTGTTTAGTTAGTTTTGAGAATAGCTGTGACATATTTTATTCTACTAAGTCATGTACTTCATAAATGTTTCCCGCACCGATTGTTAGGACAATATCTCCCAATTCTAATTTAGTATTAAAGTAATTTGCTAAATGATTAACAGAACCTAAATTCTCAGCTTCTAGCTGAGGATTAATCTTATTTATTTCTTGGCACATTAAATCACTAGTGATGGTTGGATCAATCGGTTCTCTGGCTGAAGCAAAAATATCTATCATCACTAGTTTATCAGCATCATCAAAACTAGTGATAAAGTCTCCGAACAGTTGTTTTGTTCTAGAAAAAGTATGAGACTGAAAAGCAATCACTTTGCGATTATGAGGATACCACTCGCTTAAGGCTTTGATAACTTTTTTAATTTCATGGGGATGATGAGCGTAATCATCATAGTACTTAATGCCACTCTTTTCGCCAATGTACTCAAAACGCCTCATGGTTGAGGCAAAAGTTTCCAAAGCACTAATTGAATCCTCTATTGATACACCCGCTTCCAGACAAGCTAAGATGGCAGCCATGGCATTAAAAACATTATATTTGCCTGGGACAACTAGCTTTAGCAAATAATCCTGACCCTGATAAAGCAGTTTGGCTCCGACAGAACCCTCAACAGCATAATACTCAACCAGTCGCAAATCATTTTCAGTTTTCTCGCCAAAAGAATATTTTCTGACTGAAACTTGCTCAGCTAGTTCGGCCAAATCTTGGTCATCTCCATTGATAATTAATGCCCCTGCTTGGTTATTAGAATTAAAAAATGTTTTATAAACAGATTTAGTGTGCTCAAAATCACGATACACATCAGGGTGATCAAACTCTAAATTAGTGCACACGGTAATAAATGGTTGTAAATAGAAAAACCGCGGATTAATCTCCACTCCTTTACTTGGAGCTGAAGAATCAGTCACATACTCATCTGCTTCTGCAATAAAATATGTTGAGTCAGGCAAATAGCTACCAGTCTTATTTATTCCAGAAATATTACCGACTCCCACAGAAAAAGATTGTGGATCTACTTGCTCAAAAATATGAGTAATCATTGCTGAAGTTGAAGACTTCCCGCCAACTCCACAGACAGCAATTCCTTTTTTAATGTTAAAGAATTCACTAAGTGCTTCTGCATGAGAATAAACTGGCAAACTCTTTTGTTCTGCTTGAATCACAATGGGATTATCAGGACCCTTATGGGCAGCTGTATAAACAACACAATCAATATCGCCAGGAAGCTCTAACTCAAAATCATTAGATATTTCTATAGGCAACCTACTCAATATCTTTTTTGTGACAAAGTCTTCTTTTACATCAACTCCGACTACTTCATTACCAGCATCGACAAGTAACTGGGCTAAAGAGGTCATCGCCACTCCCTTGATTCCCATTAAAAAATACTTTTGATGTGCAAAAAAATCTGCCATATTAGTTAGCGTCAATTATCTGAGACAGTACTTTTTGTAATTTCTTTGAGTCGTGTCTCAACAGCTCGCGATGAGTATTATCTTGGTAACCTTTAACGAAGATTTGATTACTAATGATATTTGCTTTGACTAATCTGGGATCTCTATTAAGGTCATTAATAACTGGATCTTCACCATATTGGGCATATCTCTCTAAGATATTTTCTGGAATTGGTTCATTATTTAAAATCACAATATCAACTTTTTTACCAATCCTTTGTTCTATTTTAGTCAAGTGATCCTGAGCAGTCATCCCTTTTGTCTGCGTCAGTCTGGTCATCAGGTTCATAATAAAGATAATCTGAGCCTTCGATTGCTTAAATGCTCCCATTAAACCATCTGGAGCAAGAGCAGCCATTAAACTAGCATAGTAGTCCCCTGGTCCAATGATAATATAGTCAGCCTTGATGATTGCTTTTTTTGCATGAGGATTGATCTTAGCAGCTGGAGTTAAACTCACCCCTTTAATCTGTTTTGCATTCTCATTATCATCAAGAATATGCTCTCCAACCGCACTAGTCCCATCAGTGTAATCTATTTTAAGATCAACTGTTTCTTCAGTAGCTGGGATGACTTCACCCTTTAATCGAAAAATTTGCTCAGCTCTAAATAAAGCCTCACTGGTACTGCCTGTTAAATCTTGGAGAGCAGTTAAAATTAAGTTTCCTAGATTATGTCCTTTTAAACCCTCACCTTTTTCGAATCTATAAAGCAGTAATTTTCTAATCCATTCTTCTCCATCTGTCTCAGCTAGAGCGGCTAATGATTGTCTCAGGTCTCCAACTGGCTGAAAACCAAACTCATCTCTAATTCTTCCAGTGCTTCCTCCAGAATCAGATACAGAAATAATTGTGCTGATATCGACATCTAAATGTCTCAATCCAGCAGTTACAGGAAAAATTCCAGTTCCTCCACCGATAACCACTACTTTCTTTTGTGCTTGATTATTTTTTTTCATTTTATTTATACCCCAGAGGACAAAATTTTTCTAACAGCTTCTCGATCATCCCAAGGATGTTCAACATTACCATAGCACATACTTTGCTCATGTCCTTTACCTAAAATAGCGACTGTATCTCCCCTGTTTGCCAGCTTAGTTAAAGCAAATTCAATCGCTTTATAGCGATCAGGAATTGAAATGATTTTTTGATGGTTAGTTTTTAACTGCTCTTTCATTTGTCTAATAATTGACCAAATATCCTCTGTTCTGGGGTCCTCAGCTGTAAAGATACAATAATCGGCAATGTCAGTACCCACTTTACCCATCATTGGCCTTTTAATAGCATCGCGAAGTCCTGCGCTGCCATAGACAGCAATTAACTTAGAAGGTCTTTTTGTTTGAGCCTTGAGAGCTGTCAAAGCAGATTCTAACCCTTGTGGGGTGTGAGCAAAGTCCACAACAACCCTAATCCCCTTCTTATTTTCAATTTCCTCCATCCTGCCAGGAATACCATTGAAACTTAGTATCCCATCAGCAATGTCTTGATCACTAATATCAAGTAACTTGGAAAACTTTGTAACTAACAACGAGTTACTCAGGTTATATTCTTCTTTAAATCTTTTCTTAATCGCTCTGTGTATTACCCCGGCTA
>Ga0210043_1003069_pt1 | contig 10203 bp, 13 predicted proteins | sample CryGeymet201501t_FD_183990 | JGI IMG/M metagenome (GOLD analysis project Ga0210043, IMG submission 183990) | Groundwater microbial communities from Crystal Geyser aquifers in Utah, USA - Crystal Geyser metaG 2015-01t (SPAdes) (version 2) | ecosystem: Environmental > Aquatic > Deep subsurface >... | reverse complement strand
ATGTGCCCCCATCCATGCTGACAGTCACGGTATCGTCGTAGTCGATGACTGCCGTACTGAGAGTCAGGGTCACGTCCGTACCGGATGCCGAAGCCGCCGACAACGTTTTACTCACGCCGCCGATCTTGACCGTCCAGCCGGTAGTGACTGCTGTCATTACCGCGGTAGCACCATACCCCAGCACAACTTGCGTGCCATCCGTACTGGTGGCGATACTAGAAGGTAGTGTCAGGTCGGCAGGGGTAGATACCCCAATAGACCCAGCCATGCCAACCCCAAGACCGACGCCTAACATATCAGCTCGGCAGATAGAGCAAAAACACGCCGCCCGTGCCGACCGTAATAGAGCTGAGATGCTCCGAATACGTGGACCCGGCTGCGAAACCTGCCGCAGGAAGTGCGGTCTGCGCCACGCCATCCACACCGGTCAGCGCAGAGTTGTCAGCCGTAGGCGCGGTCAGTACTCGGTAACCGAGTATCTCAGTTGCGCTATACGTCCCAGCGGCCTGCTTGACAGGCTTCCGCGCCAAGGCGTAAAAATGCGCCGACCCATTTGTCCCCTTCTGCGCCTCTGACCGTCCGGTCGCTGCGTCCTGATACGAATTAACTATGCGTGACATAACTTACCCCACTGATACTCTGATGGTTGACCCCGAGAGCGCTTCCCGTGCGTCCTCGCGCTCGATTTGTAATCTGACCCGCTCAAAGAGACGGTCATATTTGGCCGTGTTTTCTTCGTCCTCAATGAATAAGCTCGCCTCAGCCAATGCCGCATACAGCAGCAGGTCAGGCGCGTTCGTCGTGAACCAGTTGGTTGTGTTGGTGTCGCTCAATCCTGGCAGTCTTGCGTAGTAAACACCGATCACTTCATACGTGGAATCCGGATAGGGTCCGAAGATGAGTGTCTCCGCCTCCCGCGACACATAAACCGGCTTTGATGTGGCCGACCGAGTTGGATATTTTTTGTAAATCCAATCCGGTGTTTTGCGTTCAAGTGCCTGTATCGGGTTTGTGTTGAGATAGGCATACTTCAGCTCAACGTAATCGGAAGGAAGGTCTACAACGCCATCAGCGATGGTTTCCTCCAGAGCTTTTTCCATACCCCGAGTGCGAGCCTGACGGTACAACTTTTTCTCGCCAAATTGGATAAAGTCGGGGATATAGGTTGAGAGATCATCCCGCGCCAGCCAGTTACCGACTGCAATTTTGAGGGTGGAGTAATTGGTGATCATTCCCACTTAACCCGGTGTTTGGCAAATGGCTTGCCGCGGATGGTCAACAAATGTTTGTGTTCTGACTGAACGTGCAACAACGCCCTGCGATATTCATCCGGATCTGGACTGAGCAGGTTGTATTTTTTCCCATCCGAGCAGCATTGCCCCAGTCGCATCAGGTTAACAATGTTCTCAGGAATGGTGGCGGCATAGACGAACTTCTTGTTCATGTATGCCCCGGTCTCCGGGCAGGCGTCGCGGTGCTCCTTGGCATGGGCCAAATAGGGATCCACGTCCTGTGTAGTCTTGGTGACAAGCCGATCCTCCTGCTCATCGTAAAATGTCTGCTCGCGAACGTCTGACATTTTCTGTCTCCGAAAAAAAAGGCCCCCGAAGGGGCCTCAGTGTTACCGTTGAATAACAATAGTTATAACCGCCTTGACTGTGTTGGTAGACGCGCCATCAGTTTCTATCTCAATGGCTTGTCCGGCCAACACATCATTGGCGGCAGAAGGGGTAGAACTATCAACATCCCCAGCAGCAGAGCTGGTGAACGCGACAGTAATCGCCCCGTTGGTGATAGCCGTCCCGCCAATCTTCGGCGTGAGTACGGCGTTGGCGGTTCCAATGGCCCCGTTGATAACCGAGTAGATTTCTTTCACCTTCCCGGCCATCGGCGCAACCACGTAGGACTGACCCGCCGTGGAAATATCTTCAATCTCCACGGTGACAGCATAGTAGCGACGATCAAGTTTGTTAGCCATGATTGCCCCCCCCCTTTAGCTTGAAGTCAGATCGTAAACAGCCGCGTGCGCTTTCTCGTTACGCATTTCCAGGGTGTATTCCACCAGCAACTGCCGCCGTTCAACGTCGCCGACCTTCGCCAGCTCCCAGCTCCGGAAATCCCGCAGCACCGAGAACGCCACATATTCCGGATCAACGAAGTGGATCACGTCAGCCGGCACCTGACGGCAGGGAACAAGCCGAATCTCATTGCCCAGCGGATCGATGTACACATCCACTGAGTTGGTGAGCTTCTTGTCCTTGGCGTCGGTGTTTCGCGTGGAGTTACCCGAAAACCCGGTAAATTTGCGCTTCTGGAATGCGTTTAGAATCCCCAGAGAAGGCATGCCCCCGTTGGTCCATGCAGAAGCCAGAACCGTTTCGACCATATCCTCCGTCAGTGCACGTGCCGTCCCATCGGTGTGCGCGTCCGACCCGTCACCAGAAGATGCGGTAGCATCGCTGGCAATGCTCGTATTGGTCAAAACCCACGCCTGCATCCCGGCACACTCACGAGCCGCAGAAGTAGAGCCGGCCACGTAAGCGTTATTTTCCAGCAACGCCGCCTCAACGTCCTTCTTCAGCTCCTTCATGCGCTTACCCATCTGGTAGGCCATATCAGACCGACGTCCGGCCGAAGTTACGGCTTCCTGGGTGCCAGTGACCGATGCGGTCTTATCGCTGATCGCGCAATAGTTAATAGGACGAGCCGTCGCGATGGAAGCGTCAATAGTCGCCGCCTCGCCTTCAATAACGAAGTTGGACGAACTCACAGCTGCCAGAGCGTCTGTCTGCCACTCGTGTTTCGTTCCCGTCGCTTTGTTGCGCGGGAGCGCACTCAGGAACGGGGTCTCGGTCGGTGTCACATCGTAAATAATGTCACTCAGATCTTCGCGATTACCAATCGCCTCATAGGTGTCAAATGCACCAGTTTCAGTAGCCATTCGCTATCTCCTAAACTTTTCCAGTGGCGAGCAGATAGGCAGCAACGCCATCCTTCCCGCCGGATTTTTTAATGGTGGACTTGAGTGTCTTCAGGCTTTCCGCATTTCGATCCGCCTTGCTCGTCGCCTGTCCGGGCCGCACGAGTTTTGGCGCTTTCCTGACCTTTTTCGTCACCTCGGGCTTGGTCTGCTGGAGCTGGTCGTAAAGCATCGCCTTACGTAGCACCACAACGGCCCTGTGATCCGACAGGGTGTTAACCTCGTCACTGGAGAATCCAACCGAACCCGCGAACTTGCGTATCGCGGCACGGTCTTTTTCAGCAACACCCGCGTCTGACCATTCAGGAATAGCCCTCAATAACTTCTCGCCCTCATTTTTGAGGGTGGTCTGATTGCGTTCCTGGGTCTGACTGGTGCGCTGCTGTTGCAACTGCGCGAACATGCTCTGGATTTGGGCATTGCGCTGCTGAAACTCCTGTGACTTGGCTGCAAACTCTGCCGGGTCTTCGACCCTCAACTGCGCCCAATCAATGGATTGGTATTGCGCGTTCAAGTCGCCCCATGCAATGTTTGCCAGGTCATCGAGCTGCTGTATCTTTGCCTGTGACTGACTCTCAATTTCCGCCAGCTTGGTTTCGAGCGCCTTGCGTTGCTCGGAAACTTCCATGTTCTGTTTGTTTAAGTGACCTTCTAACTGATAGCTCTTGATGAGATCGGTGAATTTAGCTATACCATCCTTGCCATCGATCTTCGTGCGGACCAGGAGATTACCCGACTCGTCAACGTCAAGACGATCAGGCTCCAACCCGAGTACCGCAGCTAGATCAGGCAGCTCGATCTGCGATTCTTCAATCTCATCGGTAGCGTCTGCTTCCGGTGCATCACCTTCCAGTGACTCGGTTTCCGTTTCCTCGGGAACTTGCTGTTTTGACTCATCGATTGAGTCTTCAGTTGTGTCGTGTTTTTTCTCGTGCTCGGACGATTCTTCCGGCGCGAGATAACTCTCAAGCCTTTCAAGAATAGCGCCCTGTTGGGTAGCATCTTCCATACTGGTAACTCCAATAAAAAACCCCCTCGCGGGGGTCTGGAACCACTCAGGGAGTGGCGGTTTGCTGCCTCACGGCAGTAAATAACTTGTTATCGTTGCTCGTCTTTCGGGATAATCTGCCCAATACCAACGGCAGCTGCTGCTGTGCCAGCCAGCAAATTAGGGCTTAATTTCTCAGCCAGATTAAACCTTGCGTGTGGCGATCTAAGTTGCGACGGGTCCTTGACAAGCACAAAATTTCCCTTCCGACCGTCTGGTGTGGTATAATTACGAATCAATAACGAATCGTAGCCATCATCCCATGCGTTCTGTATCGTTGCTGCCATTTCCATATCCAACTCATCCCCCGTTAGATCTATCACGGCTGGCTTTTCGGCCCTGTGGAGCAACGGGACGATTGACTCTCCGGATGCGTCTCCGGCTTTTCTGGCGGCTTGACTCGCAAATTCCGCAGCTGTGGACGGGTCAGTGGCAGCCGAAACGCCCAATAATCCAACCGGGCTACCCATCACGTTACCGCCGCGACTGAGATCAAAACCACCGCCCTCTAGCGGACCCGCCATGCCGTGATACAGTGGCATGTCAGTCATAAATCCCATCTGTTGAGCGCGCCCTAGCCGGGTCATACCAGCAAAAAACGGCAAAGCCGATCCAGCTATTCTACCGATATCTCCCACGCCGGGAATGACCGACGCCGCATTAAGTGCAGCCAACCAAGGCTGCCCAGTATTCGCGAATTTTACAGCATCGCCGACCGCCTTAGCATCCCCGATGACTGGCAATGCCTCGGATAAAAGGTTTTTGCCCTGCATTAGAGTCGGATTAAATCGATTCTGGATGTATTGCTCGTAAGGGAGCCGGTTCAGTAACGGCCGATTGAGCGCCCTTCTCAATAAACTTTCAGCCCCCAACAAATCCCTCGGAGAATAATTCACGCCCCCCGCATTACTGCCGACTGATTGCGGCTCCGAAAGCAACCCATTCATCGCCTAAATACGTGCTGTATCTTCGACTGCTCAATCTCAGACATCCGGATTTCGGCAACCTGACCGTTCTCGGCGATCTTCACCGCCTCTCGCCTAATCCCCACAAGAAGCTGCTTGCAGCGGACAATATCAGCAGCCTGTTCCGGGTCTTTGGCAGTGTTACAACCCATCATTCGGGTGTTTAGATACTTGTCCATCCCAGCCCAAATCTCTTCCCAGACGGGGTTGTCTAATAGCTCTTTCGCCCGCTGACCGTGTAGTTTTTCCGATTCAAGACTCATTCCTGCAACCCCGCACCCATTCCCGGCTTGCCAATGTCGATTCGCGCGCCTTCAAGAAACGCCTGCACTTCCAGCTTCGCCGCCTCAATGGCCTCGCGAGATTGCCGGTCGCGCTCTTTGTCGTTGGCCTGTACGGACTGTTTGTATTGCTCCATCTGTGCGTCAAACTGCGCCTGTAACAGCTTTACCTGGCCGTCATAGTCCTGTTTGGCCTGGTTCAACTGTAACTGCATCTGCCCTTTGACCTGCTCGGCTTCCGCCAGTGGGTTAGTCTGGCCTTGTTGACGCTGCTGCATCATCTGCTTGTATTCCGGCGAGGCGGGGTCAAACGCATATTTTTCAGGATTGTCCCAGCCCATGGTACGTAAGATATCGCCAAACATCCGATAGGCGTGCTGCGGTCCTACCAACCCGTATTCATCCAGCCGCGCCATGCCGTCAGCGGCCAGCATCAGTCGTTGTCGCTTCTCGTCATTCGTACCGGTCCCCAACCCTACTTTTACCGTCAGGTCCGTTCGCTCACGCCATTCCTGCGGGTTTACCGGCACGTACTTACCTCGTAATTTGACTATTCTGGCCTTGTCCTGGTGCTTCAGTAGCAATTCGTGGACCCGCAATGCAAGCTCACGAACCCCGGATTCAGCGAACATGCGGGCGTACATCTCTATCTTGTTCGATTCGCGGGATAGATTTTCGAGGTACACCGCGTTATTGGTCTGCTTGAGGACATCCGGGTCCATACCGGTGATGGCCTTATTGATGCCCGTACGACCCTCTTTTACCTGGTCGGTGTAGTCAATCGCCGGTAGGATCTGTTGCAGGATCGGGGTTGTCTGGATCGGCTCCGCGCAGCCAGAGACCGGCTGATCGTCTTTAACGCGCTTAACGCCCCCCGGCAACGATTGCATGAAGTCGGGTAAATGAACACGTTCATTTACCAGCCATTGCTGGTTATTTGTGCGGTAGATGTTCGATAGCATCTGCCGCCAGAGCGTCGTTTTAATCTCCTGAATGTCTGATACTTCGTCATCCAGCGATTCCCCGATATGCCGGTGCGGGACACGTTTAATCACCGCACCAGTAATGGGACAGGCGTCAATCGGCTCGTTCCACTCTCCGCCCGGCGGAATTTTGTCCGCACATGTAACGACTTTCCGCAGCTCTGCAATGCCATCCCCGTCATAATCAACGCGAATATATGCCTCACAATAGTCGATATCATCCATCGACCTGTCCGATGTCGACCCAATGTAGTCCTCCGACTCATCGGCAATCGAATCCCGAGCGCGGGTTAATTCGTCATTGGTCTCTTCGTTGTAGGCCGGGAGCCGATAAACCCAGTCTTTCGGCATCCCCATCTCGACCAGCTCAGACCGGGTTTTGCGGGTGTTGTGCTCGACAAACCTGGAGTCCTGAGTTGACCCGCGAGATTCTTTGGCAATGCGTATTTCCTCGACCGGCACCGCTTCGATCTTAACCCGGTTGACCTTGCGCTTGATCCGCAACTCGATGTCATAGACCGGTACGCCGGACCCATCCGGGAGTACGATAAACTGCTCGTCCTGCTCCTTGACCTCGACCTCCGCCCCGTCCTGCTGAAGCTCAGAGAAAAGCTGTACCAGCTCGTCTTCGGTCAACCCCTCATAGCTTGTTTCGGTGATCTTCTCGCTATCATCCCACCAGTGCTTGACGTAACCGTTCTTCAACAGCAGAACATCTTTGAGCCAGTCATGCATCAACATGTAGCCGACGTTGTCCTTCATAATCACGTGGTTGACGTAATCGGTCTCCTGCTCGGCTAACGCTTCGTCTTCGTCCCCCACCGCGTCAAATTCGACCAACTGGCCAGACTTTAGAAATATGTTGAGAATGACGGGCATCGCGTCGTTGACCGCCTCGGCCAGGTCTTTCGAGACTACCTGTGATTCGCCTTCTTTTTCGTTACCGTACTTGCGCCCGTGATAGTGATCCATGGCGGTCGCCCGCTCATTGGACAGATCACTGTCATCATAGCCCAGCGCCGTGTCCCGGTATGACCGGATGATCGATACCAGTTCATCGTCGCGCATCTTACTCATTCGGGCAGTTCCAGCCCTTCGGTGGTGTAGTCTTTTTGTGTCAGCGCCGCCATGATCCGCCGCACCCGCTCATTGCGGGGGAGCGATACCGACTGACCCTCCCAAATGCGCCGAGCCAGGTGGTCGCGATCCTCGCGGACTGGGCCCGTCGGTTTTTCGTGCGCCTCAATCTCGGCCTTGATGCGGTCGGACCCCCATCGACCGTCCACCTTGATACCGAGCGCGTCAGCCTGTTTTTTCAACGTCATATTACGTAGCTCCGGTCTATCTGTAGTGGCTCCAACGATTTGGGTCGCGGTGGCGGGTTGGCAAACGCCATCATTAGCGCATCAGCCATATTCGGTGATTGTATTTTTGCGGACCGCATTTCGTCTTTGCTCATGATCTTTATTTTGGTGTTAACAGGTCCCCGTTTGCGCGGGATACGGCAGACCTCCGCCCGGAGCGCCTGGAGGTGGTTACAGCCACTGTCGATGCTGATAAGCTGGTCCGGGTCGATGTATTCGCCCTTTTCCACGGCGCGGTAGGTCCGTTCGAACCGGTCCCTTAAATACCAATACCACTGCGCCCGCAAGTTGTAGAACAAGTCCTCATTGCGTACGTCATTCATATACTTGCTGGATGGGTCGCGCACCTTTTCCGACCCGATAAACCGCGTGACCTCAATCCGGCTCTTGGGATCCATGGTCCTAAGCCCTGTCCTGACCGCTGCCCCTATCCCTATCGCGTCATACACCAGGTCAGTAGCCCGCAGCGTGACTGCCCGCTCATAGGCCCTGCTGGTCGCGTCGTCTACATCACCTTCCGGCCACTGCTCGATGTGTGTGACTACTACGCCGTGCCGCAAAACCAGTCCTTTATTGTCATTCCCCTCGTCGGCCGGGTCAAAGCCCAGACTCCTGACACCGCGAGGATCGAAACCAAGCTTTTTGTGGGCATCGATAGACGCATCAAACCACTCGGGCTGGATGATTGCGTGGTCTACACTGTCGTAAAATTTACCTTCCCAGATCCAGTCATACTCAGCCCGCTGGCGGTTCTCGTAGTCCCAGGCTCTGAGCAATTCTTGCTCGGAACTCCACCAGGGATTGTCCCGCCAGTTGACGACGACGATCATGTGCACATCGTCCTCATAGTAGCCATCCCGCTCCAGGTGGCTCTGGTATGGGACAATAAACCGTTGGCTAAATGGGTCGGCGCTCGACTGGGGGTTGGCGCTAAACCAGCATTCGGCACCCGGATTTCTGATAATGGTGGGGAGCAGTTTATCCAGACTGGCCTTACTAGCCCTGTGCGCTTCCTCAAACCAGGAATACCGGAATCCTTGCGCGGACTGCATCGCGTCAGGGTTTCTATTAGCACCCTTGTAGACCGTATGTGCCCCATTCGGGGCCATGATGCGGTTTTCCTGGATGATCCAGCCCTCCAGTTTTAGCCGCTCTTGTACCGAATCCCGGAGTACCCGGTGTACCGAATCCCCCACTGAGTCCTGGTACTCCCGAAGGCAGTATACGTCTGCGCCTTCGGTGGCCATCTTCATCGTGAAGATGTCGCCGAATCCGATGCTCTTACCGGACCCACGCCCGCCAATCGCTACCTTGATCGGCTTGTGCCGCATAAGCAGCGGCTCTAGCTTACGGTTTACTCTCAGGTGTGGCATTCACAAACTCGACCGTCCAGTTGCCCTGTATAGGCCCGCCGTCCTTGCCGGTCAGCTCTGTGTCTATCTTGTCTCGCCAATTCGCACGCTGCCGGTTTTTCAGCCAGAAGATCATCGACGTGGCATCAGGGGGGTAGTGCTTGGTCGTCGGGATAATCTCAATCCCATTGGGCGTCGAAAGGATCTTGTCTTCCGGGTGTGAGTAGCCGCACGCTCGGTGGTACAGGCTGTGCGCTACTCTGGCGTCTGCCGCTTCACGCCCCTCCTTTACGGCACCCGAGAATGTCGGTATATCCTTGATCCACTTGTCAATTGTAGACACGGCAACACCGAACATTTCCGCCAGTTGCACATTAGTAGCGCCAAGCAGACAGTATTTCATTGCCTGTTCGTCGTATTCTGGCTTGTGTGTGGTTTTGCCTGACATTTCGCCTACTCGCGGATAAGGTCCGCAGTCCTAGTCTTCACTCCACGCTAAATTGCGGAGTGCGCTCCGGTTCATTTGCATTTCCATATCGCTCGCCTGCACGTGAAGAGCGCCGATCATTGGCAGGTATTGCCCTGCATAAATCGAGCTGTCGCAGTACATGCAGGACCCTTTCCTTACAGCTATTACCTGAAGACTCATGATCTCGCCAGATTCCACCAGGTCTCTGGTTTGGTCGAGTATTGAGAGCATCTGTGCTTTGTTGGCTGGGTCTAGGTCAATCGCTTTCATTGCTCTCGCGCCTCCACCAGCCACACATGACCTTGCTCGTCCACCTGGTACTGCCCGTGGATGATCTCCCAATCCTCCCACTCATCGGAGTGAGCGGTATCGACTAGGATGTGCTCGCGCTGGTCTTCGGTGAGGTGGTCGAATTTGAGGTACATGGGCATGTAGGGGCCGTGTTATTGGAGGCGGGTTGCGCTACTGCCGCGCATGATCTCCGGGATATGAGCCCGGCAAGACACTTTTTCTCCATGCCCGCCTACGAGTGGCGCAATTGCTACTTTGACCACTGCCATAAATTTACCAGAATTCCGGACTACTGTCAATAAAATCAGGCTGGATCGATATACAGTCCCTATTTCGGCCTTCTCAGACTATTCTGAGCCACCACCGCGTCCTCGATTATCACGGCCATAGACCTATCCTGGCCCCTCATCCACTCCACCAGCCAGCGAGGCAGTTTGTATCCGACCGGGATTTTCACTAAGCGAGGGTCG
>Ga0210043_1003065_pt1 | contig 10211 bp, 9 predicted proteins | sample CryGeymet201501t_FD_183990 | JGI IMG/M metagenome (GOLD analysis project Ga0210043, IMG submission 183990) | Groundwater microbial communities from Crystal Geyser aquifers in Utah, USA - Crystal Geyser metaG 2015-01t (SPAdes) (version 2) | ecosystem: Environmental > Aquatic > Deep subsurface >... | reverse complement strand
TTCCACCAGGCTTTGTCGAGCCAGTTGAGGGCGGCGGGATCGCCGGCGACGGGAAAGTCGGAGGTGACGATCTCCTGAAACTGGGCAGAGGTGCTTATGCTGCCTGCCAGCTCGATGACGGCGCGGAGGGCGCGGGGGTCGGCGTGTGTGCCGGCGGTGTCGGTCTGGACGGCCATGTAGGTCTGGCCATTGTTGTCCTGGGTGATGTTGAAGATAATCTCGACGCCGGGGAGCTGAAGGTCGTAGCGGGGGCGGATGGCGGCTTTGGTGGTCTTGAAGTCGGAGAGGTTGACACTGGTCGCGGGCATGGAGGCGCGGGGGGTGACGTTGATGACAGGGTGGCCGGAGGCGGGGGCGTAGTCGATCCAGAGAACGTGGTCGGGGGTCCAGGCGAGCTGGCGGCGGATGACGTCGGCGCAGCTTACGGGGCCGGCGGATTCCCAGGGTATGGTGATGCCGGCGGCGATGGTGCCTTTAGCGATGGCGGCGCCCTGGGCGATGGCGTAGTCGATGACGGCTTCGATCTGTGCGCCGGTGGTGATGCTGGTGCCGTTCTCGGCCTGGTTGAGGGTGCATTCGGGGAGGTAGACCCATTCGAGGCCGGATCCGGTCCAGCGCTGGTGTCGCTGGCGGTATTCGATCTGGTCTAGCCAGTACCAGGGACCGGCGATCTGGTAGGCGATGGCGTGGCCGGCGGCGACGGCGTTGCGGGGGTCGGTGAGGCAGAGACCGATGAAGACGACGGTGGCGTCTTCTCTGATGGTGACAGTGGCGCCCTGGGTGATGATGGGGGTTCCGGTCCAGGAGGCGGGGCTTTGGGCGAGGTTGCAGGTGTCCTGTGCCTGGTTGACGAGGGTTATGGTGTAGGCGTCGATGCCAGCGTCGGCGAGCGGGGTGTTGGAGAGGCTGTCGGCGGAGGCGCTGGATGTGATGGTGACTGTCATGGCTAGTTTTCGAGGTTGGCGATGTTTTCCTTGATGTTCTGGATTTCGGTTGTGACGGAGCTGAGGGCCTGGCCGAGGGCCTGTGCGGTGGCGCGGGCGGTGGCGATGGCGGCTTCGGCTTCGGCCTGCTCTTTTTCGCGGATGGATTCGAGTTCGCGGAGCTGGGTCTGGTAGCTGTGGGACTGGGGGGCGTAGCGGCTGGTGGCCTTGAATTGGGAGATGGACTGGTCGGCGGCGGCGACGTCGGCCTGCTCGCGCTCGGCGCGGGCCTGGCGCTCGGGGAGTTCGTCGCGCTGCTGTTGTTTGATGATGGCTTCCTGCTCGGCGGCGGCGGCGAGCCGGGCTTGCATCTGTTCGCGGGTGGCGGCGGCTTTGGCCTTGGCTGCGGCTTCGGCCTGCTGGCGGCCGATGGTGCCGGCGGTGGCGCTGTATGTGCTGCCGGTGGTGGCGCGCTGGGCGGCGACGATGGCAAGCTCGTTCTGTGCGTCGGCACGGCTTTCGGTGATGTTGGTGAGCTGGGGAGTGAGGTTGCCACGGAGATCGGCGAGGGAGGCGGCGGAGGATTCGGCTTGATTGCGCGCCGAGCGCGCCGCTTTGGCGCGTGTACCGGATGGTGAGGCCTCGTAGCGTTCCTTTGCTTTTGCCGCTCGCTGCTGCATTTCGCGGTCGGCTTGCTCGGCGGCGGCCAGGCGTTCGCGGATGGCGGCTTCTGATTTGGCAAGTTCTTCGAGTTTTGTGCGGGCGGCTTTTTCCTGGTCGGCGAGGTTGGCTTCCTCGGTGCGTTTTTCGAGGGCGGCGATCTTGAGGTCGCGCTCGGGGCCTTCGGGTTCCTCAGCCATAATGCGCGCCTTTTCGGCGGCGGCCTGGGCGTTGCGCAGGGCGGTGGCGCGGGAGACGGCGCGGTCGATGGTGGACATGACGGCTTCGGCATCCTTGCGGATGGTGGCGATTTCGTCCTGCAGGGTGTCGAGCTTGACTTTGTTGAGTTTGTCGAACTCTTCGCGGGTCTTGAAGAGGACGGGCTCGATGCCCTTGACGTCGCCGACGAATTTCTTCCAGAGCCAGGCCTGTGCCTTGAGGCCGACTTGCCAGGCGGAGAAGAAGGTGGCGACGATAAGGGTAAGGGGGCCGAAGGCCTTTGAGAGGCCGGCGACGGCGGCGGCGATGCCGTTGATGTTGCCGGTGGCGGCGGCGGCGGCGAGGCTGATGCCGGCGCTGGCCTTGTCGGTTTTCTGGGTTAAGCCGCCCAGTGAGGAGCCGAGGCCGTTGACGGCCTTGCTGCCGGCGGTTGTGGCGGCGGTGTGCTTGTCGGCGGCGGTGCGGATGCTGTCGATGGCCTGCTCGGCGACGGCGGCCTGGGCGGTGTCGGCGTTGACCTTGACGTCGATGTCTACGTGTTTGGTGCTCATGGCGTTTCCTTTGGGCGGGGCAGGCCCCGCCCCTACTGGGCGAATGTTATTCGCCCTTACTGGTGGTGGCGGTTTCGATGTAGTCGGCGGCGTGGGTGGCGGCGGATTGCTGGATGGCGGCGTCGGTGGGGAGGATGGCGGGGTTGGCGCGGACGGTGGCGCGCTGGACAAGCCAGTAGTAGATTCCGCCGTGGATGGTGTTGCCCTGCTTGGCGCGTTTCCGGCCCTCGCGGCCTTTGCGGCGGTCGGCCCCGATGGCGATGTCGGTGCGGTTGCGGGCGATGAGGGCGCCGACGCCGCTTTTCCCGAACATGACGAGGCGGAGGTGATGGAAGGCGCGCGGGCTCTGGCCGTAGGCTTCGGCGGCCTGGGGATCGGCGGCGGGGTGCGCGGGGTCAATAGGGATGGCGAGGAGCTTGGCCTTGACGGGGGTGACGGTGCCGCCGAAGTAGCGCAGGCCGATCATGGGGTGGTTGATGGAGATGCGGACGCCCTCGGCGGTGGCCTCGCCGTGGGTGGCGTTGGCGGCGTCGGCGACGACGTTGGTGCGGCGCCAGCCGGCGGCGGCGTTGCGGTTGGGGTTCTGGGCGTTGAAGCGGATGAGGTGGTCGCGCACGTCGCGCTCCAGGCCGCGGGCGATGACCTTGCGGCCGTCGACGGATTCCATGACCTCGATGAGGCGCTCTATATAGGGAGTGGCCTCGTCGCGGGAGATGTTGATGGTGACGGATGCGCCTGCGCTCATGCTGCGGCCTCCTTTAGGTGGATGGTGCCGTCGGGGTCGATGGTGACGAGGTCGCCGAGCTGGTCGCGCAGGGCTGCAATGAGGTCGCGATGCCTTTGCGGGGGGCTTGCAGCGAGGTCGGCGTTGAGTGACATGGGCGCGGGGGTCTGGGGCTGCTCGATGCCGGCGACGCCGAGGTCGCGGGCTTCGCGGCGGGAGATGTCGCGCACGCCCATGCCGGAGTTGAAGTCGAAGGGCGGATAGGGCAGGTTGAAGCGGGAGATGCGCGTCCAGACGGGATCGTTCTTGAGGGCGATCATGCGGCCGGCGTAGATGCGGCCGCCGGCGCGTTCCCAGATGGAGGTCCAGGGGCGCTTGACGCGGCTGTTGATCTCGCGGACAAGTTCCTGGCAGGGGAAGGCGTCGAGGACGGCGGGGTCCTGCCCGGCGGTGTGGTGGCCGTAGCCCTGGGCAAGGTCGACGTTGGTGTCGACGATGAGATTGAGGCGGCGGTCGCTGGAGAAGTCCTGGATTGAGCGGGGCTCGATGCCGGCGGTACCGGGATGATAGCCGAGCTGTTTGAGGGCGTCGCGCAGTTCCTGCATGGCCTGGGGTTTGCTCATGCCGCCCTCGGCGCGCTTGAGGCCGGCGACGAGGGATTCGGTGACGTCGGCAATGCGGGAGACGTACCAGGCGGAGTTAGTGCGGGCGGAGAAGGTGGCGCGGCGGGCCAGCTGCGCGGGGAGCTGTTCAAGCGCGCGGCTGCTGGCGGATGTGGGGAGCGGGCTCTTGACGGTGAGGGCGTCGAGGGCTTGCTGGAAGGGTAGTGGTTTGGGGGTGATCATGGCTTTTTCCAGTGCCACCGCTAGCGGTGGCGTTGAGCTAGTTTCCTGTGGTTTGGCGGGCTTCGCGCCAGCCGGGGAGGACGTTGTCGTAGAGGGGGGGGTGGCCGCTGCCGTGGCCGTTGCGAATCAGCCAGTGGTGGGCCATCTCGTGGATGAGGCTGCCCATGTGGAGGGCGGCGGGATCGGTGGCGCGGGTGGGGTCGATTACGATCTGGATGAGGCGGCCGTTGGCTGATGTTAGGCCGCCTACCCACATGCCGCCGTTCGGCCAGGTGGGCTCTTCCTGGTACCAGCCCCAGCCGTCGCGGAATTTTTTCTGGCCGGGGATGACCTGGACCTTGATTGATTTGTCCTTTAGCGGGGTGCCTTTGCTCCGGATCGCGTCGCGGGCGGTGTTGAGTGCGTGGTGGCACTCGCCACTTGCCCAGGACGGGAAGTCGCGGTCTGGCGAGCTGGAGCGGAACACGGATTTGCAGCCGGTGAGCATGATGAGGGCGGCAATTGTGATAGTGATGATGTGTTTCCGCATGTGCTTCTCCTTTGGCTTTGAGCGAATGTTATTCGCCCTTACTGGTGGGTGTGATGGACTCGGGCGGAACGATCTGCCAGATCTGGGTGCAGTGGCGGGCGAAGGTGGCGCGGGGCATGCAGCCGAAGCCGTTTGCACCCCAGCGGGGGCCGTGGCTGTTCTCGATCCATACGTAGCCAGCGAGATCGGCGACGGCTAGGACGGCATGATCTGTTTCCGGGCTGACTTTGGAGAGCAGGCTGGTGCCGGGCGGGATTGACCAGTCGAGGCCGGATAGGCAGACCACGAGCGGGGCAAGGGGCAGGGTGTTGAGATTGGTTGTGCGTCGCAGACTGGTGCCGGCGGGTAAGAGCGTGGTGCGGATCGTGGCGGCGGCGAATGCCTCAGGGACGGTGAGGCCGCCGTTGAGGTTGCCGTACCGGAACTGGCGTTCGGCGCGCCAGAGCTCGATTGTGGCCGCGTCGTCTACGGGCGTATCGAGGACACACTCTATCCAATTGATGATTGCGAAAATGGCACAGGCGTCGGTTTCGCCCTGGGAGTCGCCAGGATGGCATTGCTTGCGCCAGTCGATGTCGGGTCCGGTGCGCAGGGGGAGAGTCAGCATGATATTACCTCAGATTGAATCGGGGGGTGTGCATCGAGAATGCGGCGTAGGTAGGTTCGGGGGCGGGATACGCGCGAAGAGGCTGCGGTTATTTCCAGGACGCGCTTGTAGTCTGCGAGCGTGTAGTCTGCGAGGAGGGCGGTGATGGCCTCGCGCTCGGCGGGCTGCAGCTGTGCGGCGATTCGGCGGAGCTGGCGGGCGGCGGCGGCAGGCAGGACCAGGCATTGCGGTTTGGCGATCGGGGCGGCTGGCGGGGCGGCTGGCGGTGGCGGGGCGGCTGGTTGCGGCTGGGCGGGTGGAGGAAGAGGGCGCGGCGATGTGGTGCCGGTGCGGATGGTGGTTATGGTCTCGCACGGGCGCGGCGGATACTCGACTTCGAACAGTGGATCTGCAATCTGAATGATGTCCATCATGGCGACACCTCGATGTTGGTGATGCGGGATATGTTGGCGTCGCTCATGGATTGGAGGACGATGCGGCCGGCACCGGGCTGCAGGCCGGAGACGTACCAGGTGGCAGTGCTGGTGGTTGCGCCCTGGCTGCTGTCCTGGCTGCCGAATACGGCCATCGGCTGCCAGCTTATTGCGCCGGTGACCTGGTAGCCGAGTTGCACCAGCGGGCCTGCGCCGGCGGCGACCCACTGGAGGGTGACCTGGGTGTCGTTGGTGACGGCGGAGGGCGGGGCGACCATGTGCAGGCCGCTGATCTGGATTGCGGCGGTTACGGTGGTCTGTGGCTGGGCGTAGCGGAGGCGGGTCTGGACGCGGAGCACGGCGTTAGTGGACAGCCAGGCGGGATCATCGGGGAGGCTGATGGCGTAGGTGTTGGTGCCGTAGTCCGATGGAACGCCGGTCGCGAGACGTGACCAGGTTGCGCCGCCGTTGTAGCTCAGGTCAAGGTTGACGCGCTCCGGACCGAGACGCAGCCAGGGGTAGCGCTGCATCGTGGCGGCGGCGGTTGTGTTGGTAGGCCAGGCCCAGCTAATCGCATAGTCCAGGGCACAGGCCGTGTGTATGGATAGGAGAACAATCATGGACACAATCAACCTCACGGCCACACCTCCAGCACCACGCGGTTGGTGACGCCGTCGAGCACCCACAGCAGGTTGGTACCGTCGACCGCGAATGATGCGGCCGGCCATGCCTCAATTGCGTCAACGCGGGCGCTGACGGCGGCGACCTCGGTGGTGGTGGCTACTCGCGCACCCTCGACGTAGAGGGGCATGTGAACGTCGGCGCGGCTGGTGCCGTCGGCCTGGACGACACGCATGTAGCCCTGGTTGGGGTTGGGGAGGACGGCGACGATCTCGTAGTGGCCGGCGGCATTAGTGCTCGGGTAGGTCTCTGAAACGGGGGTAAGGGTCTGCCAAACGATCGGCTGGAGTCCGGGGGTCCACTGCAGTAGGGGCTGCGCGGTGACGCCATTGGTCGCGACGCTAACGGTCCCGGTGCCGCCGTCGACTGACAGCGCGGCGATGGTTAAGCCCCGGTAGCCTGGTGTCGCGGAGATTACGGGGATCATGTTGACGGCCCACTGCATGCCGTTGGTCGAGGAGAACATGTCGGTATAGGAGATTACGGACAAGCCGTTGACATCGGTGAAGGAAAAGCCCTGCCCGGCCAGCAGGACGTTGCCGCCGAGGTTGACGTTGGTGGTTGCGGGGTAGGCTGCCCACCCTGACGGCTGGACGCCTGCGAGGCCGGTGTTGAGCTGCCCAAGGTTGACGGGCTGGCGATCGGCGACGGCCGGGTCGACGAGCAGGATCTGGCCGGCGGTATCGTTGGTCTGGCCGACGAGGTCCGGGCGCGTCCAGCTTGTTGCCGTGATGTTGCTGATTGTGGTGTCCATGCCTGTCGGGGAGGGCACGGTCTCGGTTAGGCTGATGCGGACATAGCCTGGATAGGCGAACGCGGTGAACGGCTCCCAGTCGGTGCCGTTGCTATCGGCCATCTCGACTACAGGCTGCATACCGTTGCCGGCGGCGACGGTGTATGAGACAGCAGCCACGCCATTAGACAAGAGCGGCGACGTGGCAACGACGCCTTCGTTGGTATAGCTGCCGCCGGCATTGCTCCAGCTCTGGGTGGTGGAGGATACATGCAGGCTGAGCGGGTCGGCCTCGGCTACGCCGCCCTCGAACTCGGCGAGGCTGACGGCGCGGCTGCCATCGGCGAGGGTGATCTGCTTGCCGGTGGCCATGGTAAGGCCGGTGCCGCCAAGGTCCAGCACGGCGTTGCCCTCTTTGCCAAATCGCCAGACATGCCCGCCGCCCGTGCTGGCGCGGTGCCAGCCCATGCCGGGCTCGGACAGGAAGGCGAAAGCGGGGTTTAACAGGCTGCCGTCATACGCCTGGATGTTGGCCTTGATAAGCTGGTCGATGACATCGAGCGTGCCGTAGGGCAAAACCATGCCGTCCGGGCCGAACCAGGCGACGACCTGCTGGTCGAGCACCATGACCATGACATTGGTGCCCTGGTAATCGGCGCGGTAGAAGGCGGCGCTCTCGGCGGGGACTGATGCGATGTCGTTTGTGCCGGCGGCGTAAACGATGTTGCTGGATAAGATGGACTTGAGTTCCCATGTGCCGGATGCGCCCATGACCAGGCTGTGCTGGGCGGGGGCCGGGGCGGCGGGGAGGTTGGCGCCGAGCAGTTGCGTGACGCGGTTGCTGGCGGCGGTGCCGACGACCTCACCATTGAGCGGGATGCTGGTGCCAGCCTCGGCGGCGGTCATGCGTGCCGCCAGCGCATTGTAGCTGGCTATGGTACAGAGCGGCGTGATCGCGGCGTCCAACTCAAACTGGGTGGCGACATCGACGGGGCGGAACTCGTTAACACTGGAGTAGTAGACCATGCCCATGCCATTCAGGAGGCCCGCCGTGGAGATCGGATAGGTCTTGAATTTGTCGACGCTAAAGCCGGTGGCGAATGTGCCGCTGATGCTGCCGGTGGCGGGGAGGTTGCGGATGTAATCGACGTTGGCAGCCTCGCGGATGTCCGATCCGGCCGGAGTGTCCACTCTCAGGGTGAGGCCGGCGAAGTCGCGGGCCGCGCCTACGCGCTCGGGATATGCCCAGGAGTAGAGGTCGAGGCGCGATAGGGTCACGGAGGTGCCGCCGCTGTTCCAGATCCGGATTGCGAATTGATTGGTGTACGGGATGTTGTCTGCGGCGGTGTCGTAGCCGGTCCAGGGGCCGTCGAGGGTCTCGGCCTGCGAGACCAGGAATTTGGAGGCGGTACCGGCAATGCCGACTTTGGAGACGTGGTTGGTGACATCAATGGTGATGGTGCCGTAATCGGCGTTGAGCGTGAGCTGCCCGCCCATGACACTGGCACCGCTGGCGAGCCAGCCGTAGGTGTTGTGCTGCCAGACGCCGCTGGCGATCTCCAGCCAGTCCAGGGATTCAAACGCCTCGGTGAGCTGCAGCACGTGGTCATTGCCGTCGACCATGCCCTCGACGCGGGAGACCTCGGTGTCGACGTAGGTCTGGGTGACGGCGTTGGCGATGAGGTTGTTGATGGCGGCCCAGATCGCGGTAAGGTCGACGCTGCCCCACGTCATGCCGCCCAGAACGGCATCCCATACTATTGCCTCCAGGTTCTGGGGTACGTCGTCCTCTGCCGGGAATAAGCGGCCGCGTGTGGAGACGACGGTGGTGTTGGTTGAGACGCCGGTTGTGTCGCCGCCCATGTTGGCTGATTCCAGGGCGAGGTCAATGAGGTCGTCCTGGGCGGTATCGAGGATCGTCTGAGACGCGATGTGCTCCTGCAGGTTGCTGGTGACGCCTGCGACGCCGTCGCCTACGAGGTCGGTGACGTTGGAGATGGCGGTGTCGTGGCCGTCGAGGCGGTTGTCGATGGCGAGGAGGTCGCCGGCGTTGGCGAAGGGGGCGGCGTCGGGGTTGTCGACCTCGATGTTGGCGAAGTCGATACGGCCGGTGATGACGCCTGATATGGGGGTGAGCGTGGTGCCGATGCCGGCGGCAATCTTGATGCGGCCGCTGGCCTTGAGGCTGGCGCTGTCGGCCCCGGTGAGCTTGATGTCGTAGGAGTAGAGGCTGTTGGTGCCGGTCTGGGCGGGGCCGAAGAGGATGCGCACCTGGCCGTTGGTGGCGCTGGTGACGGTGCCGGTGGCGGCGTAGTAGGTGCCGGCGGCCATGTCGGCGGAACGGTAGCGCAGGAGGACCTCGTAGCAGGATGAGAGGTCGACGGGGCTGCCGTAGGTGATGTAGGTGGGTTCGATGGCGATGGTCTCGCCGTGGGTGATGGCGATGTCCTGGCGGGCGGGGCGGGCGGTATCGACCTGCCAGCGGAAGGGGACGTAGATAGCGGGTGTCTGGCCGCTGGCGTTGCCGACGGCGTCAAGGGCACACAGGAGCAGCAGCCAGCCGACGAGGCAGAAACCGGCGCAGGCGGCGTAGACAAGCAACCGGAAGATGATCTCGTAGAGGGGGGCGCGGCGGTATTGTGGCATGGCGGCTCCTTTATGCTGGTGCGGTGGCGGTCATACGGCCGCCGGTGATGGTGTAGCTGCGAAGGGTGGAGACGCCCTGGACGGCGGCGTCGAGGGATGAGACGGCGGCGTTGGGCAGGTACCGGATCTCCGTGCCCTGGGTGAACTTGACGTGGCCCTTGAGCTGCAGGGGGGCATCGGACATGAGCCAGGCGGCGGCGGAGGCGGCGAGGGTGGCGTGCTGGTGGCGGACGCGGAAGGTGACGGTGGTCTGCTGGTTGCCGCGATCGTGCTGGTCGGCCTGGTCGGCCCCGATGGCCTGGACGGGCTGGCGCATGCGCTGGACCTGCAGGCGCAGGTCCTGCGGACCCTCGCGGAGGACGGCGTCATCCGCGAGGGTCAGGGTTGTCGAGTCCTGTATGAGTTCGATTTTCATTGCGGTTTTCCGTGCAGCGGAGGGCTAGGCACGCCTAGCCCTTACGACCATGCCAGGGTGAAGAGTGCGTCGAGGGCGCCGGTGGTGACGGAGCGGGTGCTCTGCCAGGTGGTTTCACCGATGCGCTTGCCGCGACCGAAGTTGAGGCCGGTGTTGGCGATGGAGCATTGCTTGAGGGTGAAGCTGGGGGCTCCGGTTCCGCCGGCAATGACCAGGTCGTTGTTGTTGGTGAGCGTGTCGATCGCCGCGCCAGGCACGAAGTTGG
>Ga0210043_1003063_pt1 | contig 10214 bp, 19 predicted proteins | sample CryGeymet201501t_FD_183990 | JGI IMG/M metagenome (GOLD analysis project Ga0210043, IMG submission 183990) | Groundwater microbial communities from Crystal Geyser aquifers in Utah, USA - Crystal Geyser metaG 2015-01t (SPAdes) (version 2) | ecosystem: Environmental > Aquatic > Deep subsurface >... | reverse complement strand
CGTCAAACGACCCGCATAGACCACGCTGCGGGAGGACCCACTTGCTGGACAGCTATGCGCATCCACGCTTGCCTTAGCGGTGATTTCCGCGCCATGGGGGGCGGGGATTGATGAGAGCGGCAACGGCATCTGTGGATTCATGGCGGGCGCAAACCCTCGCGCAACATCGGCCAGCCATCGCTCTACCTGCGCATCGCGCGCAGGGCTGTCGTTTTCTCCGTAGAGCAGAGCCTGCGCCTCGGCTAATCGCAGCTCAAACATCTGTGCGTGGGCAGGCCGCATCGCCACCCACCGATTGCTTGTCCGCATCATGCGCGTCGGCCCGCAGCGATGGCGGCATCCCGCTCGACCTGTGTCTGACAGTCGATACACCGCGTCGCCCCGAGCTGCTGGCGCACTGGATTGATATGCTCGCCACAGTCGCATTCACTCGCCCCGATACCGCGCATCGCCGCCGCGCTCGCGCGAGCAACAGCATCAGCGGTGGCTGCTAGCACACGCTCCTGCACTGCGTCCATCTCATCCGGCATTGCCATCCCTCCCCTGTTTGTCTCCAGGCAGCAGCGCCTGCACCTGCCTGCGCAGGCCGAGCACTGCTGCGATCACGTCGTCGGATTCGTTGAGTATTCGGCGCGCGTGCGGTAGATCGGCAGCGGTAAGCCGGCCATCGGCGAGCGCTGGTGCCAACGCATCAACCAACTCGCCAACCTCTACCATGAGCCGACCAAGCGTCACTGCATCGCCGGCTTCTGAGACTGGCGCGATGCGCACCGCCAGGTTTCCGCGCCTACGCGCCAACTCACGCTCGCACTCGGCGCGGTACGGCTCGGGCAGAGCGCAGACCCACGCATCCTCGAGGTCTGCCGGCAGCGACTTCACCGTTCCGTCCATGTACCGGCTGACGATCTGCGCGTTGTGGCGCTCGGCACGGCACAGATCATCGAGCGTCACGCCGGCCCGGAACGGCACTTGCCGCTGATCCGGCGCCACGCGCTCGGCGTACGCCTCGGACACGCGCGATGCAAACTTGCGCACGCACAGCGCGGTGGAGTCGAGCATTCGGCGCGTCGCGCCGAAAATCACCACCGAACGCGGCGGCAGAAAATGATGCTCAGGATTCATGCGCGCGAGCCTGATTGAGGGCACGCTGTGGCCCATGAACACGACGATTACAATGCAAACCCCGGGGGCCATCCATGGCCGCGCTGCTGTGTCGAGCAACAGCGCCCCGACCCGGAGAGACGATTCGCGGCCCGCCGGCTGTCGCCAGCCTGGGGAGGGGGCGGCCGGCGCGCGTTCGCCGGCGGGCCGCGAAAGTGTGGATCTGCGCAATTGCGCAAATCGGTATTGTGTCGTCGAGCATCATTCAGGCAGCCTTCTCGCTGGGCGATGCGCGGCGGGTGTAGCCAGCCGCTTCCATGGCGGCGGCGAGGTCCGGGCGCAGGTCGGCGACGGTGACTGCGCCGTTTGTTGCGGCTTGGATGCGTACCGCCAGATTCGGGGAGGCTTGTTTGTGCCCAAGCGACACCATGTACAAAGTCCGGAAGCTGCACCCGGCAAGAGTTGCGACGCGCGCGAGCACTGGGCAATTGATCTTGCCAGTACCACCTTCGGCGTGCGCATAGGCTGATATGTCCATGGGCGAGACATTACCGCAACGGTTACGCGATAGCAATACCCTTTCGGTCATTTACTGCGACGGTAACGAAATGCACCATGCTCACATGGATGCGAAGACCGCCAGGACCACAAACATCCGCGCACTGGTAGCCCAATATGGTGGCCCGACCAAGTTCACCGAGAAGTCCGGGGACTGGTCGCAGGCGCAGGTGAGCCAGTGGATTTCCGAGGCAAACCCAAAGGGCATCGGGCACGCACTGGCACGTAAGATCGAGCGCACGCTCGGGCTGCCCGGCGGCTGGATGGATCAGTGGCATGGCAGTGCCACGCTAGAGAACACACCGGCGCCACCGCCTGTCGATCACGCGCTGCTAGTCCGATCGATCAACGCCGCGCAGTCTGCGTTCGCTCGCGCCGGCATGATGGCCAGCCTTGGCAACGTCGCCGAGTTGTCCACCTGCATCTATACCCGCATCGCTCAGGGGCGCGCAGAGGCGGACGCCGCGCGCATTGCCGATGAGTTTCTTGCGGACATGATTACCAACCCAAGGACGATGACCAATGCAAGAGCACGACGACGACTTGTTCGAATCCGCACTGAAGATCGCTGAAAGAGCGGTCAAGCAGGCCGCGCCAGAACCAACGCTGCCACCTGTCACCGTGCGCATCGAGCCCGGCAGCACGGCTGTCAACGTGGGCACCGTGCACATCGGCTCGCAGACGATCCACCAAACGGCACAGCCGACAAAACCAAAGACATCGTGATGGCTTGGCGTGCCGGCAACATCGCGCAGTACCTGTACATACGCGACCAAACGATCCACATCGGCGGCGAGCCGCAATGGATTCAGGCACTGCCCTTGGACGCGCTCAAGGCGGTGCGCGACCGGCTGCACCGCGCCAGCCGGAACCATGAAGCGCTGGCACTGATCCCGCTGCTGGCGCCACTCGCCGTGGCCATCATGGCCGTCGGTATTTTCAGCCTGAGCCTGCTAGGCATACCACAAGCCGCGCGCCACCACGCTGCCCCAACCGCGCTGTGGCTGGCCGGTGCCATTGCCATACCGACCTGGTTTGGCCTGTACGACGTGCGCCGCCGCCACCGCCGCGTCGTCGAGTCCGCCGAGCGCCGATGGGCCGAGTTGGTGGTGGAGATCGCCGCGCGAGAAGATGCGCCGCCACGCGAGGCCCCAGTCAAGCAGCTCGTTCGCTGGTGGCGTGCGCACGGTTTCCCCGGCCGCAAGGCCATCAACGGGATTAACGATGAACATTGAAGCCGCACTAGCGGCTTTTCCAAGCGCGCCGGTAAAGGCTGGCTGAATTCTGTTGGGCGCTCAACTTGGCGGCCTTCATCGTTGCCACCGTGGTGATGATAGAGGCCGCACCAAGCCCGGCGTCCTGCATCTGCTGGCCTCGCTGATTGTGTCTCCCATCGTCTACGCCATTGGCCTGGCGGTGCTTGGCGCGGCGGACATTGGCGCGGCCGACGTGGATGCTCACGGCGCCGCATCCGGCACTGCGGCACTGCGCCGAGCACGCCCGACTCGCAGAGCCGACGCGCCCGCCGGCAATAAGTTACCGTTTGGGTATTGACTCGCCGTAATCGCATCGGTAATGTATCTCCCACGCCGCCACACAGCGGCCCACGGGAGACCCGCATGACCGCCATCGCAGCACCATCCACCGTCTACGCCACCACCCCGCCCAGCTATGCGCTGCGCATCTACCGCGCATCGAGCAGTCAATGGTCGTGGGAGGTCAGCTCCGCTGACGGCCCCGAGTGTGGCGGCGCCGGTTACCCCGATGCGTTTGAAGCGGCCAACGCCGGTGTTGCCGAACTATGGCAGCACATCCCTGATCCGTCCGCTCCCATCGACCCACAGCCATACGAGCGCGACGAACGTGACTACGTGCATCACACCACACAAGGAGCCGTCGGATGATTATCACCACGCCACTCGAATTTTCCGCGCGCCGGCGCGCGCACAAGCTGTTGATTCGTGCCGGCCTTCGCGCCCAGGCGCTGGGCGCTTCGCGGCTGGCCGCGAAGCTGTATCACGGCGGCTGCTGCGCAGCGCTGGCTGCACACATGGCGGCGCATGCCGTTTGCGCCGATGCGGCCAACAACCCGGCAACCGCGGCATGAGCGCACTGCTCGCGTTCCTCGCCGGCGCCGGAGCGGCCCTGCTGGCAACCACCATCTACGCGCGGATCGAGCAACGGCGCCATCACCGTGCCAGCGCCCGCCCGCCGTACATCCGCAGCACCTAACCATCGCCAAGGAGCACGCAAACATGAACACCCGTAACTCTACCAACTTCGCCGAGCTGATCGGCGACCTGAACGCCGGTGTATTCGCCCAGCAGATCGAGCGCGCACTGTCCGATACCGCGCTTGGCGTCGTCACTTGCGGGCGTAAAGGCAAAGTCGTCATTACCCTCGACCTGAAACGCATCGGCGAGAGCAACCAGGTTGCCGTGACCCACAAACTCAACTACGTCAAGCCAACTATGCGGGGTCGCGCCACCGAGGAATACGCAACCGAAACGCCCATGCACGTCGGCCCGCGTGGCGCGCTGTCGCTGTTCCCGCATGAGCAGGCCAGCCTGTTTGACAACACAAAGGACAACGCATAATGGACGCCAACGCAATCGATGCCATTGCCGAGCTCGCCGTGGCCGCCAACAAAGGCCAGCATCTTGGCACGCCAACGCCGGCCCTGTTTCACGGCGGCAAGCTCACCAGCATCGAGCACCTGCAAGCTGGCCGCTCGCGCTTCCGCGGCAAACTGGCGACCTCATCCTTACCCGACTTTGCGGAATACACTGCCGGGCGCGCTGCGGCCGGGCCGAAACCTGCGTGTTTCATCGACGCTGTCAACACCTCTGCGAAGTGCTACTTCAACCTTGGCACAGATGCGGTTCCCGGCCACGCCGATGACATCGCCGAACTCACGCTCACCCCTACCGCAGCCTTCGCAGCCATTTGCGACTTGGATGGCCGCCGGCTTGCACAGCGGGCGCTTGCCGAATTCGTTGAAGAGTGGTCGCGACACATTTCGGCCACGACCTCGGACGGTGAAGCACTCACGCTCAGCACCGCTGTCGTCGCGATCCGCAACGTCCAGATCAAGCAGCGCTCGGAATCCACATCGGCGGTAGGTAACTTCGGCGCCAGCCGCTCAGCACTCGAAGAGACCGAAGCCCGCGCTAACGGCACCATCGAACTTCCCGGCGCACTCTACTTCCGGGTGACGCCCTATGCGGGCCTCACTGAGCAGATCGCCGAACTGCGCCTGTCGATCATCACCAGCGAGGAAAAGCCCGCATTTGCTGTGCGCTGGGCACGACGCGAACAGATGCGCGAGGACATCGCGCAGGACTTCAAGCACGTCGTCACCGGCGCGCTCAACGGCACTGCCAGCGTCATCGTCGGCACATTCACCCCTTAACCATGCACCGCCGCCGGGCAATCCGGCGGTGGGCAGGAGGCAACTGTGCGAATCTACCTCAGCGGCCCCATGAGCGGCCTGCCTGACCTCAACTTCCCCGCGTTTCGCGCGGCTGCGGAATTGCTACGCGCGCGTGGTGCGGTGGTAGTTTCCCCGGCCGAGATCAGTATAGCAACCCCTGGCTCGTGGCATGCCTGCATGCGCGCCGACATCAAGGCGTTGTGCGACTGCACTACCATCGTCCTGTTGCCGGGCTGGGAGCGCAGTGCAGGAGCGCACTTGGAACTACACATCGCCCACCGGATCGGCATCGACGTGGTCCAGCTCGACGCACTCATGTCCCAGATCGCAGCGGAGCCCGCATGAGCGCATCACGCCACATCTGGACAGACGCCGAGATCGCACTGCTGCGGCAACGCTATCCGAACGAACGCACCGCCGACATCGCGGCCGACATCGGCATCACCCGGTCACAGGTCTACTATCGCGCCGATGTGCTTTGTCTGCGCAAAAGCCAAGGTTTTCTGTCCAGCGCGGCGTCAGGGCGGACAACCGGTGGCATCGGCCAGCATCACCGATTCCGGCCCGGACAACGTGCCTGGAACGCCGGCAAACCGTTTCCAGCGCGCGGACGCAGCGCGGAGACCCAATTCAAGCCTGGCCAACTGTCAGGCAAAGCAAGAACGTTGCTCAGACAAATCGGCGCAGAACGCATCTCGAAAGACGGCTACCTCGAACGCAAGATAAACAACGGCCAGCCCATCTACAAGCGTTGGCGCGCCGTGCATCGCATCGTCTGGGAGCAGGCCAACGGCCCCATCCCACGCGGCCACGCCGTCGTGTTCCGCCCCGGCTGCCGAAGCGTCAACACCGCCGACATCGCCATCGACAAGCTCGAACTGGTCACCCGCCGCGAACTCATGCGACGCAACACCGTACACAACTATCCCGAGCCCATCGTGCGCGCTATCCGCACCCGCGCTGCACTGGTGCGCGTCATCAACAACCGGAGCAAAACCCCATGAGCGACATCAATACTCTGCGCACAGCGCTATTCGAAACCCTGGTTGCGCTCAAAGACAAAACCGCACCGATGGACCTCGATCGTGCCCGCGCTATCTGCGATGTGTCGCAGACAATAATCAACTCGGCGAAGGTAGAGGTCGACTACATGAAAGCCACCGGCGCGAACATAGCCTCCGCATTCATCGCCGCGCCCGAACCGCAGAACTCGAAGCCAAGTGCCGCCAGACCAGGCTACCGCCTTGTTGGCACTGCGCCGGGCGGCGCAAACCCTAGCACGCCAGCGGTACCAGCCACCGCGCCATTGGTTGGACGCATCTGAGTGATCGCCATGACAGACCAGAAAATAGTCGAGAAACTCGACGAACTCATCGCCGCAACACGCGCAGCAGCAATCCCCGTGCGCGAACGCTGGCTCGATCCCGAGTCCGCGGCCTCATTGCTGAGCATGAGCAAGCGGCACTTCCTTGAGCGCATCGCGATCCTGCCAGGCTTCCCGCGCCCGCTGCGCGTTGGGCATCCGCGCTGGCTGGCCGAGGAAATACTCGCGTGGGCGGAGATGCGCAGGAGAGCAGCGTAGAATGTAGGAACAATGCATGCTTATCCGGTTAGTTGACAATGGCGGGCGATATGCGCATGGGGTTAGCGCGATGCCCGCTTCAATTCCGTCCACCCTGACTCGACGATGACGGCACCGCCACGCCTCAATGTGGTTTTTCGCTCAACGTTGGCACCGTTCATTCTCGCTGCGATGTGGACTTCTGTTACATCGTCAGTATTGCCACCGAACTCTGCAATCAAGGCAGCGGCTAGGCCGACTTCTTGCAACTGCCACACTGCTGGAGAGATGTTGCTTCGCGGGTCCGGAATCGTCCGGGGAAAAAGGTAAATGCAAGGGGGAGGAATCTTGCTCCCATTGATTTCTATGCCACGGCCTAGCGCCAGTTTTGGGCAAGGACGGCCAGCGCCGCCGCACAATTGATCCCAAACGATGAGTGCATCGACGCGCTCCTTCTCGGCGATGATTTTCCCGCCGAGGCGGGTATGCACCCCAGACCAGAGATTGTGTTTCGGGTCAGCTCCCGGATTCTGACAGAGAGACCATATGACGAACTCGTCGGCATTGGCCGGCCGCGTGTAGACCGTCGTGTTGTTGCCATCAAGACATCCCTTCGCCTCGATGATGGAAACCCTGCCGCCCTGAAGCGTAACCTGATAGTCGTGCCTATCGCCTGCACCCGTGAACTCGAAATCCGTGATGCGTCCAGAGAGCTTCAAACGCCCAAGCATTTCGGCGATGAAGCCCTTCTTGTCAGACATTGAAGCGGCATTCTTTCCGCGAATCTTCTCGACAGCAGAACGGAAGATTCCAGCACGCCAGAACGCATCAGGGGACAGGCCATGCACCCCAATGGATGGTGCTGCGGCGACCAACGCTTCCGCGTAGGCTTCGATTCTCGCCGTCATTTCACGCGAGATGCCGCATGGGATGGACTTGCTCTTATCGATTCCTCGCTTGGTCGCCATTACGCTACCGCGCGACAAGCGACATTCTGAGCGACAGAGGGCTCCACGACATTGCGGGTGAGCCACGAAACAACAGGGACGGCAACGCCATCGCCAGCAAGATGGTACGCATCATTGTAACGGGCAGGCAAGGAGTACGAATCGGGAATGCCCATCAGCCTAGCGGCTTCACGCGGAGACAGCAGACGGCTGCGCACCTTCTGACCTTCGACAACGAGGATGATTTGACGACTGGAGCCGCCCGCAGGCGTGCGCAAACAGCCAGCAACATCGTCAAAACGGACTTCCGCCCGCTGACGTTTCACGCCGTACTCATCGACGCGTGTCCGCTTATAGATGGCACCAACCTGCTTTGTCTTCGTCTTTTTCGCGGCCCTTACCTTCGCCGCGTTGACCGGCGTCATCATGGAGAGCAGTTCCTTGGTCTCGAATGCGGTGTGCCACTTAACGCCCGTTGGATCGGCCTCAATCAGATCAACGAGCCGGCTAGTCCTTTCTGCGGGCATCGGTAGGTTCAGCCACAACCATCGCTCGCGAGATGCGTCGTCGAGCGCATCGAAAAGCGGGCCGAACGCTTCTGGGTGCCATTGCGAAACTGGGACATCGCACAGAAGTCCCGAAGGCGGCTCAACGCCTTCGGAAAAGCCGATGATAAATAGGCGTGGGCGCGAATGAGGGACGAACAAGGCTGCATCAATAACGATAGGGGCAAAATGGTAACCGTCTCGCGCGAATGCTCCGCAAATGGCAGCCATGTCGCGCCCGCCATGGGACGTGATGGCACCGTAAACGTTTTCGAGAATCACAATGCGCGGGTGTCGGTTTTCGGCGCGCAGACCGCGAACCAACCGCCAAAATTCCCAGAACATACCCGAACGCTCACCCTTCAGTCCTGCACCCGCCCCGGCGAGTGACAAGTCTTGACATGGGAAAGACGCCCATGCCAAATCAGCGCGGCCCGGCAAGTCCGATGCCATCACGCCTGCAATATCGCCAAGGTGTAGCTCGCTTGAATCGTCGAAGTTGCGTCGATAGGTTTCCGCCTTGCGTGCGTCAATGTCATTGGCGAACGAGCAATGCCACCCTGAGCCAAGCCCAAGTCTCGCCATTCCCCCGCCCGCAAAGAACTCGTAGAACTCCGGTCTTGCCACGCCAGCAGCCTTGACGAATACTGTGTTGGACATCATGGGTTCCCCTTACGCAATGGCTAAGTCTCAATTGCACTCCGCATTTCGCCTTTCGCGCATGCGGAAGATGTTTGACACACAGCGCGCCGTCCTGGCTGAGGACTACGCGCACTTTACGCAGCCTGTGAAGCCTGTCCCGGATGCTCCCACGCGCCCGAGTAAAGCTGGGCGTACGTCGGTGAAGCGGTGCGGGCAGCCAAGCCCAGCACCGAGTGAAACGCCGTCATCGGATAGAAGCGGCGGTTGAAGCGAAACACGTATTCGTTGAGGTAGGCTTGCAAGTGGCGCGGGTCGATGCGCCCGTGGTGGGTACCCATCAGCCAGGTCTTGAGATTGGCGAACACCAGATGGATCATCGGCAGGTGCGCTTCGGCTTTTTCGGGATCGCCGGCGAGCACCAGCGGCGCATGCTGGTAACCGTTGCGCACCAGCGCGTTGTAGCTGGGCGCTCCGTCGGTGCGGATCACTGAGCCGACAGCTACCTCGTCTTTGACGAAGCCCATGAGGCTGTCGGCATCCTTGCCCTCGACCACCCGCAGCCGCAGGCGGCCGGCGTAGACCAGCTTCTTGGTCGGGACGCCGCCGCTGTGCGCCTGCTTCCACTTCGCTGCCCGTTGCTCGGCATCGAGCCGGGTACGAACCTCGATCGCGCCGACCACGGTGGCCTTGTGATGCACACCGCGCCCCTCGCCACGCGAGGCACCGCCGACAAGGCACTCATCGATCTCAACCGGGTGCTCGGCACCAATCGAGTCGCGCTCGGGCCGCACCATGCCGGCCCGCAGCTTATGCAAGATGCCGAAAGCGGTTTCGTAGCGGCTCAGGCCAAGCTGGCGCTGGAATTGCAGCGCGGATTGCCCTGGGGTCTGTGTGGTCATGAGGTATGCACCCCAAAACCACACCGACAGCGGCGTGTGGCTCTTGTGCATTACCGTGCCCGCCGTCAGGGACGTGTTCTTATGGCACGCCTTGCAGCGCAGGACCGTCGAGGACCGGGTGGCGAAGCGGTATGGCTCGCCATGCACCCCGCACTGCGGGCAGACAAAGCCGTCAGGCCAGCGCACCGATTCAAGGTATGCAGTGCATGCCGCTTCATCGGGAAAAGCCCGCTGGAACTCGGGAAGGCTGGTCGGAAAACCGCGTGCGTCCATAGCACACAGTATGCGCCAACGCCGCGCCATTGTCAACTAACCGGATAAGCATGGATTCACGCATTGGATTGTTTTCATCGCGCCCATCACCCCAGCCGATCTGCAATCTCGGTAGCGGTTGGGTTGTAGTACCGGCGCAGGCTCTTGAGGTCGCGGTGCCCGGTCATCCGCGCCAAGTCGAGCACATCGAGCCGCCGTGCCAGGCGCGTAGTCGCCTCATGCCGCGCGTCGTGGAAGCGCAGATCATCGACACCG
>Ga0210043_1003062_pt1 | contig 10216 bp, 13 predicted proteins | sample CryGeymet201501t_FD_183990 | JGI IMG/M metagenome (GOLD analysis project Ga0210043, IMG submission 183990) | Groundwater microbial communities from Crystal Geyser aquifers in Utah, USA - Crystal Geyser metaG 2015-01t (SPAdes) (version 2) | ecosystem: Environmental > Aquatic > Deep subsurface >... | reverse complement strand
TTGCTTCGATGCGTAAAATTAAGTTAGACGTAACTACTGACTGGACAACTTCGAACAATAAAACGTGGTATGGCAACGCTGAATATAGTATTACTTAACCATGCCAGACAAAGAAGCAGGAGAATTAGTTTTAACAGAAAGATAAAATGTTTGGATCAAATTATTTCGGACAACCATATTTCGGGCAAGGGGCAGGTCAAGTTACAGGGGATATCACACGCAGTATTTCAGACAATGTAGGGATACTAGATACAATAACAGTATCTCAAGCTATTTCTAGGGGAATTGTTGATAATTCAGCATTAACAGATAGTATAATTATTTCAAATGTATGGGGAAGAATTGTTACAGACAATATTGGTATTACTGATACAATCGAAGGTGTAAAAGCGTTTGTGACGTTTTTGGTTGATAGTATGGGGATTACTGATGAGACATCGCGGGTACATGCATCTCAAAGGGCATTGTCAGATAACGAGGGAATAACCGATGATATCGCAAGACAGGTAAATTTTGCGAAGTCTATTGTAGATGCATTAGGTATTACGGATTCGATTAGCAGAAACCTTATATTAGCAATAGTTTTATCTGATAGTATAGGGATAACAGATAGTACTATTATTGCGATAAGGTCTATTGGGGCGACTAACCAAATTAAAATGGATGAAATTGATAATATAATCGCTAAGATGGGTGATATATTAGGTAAAAGTCCGAGAATGAGTAACATCTAGTTTTTTATAGATATGGCATCAAAAATAATACCAGTTAGGAACTTACTTGATCAATCAGTACCGTTTACATATTTAAGTACTAAAGGAACGGCTGGGGGTACGACGTTCCCAGTGCGAAATATTGACGGTTTTAAAGCAAGCTGGGGAATTCAGGTGGGTAAGACTAATGAAGAAACAGCCGAAATACTTATATTAGGGACAGCTACGCCGTCAGGAACGGCACTGACAACGACTGGAACGGCTAGATTTGACCATCCCACTGATACACCAATTTACGCAATTAAATACGATAAGGTAATTTTCAAAAGGTCTACTACTGGCACGGCAGGGGTTGCAACTGCAATGACTGGTGGGACAGTTACTATAACTCCAGGGAATGAGTTTACATCGTTTGATGACACATCAAGTGCTACTGGGTATGCTTATCGTGTATCGTATTACGCATCAGTATTAGATGTAGAGACAGACGATTCAGACTGGCAGACATTAGATGGATTTTCTTTTTATTCACTAGCAAAAATTAGAGAACGAGCAGTTAGGAAACTATTTAGTGCTAGTTATATAAAAGAGGATTCAATAGTTGATGATTGGGTGAATGAATGGCTAGATAAGATGAACAATACTGCAATTAACGTAAATCAGGATTATTCACTCGGGACTGTTGATATTTCACACGGTACGGCAGGACTAGGTACGGTTACTGCAACAGATTTTAAAGAAATAAGGCGGGTATGGTATACGACAAACGGTGCAGATTATTATAATGCGACAAAAATGTCAATTATTAATTACGAGCCAAATGAGGAATTTAGCAGTACTCATCCATACTTTTATTATCAAGGAGATAACGTAATTGGGAAAAAGCCAGACGGAGAAGTTGGAACGGCAAGAATTATATACTATAAATTGCCAACCAGATTATCCAATGATGCAGATGAATTGCCAGTATCCATGTGGGGGTATACAAAATCTTTCGTGGACTACTGTTTAGCTCAAGCTTATTACCTCGACGAAAAGGTTAATCTTGGGGATAGATTCTTAGCTTCTAGCGAAAACGAACTCGGAAAGTTTAAAAATGAAATTACTCCAAGATCAAAGACAGGACCGCAGTATGTTACTTTAGTTGATCAAATAGATGGCGAAAGTACCATTTAACAAACTATGCCTACAGTACGAGCGACAAATATCGGGGGCTTAAATTTATATATTAATCCTTTATTGGTTGAGGAAGGCTCGTTAATTAGGTCGGTAAACGTAGATTCTTACCCATACGGTGCGAAAACTAAAAGAGTAGGATATGCAACATTTCAAGGTACAGCGGATGGGTCGGCTGTAACCTCCCTTTTTTCATGGACTAAGAATGATGGTAGTTTGTTTGTGTATAGAGCATCGGGCAGTAAGTTATATCATTCAGTCGGGGGTACAGGGGCTTGGACAACTTCGGGCAATGGCACAATAACAGCAGGGAACCATGTAGGATATGCTGTTTTAGGCGATACGTTAATAGTAGGTGATGGATCAGGTTCTACAAGACACTCAACAAATGGCACGTCGTTTACTGATACTACGTTAGCACCTATAGGGGAACATTTTGCTCAATTTCAAAACCGTATATATATAGGTGGTACGGCCTCAACGATGTTCTACTCTACAACTGGAGATGCAACGAACTGGAATACATCAGGGACTTCTGATTCATCGTCTTTGACTATACCTGGAGAAGGTAAAATTTCAGGCGTTAATAATATTAACGATAGAATTATCGCCAATAAAACATCAGGGAAAATGTTTAGATGGGACGGATATTCGCTCGTAGATGTTTCTACAAATTTAGGGCCTTCGTCACCTTATTCAGTTTCACAAGCAGAAGGATATAATCTTTGGCTAAGTAGACTTGGGATAATTGGGTACGGCGGTGCTAAACCACAGCTTTTCAGCAATCCTATACAAAGCCAAATTTACAATGATAGTGGGAATGGGATTGTAGGAACTGTATTTGATACAGCACCTGCTGTAACTCATAGATATGATTATATGGTAGCGGTAGGAACAGTAACAGATGATTTCACGTCAGAGGCCGTCAATAACGCAATAATTAAATATGATTTTCAAAAGAACGAATTCTTAAATTATGAGTTTGCTAATTTCCCGAAAGCCTTTTGCTCATATAAAGATGCGGCGGGTGTACAAAGGTTGATATTTGGGGACTCATCGGGTCAGTGTTATACATTTGGAGGTACAGCCGTAACTGATAACGGATCGGCTATAGAGTGTTCTGTGGAGCATGTTTTCCATTTGAATGTTCCAGAATTAGATAAAAAGTTTAAATGGTATACAGGATTTTTTAACCCTGGGTGTGAAGCACAAGTATCTATTGCTATTTCTAATACATATACAAAGGCATCTAAAAAATGGAGCGATTTAGGTGACGTAGTAGATGGGGTTGTAGAGTACAGATTCCCAGAAGGGTCAAGAGGTAAATTGCTTTTTGTGAGAATTAAAGAATATTCAACAACATCAAGATTTGTATATTATGGTTCTGTTATTGATGCTGATTTAATACCAAAATGACAAACCAACAATTAAATCTTAATGAATACTTACAGCAAATTAACTCGCCTTCGGCGATGCAAGTTAAAACCATTACAGGGTATGATTTTGATTCTATTTACGACAGAAACGTAATAAATCAAATATATCTAAGAGACAATGCTGTTGTGCTTGGGAAAATAGCTGATGGTGCAGTCACTACCGATAACGTGGTCGGATCAGCAATAACAGAAGTTAAGATAGGGGAAAACTCAATCTCCGCCGGGAAAATTCAAACTAACGCAATCACAGCAGATAAGGTATTAGCTGGGGCAATAACAGCTAATAAGATTAGCGTAACTGAATTATCGGCAATTTCCGCTAATATGGGGACCCTTACAGCAGGACTAATCAATGGAGGGACAATAAATGCTACTAATGCCTCTGTAATCAATCTTAGTGCTACAAACATAACAACAGGGACAATGAGTGCAAATTTCCTGACGGCAGGAACAATAAATGCCTCAAGCATTGACGTTATCAATCTTAATGCAAGCAATATAACGGCAGGTACATTAAGTGCGAATCGTATAACGGGTGGAACGATGAGTGCAAACTATTTATCGGCTGGGACGATTAACGCCTCTAGCATTGCTATTACCAATATCAACGCAAACAATATAAATGCAGGTACGATAACAGGGTTGGTGATAAATGGAAATACAATAACGGGCGGAACAGTCCAAACAGCAACAAGTGGTAAAAGGGTAGTATTGGGGGACTCAGGTGATGTGTACTTCTATGACAGTGGAGGGGGGCAAATTGGGTCGGTATATGGATTTGCTGGGGAGTTAGTTATTAGCGGAGATTTACTAATAGGTAACACTCTTAGAATGTTAGGCACCCTAGATATGAATGGAAACTCGGCTACAGGAGTCAATCAAATAAGTGGTAGTTCGGGTAATATAGACTTTAACGAAAGTGGGAGGATTCAATGTTCGACGCATTTTGATCCAGACGACGCAGGCAATAATAACATGGGTGGAGCAACTAGATATTGGGGGGATATTTCCTATAAAACACTAACGGATCGTGGATGTCTTGGTTGGTTTGATGACGGTGTCGAATTACAAGACGGAAGAATTGTAAGTGATCTTGAGGCCATTAAGAATGTTAAGAAACATGATACTCGGAAGACCGTGTACGGCGTACCTATGCTTGATTATAAAAGTCTTCCTAAGGCGGTGTATAAGAAAGCCGTAGATCACGAAGGCAAAGAATTTAAGAAGGACAAAGACGGAAGGCCGTTTGAAATCACAAAAGACGGAAGGAAATTATATGCAGAAGACGGGGCCGAAACAACGGCACTAATATCTATAATGTTTGGTGCTATTAAGGAATTGCACAACAAAATAGAAACCCTGGAAACAAAACAATGAATATTGAAAAACACAAAAAACAACTCCAAGAGGAAATAATGAAAATATCACAAGAGGTTGCTGAACTCGAAAGATCAATCAATACTAAAAAGTTAGACTGGTTAAAACTTACAGCTATTTTGGAATGGATTGAGAAGAATTTGGAAAAAACAGCAGAGATTGAAAAACGAGAATAAATGCTTTATATTGTATATAACAATCTCGATAATTAAGCGAGCGTAATGTGACAGAAGGCATTAAAGTATGTTTATTTATGTCACATTATGGCAATCCAAAAATTCCTAGATTCAGCAGGGCGTGAAGCATATAAAAATGAAATGGGTCAAGTTTTCACGGAAAATGGCAAAAAGTCGACTGGTTATACAGTTGATGCATGGAATAAAAGACAATTAGACCGATGGGGTGGACAAACACAAAATCAAAACAATCAACAAGGGATACAATTAGGATCAACACAGGGTGGTAATTTCCAAAATGTATTACAAAGTGCAATACAGGCAAATCAGCAAGCTATTCAACCAGCTGTACAATCTTTACAGGCAAGTGTGTCACCTTTACAGGACAGATATAAAGCATTATTAGAGTCAATCAAGGGCAATCAACAAACGGCCACTAATAGGCAAACACTTGCAACTTCCAATGAAATGGGAAGACGTGGAATATTGCCATCGTCAGGATTATATGAACAACAATTAACAGATGCATTACAGCCAGTAACGTCTGAATATGCAGGATTAACTGCAAGTACTGGATTACAGCAAGAGAAAGATTTATCAGCAATCCAAAATGCGATAACACAATTACAGTCGGGTGCATCAAGCCAAGCAATACCACAGGCTTTACAAATTTTAAATATGCAACTACAAAGTCAACAAAACCAACAAGCCCAAGAACAGGCTAACAAAGTATTCAGTGAAGTAACCTTGCCTGGATCGAGAGCATCAATAGCAAACATCCAGTCTGAAATAGCAAAAAGAGGGAAGGAAAGTGCTGGAATTACTGCTGAACAGTTTTTAGCACTCTTAACCCCTAAAAATACAACGAATGACCAAGATAGTATTTTCGATAGTGTACTTTATGGTAACCAACCGATTAAATACGGAACGACTAAATTCGGCCCTGGATTTTAAATTATGGCAACATTAACTCAACAACAATTACAAAGTAAAATACAGGAACTGAAAAGCAAGGGGTTAGACGATAACTACATTAGTAGTAAAATTCAGAGTGAGATAAATAGTGGTCGTTTAGTTATTGGGTCGCAACAACAAGCTCCACAAGTAACTCAAAATGATTCACTTAATGTCAGTCAAAAAGGCAGTCAAGATTTATCAAGCTCGACTGGGAATTTTTTGATTAATTTATTAAAAGGTATGGCTCAACCTTTTACAAATACGGCTAAAAGGGTAGGTGGGGCAGTTTACGAAATTGGAGCAAATAGAGCGGGAGATGTAAGAAAAGCTGGGGACTTGAATACTCAAGCACAGGAGGCAATAAGTCGTGGTGATTACCAAACAGCAAGGAGTCTTTTAGATCAAGCAGTTTTAGCAGGCCAACAGGGTGCAAAAACAAATCCATTCTTAAAAACAACCGAAGAAATGCAATCAGCAAGTGACCCGATGCAAATAGCCAAGGATTCGGCTGGGATACTAGCGTATGGAGTACCGATGGGGGCGGTGAGTAAAGCTGGAATATTCGGGCGCGGGGCTTTATCAGGTGGACTTTTTGGATTTGGGCAATCAGGAAAAACACCAGAGAGCATGATTGGGTCTACGGCCCTTGGGGCATTAAGTGGAGGGGCTGGGGCATTACTTTTAAGCAAAGTTTTAGGTGGTGCTGGCAGTAAACTAGTCGAGAAGGGAACTGGAATTAGACAGGGCGTGGTAAAACCGAAAGTTACAGCATCTCCATTTATGGCTGAAGATGAAGCAATGATCACTAAAACTTTAGGGAAACTTGGAATGAAAGGATCAGCTGAAATTCAAAAGAAGCAAATGCCCACCGTTTTTAGGTCTTTGACTAGCAAAATTAGTAGTATTTTAGACAAAAGTAAAGGGAAAATAGAGATTTCTCAATTAAATGACGAAATAACAAACGCACTAGATAATAATATAAATGTAGATATTACAGATCCAGTACAACAGAAGGCTTTGAATAAAGTTTTAACTTTAGTAACAAAACAAGTTGAAAAATCAGGTGGCACTAAAGGTAATATCGCTATTAAGAGTATCAGGGATGCGTTAGCTTCTTCTAGATCTGCTGACGAATTTGCTAATAAGATAACAAGTTTAGTCCCCGATAAGGGGAAAAACCTTGCTGTGAAGGATCTATTTTTAGTTAAACAAGAGTTAGGGAATCAACTTTCAAGAGTATTTACGAAGGTAGATAAGGGAACGCCACTTACAGCTTCTGAAGAGGTAGCTCTTACGGCTTGGGGTAGCATAGATGATATTTTAACGAAAATTGAACCTGCGGTAAAAGATTTAACTAAAACGCAATCTTATTTATACAAGGCGGCCCCTGGACTTGCGTCATCCGCTAAACAGACTATAGGAATTCCATTTGTCGGGTCAAGGGTTGGAGCAGGTGGATTACAAACCGCTAAAGACGCAACTGGGAGAGCCTTGCAAGGCACTGGCGGTCTTTTAGATAAAGCATTAGAGCAAGTTCCAAAGGGCGTATTAGCTAAAACTGGAGCATTTGGTGGAGCTGGAGTCTTAACCGTTAAAAAAGATGCAACGCCGCCTTTGAATGGTAGTGTCTCTTTTGAGGAGGAGATGGGTAATATACCGTCTATGGATGAATATGAAGCTTATGTATCTACTGATACAGATGGTGAAGAAGAGGGAATCACGGCTCAACAAGTTTCGATGGCACATTTAATGCTTGATCCAAAAGAGGCGAAAAAGATTGAGTCAGCTTACAATATACAGCAAGACAGAATCAAAGAAGGAAAAGGGTCAGCTGAAGTCCAAAAACAAAAAAGATCAAAAGAAGTAACCGAAAGAATTTTAACTCAACTTGAAGATTTATACTTTAAAAACGCTTTGTATGGGGGTAAAAGAGGGGTGGGGGCAAGAATTGGTGGAGCATCGCAAAAACTAGGTGCAGCGTTGGGCTATAATGAACCGCTAAAAATCTATGAAGGGATAAGAATGTCATCTAGGCCACTTCTAGCGAGAGCGGCTGGGGATGTAGGTAATTTAGCGATTCAGGAACAAGAAGCGGCTGTAATGGCGATTCCAGATGCTGGTAGTACGTTAGGGGAGGCTTTACTTGGATTTTCAGAAGCTAGGAAAAAGTTTGGCGTTCCTACAAGAAAAATAGTTGTGGAATAATATGCCAGACAAAGAAGCCGTAGAATTTAACAGAGAACTACTTTCCAAAATACAGACAGAATTAGGGGATAATGATCCATATTATTTACAGCTTATATACTCTGAAATAAAGTTGCGAGACCAACTACAAAAGAAGGATGATTTTAAAAGGTTGGTTGATCGTGTAGATAAAATTGAAAATAATCATCTCAAACATTTGCCGAGTATCGAAGATTATTATAGATTAAGTCTTGCAGTCAAAAAACTACAAGAAAAGTTAAATATTTCGATAGACGATTAGGAGTAATGGAAAAAATGACAGACGGAGAACGAATATCGATAATAGAACAGATATTACAAAGAGTTGAGAGTGGTGTTAATCGTTTACAGGATAAGTTCGATACGTTAAACGACCATTATGTTACTAACTCTAGGTTTAGGGAATTGATAACAAGGGTCGATGGTCACGATTCTAAGTTAGATCAAAGTAACGAGAAGATCACTGGCCTTATGATTAAAGTTGCTACAATTACAGGCACGCTAACCTTTGTTGCTACGGTAGTTAAGGATATAGTTGTAAAATGACACATACGGAATTTGTTAAAAAGAATTTAGGTAAAAGCCTCGACTTTGATAATTCATACGGAAACCAATGTGTCGATCTATTCCGCTTTTATGTACGTGATGTACTTGGATATCCTCAACCCCTATCTGTAGTTGGTGCTAAGGATTTCTACGCTAACTATGACAAAGATTTAAGTTTGAAAAACTGCTACCAAAAAATACTCAATACCCCAGAAGGTGTTCCACAAGAAGGAGATGTAATGATATGGGACAAATGGACTGGCAATCCTTATGGCCATATTGCAATCCTTCTAAACGGTTCACTTAATGAGTTTGAATCGCTGGACCAAAATTGGAGTAATATTAAGAAAGTACAAAAGATAAAACATAATTACTTGAACCCTAAGGTACAGGGCTGGTTTAGACCGAACAAAAATATGAATTTTATAGACTTAAAAAAGAGACTAACCGACACATCGTGGGCAGAACTAGATGAATTCAGCGAATTAGAAAAGTTAAAACTTATTGAACGTGCAGATTCTATACAAACAATGATGATAAAGTGGCTAAAACGGATAGAAAATGAGGCAGTACTCAAAGAATCAGACAGGCAAAAGGGGGTTAAGATAGAAATGCTTACCGAGTCAGTAGAAGGGCTTAAATCATCGCTAGAGGCCCTCAAAACATCGTCCACAGCAGAGGTAGACTTACTACTCGAAAGACATAAAAAGGAAATAGCAGACTTAGAAGAAGACGCAGATTCTGATAATAAACTTATTATGGAATTAGAAATTAAAAACAGAACTCTTGAACTAGCAATAGTAGAAGAAACTAAAAAAAGAGGCTCGTCAATAATCACGATAGATTTTTCAAAGTTAATTAATTTCTTAAAAACATGGAAAAAATAAACATTACACTTAATGAAGTGGTTAGAAAGCATATCAAGATAACTTTATATCTAGCTGTGTCGGCAGGTCTTGCGTACATAATTGCAGTCTTAACAGATAAGCCAGAAGCGGTTTATTTGACACCCATCATAAATTATCTCATTTTCGCACTCAAACAGGAGCTAGACCGTGAAGGATATTTTCAGGCGTTGAGACAAAAATAATATGCTTAAATTTGAACTAACAGCAAATAGTCAATCCGATGAAGGTTTTAAATTAAAGGTATCAGCAGAAAGTAACGAGGAAATTCAACTCGCAAAAGAACTCACAGAGAAACTTATTGATAAGATTGAGAAAATAGTAGTAAATATTGGTTATGATGAGAACGAGTAGAGAATTAGCACTAGCATTACTTTTATTGTTTTAAATAACCAGCAATTACTTTCCTAAGCCAACCTGAAATACTTTCCCCAAGTAAAGCGAGTTTAGATTTTAGCTTCTTATGATCTTCGTCTGGTATGTAAATTACAATTCTTTTATGAGCCATCATATTTCAACCTTTTCAATTGTGTGTATCATAGCGTTTCTATCTTCCTCTAATAACTTCATTAGAGTAAAGACTTTTTCGCTAAATCCTGCTAAACAATACACATTACGTTCAGGGAACATCAATGTCCCATTCCCTGCTAAGTCGAAGCTGAATATCTTTGAATCAATCCCATATTCTTTTTTATATCTAGCAAATT
>Ga0210043_1003060_pt1 | contig 10223 bp, 10 predicted proteins | sample CryGeymet201501t_FD_183990 | JGI IMG/M metagenome (GOLD analysis project Ga0210043, IMG submission 183990) | Groundwater microbial communities from Crystal Geyser aquifers in Utah, USA - Crystal Geyser metaG 2015-01t (SPAdes) (version 2) | ecosystem: Environmental > Aquatic > Deep subsurface >... | reverse complement strand
AGCCACAGCGAAAGGTGGAAAAGAGGATTTATCCTCTTTGACAATCCTGAACTCTCTTAAGTATTTAAATTCTTTCCCTTTCATTGGCTTTTTAATTTTTTTTGGTTTTTCAATCTTTTTAAATCCGACTTGAATAGCGTTATAACCATCCTTCTCCTTGGTTTTTATCTGAGTAACCTCGCAAGGACCAACCTCAATTAAACTCACCGGGATTCGATTTCCCTTTTCATCAAAAATTTGGGACATACCGAATTTTAAACCAAGGACAAATTTCATATTCACTACGAATTACGAATCACTACGAATTTACGAATACGAAATAAAAATGCCGGGGTAACCCGACATTCTCAGGTTATTTCCCTAACTAATTTTATCAAATTATAAATGCTTTGAAAAGAAAAATCATAATATAAATAAAAAGATTCGTATATTCGTAAAAATTCGTAATTCGTAGGGTATTACATTTTGATTTCAATATCCACCCCGGCTGGTAAAGTTAAACTCATCAAGGCATCAATTACTTTTGGATTGGGATTTAAAATATCAATTAATCTCTTATGAACTCTCATTTCAAATTGTTCCCGGCTGTCTTTATGGATAAAAGAAGACCGATTAACAGTATATTTGTGAATTTCGGTTGGTATAGGAACCGGGCCCGAAACTCCGGCTCCATAACGCAAAGCTGTCTCAATAATCTGTTTGGCAGAATTATCAATTACTTTATGGTCATAAGACCGTAATTTAATTCTAATCTTCGGCTTTATTTCCTCTTCAACTGCAACTGTTTTCTTTTTTGGCATCTTGAAAGAACCACTTTTGGATCTTGAATTTATTTAATGATTTTAGTAACTACTCCTGCCCCGACAGTTTTGCCTCCTTCTCGGATTGCAAATCTTTGTTTCTCTTCCAAAGCAATTGGAGCAATTAATTTAATTTTTAAATTGACGGTGTCTCCGGGCATTACCATTTCAGTTCCCTCTGGCAAAATAACATCTCCAGTAACATCGGTTGTCCTGAAATAAAATTGGGGTTTGTAACCAGAAAAGAAAGGAGTGTGTCTACCGCCTTCTTCTTTGGTTAAGATGTAAATTTCTCCTTCAAATTCGGTATGAGGAGTAATACTACCTGGTTTCGCCAGAACCTGACCTCTCTCCACGTCTTCCTTTTTCAAACCTCTTAATAATACCCCAACGTTGTCTCCAGCTCTTCCTTCATCTAGAGTTTTGTTAAACATTTCAACGCTTACTGCTATCGTCTTTACTGTTGGTCTTAAACCAACTAGTTCCACTTCATCATTAGGATGAACTATTCCCCTTTCAATTCTCCCGGTGGGAACCGTTCCTCGACCGGCAATAGAGAAAACATCTTCGATTGCCATCAAAAAGGGCTTATCCGTTTCTCTAACTGGATCTGGAATATACTCATCTACTGCTTTCAATAAATCGAGAATTGGTTTGGCTGCTTCGTCATCCGGAGACTTTGCTTCAAGAGCTTTTAAGGCCGAACCTCGAATTATTGGAACTTCATCTCCAGGAAAATTATATTTTTTCAAGAGTTCCCGAACTTCGCCTTCAACCAAATCGATGATTTCTGGGTCATCAACTGCATCACATTTGTTCAAAAAGACAACCATTGCTGGTAATCCAACCTGTCGGGCTAAAAGAACGTGCTCCCTAGTTTGAGGCATTGGTCCATCAGGGGCAGAGATTACCAGAATCCCGCCATCCATCTGGGCGGCTCCGGTAATCATGTTTTTGATGTAGTCAGCATGACCCGGACAATCGATGTGGGCATAGTGGCGTTTATCAGTTTCGTATTCCACGTGGGTAATGGTAATCGTCAGGCCTCGGGCCTTTTCTTCTGGAGCGGCATTAATGTCATCAATCGTCCATTCCTTGGCAGCCATTCCCTTTAATTTTAAGACGTGGGTAATTGCCGCAGTGAGCGTGCTTTTACCATGGGCGACGTGGCCGATGGTGCCGATGTTGACGTGGGGTTTCCCCCTGACAAATTTTTCTTTTACTGCCATATGTTTGTATTTTGTATTTCGTATTTAGTATTTCGTATACAAAATACAAGATACTAAATACAAGATACAGATTTAATCTTAATATTTACTATATTATTTGTTTCAAAAAAATTGTCAATGTGGATAATTACTTTCTCTTCCCTTCAATAATCTCCTGGGTTATCGACTGGGGGGTCTCTTCATAACGGTCAAACTCCATTGTAAACGTTCCTCGGCCTTCCGTCAAGGACCGAAGTGAAGTTGCATAGCCAAACATTTCGGACAAAGGAACCTTTGCCCTAATGATTTTCATCTCCCCTCTATCTTCCGTTTCCTCGATTTTCCCTCTTCTTGCCCCCAAATCCCCAATGACGGTTCCGAAAAACTCCGAGGGAGAAATCACCTCCAGTTTCATTATTGGCTCCAATAGCACAAGTTTTGCTCTTTTAGCTCCTTCCTGAAGGGCAATGGACCCGGCGATTTTGAATGCGAACTCGGAGGAATCAACTTCATGAAAAGAACCATCGTATAGGGTAACCTGTAAATCAATTAATGGATATCCAGCCAAAACTCCTTTTTCCATTGCCTCTTTTACTCCTTTTTCAGTTGCCGGAATGAATTCTTGGGGAATTGTTCCTCCACTGATTTCATTTATAAATTCAAACCCCTCTCCACGCTTTTTGGGTTCCAACCTCAAAAAAACATGGCCGTATTGCCCTCTGCCACCCGATTGTCTAATATACTTTCCTTCGGCTTCGGCCATCTCTTTAATCGTCTCTTTGTAAGCCACTTGAGGTCTTCCAATATTTCCCTCAACCTTAAATTCCCTTTTCATTCTATCGACGATTATTTCCAGATGCAGCTCCCCCATTCCAGAGATAATTGTCTCTCCCGTCTCAAGGTCTCCCTTCACGGTAAAGGTGGGGTCTTCTTCAGCCAATTTTTTCAGAGCGATACTCATTTTTTCTTGGTCAGCCTTAGTTTTAGGTTCAATTCTAATTGAAATTACCGGTTCGGGAAAAGTAATCTTTTCTAAAACAATCGACTGATTCTCATCGCACAAAGTTTGGCCGGTGGAAGTATTTTTTAATCCAACCGTCGCCAAAATATCTCCAGCAAACGTTTCTTCGACCTCTTCTCTTTCGTCGGCATGCATTCTTAATAATCTACCAATCCTTTCCTTTTCTCCAGTGATGGAATTTAATAAATAAGAACCTCGTTTTAAATAGCCGGAATAAACTCGGAAAAAAGTTAAGGTTCCAACATAGGGATCAGCCATAATTTTAAAAGCTAAGGCTGAAAAGGGCTCGGTGTCTAAAGGTTTTCTCTCGCAGATTTCACCGGTTCGGGGATCGGTCCCTTTTATTGGAGGCAAATCAATAGGGCTGGGCAAATAATATATTATGGCATCCAAAAGCGGCTGAACCCCAATTCTTTTAAAGAGCGACCCGAAAAAAATCGGGAAAAATTTACATTTAATAATTGCCTTTCTTAATCCCTTTTGCAAATCAGTAATTGAAATCTCTTTCTTAGATAAATATTTTTCCAAAAGTTCTTCATCTTCAGCGGCAATTTTTTCCATTAATCGTCCTCTCCAAATCTTGGCCTTTTCCTCAAGTTCCTTGGGAAGCGCTTCCTCTTTCACGATCTCACCTTCTTTGCCTTCGAATTTCAAAACTTTCATTTTTAACAAATCAACCAAGCCCGAAAAATTATCTTCCTCGCCGATTGGCAATTGCAACGGAAGAGCATCCTTTGATAATCTTTTCCAGATCGACTCCAAATTTAGTTGAAAATCGGCCCCGACCTTATCCATTTTGTTCACAAAGCAAATCCTGGGGACATTGAATTGGTCTGCCTGACGCCAAACCGTTTCCGATTGAGTCTGTACTCCCGCCCCCCCATCAAATACAACCACCGCCCCATCCAAAACTCTCAAAGACCTCTGAACTTCGGCCGTGAAATCGATGTGGCCGGGAGTATCTATAATATTTATTCGATATTCCTCGCCTCCAACCTGCCAATAACAAGAGGTGGCCGCAGCCATAATTGTCATCGCTCGCTCTTGCTCTTGAGCCATCCAATCCATGACTGTCGTTCCCTTTTCCAGAGTGCCAATTTTGTGAGTTCTGCCCGTGTAATATAAAACGCAAACCGTTGTCGTAGTTTTTCCAGCCGAAATGTGGGCAATAATACCTATATTTCGATATTTTTCTATTGGATATTTTCTCATAACCCTACGAATTACGAATCTTTACGAATATACGAATAATTGAGCGAAGGCATCCTTACTGAAGGGAGCACTGCGCAGCCAAGCCCAAGAAATAATTTGAATTTTATTTTAAGCTTATTGAGGCTTGGCGAGCAATAGCAGCGGCTGGGAATAAAACTTTTCTTACCGCTAAAGCCGACTGCGTGCTCCCTGAGGTAAGGTGCCTGAGCGAATCCTTGAGCGAGGCAATCTGCCCGAAGACTATCCCCTGAAACCAGCTTGCCGAGCGAATCACCACGCGAAGTGCGCGAAGGCGCGATTTGCTTCGGCCATGCGGTGGGTATCCTCTTTCTTTTTTACTGCTGCTCCCCTATTTTCCGAAGCCTCAATTAACTCCTCGGCTAATTTCTCTCTCGTCGGTTTTCCTTTTCTCGCTTTAGTCGCCTTAATGAGCCAGCGCATAGCTAAGGTTACCCTTCTTTCTCTTTTTACTTCCCTTGGAACCTGATAGGTTGCCCCGCCAATCCTTTTTGGTTTTACTTCCAAAAGCGGGCTGGCGTTTCTCAGTGCCTGCTCAAAAACTTCCAATGGCTCTTTTTTAGTTTTTTCTTTAATAATACTAAAGGCACCGTAGACAATTTTTCTCGCTATGGTTTTTTTCCCCCGCCTCATCACCTGATTAATAAACTTGGCAACCGTGACATTGTTATAAACAGGGTCAGGTTGGATATTTTTTTTGATTTTCTTTTTCATATTTTTCCCCTACTCATAATTATTTAGCGAATTTTAATTTATTAGTTCGATGAGATAAATCTCATCTTTCATCTCAACAATCGAACGTCGAAATGAAGCTTTAGCTTCATTGAGCAAAATGAAGCTGGAAATGAATCTTTAGATTCATTGACTTCGTTTAGTTCCATATTTTGACCTCTCTTGTTTTCTTCCCTCCACTCCTCCGGTATCCAAAATTCCCCTGACAATGTGGTATCTCACTCCCGGCAAATCTTTTACCCTCCCTCCCCGGATTAAAACTATTGCGTGTTCTTGTAAATTATGACCCTCGCCAGGGATATAAGAAGTTACTTCCATGCCATTGGTAAGGCGAACCCTAGCTACTTTTCTCAAGGCCGAGTTTGGTTTTTTTGGAGTGACGGTGAAAACTTTTAAACAGACTCCTCTTTTGAAAGGAGAAAAATATTTTTTCGGTCGGTTCTTTAAAACATTAAAGCTGAATTCCAAAGCCGGCCTCTTTCCAGACTTTTTTATTTTCTTTCTTCCCTTTTTAATTAATTGATGAATAGTAGGCATATTAAATCGAAGAAGACTTCGTCTTCTTCTTCACCCTTCGCTCGCTTTCGCTCGCTCGAGTAATTAAAGTTTAACATAACTAAATTTAAAAGTCAACCTTAGAACAGGGGGGTGCCGACGATTAAGGCGAAAATCCAGTTGATAATCAAAGCTAACCACTGAAAGAAAAAAAAGATAATGAAAAGTAAAATAAAAAGACCAAATTGGCTTAAAAATATTTTTATATTTTCCATTCCCGGAGGCAAAAAAGTAAATAAAATGTGAGAGCCATCCAAAGGAGGAACCGGAAATAAATTAAATACGGCCAAAAGTATATTTATATAAACAATATAAGAAAACATTAAATCAAGACCGGGGAAAGCAACTATGGCCGGGAAAAATCTAAGAGCTAAGCCAAAAACTAAACCGATTATTAAATTTGCTGCTGGCCCTGCCAGGGCTACTTTGGCTGAGCCATATTTTTGGTCTCGAAAATTATAAGGGTTAATTGGCACTGGTTTTGCCCAACCAATGATAATTCCTCCTCCATGTATAGCTAAGCTCATTAAAATTAAAATCCCAGGTACTAAAACTGAACCAATGGGGTCTATATGAGGAATTGGATTCAAGGTCAGACGACCAGCATGTTTAGCTGTTGGGTCGCCTAAATAATTGGCCACTGCTCCATGAGAAACTTCATGAATAACAATAGAAAAAATTAAAATGATAATCAGGAATAGATATTCCATACCCTACGAATTACGAATCAATACGAATATACGAATATTTTTTAATCATAGCATGACTTGAAATAAATAAAAACTATTGATAGAATAAATTCGTAGATTCGTAACTATTCGTAATTCGTAGGGATATGAAACAATGTGCAATTTGCGGAAAAGGAACGAGGATGGTTGGGAAACTAATTAAGCTTCGGGGAAAATATAACCCAACCATCAAAAAAAGAAAATACCCAAATTTACAATGGGTGCGTTTAGCTTCGGGGAAGCGAGTTTTGGCTTGCACAAAATGTATCAAAGCCCTAGGGAAAAGAAAGTAATTAGTTTCCGAGTTCTTTAAGAATTTTGCCTAAACAATTTCTAAAATTCTTGGAAAATAAATCCGAAGGATAAATCTCAATGAGTTTTAATTTTTCCTTTTGGCACAATTTTTGTTTTCTTTTAATAATTTTGTCATAAATTTTATTCAGACCTCGAAGTCCGAAATATTCAATTCGAACATCCCCCACAGCGAAATCTGCAGTCATTTTCCTATTTGGATAAGGAATATTTCTTTCATGCTTGATATTGTTCTTACTTAACCAATCGTCAATAATCTTTTCAGCGAAAGAATCACAAACATGACTATCCTTAGCAATAAATTTTTTTGAAAATATAACCTGATTTGGTTCAAACCCGGCTAATTTAATAGCATTATTCCAACTCCCGAAACGCCTTTTATATTCCTCGTACATGTTGAATTCTCGTTTTAATGGAATCCTTTTGTGTTTTGAATAAAATTGACAAATTTTATTAAGAAGTTCTTCTTTTGAATACGGTTTTTTCCAAAAACGTGCGAGGTTAATTCTTGCTAACCGAGCTAATTTTTTCCTCCTTTCTTTAGTGAAAGTTGGTTTATATCTTCTTTCTTGAATAGCTTTTTTCTGTTCGGGGGTTAATATTATTCCTTTTGTCCATAAAAAAACAATACTCCAAGAACAACCGAGTTCTTTTGCGATTTCTCTGTGCGTCAAACCATTTTTTCTCATAGTCCTTGCTCTTTCCTTAGTTGTTTCAGAATATCTTCTTCCATTATTCATATTACTTTATTATACTAAATTAAACCGGGGCGTAGTATAACGGTTATTATGCAGGGCTGGGGGTCCTGTGATTGGAGTTCAATTCTCCACGCCCCGACACTTTTATGAAAATTCGTATTTTTGATGTTTCTGTAGAAAAATTTATTAAAGGATTAGAGAAACCCACTATTGCTAAGGTTTTACGAACCATTGATTTACTCGAGAAGTTTGGTCAAAAATTAGGACCGCCCCACACAAAGAAAATTTCAGCCTATCTTTTTGAACTCAGAATTCCTGGTAAACAAGAAGTTAGAATTTTTTATAGTTTCCATAAAACCCAAATTTTTCTTTTACACGGCTTTATTAAAAAAACGCGAAAAATTCCTCAGAAAGAAATTAAAATTTCTTTCCAAAAATTAAAGCTACTTGACAGAATATAACATATACGTTATATAGGAAGTGTATGAGGAAAAAAACTTATAAACAATTAAAGAAGGAATTATTAAAAGAAAAGAGGATTAAAGAGGCCTATGAGAAACTTGGGTATGAGTTTGCAGTGATTGAAATGATTATTAAAAGAAGAATCGAGAAGGGTTTAAGCCAAAAGGAACTTGCCAAAAAAATTGGCACAAAACAGTCGGCTATTTCTCGACTTGAATCAGGAACTTACAACCCTAGCCTTTCTTTCTTGCAGAAAGTAGGTGAAGCCCTGGATGCGAAGTTGAAAATTTCTTTAATAGAAAAATAAAAGCGAATGAAAAAAGTGATGGATGAATAGCGCCGGTAGATAATCAACACTCATTTTTGTAGTAGAAATAGAAATATATCCAAAAGATTTATTCCCAATTAATCATCTTTCAGAGATTATAAAAACTAAGAAATTATAAAATTAAGGACAATTCCCGGCACCCCGACAAACCAAAAACCGCGCCTAACGCGGTTTCTTTGTGGTTCACCCCTATACCAATATATTATTATAGGTGTGAGGATTTACTGCGTCTTAATCTTCCCCACCAACATCTCCAGTAAATTTTTCACTTCTCTTTGAGCCTCCAGTTCGGTTTTACTCTCAATAAATTTATTCCATTGAGTTAAAACTTCTTCGTCATTTAAACCTCTGACTGCGTTTTCCAAATTTAATCTGTCTTCAAAACTAATTTCTTCTGCTCCTTTTAAAACTTTTTCAATAAAAAGTTTGCTAAAATCTAAAACTTTCTCATTGGTTTTTTGGGATTCTAAAGCGGTTTGAGTTTGGCGAAGTTCTTTTTGAACAGCAAAATATTTCATACCAAAAAATAGATTGCCAGCTAATAAAATCAACATCACAATGACAAGAGATATTATTTTGAGGTTAAGTGGTTTACTATCCACCATTAGTTTTGGCATAATTTTGTTAGTTTTTATTTAAACTTTTTTACGCAATAATCTTTCTCTAATCCTGTCTCTATAAAAATTATAGAGCAAAAGCAGAATAACCACAAGGAGCAGAATAGTTTTCCAATCAATAACTTTCAGCCACCAGTATTTGGTCTTTAATTCAATATTCATATGGATGCCGCTACCCTCTTTGACTGAAAATGTATCTGATTGATAAGTAGGATATTTGGGCGCTTCAACTTTTAGATAATACATTCCCGGAGGCACCAAAAATGAATATTTGCCAGTAGCATCAGTAATCTGAGGGTTTTCCTGTTGATATTCTTTAGCTGGCCACAACTCGTATTGTTTTATTTCCGGATTTAGCCAGAAAAGTGAAACAATAGCTCCAGGGATACGAGTTTCTTTAATACCATCTTTTTCATAAACATACCCTTCGGGGTCAACTACCGTAATCAATCTGATTTCTTTTTTGCCCAATTTCGGGTCTTCAAAATCCATCACTGTAATAATCTCATATTCCCCTTCAACTATCGGCGCCTGGATTTCGGCAGTATAAATTCCATCGCCATCTAAGTCAGTATATTCAAATTCCAGCAAAACTAATCTTTCTTCCACCTCCACTGGTTTTTCTTGAGGTTGGGCAAAAACTGGATTGGCGAAAATTAAAGAAGCAGTTAAAGAGTTAAAAGGAAACTGAAAAGAAGTCGGACGAGGGGTTTTTGATTTAAATACCACATACCCCTTAACGCTTTTAACCGGCTTATCCGGCTTAACCACCAATTGCAAGGGTTTTCCCGAAATAGTGGTAATTTTCTGCTGGGGTTCTCCTTTTTCAGATAAAGTTAGAGCGATATTGAAGTCAATTAACTCTCCACCGGTTTTGGCAAAAACAATTTCGGTGGGTAGTTCTTGTTTAGCCTCCGGCGATAATTCAGAAACCGGAACGCCTTTTGGCAAAGCGAATTTGCCGGGCTGAATTTCCGCGGTTGGCAGCCCAACTCTTTCGGTCAACCCGGGCAAGGTTAATTTTACTCCTTTCAATTGTTTTAATTCGGTCATTTTAGTTATGCCAACCTCAGATAATGTTTTTTCCAGTTCAGGAAATTTTCCAACTAAAGTTCTAATTTCTTTGGGCAGAGGGGCTAAAACAAATTTTTCAAATGGCAATCCCGGCCACAAATAGGATAGTAAATTCCATTCACCCTGAAAGACCAGAGGTGCTTCTTTTGGCACAATTTCTTCAACTATAACTTCGGGTAGTTTTTCTTCCGGAAGTTTTGGTTTGAATATTTCAGCAATTTTTTCAGTAATTTCCCCTACCTTTTCTGAAATCTCTTTGGCTTCTTCAGAGATTTTTTTAATTACTTCGGGGATTTTTTTAATTACTTCCGGCACTTCAAAAATTGGTTTTGCTTCAATTGGTTTTTCTGGAATAATTTCTTTTAGTGGTGGCGGAGGAGGAATAATAACAGCGCCACCTGAAACACTTAAAGTTAATTGAGTAGCTTCATCAGTAAAACTGGTGGAGACTTCATCTC
>Ga0210043_1003059_pt1 | contig 10223 bp, 12 predicted proteins | sample CryGeymet201501t_FD_183990 | JGI IMG/M metagenome (GOLD analysis project Ga0210043, IMG submission 183990) | Groundwater microbial communities from Crystal Geyser aquifers in Utah, USA - Crystal Geyser metaG 2015-01t (SPAdes) (version 2) | ecosystem: Environmental > Aquatic > Deep subsurface >... | reverse complement strand
TCACCTTCAAGGGTTTTAATTGTTTCATTAAAGGCTTCAGCATCTGGTTCAATATCCGGAAACATAAAGCGTAATATTTCAGTGCCATTGTCACCTGTATATTGGATTGCTTCTATTTCACATGGTGTGGTGAATTTCTGCGCCATGCTCTTCACCCTTGCAATGAATTTGACCATACGATTATTCTTTTACTGGCTGATAAAGTTCCGGATCACCCACGTTGATATCTTTCCACACTTCCAGTGCGCGTTCTTCAGCCATTGCGGATGCTTCTAGCTGGCCCAGCTTTAAGTTGAGATCCCCCAGCTTCTTTTTATCTGATGGATCCGTGTGCTGCACTAGGTGCTGGTAGTACTTCATGGTCAGCTTCGCGTGCCGGATGCTGCGCTTCGTTGTTTTGATCATCTTCCGTAGCTGTAGCCACATCATCAGTCTCGCCCAAAAACTCGCGGCGTAGTCTGCGTTCTTGTCGTTTTGCATATTGATTACCTTTCTTCTTTAAACTATTAAGCATCGGTGCTTCTTTCGGCAGCCGCCCCAGCTTCACAGCTTTGGCGATTTCTGCTTCCATGTACGCATCGATCTCCTTTTCCACTTCCTCATCCAGCACTTCGACCTCACGATCCAAGCGGCCGGAATCCAGCATCGCTTGGATGTTGCGCTTCTGGCGTGGAGTGACTTCATCATCTGGCTTGGTCAGTGCTAGCTCGTACACCTTTTTGATAGTAGGTGCCTGGATCTCTTTCTTTGTCAGATTCATTAAAAGTTCGCGTGGGATACCCTCTTGAATCATTTTAATTACTCGTAGGTGCTTCTTTCGCATACTAGCTTGCTCTACCGCCAATTAAACCAAGGATCTTGCTGCGCTTATTTCCACCAGGCGCTTCCGGTGTTTGGATGTTCAGGTTTTGATCTGGCCAGTCCACTTCCATTCCCTGTGCTACACGGTCAGCTTGGTTCTTCTTAGCCACTTCCAATTCAGCATCACTCGCACGCTTCAGTACGCTGGATGTCACTTCTTTGTATCGTGCTTCCATTGAATCAAGTTCGTTGTGCAGCCGGTTCATGATCTCGCGCAAGCGTAATACCTTCTGCTTGTTTGATTCATTGATAGCATCGGACGGATCACCTTCCATATCCACCACTTCATCAAGCAGTAGGTTTTCTTCTCGATCCATGTACTTCTGCAGTTCAGCTTTCTTTGTATCAATCTGTGGTGAAAGCTGGTGTGCTTCAGTCATAGATTCCTTCACAATCCGGTGGAAGGTGGTGCCATCTGAAGTACCAAGTAAACGGAAGTCACGGCGCTTCCAGTTGCTGCGGTTGTATACGATCTGCCAGGCTTCACGCTCTTCACAGGCAATGATAGTGCCATCCCCCATCCGTTCAAAAAACCATGTCTTCTTCGGTTTACTGGCTCGTTCCATCATCGCCGGTGACAGATCTTGTTGCATTATCTCCTGCTTTTCCTCTTCAAGACTTTTCATGCTCTGATTGTATCATACGATGTAGATAGCTATATCCCCATGTTATGCACACACCAAAAAAGCGCCTTTAATGGCGCTTTGTTTGGTGCATCAGCTAGGGTTAGCTAGTCTTTGCAGTGCTGTTGGCGTTGACCACCACTCCGGCTTCTTCTCGAAGTACCGCAGTACCGTACATCATGTCAACCACGGTAAGCATACCAAGGTTCTGAAGTAGGTAATCAGCTTGGATTCGGATGCCATTTGCCGACATTCCCATTCCACTACCAGCACCAGGTGTCTGGCGCGCGTAACCAAATGCGCTCTTGTGAGCAAAAAGGTTACGGTAGGTCTGGAGTCCAGACACGATACGTGATGTCACGTAACATGGCTGATCGTACAGCACACCGCGCAAACCTCGGCTTGCATCACCAGGACCGAAGTTTCCGGAACGGATGAAGTTGAAGTTTGAACTGTATTGACTGTAGTACTTAGCGATACCGCCAAGCTGTGTCCAGAATACGAATGGATGGAAGAAGAACGCGGTTTCTGTCAGATCGTAGTCCAAGGTATCAAGCGCGTTGATAGCATCTCGGATCTCTGCATCTGATAGAGCAGTAGTCGTGTCACCAATGACGTTAGTCGAAAGTGAGGACCACAATGCAGCAAGTGCATCTTCAAGCTCTACCATAAGGACATTTTTTGCTTCACGCGCATACGCTTCGTTTAGCTTTTCCTTATTGGCGAGTTGCTTAATGGTTTTGTCTCCAAAGAGCCAAGCCACATAAGCGTGGGTGTCGATGTTCAGGGTTACATCAACCTGTGCAGGTGATTGATCCACTACACCGTTACCCTGCGTTGACTGTGTTGAAGCAGAAAACGTGTTGGTGTAGATATCTGGAACGTGGATCACGTCCCCTTCCTCTTCGGCAAGGTAACTAAGATCTGTGAAGAAGTTAGCTAGCACTGCTTTCGGGAAGTTCGGTTCCATGATGTAATCGCCCCAAATCTCAGGAGTTGAAGCGGCCACATCCGCAGCGCTGAAGGCTGCTGTTGGATCTGGGAAAGCAAACATTTTATTGTTTTATGTTAGACCACCAGATCCTGGTTCACTACTGGCGCTTGTTAGCGAGAATTTCACGCCGGCGATCTGCTAGGGAAGACTGTCGCTCTTCTGGTTTCAACTCTGTCCAAGCCTTGCCGTTGCCGTTAGATCGCCCACGCTTTCCGCTTCCGGAAGGAGTGTTGCGTGCCACACTCTCTTGCGATTTGATCGCTTCAAGTGCAGCTTTCACATGCGGCTTGTTCAAAAACTTGGTCGTTGGTCGCTTCGTCAAGCGGAAAACGTGGTTGACCTGCTTCGGTGACAGTCCATTCTCATAGCCAAAGGTTCGCTTGCGTTCGCGCATAGCAGTCTCTTGTGACTGCTTCTCCAAGGCTGCTAGTCGCTTATCAGCATCTGATGGTTGTTTAGTAGATTGGTCGCCCTTCTTTGAGGAAACACGGCGGCCAGCGTTGCGCTTGTTCTGATTGCCCTTCAGCAAGTCGCGCAATTCCTTCCGAGTAACTGGCTTATTGTCTTCATCCTCATCATCGGCTTCCTCATCGGAATCTTCAGAATCGTCTGAATCCTCATCATCGTTATCATCGGAATCATCGTCCTCTTCTTCATCGCTGTTTTCATCGAAGTCAGCGTCTTCGTCTTCTTCGTTGTCAGGATTGTTGTCCTGCTCATCGTCTGCAAAAAATAGCATTATGATGGTGATTATTGTCGTAAATGGCGGTTTGGTATGGAGAGCCGCAGTCCGTATATACAGTGTACGGCGCTAGCGGTTTCTTGGTCAATAAATCTACCTGTATAAAAATACGAAAAGCGCCGGTACAACGCGGCGCTTTTCTCGGAGTTGGTCACACGCTCTGCGACCTCTTCAATTCTACTAGGTGAAATCATCTTGTGCAATCGGCATTGGCCGGTGCTTCTGTGTCTCGATGGTGGTAGTCAGGTGCTTAATGAATTCACTGAAGATCTGGCGGCCTTCGATCTGTGCATCTGCTGGCTTGGTAGTGTCGATGGTTGAGATGGAAGAGTAGTACGCATCTGCATCATTCAGAATCTGGACCAGTTGCCGGCCATTGTCAGTGCGGCCAAGATCTTGTAGGAAGCGGCGTTGGTGATCGTTAAATTGCATCATAGGCTTATGCTACCGCTTCTGCGGCTGGTGCGCCAGGCTGGACCGATGAAGGTACGGCTGGTGCGCCACCACCGGCTTGCGCGTTACGTGGATCAATTGGTGCTGCTGGCTGCGCTTGTGGCTTCTTTCCAGCAATGTGCGCCAAGCTCTTACCCTGCTTTGCCATGATCATGTTCAGTACCTGTTCAGCACGTGGATCCTGTTCTTGCTTCAGTGTCTGGTAGATAGTGGTCAGTGTGGTGATGTCTGGACCGATATCATCATCAATGTTCAGCTTCAAGTAGTAGTGCGCCTTCGGGTAAAAGTCTTCTGGAATATCTAGGAATAGATACGGATTGCGCATCATCTCTTCTGTTACCTCTTGCCGGATAGCATCGTAGTCTAGGCGCTTGCCAGTCTTCTGGCGCTCTTTCCATTTAGCGAGTCGATCAAAGTACCGTTCGTTAGCATGGAAAGTGATGATAGATTCCTTCAGGTTTTCGATATCAGTAGCGCCAAGACCAATCTGCTGTACGTGTGCATCGCTGTACTCATCATGGAATACATCCAATAGCTGGTTGAAGAAGTCACGCTTTAGGTAACTACTGAAGCGGCTGCGTACTGCAGTGAAGTGTGAAGACACTGCACGATCTAGTACCACACCAAGACTGAATGACGTACCGGAAGGCATGTTCTCACCAGTAGCAATATTGAAAGCAAAGGCGTTCTGCTGGCTGTTCTCTTTCCAGGCTTGATCATCTGCATTAAATTCAGCGCCATGCTGGTTGCCGGTATTCACCTGTCCGATCTGGCCATTTGGCCCCACGTACAGCACTTGGCCGTCTTTCACTTCCATTAGAAGCTGCTCTGGCACATCATCAGCGTTGCTGCCGTTTCTGTAGAAGATCTTTCGGGTAGCCCATAGCAAACCACGGCGGCGTAAGTTGGCGTTTAGGTTACGCGCAATCTGGTTTTCAAGTTGCTTTTCTACCTCACCCTTTCCAAGCCAGCGTCCATCGATACGTTCAGTGTGACACTCATCCAGTGGCCATGAGTCTTCATCGATACGTTCCATCCATACCACTTTGCCGCTAGTGTACTTGCCACCTTTCTTCTGATCCTTCTCATCTGGAATCAATATCGCTTGGCACAAGATCCACTCTTCATCATCAGAAACTTTATCAATCACGCCGCCATTGGTTTTCCAGGCTTCGTTTTCATACATCGATTTAGGGACCAGTGCGTACCGTTCAAATACGTTATAGGTTTGTGACTTCTTCAAGTCTTTCACTTCCCAATCCGGATACTCGGACATTTCATTGTAGTGTTTATCATCTTCAATGATCACGTAGCCACCAGTGGAAGCTGCGTGCCACAGTGATTTAGCAGATTGTGTGTTGCGTAGCGTGCGCAGTGGTACGCGCTCGGTGCAGTAGGCAGCACGCTTTGATACCGTTGTACCGTAAGTTGCTAGATCATGCGCGCGGTCTTGCAGTTCATCATCGTATGATTCTTCTTCAGCAAAGATACCTAGCTTCCGGCCCATTAACCATACCGGCCACGTAAAATCGAGTGATAGTGGTTCAAAGATGTAGTTAGATACCTTGATGATGATCTTCATCTTCATCACGTCACGGTAAAAGTTCACCACATTGATGAATGTTTTGCGCTGGCCTTCTGCATCATAGATTCCCTTCTTGTACTTCGATGCACACGCCATGTCGATAGATTCCAGCGTATCCTTCTGGCTGTAGTAGTAGCCGCCCTTCTTACCCTTCTGGCCTGGATCACCATAGCCAGTTTTACTCTTCGGTTCACCAGTGATGTAGTAACCACTAGAATCAAAGTCATTGATTTCCTTTTGGAGTTCGGAGAAGATATCGTACTTCATGATTCAAAGTGTACAGCACTGGCTGTATTTTGGTCTACTCGGTTATTCAAACGATGTATCTGCTCTTCCGTACCGGCGGCCTGGATCTCTAAAGGTGCCTTTATCGAGCAAGCCTTGCAGCATGTTTGGCACACTCGGTACTTCTGGCTTCTTCTTCCGCACTGGCGCACCGTTGATTTCCACGTACACATCTTCAGCCATCGCCCATGAATCTGGATAATCATCATGGTACATACACTCATCGTAGTTGTGGCCACTATTGGCACACTGGCCGGCTGGATGGTGGACCACTAGCATGTTTCCTAGGTACTCGGCTTCCAGCCAGGTCATTTGATTATAAAAGTGTTTCATTTCATCGGCCGTCCACTCACCTGTGCGCTCATCCTTCCATTCCGGAAGCTGGGTCAGTTGGTCAGCAATCACTATTTGAAGATTTGAGTACATCGCAGATTTAGAAGGCCGTGAGAATTTAATGCGGATCACATACCACTTGGTATTGCGTTCAAACCAGTCAGCCAGGAAGTCACCACGTGTTGAGTCGATACCCAATCCAGCTACCCCACCACGGCGCTCATTCACTGCCTTCCGTCTTCCACGTAGCACACACATGGTAGTGGCATCGCTTTCCTTCGCTTCGTCAATTGCCACGTATAGGTAGTAGCCTTCATGCAAGCGTTCTAGTCGATTGAGTTCACCAGTCACCATCTCGGCCACGTCCATGTAGTTCTGGCCGTGGTACTCGGCCCAATACACCATGTCTTTATCTGCGTTTGGTGAATCGAGCATTTTAGTCAGTGCGCTTTCAGTGGTGAATGATTTAGATCCACCCTTAAAGAGATCATCCACTGTGCGCGGATACTCTTTGCGGAATTGGTCTTTGTCTACGAATTCTGATTCAATGCGGCCAAGTTCATCTTCAGTATAGAAAAATGATGATCCATAGAAGCGGTTGCGGAAGCGTGAGCGCCCACGTTCAGACTCTTTCCATAGCTGGTACTGGTAGGTACTCGGACCATCTTCAGTTGATTCCATGAAGATCCAGCCAGCATCCAAGTCCACCTGTCGCATGGTAGGTTCCACCATCTGCGATACCGTCATGTTCTTGGTGTTCGGGTAAAAGGCTAGCTCGGAGAAAAGCAGTTTGTGTCGCACACCACCACGACCAGCCACGCGCGCGCCAGCGGTGTTGCACTGCATGTACGCTTTATTGTGCTTCAGTTCCAAATCGTTTGAGTCGATGGACAGCACTTCCTTGGCTATCTGTTCGAGGATGTTGATATCATCGTAGATCTGTTCTTTTGTCACACCAAACTTCTGTGCAAAGTAGGTCAGCAAAAAGTGGCGGTAGCGTTTCCTAAATGTTTCAGTGTCTTTGTCTCGGTAGGTGTATACGTCCGTCACCGTTGGGTTCTCATTCAAGAGATCATCGGCAGCAAACAACGCAAGGATCAGTGATGAAAAACCTTCACGCCGCGCCTTCACAATGTGTTCACGCACCGGAGTACCCAGCCCTACCTTCTCGATGTTGTATTCCTTGCACAGTACGTTCTGGTAATAATCATCCTGTACTTTGTTGAATTGGAAGGGAATTAGCTGGCCGTTCTTGGCCGCATCGATCATAAAGTATTCTTCTATAAAAGCGCGGTATTTCATTATGCAAATCGTTCACGGTCAGGTGCCATATTAAATATGAATTTATTGCCGCCGCCCTGTTTCCTTCCGTAGCGATCCGGATCATGTGCTGGTGCAGCAATCTTAGCCACTTCGTTTTTGGCTTTAATCACTTGGACGTTTGGTACAAAAATTGGAGTTTTGATCTTCACTTTTTTATATTTTGTTTGGCCTTTCTTCTTGCCAGTTTTATACACGCCCACTTCTTCTTGCACTACTTCAGTTCTTTCAAGTGGACCAAATGCACCCATTGCTTGCGTGATGTTTGGTAGTTCCATCACTTCTTGGAAGTGCGCTTCGATCTTGTTTATTAAGCTGTTCTGTCTACAAAAATCTACAAACCACTGTGGCTTCAGGTATGTGATTTGATTCGCCATTGATTCACTGAATCCAGCTTTTAAAGCAGACTGCTTCGCGTTTCCCCATGTTGGTGAGTGATGGTCATAGTATAGCTGCAGAAAAAGCGCCTGGCGTGGTGTTAGTTCAACACTTTCCTGGCGCTCTTCTGCTGGCAGAATAGTAACTGCCGTTTCTTCAACTTTTTTTGGAGTTTGTGGAGATTTGCTTTTTGCCTTTGATGTAGCCTTCTTCGCCATGCGTAAAGTGTAGCATAGCGATAGCGCTAGCGTTATCGTTTAGTGGTTGATTCCTTTGGCTTTTCTGGCTCTGCCGGTTTTGTTTCATCTACTGGTGCAGTGGCTTCCTTCTCTTCTTTTTCAGGGACCACTGCAGCGCTCATAGCTTCGATCTCTTTTTCAAGCCCTTCTTCAGTGCGGCCTACCTTGGCTGCCAATTCCTTGGCCACTGTTACACGTTCAGTGTGCTTTGCATCTTTTTCGGCTTCGCGTTCATTCTTCGATTCCTCACGCGCTTCCTGGTCAGACACAATTCCATCATGACGTTTACCAGCACGTGCATCGCTCTTCGCAATCAGTGCTGCATCTTTCTTATCCGCTGGATCCAATTCACGTTGGACCGGCGCAACAAATCCTTCTTTCACTAGCTTTTCAGCTTCACGTGCGCGGCACACTACTTCTTGGCCGGACCGCACTTGCTCGTTATCGAGTTCAAAATCTTTGAGTACTTTAAAAATTTGAGTCATAAATATTTTTAGATTATACGCTATATCTCCCACCACGGGACTTTCAGTATACAGCATGTGGATAGCGCCGTCTTATTCTTCTTTTTAAAAACCCTTATTACTATTAGCCCTGTGGACACTGTGGATTTCATCAAAAATTCAGGTTGCTGTATAGCTGGTTCAGCGAGTCTCAATTGTGAATTTCGTGTGAAGTGGTGGGGAAAAAGATGTGTATAAAAAATGGTGTGGTTAAGCCACTGTTGATAACTAGACCGCTATACACAGTTTATGCACATGCCGCCAAGTATCTTTGCACAGTGTTATAAGGGACCAATCCACAGGTTTCCCACATAATAAAAGTAGTACCGTTCACAAAGGAGAGAGGAAATGGACCGTGATGATCAACCGATGCTGCCACTGGATGAGCGCTTTCGGCAAGCAGAACAGTACACGCTGGATCTGCCACCACCGGCAGCGGCACGCACGCCGCCGGTACTGCATGAAGAGAAGCCATGCAACCGGCTAGGCTACTGCTACTGTCCGAAGTGCAATCCTCGCTGAAAGGGGGTGATCCGTATCTTGACGGCCTGGAATAGACAGGCAGTGAGTGTCACACTTGACACTCACTTTCTTTTTCATAAGATGTAGATAGCGGTGTCGCTTTGCGCGCAGCCAGAACGTATACACCGGCCATCGCGGAAACAGTCGGCTAGGAACACAAAAGCATTTGTAACCTTTGCTTGATCTAACGATGGGATGCCGCTTGGATGGAAGAAGGACCAGCATTATGAGTGCTGGCCCTTTTTCTTTGTGTTGGTTTTTTATGATCCTGTTACACCAGACTGTTCTGGTTGTGTTGAACGTGGGTCATTTAATACCAAACCTTTGATAGCCCACATAGCGCTAGTCTCTAGTTCAGTAATTGCCACTGATCTTTCACGGCTGGCTGGCAATGTCAGAAGGTGATCATACAGCGCTTTATACGCCACACGTACTTCTTGAATAGCTGGCAGTGCATCCTCATGCGGCTTGAAGTAGCCAAAAGGATTTACTGGCGTTGCTTTGCCTTCCATACTATTCAGTGGTATTAGCTTCGGCGCTGTCTCTTCAGCATCACTTTCTTCTTCAGTGGTTTCCTCGGCAGTATCTTCAGTTTCAGTCTCTTCTACTGCTTCAGTTTCGTTGTTTTGATTTTCCTCGTTCATAAGCAAATTTGCTAGGTTAATAATCACTATCCATCCGGATAGCTATTTTGTGGAGTGAGTGCATCCAGTTCTTCTTTTGAATACATGACACGTTCGACCTTAAATCTATACCCATCACTTCCCTTTCCAAAGTAGTTCAGGAATACAAGACACTCTGTCTGTTGACCAGTGATCGGATGAAATAGTTTAGTTGTTAGTGTTTCCTGTGCCATTATTTTTTTTAGTAGGTGCTACCACGCGGCGATGGTGTAATTTTTCTATAGCAATTTGGACCACTTCAGTATCAGTGATCTTACGTTCATTTGGACCGTCTTTGCGCGGATATTTAATTGGAATGAAAGGGAAGCTGGCCACCAGTTCATCCAACATCTTGCGGTGACGGCGGTAGATTCTGGTAAATAGCGGCTTCGCATAGTCTTCATTCTCCACCTTTTTTCCCATGTGTAGAGGATATCACAGTGTATTGGATAGCGATATCCCCATCATGTGTGCTACTCCCTTTACAAACCCAAGCGCTAGGATTATACTAGGGGAAGTGGTTAGTAGTTAATTAAAATCATGCTTTTTAAAACAATCAATAAACAGCAGCAGATGCAGGATCTGGTGCGAGAAGCAATCTACAAAGATCTGAACACAAAGAAAGCGGTGAAGGATCTGGCCAAGGCTGATCCGAAGTACCAGGATCTGAACAAACAAGAAATCGATTTAGTAGCTAGAGCAGTATGCGATGTCAACAGTAAA
>Ga0210043_1003058_pt1 | contig 10227 bp, 10 predicted proteins | sample CryGeymet201501t_FD_183990 | JGI IMG/M metagenome (GOLD analysis project Ga0210043, IMG submission 183990) | Groundwater microbial communities from Crystal Geyser aquifers in Utah, USA - Crystal Geyser metaG 2015-01t (SPAdes) (version 2) | ecosystem: Environmental > Aquatic > Deep subsurface >... | reverse complement strand
TTTGTGCTTGGCTGGCCATAAATTTGTTTTTAATTTTTTAATGTCTTAACTTGTTAATACTCTTATTATACTCCTTATTACAAGGTTTGTCCAGCCCCCGTGTTTATTGGCGATAAATTACCAATAAAAAAACCGCTAAACAAATAACGGTTTCTTTTATCGTGCCTGTGGAAAACTTTTTAAATAGGTTTACCCTCTAATTGCTTCCACTCTTCGTTTGTTAACTTAGCGGGTACTTTCTTACCTCCCTTTAATAGTTGGCTTCCTCTTACTTTATCGTCTAGTAATGCTAGCGCCCCGCGGTCGGTAGAAACTATAGGCCTTAGCTGTTGCTGTAGTATCCTACCAAATTGCCCCGTGTCGCTATTCTGTACCCATACTAAATCGTTGTCTGCTATAAATTGTTTAGTATCCATAATAGTTATGTTTAAATCTGTTATTGAATATTTTAATAAATTGTGGAAATACTCCCAGCCGTACTCTTTTGTTTCTTGTATGTAGCTGTCGTCTATTGAAGCGCTTATATTTTTATTTGCTTTAAAAATCATTATAGCGTGGTTTTCTCTGCCCTCTGGTTTTAATATTCCGTCGCCATTAGCAAATAATACTGTCGCCTGTAATGGTGCTTCCTCTAGCTTTTCCATTATGTCTATTTTGTTAACCCACTCCCAGTCAATAAAAAAGTATTTTTTACACTCTGTAGCTAGGTCTACCATTTCTTGCGTAATATCTTGGGCGTTGTGGTAGTTTTCAAAACCCTTAACGAACGGTAGCATTTTTTCGGGTATTAGCCCTACTAATTTTATGCCGTTAGCTACGTCCGCTTGGTACGCGCCGTACTTTGTAGTATGGCCGTTTATTGCTATAAAGCGATCACTAAAGTTTGGCTCGCCGTTTTCTATGTATCCTTTAACGTATAAAAAGTTTAAACCTACCCCACTTAAATAAGCGGTCTTAAAGTTTATATTTTTAGCTAGGTGTAATTTTATTTCTTCGTCGTTTTTAACGTCGCCTTTATAACCGCTAGCTTCTAGCCAGTCGCGTATAAAGAAAATAAATATAGCTTCTAAAATATCGCTAGCGCTAAAACTAACGCAACTACTAGAGTCCGTTATATCGCCTACCTCGTAGCTACCTATAACTTGTAATTCGTGTTTAGGCCTAAAATTTCCCCAGTCGGCCGTTTCTAATAAAATCTTTACGTCTAGGCCGTAGCTTGTACCCGCTACTAAATCGGCCTCGCGTCGTTCCTCTAGCCTTACACCTTGGTAATCTTTAAATATTTCTAATTTATTTTCCTCCATAAGGCAAATTATTATCGCCTTTATTTCCAAAATAATAACCTAATACAAAGGTTAGTGCGGTACCGAATAAAGTAATAATTTCTTTAGGCTCTAAAGTGCCTTTTAAAATTCCTACTACTCCCGCAAAGGCTGTTAATAAAACTAACGCTAATATTATTAGTAGTAAAACTATTTTACTAGCTGACTTTAAAATTTCCATAAATTTTTAAATTATTTTATAAATTACTTAGTATTTTCTATGTGGTCGGCTAGTCTAGTGCTAATAATTGTAAGCTCTCTTATTAGCTCTGTTTGCGACTTGGCCTGCTCTGCTTGTACGTTTGCTAGGTCTGTTAGTTCGTCGCCAAAGTCTTGTAGGTGCGTCATGTGGTTAGTATTTATAGTGTCTATGCTTTGCTGTATCAATGCTATATTTTTAGCCGTTTCTTGCTGAGGTATAACAACAAACATTATAAAACTAAAAACAGTACCCGTTAAAAAAATTAGTGTTAGGGCGTTCTCCTTTATAACTTTCCTAATGTTTTTTTCTTCGTTACCGCTTAGTTCCCGCATAGATTTTCAATTATTTACTATATTTTATTTATTTAAGCTTTTTACCCTCCGCTAATCCTCGCTCATACCCTTTAGCATACATGATAGCAAAACTTTTATTAGTGGTTGGGCACATTTCTTTGAGTCCGTGTTTAACTACAAACTGCTCGTCTTTATTAAACTCAACAGTGACTCCAGTATTTTTATTTTCGTAAAATTTTAATTTTTTTTCTTCGTTTTTCATATTATTCTATAGCTATATAGCCAATATCAATAGTATTCGATACTGGGTTACCGTCATTTCTTATTAAAATATCTAAATTAAACCCGTCATTAGTTAAGAAATTGCTAGCAGGCACTTTGACGGTTGTGTATGTGTTTACGTCATTATTCGAGCTTAACAAGGTAGCCCCTAATACAGTCATCGAATACGTAGGCGATGTTATATAATATTCAATCATTCCATTTTCTATTCTAAACATTCCCGCCTGTGTAGCATTCGTTGTGCCCGAAACTCTTTGAGAATTTACGTATCCGCTCAATAATAATATTCTTGGCTTAAATCCTAATATTGTTTTAATTGAATCAGTGCTCGGAACACATGTCCCATTTACAATATATTCGATTTTACCAGATGCTACTCTCCTGTTTTTACTAGCTAATAATATTTCTGTTGCAGATATAGCTTTGCCGACAAGAATTGGTATAGTGCCTTGTGTTGTGCTTAATGTACCTGTGTCACTTAAATAATAATCAGACCCTATTGTTAGTCCAGTAAAGCCACTAGCTATTGGAGAAAAGCTAATAATTCCGCTATCATTAACTGCTAAATTATTTTTAACGAAACCATCTACTAAACCACTAACTGGGCTAGTTGCTAGAGCTTTTCCTAATTTTCCGGTGGCTACTTTTATGCCACCATAAATTTCAAACGCAAAATCGTATGAAGTGTTAGCCGACCAACTACTACCGCTATTCGTACTAGCTACGTATGATCCGCCTGCATATAAGTCAGTTGTTGACCTGTACAAAATTACGTAATTACTACTATTTCCGCTAGGAACAGACACTACAATAGCGTATACGGTATTTGGGCTTAAATCTGCTGGAGTGTCGAATATAAATGGAGTTAAACCGCTACCTATTAAACCAACATCTCTGGTCACACTAGCTAAAGGCGACCCTGTTGGTAATCCCGCTGAAGTAGCATAAATGCTAACCGTAATATTACCGCTAGGAGAACCTGTTTTTCGTGTATATAATTTTACTTTTGACACTGCAGTTAAAAGCGTCCCCGTATTAAATGTTTGTCCAAACCAATTAGCTCCATAACAATTTGAGCTACCTGCATTATTTGACTGTGATATTTTTAAAATAGTAGGAGTTAATCCCTTGCTTAAAAATACTGGCACTGGTGTTGTACTTCCGTCTACAGCCTCGCCTGCTTGTAATGATTTTTGATAATCTTTAACCTTTAATTTTCCTCCCTCAAAATCAAGACCACCATTTGTTAACGGGTCTACACTAATAACACCTGCAGTCACATCAATTCCGTTTCCGCCAGTATAAACACTAGCTTGTATATTGATAACTAAAGAGCCATCAAAATAACGAAGCATATTGTCCGTAGTGTTATACCACATCTCGCCCTCTAACGGAGTTGTCGGGTCAGCACTTAATTGTCTAAATTTAATAATGGTTGGGTTTGGTACGGTCGCGTCTGTGTTATAACAACGCACGCGGGTATCTGTTATACTCGCGGTTAAAATCTGGGTAGCACTATCGGCTACTGTAATATCTGCTAATCTAATAAAATCATAATCGGCGCCTATCGCTGTCTGTATATCGCCGTCGCTTAATGCTGTAATTCCGTCGCCTGCTACTATTTCTAAAGTCGCTACATTACTCATTAAAGCGTTAGGCTCTAGTGTTCTGCTTAATTTTAAAATCACTGCGTCCACTCTATTGTTTCCGCTGGTGTTATTTCCTACTACTAAATTTTCTACCGCTTTATTTGTAGCAAAAACCTTGAAGCTAACGCTACTACGTTCTGTATCTATTACTGCGGTGCCTATAGCAACGTCTACGCTCATATCGCCTGCGTCGTGCTGGCTAACCTCTAAGTCTATAAAGTCGTTATAGTCTGCGCCCTCGGTGTTTAAAATTCCTTGCTGTAATAAAAATTTTTGTATGTAGTTAAATTCTTCTTCGCCGTAGTCGGCTAGGGTGCTGTTTAGAAAAAATGTCTTTATCATATTTTTTAGCTTTATCGTATATTATAATTATAGCATTAAATAGCCCTACTTAGCAATTCAATGTTTTTCTTAAGGTTTTTAAAATCTTCTATAAAGTCTTTAATTTCTAAATTTAACTTTACCGTGATCATTTTTTGTGCGTTAACTATCTTAACGCTCTTTTCTAATATCTGGTAGGGGGTGTCTATGGTTATAAAACCGTTATCTAAAATAACCTGTACTACGTCGCCCGCCTCAAAATTATCTTCTACCGTTGGGCTTAGTGCTATAGTAGGGCTTATACCACTATCTTGGTTATTATTTGCTGTTAAGTTGTCTAGGGTGGTCTGGTCGCTAGCCTCCGAATAATTATTAAAGTCTTCTAATAACCCGAAAGCGGTTTTTACCGCGCTATCTTCCTGCGCGCTGGTTAAGGTGTCGTTCTTCCCGTAGCTCTTACTAATAATACTTTTACCGTCGTCCGCTACTTTAAATTGTAAAATATTTGCTAGTTCTGGTCGGCTCTTTTCATATCTAAAAAATATACTAGCGCTAAGGTCTTGCCCTACTATTGTCTGTAGGTAAAGTTTTCTATCGCTCTTAACTATAAATTGCGCCCCTACTGCCTCGCAAATTGACTTTATGGCCTGTAGCGCCTTTGTCCTTTCAAAAGTTATGTTTACGGCCGTAGAAACATCTAAAGTGCCTAGGCCTACGCCTGTGTCCTCTGTCGCGTTTATAGCGGTTAAAATAGCCGTAGCCTCGGTGTTAGCTTGGCCGTTATGTACCTCCGCGCTACCCGTTAGCCGTCTGTCTATAACGTGCGCTAGCCCGTAGCATTTTACTGATATTAAATCTAGTTCTATAGTCTTAGATATTATTACGCCTACCCAGCGTACGGTGCCGTCTTGGTCTGCTATTTCTATTTTATTATAATGTTTAATAGTGCTAGCGGTTATTTTTGCGTTATCTATTCTAACCGTAAAACTAGCGTCGCCGTTTCCGTTAACTTGGGCGCTATAGCTTAAATCATTAAAATCACTTGCGCTATTTAAAAGCGTAGTTAATTTATTAAAATCTTTGTCGTAAATATTTATTATCATAGTCTATAAATAACTATCGCGGTGCTCTACGTTTAGCTCTTCCGCTGGTAAAATTCTAGTAGCTATAGGGTTGGTCGCGCCGTCGTTTTCGTCGCTGGTTAAATATAATTCGTTATCCCCGCTTTTTAATTTTATAAATTCGCTACCTGCTTGTAGGTCGCCCGAAATATCGGCGCCCGTTTCGTCTACTATAGTGCCTAACTTACTATCTATTTTAATATACTCGCCTAAAGCTAAGGTATGGCTAAATAGCATAAATTTACCCGTAGTTAGGTTTTCTATTCTAGGGTTTGTTAGCGCGCCGTGTATCGTTATTATCGGGCTAGCGTAGGTATTTCCTAAATTAGTTATTACTAGGGTCTGCCTTTTTACTATATCTACTTTAGCGCTTAGTTTTGTAGGTAATTTAAGGCTACCCGCTAAATATCCCCTAACTCCGTCGCTCTCTGTCGCGCTCTGGCTTTCTATTACTGGGTCGGCCGACTTTAAAACTACTTGAAAAGCTAATTTAAAACCCTCGCGCATTACTCTACTAAAACGTGGGTAGCTAAAAACTTTTCCCGTAGTTTGTAAGGCTCTGCCTCTAGGGTCGGTATATTTAATAGTTATAATTCCGTTATTAGTATCCGTTGGCTCTAGCGGTAGTCCTAAAACTAATTTTAGCTGGTCTTGTATTTCCATTACGTCGGCCTCTGTTTCGCCTACTATTACCCCGCTAAAAGTTATTAAGCGCTTACCGTAAAAACTATAAAAATCCCATATACCGTGTTGCCCCTCTTTTTGTATTTCTTGGTTTTTAATATCCAACTCAAAAGTAGGGTAGTCTTGTAGGGCTATTAGGTTTAGCGGGTCGCTATGGTCGTTAAGGGTTATAGTGTCGCCGTTCTGGTTTATTAGTTCGTATTGTACGCCTATCATAAAATTTATTTGTTAAGCTCAAAGCTCATATTTTTTAGTACTGCGTCCATATCTATTTGCTCGTTTATAGAATTATTTAAGGTAATATTATTATTAGTAGTACTCTGGCTACTATTGCCCGTTCTAATACCCTCTAGGGCTTTAACTAGCCCGCCGTACTTAGCCACCATATTAGCTGGTATTACGTACTCGCCTGCGTGTACCTCCCCGCCGTTAGCTACGTATCCGCCTGCGCTAAATTTTGGTAGCTCGCTCGTACGCGTTGCGCTCTTTGACCTTGCCATGGCGCTAGCTAGTTGGTCGTAATATCTTATCTGCTTACTGACCTCTTCCTCTGTTATTTTTACGCGGTTGTCGCTTAGGTCTTTAAAGCGCTGGTTTCCTAATTCTATAATAGCGTTAATCTGGGCTTGCTTGTCTTCGTATAAAGCTACTGTATCAAGTTTACTTTGTTCTTCTAGGGCTAACTTAGCTTCTAATTCTGCCTTTTTATCGTTGTACTCTATTAAGGCCTGCGCTTTCTTAGCTTGGTAGTCTTCTACGGCTTTTTCTAGGTCGGTTAAGCCCGCCCTACGCGTCGCTTCTTCTATTTGTGGCTGTAGTTCCGTTTGTAGCGGTTTAGTCGCGTCTAGGGCTTTCTGGCGCTTATCTATCTCTGCCTGTAATTCGTTAATATTTGAAACGTTTGGCTTTTCCTCTGCCCTAGCTTCTGCTATTTTTTTACGCAACTCTAAAAGTGCGTTCTCTTCTGCTATAATTTTTTCCGCTATGCTTTTATCCTCGTTAGCTATAGTCGCGTTATAATCGTTTCCTAACTCGGTTAATTGTTCGCGTAAGTCTTTTATTTTATCTTCTATTTTTTCTAAATCTTTTACGTTGTTGTCGGCTAAATCTCTAAGGGCTTCCGTTGCCTTATCGGATAAGTCTACCGTTTCGTCTTTTAAATTTTTCCAGCGTTCGGCTAAGGCTTCGGCTTCTTTTTCTGCATCCTCGCTGGCCTTACCGCTATCCCTAAGGCCGTCTACTAAGTTAGTAATTTCGTCGCTTGCTTCGGCTGAATTTTTTGTTAAAAATGTTTGAGTATCTGCTAAGTCCTTAGCTCTTTGGTTAGCGTCGTCGCTAGCGCTTCCCATAGCCCAAAAAGCTTCTGCTGTACTTTTTCCTGCCTCGCTAGTTTTTTCTTTCATTGTGTCTACTGCGTCGTCTAAAGCTTGAAAACTTAGGGTAATGTGTTTTATGGCCGAGTCTTTGCCAAAAGCGCTTAGGGCTTTGTTTCCTAAGTCTATGGCGCCGTTTATAAAACCCTCTATACCTTTTAGTAGTCCTTGTAATCTGCTTACTACGCTAGTACCCATAGCTAAAACTGCGGTCTTAATCGCTTTTGCTGTTAAGTCTACGGTCTGCGACATTTGTAAAAAGAATTTTATAACTAGGTTAACTATTGGTAAAATAACCGTACCTAATTGTCGGCCTAAATCTGCCCAATTATTTTTTAAAATTGCTATCTGGCTGGCTGTAGTTTTGTAGCGCTTTTCTGCCTCTACGTTTAAGGCTACGTTTTCCGACCAACCCCTATTAGCTATTTCTAAACTGTCGGTCAATTTATCGCCCGCATTAGTTAAACGTAAAACTGCGTCGCGCTGTCTTACCTCTGTTATTCCTAAACTATCTAAAACGCTCAAAACGTCGCCCCCGCCCTCTTGTACTCTTTGTAGTCCTTTAAAAAAGTCTTCTAAAGCCCCGTTAGCGTCTTCTTTAAATCTTTTTTTAAATTGCTCGGCGCTTACTCCCGCTACCTTGGCTAAATTTTCTAAGGCCTTACCGCCTGTACTTGTGGCCGAGCTTATATCTATCATTAAACGGCTGATACTACTACCACCTGCTTGGGCTTCTATACCTACCGAACTTAAAGCGCCCGCCCAACCTAAAACTTGCGCCTCTGTTAAACCTAACGTAGCGCCCGCACCTGCTATCCTTAACGCCATGGCGTCTACTTCGCTTTCTGTGGTCGCTAAGTTATTACCTAATTCTACAATAGTAGAGCCTAACCTTTCTATATTTTCTATGGGGGTACCCATAATATTGGCAAAACGCGCAAAATCGGCCGAAGCTGTTTCGGTCGTTAAATTTGTGGCCGTGCCTACCTTGGCTATAACCTCGGCGTAGCTATCTATCATTTCTAACGGTACGCCTAACTGCCCCGCTAGTTCGCCTATTTTGGCAAATTCCTCCGCCGAAACTGGCATAGTCTTGCTTAATTCAATAAAGCGGTCGCTAAGGGCTTGTAATTGCTCTTCTGTGCCGTCTACGGTCTTCCTAACGCCAGCAAAGGCGCTTTCGTAGCTTATGGCCGAGCCTATAGTTGCGTCTATAGCTTTCTTTACTCCTTGCCAGCCTAAATAAGCCCCCGCTAAATTTCTAACTGTACCCTCTATAGCGCTGTTATTTTTCCCCATGGTATCGGTTAGTTTTTTGGTTGATCCGTCGGCTCGGTTTATTACGTTGTTGTATTGGCTATCGTCGCCCTTAATCTCATATACGAGTTCGCCTATAACTTTTTTATTTGCCATTTTTTTGAATGCTAAATAATTGTTTTTTAAGGCTAAATACGTCGCCGTCGCCTTTAGCTTTTAGGGTTTGATATGTGCCCTCCTTAATCTCGCCTTTCTTTTCTTTTATGTATACTAAGCTATTGTAATAGCTTAAAAATTCGTCTAAATATAATTTCCTAAGCTCTAATAAACTAAACCCGCTAACTACTAAAAAGGTTATGCTCTGCCTTAATGCGTCTAATCTGTTTTCGGGTTTTTCAGTTTTTTTTTTAACGTCGTCCTCTTCGGCGCCGTCTAGTCCTAATAGTTTTAAAAATCTTTGCTTCTTAAAGAACTCAAATATTTTTACTACCTCCGCCCTGCTTAACATTTTATTTAGGTCGGCCATTTCTAGTTTAGTCTGGTAGTGTTGTAATAGTATTAAAATGTACTCTTTTAAAAGCGCAAAATAAACGTCTAACTGTTTTTCGGCTTCCTTTCCCTCCTCTACCTCTTCTTTTGAAAGTGCGCTAATTCTAATTTCTGCCTCTAAAAGTCGCTCGCTTTCCTCTACTGTTAACTCGGTAGGTATCTTAAACGTTTTTTTTCCACCCTTAACCTCTAATATAACGGTGTAGGGTTTTCTATCTTTGTATAGGTCTAAAGTTTCCATAATCTCTATTCTAAGTCGGGGGCGGGTTTAACTCCGCCCCCGTACTTAATTATTAAACTGTTTGCTGTTCGTCTACTATCTCTACTATATCGCCTTGAAAAGTAATCGGTAATACCGCTACGTCGTCGGCGTCGTCGCCTGCGAACGTAATTACTGGGGCGCTAAAGTTGGTAGCGTTTTCAATATCTATTGAAAAAGTCTTACCGTTCTCGTCTGTATTGCTAATACGCATAACCTTTAAAGTCTTGGTACCGCTGTCGTTAAAGGTTAATTTCTTGCTTGCGTTTGGGGTATAGCTATAGTCTGCGTCTAGTACTAAAGCGTTGGCTGTAATCGGTACAATATAAGTATATCCTAATACTCCGTTGCTACCGTCGCCTACGTATACCCTGTAGTCGGTATTTAATACCAACGCGCTACCTCCTGCGTCAATAACAATGCTACTTACCTCGCTATTGTCGCCGTTCTTATTAGCTAGCTTAATAGGCTGGCCTTGTACCCAACCCGTGCCTAGGGCTTCGCCAGTAATTGCTACTGGTGTACCTGCTACGGTTGCTAGGTTAACTAGCCCCGCGTCTAACTTAGCCATATTGGTTAAGTTAATTTCGCATAGGTCAAACGCCATTTGAATGCGTTTACCGTTTACGAATTTCTTTAACTCGTCTACGTTATCAAACTTAATAGCTTGATTTTCTGCTAAGGAGGTTAACGCTGGGTTTCTTAGCGCGCCAATATCTACTAAGGAAGCGAAATTGTCGCCAATTTCCACTTTTACTGCCCCCTTACGAATTGCTGGCGTCTTTTGGATTGTTGTCTGTGGCATATTTGTTAAATTAAATTATACTGCCTGCCTTATTTGGGGGCTAGTATAATGGTTAATAAATTATTTAAAGTTTTTACTCTGTTCTTGCTTTAATCTCTTTGCGTACTCTG
>Ga0210043_1003057_pt1 | contig 10228 bp, 7 predicted proteins | sample CryGeymet201501t_FD_183990 | JGI IMG/M metagenome (GOLD analysis project Ga0210043, IMG submission 183990) | Groundwater microbial communities from Crystal Geyser aquifers in Utah, USA - Crystal Geyser metaG 2015-01t (SPAdes) (version 2) | ecosystem: Environmental > Aquatic > Deep subsurface >... | reverse complement strand
GTTGTACCCCAGCATCTATTTTTGAGGCTATTGCTTTCATCTCCATTGTGAGAAATGTCCAAGACAGGGCAGAGGTCTAGGTTGAAAAGGAATGTTCGAAGGATCTCAGCCGTAAGCTCACCATGTCTTGTGATTAGATTGAGATCCGGTCCTTCGATGAGTTCCTTCGCGCTGGGAGGCTCATGACCCATTTCGCGTAATCTCGCGACGCGGCCGCCTTCTTGGTCTATGCACATGATAGGGGGCTGGTCGACCACATTGACCAGATCTTCACAGAGTTTACGCAGTTGCTCTGGTGACTGGATGTTGCGGCCAAAGAGGATGAATCCTCCAGGCTGGACCTTCCTGTAAATCGCTGCGGTTTCGCTATCGAGCACAGTGCCAGGAACTCCTAGGATGAGATGTTGACCATAAGACATGTCACTATGATAATGGCGTCTGGGCATGGCAAAAAGGACTTCACAAAAATTATTTTTAGCGATTGACGGTGGCGCCACGAAATCAAGATCGGTTTTGATTTCAGAGGAAGGTGAAGTCATGGCCAAATTTCAATCGTCGGCTTGTAATGCCGTTCTTTTGAGTGAGATCGAGATGACCAAGGTCTTCAAGGCTCATCTGAAAGCTTTAGGATTGAAACCTACGACTCAGGTTGAGCTTGCATCGATCTGCTTGGCCGGGGTCGTAAACGACAAGTCTAAGCTTAAGGTTAAAAGGGCCTTCAGGGGGCTGGTGAAAAGCAAACATCTCGCCATTTCTAGCGACTTGGCGTCTTCTCTCCTTGCGGGGCACGGCAAAGCGGAAGGCATCGTCACGATTTCGGGAACGGGCTCCTGCGTTTTCGCCATGTCGAAACATCAAAAAGCCAAAGCAGGTGGCTGGGGCCACGTCATGGGTGATGTGGGAAGTGCCTATCATATCGCTCACCAAGGTTTACGAAGAGCAGTTGCGGATTACGACTTGTATGGAAAATTCGATGTGCTTGGAAAAGCGGTATTGCAACACGCGAAAGTCAAAACAGCGGAAGAGCTGAGTGTGTTTGTTAGTCATAGTTCCAAGGCCGAGCTCGCTAGACTCTCGAGAGCTGTCTTTGATGCCCATCGCAGGGGACATCAACCTTCGACTTTGATCCTGATTGCTTGTGCTCAGGCGCTTGCAGCCAATGTCTTGGCTGTGCGCCGAAAGATGAAAGGCAAATCACTGCCCGTATCAGTTGCGGGCGGCGTTTTTGAAGCGCAGCCCGAATATTTTCAGATTTTTTCAGAAAAATTAAAAATTCATTGGCCTGATGTCGTGATCACCTATCCGAAGTTTGAGGCCGCTATTGGCGCGCATTTGTGGGGTTGTTTTGATGCGGGCATTGATGTCCAGGGCATGCTTTCCAAACTGCCGCGTGTGAAGTCTCTCCAGGCATCAGGGAAGACTACAACGAAAAAGAAGAAAGTATCCTTGTCGCATCTCGAGAGTGTGATGCCCATACGCCCTGCTGATGAAGCCACTCTGCCCACAGAGAAGCCCAATCCCTATACAAAAAACTTGAGCGAAGTGGATATCCAAGAGGGTGTGGATCTTATGATTGAGCAAGACGCCCGTCTCACAAAAGTTTTAGAAGAAGCGCGTGTGGAAATCTCTCATGCGATTCACTTGATTGCAGACGCCTTTCAAGAGGGTGGAAGACTTTTTTATATCGGTGCGGGAACGAGTGGAAGGCTAGGGGTGCTAGACGCGAGTGAATGCCCTCCGACATTTTCCGTTTCAGAAAGTATGGTGCAAGGAATTATTGCGGGCGGATCTTATGCGCTTAGGCATCCGGTCGAGGGGGCCGAAGATGATCGCAAGGATGCGCCGAGGGAATTGAGTCGGCGTGCTTTGAATGAGCATGATGTCGTGGTGGGGATTGCGGCATCTGGTAGAACTCCCTTTGTGCTTTCGGGACTAGAGTATGCTCATAAGAAGAAAGCTCGAACTGTTTTGCTCACATGCAATCCGGGTCTTCGCTCTCGCAAAAACCCCAACGTGGAATGTGAGATTCATCTCAATTCGGGCCCTGAATCCCTAACCGGTTCGACTCGCTTGAGGTCAGGAACACTGTGCAAGATGGTTTTGAATATGTTCACCACTCTCGCGATGACCAAAATTGGAAAAGTCAAAGGCAACTACATGATCAATGTTGCGGCAACCAATGAGAAGTTACAGGTAAGAGCTATCGGACTTGTGATGACGCTCGCCGAAGTCGGAAAAGAGGAAGCTTTCTCTAGGCTTGTCAAAAGCGATTGGAATGTTCGTCAGGCGATTGAGCTGTAGGGTGATAGAGCCGTAGGTTTTTGAAATTGGATGCGATGGGAGCGGAATGACTATGGATGAATTTCTAAGTGCGTTCGGAATATTCTTCGCGTTCCTTGGGTGGGTCTTGTTCCTTGTATTTGGAGCAAAGTTTACACTTGATTTTTTTTGGAAAGAAGATCTGGAGGGTTGGAATCAGCGTGCTAAAGATCTCTTTTTGGATAGCGATATCGGTAGGAGTGAGGTTGGCGATGAGCTTGGTGCTTTCGGACGGTTTTCACTCTTGCGGTTTCGAGAGCCTGGTACAATATATTTTCTAGATAGCTCCTGTACCTTCGAAGAAACTGAAGCGAGGTTAAGGAAGAATATTGATTTTATATCAGGTCAAGGTTTGACCTTGGGTGTGGATGAAGTGTTTGTCGGTGAAGAGCTTGGGGGCGGCATTTTTAAAATTGAAAGAACACAGTCTGGATTCAGTAGAGGATGGCTGATACTGGCCCATGGCTTGGTTAAGGTAAGTCGCAGTTCAGAATCAGAATCGGGTTCACGGGTAGAGATTGCAGTTTTGAGTCGAGGTCGACGGAATTTTATAGTTTTTGCGGTATGTATGGCGGGTTGGAGTATAACGGAGGGGCAGGTCATTGATGCCTTGGTATTCTTCTCTCTGTTTGTTGGATCACATCACCTCATTGCTTGGTACCAAAAACTAAATATTCTTTGGATGCTTCGTCTGGTCTTGAAGTCGTCTACAAGTCATTGATTGAAACAACGCTGTTTATTTTAAGTGGGTGGTAATAAAACCTATTCATACAATGCGTTTACTGTGCGAATGTTGTCGGGCAAGACCACTTGCACTAACCATTAACGGCGCACAATTGAAGTTTCTCGTCACAGTTGGTAGATCATATTTTCTCACAAAACTAATTGTCTGATTCCATTTCACTACATCATCGTGCTTCTACCCAAAACCCATCGCCACTAAGGTCCGGCTCTTCGGAATCAACCCCGCTTTTAAAGCGTCAAGAATATCTATAAACATTCGTCGAGCGCCTTGACGGCCAAGTCCTAAAATCTCAGTCGAGTTCAAGGTCAAATATCGTTTTAATTGATTGAGGTCTCTGCCCCATGAAATGATTCTTGAAAAGGGTCTCGCATCCCAGAATGTTTCATCAGGTGACTGGAGGGTGTTTGTGGTGCCGTTTATTTGTGATCCTTTTCCTGCGCTTTCCTGAACAGAGGTATTCACAAATTGTGCAATTCTTCCGGTGATCCCTCGAATAAAGGCATTCAGCAGTGAGCGTGAAGGGGCCAGAACAATCAAATGAATGTGATTGCCGGCATTCGCGACTCCTAAAATCTTAACATGATGGCGCCCCGCTTGATTTGAAAGCAACCGAGCAATTTTCTGAGAATGTAAAAGTAAGGAATGTTTTCCTTTTGCTTTACTCGATCGAAGCACGAGATGAAGAGGTAGTTTCTTGTGGAAAGGACGTTTCTTTTTAGGGTGCGAGCCTTTTAGCAGGTCGCCGCCAAACGCAAAATGGTCTTTCTTCCATGTTCCGCTCAGGAGTTGATAGTTCTTTTGGCTTCTCATATTGGTAAGATCTTTCGATCTCAACCCGACTTCACGATTCAAGTGCAACAAAAACTAGGCGACTTAGATGGTGAATCTGATCTAAAGCTCCAATTGTCGAGAAAGGAGAAGAAGATGCAATACACACATCTAAATCGCAAGGAGAGAGATATCATTGAAGTGAGGTTAGGACGAGAAGAAAGCTATGCTGAGATAGGAAGAAAGTTAGGGAGGCATCGAAGCACGATATACCGAGAGCATAAACGCAATGGGAAGTGGAATCGAAAGAGGCGCAAGGCGGAGATGGGGGACTATGAGGCCAGATTGGCGCAGATTAGGGCGAAGGATAGGCAAAGTGAGAAGATGATGGTGAAGCGGAAGGTGAGAGGGTTGCTAAAAGAGATTGTAGTCGAGAAGCTAAAGAAAGGCTGGAGTCCAGAGCAAATCAGTGGGCGGCTTCAGCTTGAGGGGAGAGTGCGGGTTAGTCACGAATCTATTTATAGGTATTTGTTGTGGGATAAGAAGATGGGAGGGGATTTATATAAGTATCTGAGGCGCTGTGGTCGTAAGAGGCAGGGCCGATACGTGAGAAGGACAAGATTTGCCACATCAAAAGAGGCTGAAAAGAGAAGTATACGAGAGCGAGAATGGGCAGCAAATTTAAGGACAGAGAATGGTCATTGGGAAAGAGATTTAATGATAGGCAAGCGAGGTCAATGTGCGGTTCTTGCGATGGTGGATCGTCGGAGTGGATATTTAGTGGCAGAAAAGGTGCAGAACAGACAAAGCCAACATGTGAATGAAGTGACATTTGAAGCTTTTGACACAAGAGAGATAGGCGTAAGAAGTTTAACCAATGATCGTGGATCCGAGTTTGCAGAGCCAAAATATTTAGAAGAAAGATTAAACACAAAAGTTTACTACGCGGATGCAATGGCCGCTTGGCAGAGAGGCAGCGTAGAGAACACGATTGGCTTGCTCCGACAATTTTTTAGAAAGAGTGAGAGTTTAGAAAATGTGGATAAAAAAACCCTGAAGCAAGTCGAAGAATCAATTAATGATAGACCACGAAAGAGACATGGATTTAAAACGCCTAAAGAAAAACATTTTGAGGTAGAGGAAAAACACATCAAGAGTTACAAGTTCTATAGAAAACAAGAACGCATTGGAGAGCAATTGGCGCTCTTAGATAGCATCATTTACGCTCTAACTTGATGTTGCACTTTACCCGTGAATTCAGCTTTGTGTCGGCGGTTCAAAAATTTAGTAGGGGTTTTCGAGCTTAAAAGCGAGAACCCGCATCCGAAAGCATAGGGCTTAAAATTAACTAGATTTCATAGGGAAGGTGAGCGCATGGCCGCTTCACCCGTTGGGTGCGGCTGAAATGCAAAATATTTTAGGAATCTTGATTGAGAAACCCGTTTTATTAGTTTGCAGGATTGATGGCAAAGCAAGGGTTTCGTAGCAAATTCACTGACGGGTATGTGTTTGAGGTTCCGAAGATTGAGTATTCGGTGACGCGTGAGCGACTGACGGGTGCAGCCGGAGTTGGCAGTATTTTGGATTTGTTTTGCGAGGGTTTGCAATATCCAAAGCTGCGGGAATGTTTGCCTGAGCGCAAGGGGCAAAATGCCTATGACACAATTCAATATGCGCTGAGTTTGCTGGCAGGATTTTGGCTTGGGGCTGATTGTCTTGAGGACGTAGAAAAGAAGGGCAAGAGCGATGAATACTTACGTGAGCAGCTTGGAGGCCGCGTGCCGACGGCAAGAAGTTTGGGGACGTGGCTGAGGGAATTCAGTGAAGAACGTCTTTCCAAAGTGCAGAGTTTTTTATCAAGGCAGGCGAGGAGTTATCGCGAGCACCTACAGATTCAAGAGCCTATAGTGCTTGATATGGATTCTACAAGTCATCCGCAAAGTGGGACGAAGATAGAGGGTGTGAGTTGGAATTATAAAGATGAGTGGTGCCTTGATAGTTTGAGTTGTTTTGATGATGCAGGGTTTTGTTATGGCTTTGAATTAAGGTCCGGCAATACGTATTCAAGTCAGGGTGCGGAAGTGATGCTAGAGCGCGTGGTGCGGGAGCTTCGAGAGTCCTACGACAAGCAATCAAAGCCAATTTACTACAGGGCGGACAGTGCGTTTTGCAATGAAACTGTTGTGCGAACATGTTTGAGGTTGGGGTTGAAATTCACGCTCACGGCACATGGAAATATGAAGTGGGAGCGTTTTGTTCGGGATCATGCGAGTGAGGCGGATTGGCAGGCATGGGAATATGGCGAGGAAGAGATTCAAAAGAGCATTGAAAAGAAAAGGCCACTGCCGAAGGTTGAGGTGGCAAGTTTCTTATACACCCCGAGCTGGGCAGAGAACATCAGATTCAAGCTTGTTGTGAAGCGGACAGAAGAAGTTGAAGAAGAGGGTTTGTTTGAGGGCATGGGGCGCTGGAAGTATTACGGGGTGCTGACCAATATATCAGATTACCTAGAAGAGCCGCAGGCGATTATGGAGCATCATATGCATCGCGGGAGCGCAGAAAACAGAATCAAGGCAATGAAGGGCGATTATGATTTAAGGCACATGCCGTGTTTAAAGATGAATGCGAACCATGCTTATGGGCTGCTTGGAATGATAGCAATGAATTTCCATAGGGCACTTAGCCTTGTTGAAAATCCGCGCTGTCCTGGATTTTCAAAGTCATTGAGGCAAAGAATGATAAAGATTCCTGGGCGTCTTGTGAGGCACGCTAGGGCTTTAAAAATCAAAATAGAGGAGCATTGGCTCCGGGAGGTGGAGCGACTGAGAAAGGCATGGCGCTATCCGCCAGAAATTGCGCTGACGTTTAGGTTACGTCTGAATTCAACCTAAGCCGAATGCTCTTTGACAATTTAAATAAAGAATTGGTTTGTAATTCTGGAATTTGGATTGGACGGAAGAGGATTCGAACTAATGACCTAAAAACTAGCTACTAAAAGACCACGAAGGCGGTGGTGCGCCTAAAAACATCTTCAAGGTCCTGACGAAGCAGCACACCTTGAATAATTTCACTGCTCGGAAAGCGAAGTGATAGGAAAAAGTCCCAGATTTTGGGCGAGCGAATGCCTGCACAGTTGTGCATCGAAAAATAAAATTCAATTTAGGAAGAACGCAGCGAAGTCACTCCGCATGATTTCGGATCTGGGCGAGAAGGCTATCTATATGGTGGTCTGGGGCGGAATCGAACCGCCGACACGTGGATTTTCAGTCCACTGCTCTACCGACTGAGCTACCAGACCAGCCTTCGGTAGCCTACTGAGCTAATCTGGGGGGTGGGCTGCGTCAACCGGCTCAGCAAATTTTATAGGATTTTCTGAAAAGGCATCATTTTGAGTCGCTTAGGACTTTCAAAAGCCCATTGCAGCTACTACCGCCGCCGTGAACAATAGCCAATTGATTGAGTTCGATGGCCGATCGGCCAATTTCTGAAGCCACGCTGGCTTCCGTGAGCTTGGCTGGACCTTCGCCTCGGACATAATCAAATAGGGCTCGAAACTGAGGGAGTCTAGAGTCCCAAGAATTCTCAATCACCATGCCTGCTTTTTGAATTTCAGCAAACTTGGCTGGGTTCTTGTGGTAGTCATCAAGACTTCTTTGGAGAGCCTTCACAACATTTCCTTCAGTCGCCTTGTAGTCCACATCCTTGCCTCCGTTGCTTGTTACCAGATCAAGTAGGTAGCCCGTTTTTCCATCTTCAACAGAATCCTTCAGTCCGCCAACCGCAGAAACGACAGGAGCTGTACCATTTTTCTGAGCAAACATTTGGTTGAGTCCGCTCGGCTCCCATAGGGGAGGGTTGCTGAAGATATCGGCATAGGCCGTAAGGCTGTGTTCAAGATCGGGATTGAATCCAAGATGACGAAAGCGATCTGGATATTTTTCTTGCAGACCCTTGAGCATATCGCCGTATTTGTCTTGGTCGTAGTCGCCAGCGATGACAACTTGCACATCGTTATTGGCTAGGACTTGGTCAAGCGCTGGTAGTGCGTAGTCAAAACCTTTCTGCTCACTGATTCGTGAAGTAAAAGCAATGATCGGAGTTCTGGGATTGCTATTCAGGCCAAGTTCAGCCTGCAAGGCTGCCTTACCCTTGGCTTTGCCAGACATGTCGTCAGGAGTGAAGGCATATTTAATTTTTCCACCATGGGCGGTCGCAGGATCCCAAGAGCTGTCGTCGATGCCATTCATGATTCCAAGCATTCTATGATGCTTGCGTTTTTTCTGAGCCATGCCCGCGAGGTCTTTGGAGAAACGTTCTTGTTCCACTTCTCCAGCATAAGTCTTGGAAACGGCATAGGCGACATCCGACAATTCAAACCCGGCTTTGAAGGGGCTGACGTTGCCGTGATACTCGAAACCATCTGGGGTGAAGTCACGAGCAGGAAGTCCTAAGAATTGAACCATAGATCCAGGCATGGGTTCTGTGTAACCCATGTTGTGAACGGCGAAGACCATTTTGGGGGTCTGCCTGCCTTCACGCCTCGCTTGCTGAATGAAGGGGGCCACAAATCCTGTATGCCACTCGTTGAGAACCACGACGTCATAATTGGAGGAAAGAATGTGCTCCGCTACGGCTTTGCCCCAGGCACCGAAAGCTTCGCCTTTGATGTTGGCAGGGCCATAGATTTTTTTGCCGTTGCCCGTAATGTTGCCAAAATAGTTTTGGTCGCCGCCGTGTTGATGCGCAAAGAGCAGGGACTTTACTTTTGATTTGGGGTTGGTGTGTTGCCATAGGAGAAATTCAGATTCCTTATGGGGGGATCCATCGTGATAGTCGAGAGGCACTTTGATCCGAGCGTTCGTATCTTTTAAGTTCTTTTGGATGTCTTTGTTCTCAAGAGCCGTCGCGTAGCCAGGAGCGAGAACCGTGACCTCCATATCGGGTTGGGCGTTCATGGATTTGGCCGCACCTTCAACGGCGTGACCTAGTCCACCGGAGTAGTGAAAATCAGAATGCTCAGCGGAAACCATCGCGATTTTGAGTTTTGCAGCAGCGAGGCTGATGGGGCTTGAAAAGCTTAAGCAGAGACTAAGGGTTATAAAACTCAGGGTGAATTGAAAAAACTTTCTATAGAATCCCATGCTTAAGTCTCATCGGTGCCCTGACCTGAAGACCTAAGCCTGGCGCAACGCGTTGCATAATGTTTTTGGCAGGCGCCATGAGCGTGAGGTAGAGCAGGTCTACAAATGGCAGAGCGCACAAGGCAGAACCCCCAGAAGAAATTCCGCATCGAGAAGATCAAGAGTGAGCACCAAACCCCGGGACCTCACAGTTGTATTCTTGTGCTCGATGGATTGAAGCCACATTTTAATGTGGCCAAGATTTTCAGGAGTGCCCAAGCGTTGGGTTGTCAGGAAGTCTTTCTTATAAACATTCCATTTTTCGATCCTTATCCTGCGAAAGGGGCTTTTAAGCAGACCAAATCACGAAGTTTTGAAACTTTCGCCGAGGCCTATGAGGTCTTGAGGGCTGAGGGATTTGAAATATTTGTGATGGATCCTAGAGCTGAGGAGAGATTGGGAATGATAGCTCTACCAAAGAAAACAGCCTTTGTTGTAGGGCACGAAGAATTTGGATTGAGCATAGATCCAAAAGAATTTCCTGAGCTTCGTTCCTTAAAAATTGATCAATTTGGCCTCGTTCAGAGCATGAATGTGTCGATCGCGGCATCACTCGCTGCGTTTGAATACAATCGTCAGCATGTTTTGCCTTCAACTCATGTTGAATCATTGGAAGCCTCGTTATAAGAAGGTAGGAGTCTATGAAGCATCTCGTATTTGCCACACTCGTAATGATGACATTTTCACTTTCCACTTCTGTCTCTGCTTTGGAGCCCGACAAGTTGATGGGCCAAGGACTCTATGAGCAAAACGGCGGCAACTCGTGCATGTTTTGTCACGGGATTAGTGGTGAAGGTGGAAATGTTGCCGCCGCTGCAAAGCTCGCCGAGCCAAAGACTTGGAAAACTTATGCCGCTCTTGGTGGCGATGCTGAATATAAAAAAGACCCTAAAGCCTTTGTGGAAAAAATGGGTAAGGCTATTGCGTCTTTGATTCAGAATGGCGCCATTCGCCACAATGCTTCTTATAAAGAAGAGGGGTTCAATTGGGACAAAATCAAAAAGTTTGATGCTCAGATGATGGGTATTTCTGGCGCTGCAAGTATGGCTTGGATCAAGAAGTATAAAAATCGCGGGATGACTCCCGAGATTGCGTCCAAAGGTGTGTGGCTCTATCTTGTTGAACTCGACAAACAAGGTGTGTTGAAACTGTAGTCTGCAGTCGGGCTGGAAGTCGCATGGGAAGAGAGTCGACATGAGCAAGTCTGATAGATCTT
>Ga0210043_1003056_pt1 | contig 10231 bp, 8 predicted proteins | sample CryGeymet201501t_FD_183990 | JGI IMG/M metagenome (GOLD analysis project Ga0210043, IMG submission 183990) | Groundwater microbial communities from Crystal Geyser aquifers in Utah, USA - Crystal Geyser metaG 2015-01t (SPAdes) (version 2) | ecosystem: Environmental > Aquatic > Deep subsurface >... | reverse complement strand
GGTACAGACGCACCAAACCCAGAGGAAAATACCCCAGAGGGAATGGAGGGAGGAACACACGGCGCAGGCACTATAGGTAAGCAGGCGGGCGACAAGTTAGAAGTAACGCAAGAAGAAGCGGAACGACTACGTAAGGAAGACCCACGACGCTACAACAAACTAGTAAGCCAGAAAAAACTACAAATAGTAGACTAGACCCCCAGCGCAAGTAATGGTAAGTACATTAACTACTTAACATTAACAACATGGGAGCACACGCAACAAACCTAGCGGAAAAGTTCGCTAGCAAAGCAATAGAGAAGTACTTCGAAATGGCAGTAACCCCTAAGATTACTAACGACGAGTACGAGGGAGAGATTAAAGACAAAGCAAGTAAGCTAAATGTACTAACCTTTAGCGAAAGCGAGGGACTACAGGATTACACAGGTAGCGACCTAACCCTAGGTACCGTAACCGAGAGCGAGGGTACCCTTACAACCGACCAGCAAAAGGCGTACTACTTCAAGATTAAGAGCCTAGACCGATTTAAGAGCTACGTAGAAGACCCAGAAAGTACCCTAATGGTAGAAAAGGCAGGGCAACTACAGGAGGCAGTAGACACCTACGTACTAGAGATAGGTAAAAGCGACACAGCAAGCGGTAACCGAGTAGGAACCAGCTACACCACAGGAACCGTAACCGTTACAGCAACAACCGGAGCCGTAACAGGTAGCGGTACGACCTTTACTAGCGGAATGGTAGGGCTAGGTTTTAAGGCTACCGGACACAGCGTATGGTACCGCATTAAGACCTACACTAGCGCTACGGCAATAGTGATAGAGGACGACAAGGACGACGAGACCAGCGCGTACACAGGAGGAGCAATATCAGGAGGTACCGCGTACGAGATAGAAGCGAACACCGCGCGAGCGATTACTAGCAGTAACGCCTACAGTAGCCTCCTAGACCTTAAAACGAAGCTAGACCAAGCTAAGACACCTAAGGCTAACCGTTATGTAGTAGTAAATAGCTTGTACATGAACAAGCTCCTACAAGCGGGAGTAGTAACGCGAGACACCGAAAGCGACACCGATAAGATTAAAAACGGTTTCGTAACACGTATAGCAGGCTTCGACCTTTACGAGAACGAGCAGCTAGACGGAGACAACACCAACGGCTACTGGGCAGTAGCAGGACATATATCAGCCATTACGTTCGCCATGGCGTTCGTAGAGACCGGTATAGAAGACCTACAAGGTAACTTCGGAGACGCCTACAAAGGACTAAACGTATACGGAGCTAAAGTAGTAGACGAGCGCCGCAAAGCGCTAGCCGCACTACGTTACACAGCCTAACCCAACACGCTAAGCGGCTAACGCCGCTTTAGCGCTAGGGAAGCGAGCCAGTTTATTAGCTAACCTACTTACACTATGAGTAAAAAAGGAAAAACCGAGGTAACCGCAACAGTAGTTAAAGCTACCAAGGAAACTATAGTTAAAACCGGCGAGCGCTTCCTAGACGTAGAAATACAACTAGTAGACGGCAAGACCAAGAAAACTTTTAAGCGCGGATACCCTTACGGGACTACGCCGAAAGAAGTAGAAAAGGAATTAAAGCAACTAGTTAAAACCTACGAACTAGAAAAGGAGCAAGCGGTAACGCAAGCAACCCTAGACGAGGAGGAAGCGGGCGCGGAAGAAACAATAGAAGCCGTACAAGGCTTACAGGTTTAACCGCCTACCATTATTAGCGATAACGTATACACACCATGAACACACTAGCAAAAGCAGCAAAAGTAGGGCTAGGCGAAAACATGACATACCGCGTTTACGACAAAAACGGAAACGCTAAGCGGCTATGGCAGAACAACAGCCTAGGTAACCTACTAATGCGGCTAGCACGTACATACGTAAAGGAACCGATAGCAAAGGTAGTAGACAGAAACGGCACCGTTATAAGTAGCTACGTTAAAAGCGGACTACTAAACAAAATAGCGGCATACGGAGTACAGATACCCTTTATTACCGGCTACAGCACGTACCAGCTACGCGGAGCTAACCTAGTTACCAACGCGGGACTAGCAGGGCTAGCAAGCCGTACGAACGGAGCAGGCAGCGAGGCAGCCTTTACCTACATAGCGATAGGTACCGGCACCACAGCGGCAGCCGCAGGTAACACCACCCTAGAAACGGAGATAACGACAGGGGGAGGAGAGCGAGCAAGCGCTACCGCAAGCCGAACCACCACTACAGTTACTAACGACACCGCGCGACACGTACTAACCTTTAACTTTACGAGCACTTTCGCCGTAACAGAAGCAGGAGTACTAAACGCGGCAAGTACCGGTACACTACTTAACCGACAAGTATTTACCGCAGTAAACGTAGCGAACGGGGACAGCCTACAGGTAACGATAGACGTAGACTTTAGTTAGCCTACACATAGCCCTTTAGGAAACTAGAGGGCTAGAGTAGGAGCGCTAAGCACCTAATATAAAAAAGCTATGGCACAGGAATACGCAATAAAACTAAACAGCGCAGATAGCCAGTACCTAGGCGTAGCCGACCACGCAGACTTAGACGTAAGCACATTTACTATAGAGGCATGGGTAAAACAGGAGAGTATACCAAGCGAATACCACATAGCGGGTAAATGGCGTACTACAGACAATAACCGTAGCTACCGGTTTATGATAGATACGACAGGTACAAACCTACGACTAGATACCAGTAGCGCAGGTACAGCAGAAAGCCAAGCAACCGCAGCAATAGGATACACATTAAGCGTAGAGACATGGTACCACCTAGCCGTAACCAAAACAGGAACTACTACAAAGTTTTATATAAACGGTAAAGAATACGCCGCAGGAGGAACCACAGAGAGTACCATATACAACGGAGCAGCAGATTTTAGAATAGGAGCAAATAGCAATACCACAGCCGCCGGATTTATAGACGGATACATAAAAGACGTAAGGCTATTTAACGACGTACGTACACAAAGCGAAATAGTAAGCGACGCATTTACAGAAAGCGTAAGTAACGCAAACCTAGTAGCAGAATATAACCTAAACAACGCATTAACAGATACAAGCGGAAACAGCCATACCTTAACCGCAAGCGGTAGCCCAGTGTTTAGCGTAGACATACCATGGCACGACGAAAACGGAGTAGAAAGCGATATTTACTGCCTAACCCTAGACGGTAGTACGCAGTTCGCAGAAAATACCAGTCCCACAGGACTACCTACAGGAGCAGGAAACCGAACACTAGAGGCATGGGTAATGCTAGAAACCCTACCGACAGGAGGTAGTACCGTTTACTTTATAGACATGGGAGGGGGGGCAGTAAACAATAGCGAGTTTAACCTAGCTATTACAGAAAGTAGCGGAGCTTACTATGGTTTTTGCGACTACTATAACAGGGCAACTACCGGAACCGTAGACCTAAAACCAAAAGTAGGAGAATGGACATTTTGGAGCCTAACCTACGACGGAACAGACCTACGTTACTACAAAAACGGCGTACTAATGGATACCGTAGCGGACGGAGGAACCGTAAATACAAGTAATAGTGTAGTAGGCGTAAGCGGACGCACAAATAACGTAGACGAGGGCAAGATAGACGGCGCCATACGAGCGGTACGCGTATTTACCGACATACGAACCCAGAGCGAAATACTAAGCGACGCACTAGAAACCGGAAGCGTTAGCGACGCGAACCTAGCCGCAGAATGGCTATTTAATAACGCATACACAGACGGAAGCGGCAACGGCAACACACTTACCGCAAGCGGTAGCCCCGTATTCGCAAAATGGGCTAACCACATAGCAGGGGGACTAGTAAGCCACTACGAACTAGAGGAAAGTAGCGGTACACGGGTAGACAGCCACAAAAGTAACGACCTAGCAGACAACAACACCGTAACCAGCGCCACCGGTAAACAAGGAACCGCCGCACAATTCGTAAGAGCAAATAGCGAGTATTTAAGCATAACCGATACCGCAGACCTAGACCTAATAAACAAGTTTAGTATTAGCACATGGTTTTATCTAGACACAGCTACCACAGGAGCAGCGTACGTAATAGCAAGTAAAAAAGGAGCGGGAAGTACACGACAGTACGTACTAAAAGTAAGTAGCGCAGGAACCATAGCACTACAAGCAAGTAGCACCGGCGTCAGTTTCGATAGAGATACAAACGTAAGCTGGACAGAAACTACGGAAGCATGGCACCACCTAGTACTAACATGGGACGACGGTAACGTAAGCTACTACCTAAACGGAATACTACTAAGCGTAGAAAGCGCAGGAGGAACAAGTATAGCCGACAGTACCGGAGACTTTAATATAGGACGAGAAGCAACCGCCACAGACCACTTTAACGGACGTATAGACGAGTTTATGGTATACAAATACCGCGTACTAGATTACGGAGACGTATTAAACCTATATAACGGGGGAACCGGTATAAGCTATGTAGGAGGAACCGCATATACAAGCGACCTAACCGAAAGCGTAAACGCAACAGACGACACCGACCTAGAAACGAGTAAAAACCTAACAGAAAGCATAATCGCCGCAGCCACAATAATACTAAATACAGGGAAAGCCCTAGTAGAAAGCGTAACCGCCACCGCAAGCGGAGTAATTACCCTAATACTAAACAAGGCACTCACCGAAAGCGTTACCGCTACAGTAACCGCCAGCGCGAAAATAACCGTTAAGTATATAAGCGAAAGTGTAACCGCGACAGCGAATATAGTACGGAGCCTAACCAGAGGAATAACCGAAAGCGTTACGGCAAGCGACACCATAGCCAACGCACTTAGCTACGTTAAGAGCCTTACCGAGAGCGTAACCACAAACGCAACCGCTACAGCAAAAATAACCGCTAAAATACTAACAGAAAGCGTAGCGGTAAACGCCGTAATAAGTACTATAAAAGACTTTAGCAAAACACTAACGGAAAGCGTAACCGTAGCAGTAACAATGGCGAGAAGTACCGGAAAGGCTATAACAAATAGCGTAAGCACCAACGCAACCCTAGCAAAGGTACTAACCGCTACCCGTAGTTTTACCGAAAGCGTAAACGTACGCGCACGACTATACGGACTATTAAACAGCGTAAACATGCTATGGAATAACAAGTACGTAGACAAAGCCGGTACATGGATTAACAAGTACCTAGATAATAAATAAGCCTATGACACCCCTGACCATACTAAACGCAGATACATTTATACTAGGCGAGGGCGAAAGCAACGCTATAGCAGACCGAGGCTTTAGCACGCTAACTAAAGACGTAAACCTAACAAAAGAAAGGGGCGTACTTTACTTTAACGAAACCGAAACAGACCGCGGCGGAGCGACCCTAACCGGTAATGTAATAGCAAGCACATACGACGCGAGCTTTTTAGGAAACGACGTATACCTACTAGACGACGACGGGGCATTTTACACACTAAACGGAAGCACACTAACTAAAAGACAAACCGATAGTACTAATAGTTACGTAATAGGTACTAGCGAAATAGAGCAATTTAGAGGAAACCTATACGCCACAAGTACAGACATAGCAAGGCTAACCGGAAGCGACCTAACCGCCCTAGACCACGACTGGTGGACGAACACAAGAAGCCACGCAGCACTAGAAAGCAGTTACCGACACCCACTAGAAACGGTAGAGGATACCCTTTACATAGCCGATAAGAACAAAATACACACATGGGACGATAGCACTACGGTATATAACGCCATGAGCCTACCTACAAGCGTAAACATTACAAGCCTACGAAGACACCCAGACGGACAACACCTAATAGCATTTTGCGGAGTAACCGCAAACTACAGCCACACCGGAGGAGGCGGAGGACTTATATACATAATAGATACCGTAAACCTAGAATGGATACGAGAAATTAAAATAGAAGCCCAAATAGAGGGAAGTACTAACGTAGGGGGCGTTATATATGTAACGTACGGAGACAAACTAGGATACTTTAACGGCGACGGTATTACCTACCTAAAAACATTAAATAGCGCCACAACCTACAGCCACAACCTAGGAAGTATGGAAGACATGCTACTAGTACGCGACGGTACCGACATACTAGCGTACGGAGACCTAGGGAAAGGTAAGGTATTCTGGCGGATAGCAAGTAACCGTACTAACAGCCAAGCTATAAATAACTTTATTTATAAAGGCGAAAATAAACTACTACTAGCATACAGCGACGGAAGCGGAGGGGGACTACTAAAAGAAATAGACTACGACAACGCCGGAATATACGGGGAACTAGTAACAAATAAAATAGACTTCGGAAGCAAAGTATGGATACGTAAAATAGTAATACTACACACGGAGACAAACGGAGCCGGTACGAGCGCCTTTAACGTATTTAGCCTAGACAGCGAGGGAGATAGCACGACCATACGAAACGTAAGCTACAGCAGTAAGACGGTAACGGAAACCCGTATAGATACGAACATTTACACCGACTACTTCCAGCTAAAAATAACCGGAAGCAACGACGATATAGGCTACAGACGGGTAGTAGTATTTTACGAAAGCGGAGAATAAAAAATATGGAACCACAACAAATAAAAAAAACAGAGCAAGCAATAAGAGGGAACGACCCACAGCGTAACACCAATACCAGCAGAAATACCAAACCCCTACCAAACAACCCCTACAGCATATTAAACCTAGAGGACTTTATAGAAACCGTTACAAGCATACCAACGGAAGCACCAAAAAATTATTACCAAAGCATAAAAATATATACCGACAGCCTAAGTAGCCCGACTACAAGGCGATTATATATTTACAGCGTGGAACTAGACGACTGGCTATACGTAGCATTAAGCACGTAATACACAGTTTTTAGCTTTCCAAACTATGCAACAACACATATAATAAGACTACTACTATGAACCTAGGCGACCACAGACAAGCACTACTAGACGACCTAAGCGTAAGCGCGGGAGATACTTTTTTCGACCCCGCAACCGACTACGCAATACTAGACCGCTTTATAAACCGAGCGGTTAAAGCTATTAGTAACCTAAAAAACTGGCAACAAACCCAAGGAAGCGACAGACAACTACTTACCATAGCCGGAGACGAAACCGACGAATACTGGAACTACCCAGAAAACTATAAAACCGACAGTATTTACTACCTAGAATACAACGGGAAGCGCTATAAGCGTATAACATGGGAGGAGTACCTAAAACATAAACGAGATTACCCTAACAGCACCAAGAAATTATACAGCGACCACAAACGCCAACTATTTATAAACCCACGCCCTACTACAGAGGCGTACCTAGAAATATGGGGACACGAAATACCAGCTACCCTAAGCGCAAGTAGCGACGAACACCCATTTAACAACGAGCAACTACTAGAAGAAGCCATACATAGTTACGCACTAGGACTATGTTACCGGAAACGAGGAGGCACCTACCGCGCAGAGGGTAAGAAGTTAATAAACGACGCACTAACCCTAGCGGGCGAAGCATTTAGCCAACAACGGAACGAACAGGCAGGATACCGCACCGAAAATGCGGAGATGTTCGAGCATACCGACTTTTTAGAAACGAGCGGACACCCACGTACAAAGAGGGGTAGTTTCGATACATGTTAAATTAAAATTATGGCAACACTAGTAAAAAACCCAAACTACGACCCGCTTAACAAAGATAGTAAGCGCTTTATTAGCGTACAAGACGCGCAGCAAGAAGCGGCAAACAAAGCGGTAACCATGAACGACCTATTTAAGCCGTTTGGGGATTTTTTTAAGCCGGTAACACCAAATGCATTTTTTACACCACCAGAGGGACAACCAAATCCAACTACCCCTACACCACTAAAACCAGTTACTACACAAACAAGGACAGAAACAAATACACCCGTACAAGACGCCACTACCGGAGCGCAGATAGAAGCAACTAAACAAACCGCGGCAAACCAAGCCGGAGCGAACGTACCAACACCTACGAGCGCAGGAACCTATACCATACAAGCAGGGGATACCCTAGGGAAAATAGCCGCACAAAACGGTACAACAGTACAGGCACTAGCACAGGCAAACGGCATAGCAGACCCTAACCGCATACAAGCAGGGGCTACACTTACGATACCAACCGGCGGAACCCCACCGGCAGGAGGAGGACAGACAGGAGGCGCACAAACTACAGAGGGACTAAACGTACCACAGACAGGAGACGCAGAAACTACAGAGGGACTAAACGTACCACAGACAGGAGACGCAGAAACTACAGAGGGACTAAACGTACCACAGACAGGAGACGCAGAAACCGACAGAGCATTAACCGACCTAGCACGAAAAGCAGGAGAGGCAGGGCTAAGCCTAAGCGACTACCTAAGCGTAGTAGAGGGACAAGGTACACCAACGCGTACAGAAAGCGAAGCAATACGAAATAAACTAGGCATACCAGACCTTATAGACGAGACATTTAGCAAGCCGGAAAAAAAGACGATAGAAACCTACCGCGAACTATACGACCTAGCGGGGCTAAACGACGTTAAGAGCCAGATTAAAGAAATTAACGCGAGTATAAACCAAAAGAGAGCCGACCTTATTAAGGCTACCGGCGAGCTAAATAACAACCCATGGGTAAGCCAAAGTACCCGCGCAGGGCGCCTAAAGAACCTACAAGAGCTAGCGTTCGCAGACATAAATAACGACATAGAACAAAAGAACCAACTACTAGACCTATACGACCAAGGTATAGGAGAAATAGAACGACAGATAGGCTTTATAGCAGAGGATACGGAACTAGACCGAAGCATTAACGCCGACAAACTAAACTACCTACTAAGCGAAGCAGAACGCGAGGAGAGCCTAGTACAGCGCGAGACCATGACTAAGGGACTACGTAACGTACCAGAGTTCCTAGAGGGAATACTAGACAGGGAGGCTACGGAGGCAAGTAGGGCGCTATCATTAAAGAGTACAACAAGCACCGGAGGAGATACGACCAGCATACCGCTAAATACCAGCGAGGAAATACAAAACGCATTTAACCGAAGCGTACTAGGACTAAGTAAGGACGCGCGAGGCTTCGCTATAAGCACCTTTAACGACCTACTAGGACAAGGACGCATAGACGAAGCAAAAAGCCTAGTACTACAAACCGCCATGGAGGGCGCAGACGCCGACACCGGACGTAAACTACTAGGACGCGAAGAAGCACTAGGGGCTATAGACGATATACGAGGAAGCCTACAGCGTTATATAGAGGCAGGAGGAAGTACAAACGTACTACGAGGAGGCTACGAAAAACTAATACAGAAGTTAGGACAAACCAGCGACCCAACGCTAGCCGGTATAGAGAACGATATTAGACTAGCGATACAAGCGTACCGGCAAGCAGTATCAGGAGCCGCATTTACCGAAAGCGAGAGTAAAGAATACCAAAGCGTATTCCCAGACATTAACCGTAGCCACACACTAAACACCGCTAAGCTAGATAGCCTAGAGAACCTATTTAGCCGTAACCAAGAAGTATTCTTTAAGCAGAAACTAGGAAGCCAAAACTATAACGCACTATTCGGAGAGGCAGCTACAGTAGGTAACGTACCGGTAAGCCAAGGCGTAGAAGATTTACTAACCGAACTAGGATATTAAATATGGCAAACATAACCAAACAAGAATTAAAGAGAATACTCGAAGTAGCCGAACAGAGAGGAGAAGACCCTAGGGAAGTTATAGCAGGGCTACAAAAGAAAGGACATACTATAGAGGGAGTAACAGACCAGCGCACCGTAGGACGCCAGCAAGAAGTAGCGCGGGTAGAAGACCAAAAAGGAACCATACGGAAAGTAGGGGACTTTTTAGGTATTAGCAAAGGAGGCGAAGCTATAGGACGTACTATAAATACCCTAACAGGAGGGCTAAAACCACTAGAGGAAAGCCTAGAAAACCTAAGCGATACCCAGAGTAAGGTATTAGAACGTATTAAAGAAAAGAAAGCTAAAGGCGAGGATACTAGCCGACTAGAGCGAGTACTACAAGACAGTTTAGAGGCAAGTAAGCAAGGAGCGGCAGATATAGAAGAAGTAGGAACGGGAGGACTAAGTAATAAAGAAGTATTAGGAAGCCTAGCCCTAACAGCAGGTAACCTAGCCCTACCATTCGCAGGTAAGACATTAAACCTAGGAAGCAAGGCAATTAAAATACCGGCTATAGCAGAAAAAGTAGTACGCGGACAAGGCGCAGCACC
>Ga0210043_1003052_pt1 | contig 10234 bp, 9 predicted proteins | sample CryGeymet201501t_FD_183990 | JGI IMG/M metagenome (GOLD analysis project Ga0210043, IMG submission 183990) | Groundwater microbial communities from Crystal Geyser aquifers in Utah, USA - Crystal Geyser metaG 2015-01t (SPAdes) (version 2) | ecosystem: Environmental > Aquatic > Deep subsurface >... | reverse complement strand
TCAGGTCTAATTCTATCGGAGTAGTTCCATCTTTTCCACCATAAACAACCGCGGGAATAACACCCTCTCTTCTTAATGATTTTACTTTCTTGCCCAACAGGGTTCTCTTTTCACTTTTTAGTTCCAAAGTCGTCATGCTCGCTAAATATAAATATATTCGCTAAAAATGTCAATTATTTTACAAGATTTGGAGGGGTGCGGCCTTCCAGCGCTTCAATAATGTTGGTTGCCGCCAAATCGGACATTTTTGAGCGCGTCTCTTCAGTTGCCGAAGCAATATGCGGCGTTAAAATGACATTATCAAGCTGAAGCAGTTCCGGCGTTATTTTCGGCTCAAATTCAAAAACATCCAAAGCAGCCCCTTTTATTACTTTATTTGCCAAAGCATAAGCCAAAGCCGCCTCATCAATAACCGGCCCCCGCGAAGTGTTCACCAGATAAGCCGAGGGTTTCATCAGTTTCAAATTTTCCGCATTAATTAAGTGACGGGTTGAATCAAGAAGCGGCACATGAATAGAGATAAAATCCGATTGTTTTAATAAATTTTCAAGCGGTATATAAACGGCGGAAAATTCTTTCTCAAAATTTTCATTCCTATTCACATCATAATACAAAACTTTCATGTCAAATCCTTTAACAGCATGATACGCAACCCGAGAACCAATGCGACCAAGACCCACGACGCCAAGAATTTTTCCCGATAAATCATTTCCCAAAAGGAGCATTGGCGCCCAGCTCTGATATTTCAGAGCCCTCGTAAATTTATCAGCCTCAACCACCCGATGGGCAATTGCGAGCATCAAAGCAAAAGTGTGTTCGGCAACCGTATTGGTCAAAACGCCCGGCGTGTTAGTAACTATTATCCCCCGCTTTTTCGCTTCCTCAATATTAATATTGTCAAAACCCACAGCCATATTAGCAACAATTTTCAATTGCGACCCGAAAGAATCCATAACCTCACCATCGATTTTATCGGTTAAAAGACAAAACAAGACATCATAGTTTTGACCCTTAAGGTTGTTTATTAATTCTTCCTTAGTTAAAACTTTGTCTTCGGAGTTAATCACCACTTCATAACCTTTGTCTTTAAGTATTTTAATGCCACTCTCCGGCACCATTCTTGTGATAAATACTTTAGGCATATATTTTATATTTTATTTATACTATTAAAAATTTTTAACTTTTCTTCAATAATTTTTTTCATCGCTTCAACAGATGGCATTAAAATTTTATACGGCGTGGTTTCTTCCGGCATTTCCTCCAGGGTTTTTCTTAAAGTTTTTGTAAAAGCAACTCTGATTTCAGTGCTAATATGGACCATTGATATGCCGGCGTCAATCGCATTTTTGAAATCGGATTCGCTAAGGCCGGAACCGCCGTGCAAAACTAAATAAATATTTTCGCCAACTGCTTTTTTAATGTCGCCTATTCTTGAAACATCTATTGATTCCTTGCTTTTTGTCACAATGCCATGGATATTACCCACGGCCGGCGCCAGCATATCAACTCCGGTTTCTCTGACAAATTGACTAGCTTCTTCCGGTTTGGTCAAATCTTCCGATTTAATCTCTATTACTTCCTGAATTTTTGATTCGCCCCTGACATAACCCAGCTCGCCTTCAACTATAATATCCAAGTTTTTTGATTTGGCGTACTCAACGCTTTGTTTTGTTAGTTTTATATTTTCCTCAAACGGCAAGGCGGAAAAATCGGCTAATATAGCGTCGTATCCGGCATCAACCGCCGCAACTACATTTTCAAAACTTTTAGTATGATCGGCATTAAGCCAAATGGGGATACCGAATTCCTCACGAAAGGCCCTTACCAAATTGACGGTCTGTTTTAAGCCGATGTATTTTCTTTCTCCTTCCGAAGTACCGACAAAAATCGGGACTTTTAATCCAGCCGCCGATTCAATAATCGCGCGCAACGCTTCGTTTTCAGAAAAATTAAAATGCCCCAAGGCCCATTGAGTTATAGTTGTATCTTTCAAATATTCTCTGATATTTTTCATATTTATGGTATACGTCCAGTCAATTAGAACGGCTTAATTTTCAATTTCTAATTTTTAATTTTCAATCAATGATTCAATTTTTAATTTTCAAACGTTTGAAAATTGATTCATTGAAAATTCAATGAAAATTGTAAATTGAGAATTGAGAATTTATCCCAAAACCTTCGGTTCGTAATCGGCCGGGGCTTTTGCTAAATATTCTTCCAGTTCTTTTCGCGTCAGCAAGCCAGCGCGCGCGCCAATTTGCTGAACCACTGACATCGGATTAATCGGTGCCCATTTCAAAGCGTCTCGCACACTTCTGCCAACCGCCAAAGCTATGGTGAAAGTTGAAGAAAAAGCATCGCCGGCTCCGGTGCGCTCCAAAGGCGGTTTGGGATCAGGATAGGGCCGCATAAAAAGCATTTCCTTGCCGTCGTAGGAATAAGCGCCTTTAACGCCATCGGTAATTACCGTGATTTTCGGGCCCAGCGCCGCCATCATTTTCAACAATTTTTTAATATCACGCTCTTCAATCTCAAGTATTCTCTGGGCTTCTTCCTTATTGCAAAGAAATAAATCGGACCTTTTATAAATGCCCTTCAAAGATTCCTTGCCGAATTTCATCTGGAAAGTGCCGGGCTGAAACGCCAATTTAATTTCCGGATGATCATTTAAATAAACTAACAATTCGCGATGGAATTCCAAAGAATTTTCGCCAAGCGAAGAAAGATACACCCAGCGCGGATTATTGATGTCAATCATATTGTAAGCGTATTTTTCATGCTTAACCAAAATTGTTCTATCATCGGCAAACCACAAAACATAATGATAGTTTGTTTTTTGGTCTTTATGAACCACCACAAAATCAGTATCAACATTTTCCGCTTTTAAAATTTTAAGGCAATCCCTGCCGTTAGTGTCGCCGCCGAGATTGGTGAATAAAGCGCTGTCTAATCCCAATCGGGAAGCGGCCACCGCCGCATTAGCCGAATTGCCGACAGCCGGCATTATATAAACATCTTTATAAGGAACTTTATCGGCGAAATTCAAACAAAGATAGCGGTTTTCTTTGTCTTTGTCGCAACGCACATCCGCCTGCTCAAGACGAATAAAAGCATCAATCACTGTGTCCCCTATTCCCAAAAAATCATATTGTTTTACCATACGCTTTATTTTAAACTTTTTAAAATTTTTTCTTTTAAACTTTTGGGATCAAAGCCGGCTAACTGATAAACTTCAACCGGCGGCCCGGACTTTAAAAATTCCTTAATGCCGAGCGCCCGTTTGGGATAATCTGACGGTAGAACAAACGGATATAAAAATCCCGGCCAGCCATTATGAAGAGTAATAATATATTTTCTTTCTTCATCGGAAAGAATGGATTGCGCTTTTTCCGGATCGCGTTCCCTTAGTTCTTCATAAAGTTCCGGCGAAGTAACGACGATAATTTTAATATCCAAATCTTGGTCTTCAAGTTCCGGCAAAATTTCCAAAATATTCGCCATTACCTGCCCGCCGCAAATAGCCAAAACAATTTTCTTTTTCCCATTTTCCCTAAACGGCTTAAAAACATAAGCGCCGTTTATCGCTTCCTTTGCTGTTGGCACATCTTGACCATAGCAAGCGCCGGGTCCGCGCTTCAAAACCAATGTCCCCGGTCTCATCACCGAAAAAGCAATTGGCTCGCCTTTTTCTAAGGCGTAAAAAAGCATTTCTATAGTCTCATTAGCATCCAATGGCTTGTAAACTTTTATTCCCGGATAAGCGGTAAAAAGCGACATCCAGAAAAGACCTTGATGAGTGGGTCCGTCTTCACCGGTTTCCGGCCCATCATGAGCAGCCAGCATAACAAAAAAGCCCTTGCATCGCGGATTAACCGCGTTATTAATCAAAGCCATGCGAACCGGGTTTGACATTATAGAAGTAAAAACGCCGTAAGAAGCAAAAACGCTCATTGCCTGGAATCCGCCGGGTAAAATATCCTGGGTCAAAGTTGTTGAAAGCATTGCCATGTTTTGCTCGGCAATACCAAAGCGGATGCCGCGGCCCAAAGGATTATCCTTAGTGATTATTCCATAAACATCTTCTGCCGCGCCTGTTAAAATTGATTTCATCAAATCGCCGGCGCCGAGATAGAAAAAAGCGGTTTGTCCCATCAGCCATTTGAAAAACGCTTCGGTCGCCTTGCGGGTAGCAATTTTTTCTCCTTCTCTAAAAACTAATTCTGCTGGTAAAACGTCGGGTCGCTTTATTTTTTTATAATCAATCATCGGCCGGCCTTTGAACGCCGTTTCCATTTTTCCCATCAAATCTTTTTCCGGTTTTATTTTTTTCTTGCCGATTTCCAAACGTTCTAATAAATAATCTTCGTCTTCTTTTGTAATTTGTGACGTAACCGCGTCAATATCTTTCATTATTTCCCCTTCGACACCGGGAATATCGAATCCCAATTTTTTCATGATTTCCACGTATTCGGCTTGCGAAGCCGGCGTGCCATGCGAATCAGCGGTTCCTTCCAATTTTCCGTAATATTTTCCTTTTATAGTGTGAGCGATTATTACTGTTGCTTTTTTATTTCCAAAACCTTGGTCGGCTTTTAAATAAGCGTAAGCCAACTCCAAAATATTGTGGCCATCAACTTCAATAATGTTCCAACCCGGGCTAAACCAATAGTTAATATAAGGAGAAGAAATAACTTCGTTTATCGGGCCATCAATGCCAAAGAGATTGTAATCCAAAGTAATAATGATATTGTCAATGCCCAACGTATTAATAGTATTTCTCGCTTCATAACTCATCCCTTCTTCTGTTTCGGCGTCGCCGGCAATAACAAAAACTTTCGTGGGCAAACCACAAGACCTATGAAGAAGAGCTAATCCCAAAGAAGCAGAAAATCCATGGCCAGATGAACCGGTGGAAACATCGGCTAAAGCGTATCGACTTTCAACATGGCCGGCCGGGCCGTCAAAGTGCCTAAACCGCGCCAAACATTCCGGAAAAACTGCGCCAAGTTCTTCTTTTTGGGCAATATCAACGCGCCCTTTCCGCCTAAGCGATTCATAAATTAAAGCCAAAATGGAATGAAGTAAAGGCGTACAGTGGCCAGCTGACCAAACAACTCTGTCTCTGGCGGAATTTTTAGGATCTAAAGGATTAAAAGTTAAAATGCCGGTCGCAAGCAATGTCAAAACCTGCTCCACTTTAGAAGAAGAACCGCCGGGATGGCCAGATTTTATTCCATTAATAGCAGAAAAAATTAGGCCGCGGATAATCCGGCTTAAATTTCCGATTTTATCAATATCAATTCCTGCTACTGGTTTCAAATCCAACTTTCTCAAATCTAAATAAAAACCGCCTTCAGTCAAATATTGAAATCTTTCCGGTTCCTTCTTTTTAAGATTATCTAATTCTTTTTGGTTAAGAATATCGTACATTTTGTCTTAAAATTTTCTTCAATAAATTCTCTAAAATTTTAAAAGTTGATTGTTTCTGCGCCCATTTTCTGATATATCGCATATCAAGTTTTTTCTGTCTTTTAAAAATAGATTCAATATCCTCCGATTGCCTATCAGACTCGCTTTCTTTATACCACAATAATTTTCTTAAAATAAGATCTTCCGGCGAAATTAAAAAAACATCGACTCCAGCTATTTTTTTAACAATTTTTCTTTTCATTAGCAAGCCGGTTTAGTTTTGACGGAACCAATTCAATCGCTAAATCTATATCGGCGGTAAATCGCGGGCGACCCCATACCGTAACAGCGACGCCGCCCGTGACGACATAAGAAATATCAAGTTTAATGAGAATTTTTGAAATTCTTTTTAACAATTCTTCTTGCTCCGTCATAATTTTCCCCCAACTTATTTAATGCGCTGGCGAATCGATAAAATTGACCGGCGAGCCGCACGCTTTCTTCGGCCGACATTTTTCGAAAAATTTCATCCTGAATATCTTGCGCCGATTTTTGATTTTTATTTTTCATTTTATTTTTTCTTTCAGTTCGTTTATCGTCTTCTCTATATCTGGCGCTTTCAAAATCCCGGAACCGACAACAAAAACGTCCGCCCCGGCATTTTTAAGCTCTGCGATATTTTCGGCTCTTATACCTCCGTCTACTTCAATTTTAACATTTGGGAAGTTCTGGCGCAATGATTTTATTTTTTCCAAAACTTCCGGAATGAATTCCTGACCGCCTTGCCCCGGATGAACGCCCAAAAACAGAATCAAATCAACAGCGTTTATCCACGGTTCAATCATCACATTGGGCGTTTCCGGATTTAATGCCAAGCCAATTTCAATATCTTTTTCCCGGCAAACATTTAAAAGTTCGTTCATATCTTCAATCGCTTCTATATGAACAATAATCCTTTTTGGGCCGAGCCGAACCCATTCGCCAATAACTTTTTCAGGCCTATTTATCATCAGATGAAATTCAACATTGGCTTTTTTAGTAAAATATTTTAAATTCTCTAAATTAATAACGGTTTTGGTCGGCACAAATTTTCCATCAGTAATATCAATCTGGACCCAATTACCAAAATCGGCTAAAAACGGCTGAAGTTTTTCAAATTTTAACTTCAGCTCTTTAAAATCATTAGTTGAATCTTCATCCGATGTAATTAAAGCTGGAATTATTTGCGCCATATTTTTATATAATACTTTATTTTGTTTTAAAATGGCAATTTTTTAAGCCATCATTACAAAATCAGCTGTTTACATTTCGAGAATGCAAATTGAGTGGTCTGATATAAAAACTTGACAAATTATCTGATAGATATTACAATATAAAATCCAGTTCTTTAACAATAGCTAAAAAAGGGGGGCAATATTATGTATTGGTTTCTTTTGTCTTTAGGTTCGGCTTTAAGCAAGTCGTTGGCTGATGTAAACAGCAAACGGATTATGGCCAAAATGGGAGAAATCGCGGCTGGCTGTGTTGCAAGAGGAATAATTGCTTTGGTAGCTTTGATCATTATTCTTTGGCAGGGCATACCGACCATTGGGCCGGAGTTTCTGAAAGCAGTGTTTATCAGCGGCACCATTAATGTTGCCACTACCTTTTTGACGTTGAGAGCGTTAAAAAATGGAGAGCTTTCGTTGGTGGCGCCCATATTGGCGTTAAGTCCGATTTTTCTTTTATTGACCTCGCCCATAATCAATAATCAGTTTCCGAATTTCTGGGGATTGATAGGAATTCTCTTGAGCGTAGGCGGCATCTATTCCATGAAAATTCAAGAAAAGAAGTTTGGCTGGTTTGAGCCCATAAAAGCAATTTGGAAAAGTGAGGGGGTGAAAGAAGCGCTCTTAGTGGCATTCCTTTACAGTATTTCGGCTAATTACGATTCAATTGGCGCGAACAGTTCATCGCCGTTTTTCTTTATTTTGACAGTGAACTTCTTTATTTTTGCTTGCTTCCTGTTACCAGCCATTAGCAGAAAAGGATTTTTTCGGTCAATTAGAGAGAATTTTAAGGGGTTAACATTAGTGTCGGCTTTTATGACAAGCGAGGTCGGACTTCAATTTACCGCATTCCAATTTGCCATTGTGCCTTATGTCATTGCCGTCAAAAGAACCAGCGCTCTTTTTTCGGTTATCTGGGGACGGCAGTTCTTTAAGGAGGAGGAATTTAAAAATCGGCTGGTCGGAGCGATTATCGTTGTTGCCGGATTGGCACTGATAAAGTTATTTGGTTAATCAAATTTTTTAACGATTTCAAAATTATTATAGAGCCAAGCGTAAAAGCGTTTAGGCTCTTTTCTTTTTTGCCGGACTTGACAGATGGCTATATATAGTTTAATATGTCTTACTATCATTATGTTCTTTAACGCATGCTGCTTGAGTGGAACGGCGCTAAATAATAACTCTTAGCAAATCTCAGTCGCTAAGAGGTCTACCAAAAGAAAAAGGAGGAATACGATGAAACAGAAAGTAGTAGTTGGAACAAGGTATTTTGAGCCCAAAGCAGAGAAAGCGGAAAATTCCATAAAAAAGCTTCAGGAATTTTGCGCAAGAACTTTATCGGCTAGGGTGTCAAAGATTTTGGTCGCGGTTAATGTTGACGCGGATGTTTCCGGAGCCATTTTAAAGAAATGGCCAGAAAATGTTATCATTTTCCCCGTGACACCATGGGGGCGATTTGTAGGCGGTTTAAACGCAATCTTGACCAAAGGTCGAGATGAATGGATTAAAGGCAGTCTTTTGCTTTTCTCCAGCGTTGAAATTCATTTAACGGAGAAAGCCATTATTTTTATGGCTTCTCACTTAGACGGAAAAACATTGGCAGTGGGGGCTGCAACGAAACATCATGAATATATCCCCGGTTTTTATGGGAGAGCTAATGGAAGAAAAACCCCGTGGCATACCTGTTTAATGTATAATCCTAAAAAGCTTTGGCTCACTGGATTTCCGCTGGTGGGCGATGGCCCTGTGGACCAACCTCAAAATGCCGGGGTGGAGAAGCTGGTTCCGATGTCGCTTTTGCAATTACTTGATTCAATGCGGCCGGAGCCTGAACAATTGGGGATGGAAGTAAAATTAACACAAGTCCCCGATATAAAATGGGGCGTTCAACATTTTACTGACGAACGCCTCGCGGCCCACTTGAAAAAGCTGGCCTCAAAAGATGAGAGGCCGGACATTCAACTGAAAGCCATTGGTTTACCAAGACCAATGGTAAGACATGTATAAAATCAAATATCAAGATTTAAAAAAATCCTCGGAGGTCCACTCCCTCCGAGGATTTTTTATTTGAATTTAAGAAAGAGATGAAAGTTACTCATTACCGCGCTGGTGCGTTTAATGGATATGATTGACTTTTTTTAGGCTTTAATTTAGTATACAATATCTTAATTTTATAGCGGAATCCATGGAACAAAATATTTTTAATAAAAAAATAGGGGTTATCGGTCAAGGCTGGGTTGGCAAGAATTGCGCTGATAGTTTTAACAAGCGCGGTTTTGATGTCGTGCGCTATGCTTTGGAGCATCCTCATAATCAAAACAGTTCCCAGATTAGGGATTGTGATATTGTTTTTATCGCTGTGCCTACGCCCACGACCCAGGATGGTTTTGATGACAGTATTATAAAAGAGATGATTAAATTAGTCGGCCGAGGAAAGACCGCGGTAATTAAATCTACGATTTTGCCCGGTACCACCAAATCAATTCAGAAAGAAAACCCCGATATTTATGTTTTGTGCTCACCGGAATTTTTAACTCAAGCGTCGGCAGTTTATGACGCTGCTAATCCCAATCGAAACATCATCGGCATTCCTATTAACAATGATGAATACCAAAAAAAGGCGAAAGAGGTGCTGGAGATTTTGCCCCAAGCGCATTATCAGCTGATTTGTTCGGCCAGGGAAGCAGAACTGATAAAATACGGCGGCAATAATTGGTTTTATTTTAAGGTGGTGTTTATTAATATACTCCATGATCTGGCTAATAAAATGGGTTGCCGCTGGACAATTGTCCGCGATGCTATGGCGGCTGACCCGCGTATTGGCCGAACCCATCTTGATCCAGTTCATCACGGAGGCCGCGGAGCCGGCGGAAACTGCTTTATTAAAGATTTCGCCGCCTTTTCACAAATTTATAATGAAATTGTCGGCGATGAGTTAGGAAGGAAAGTTTTGCAAAGCATGGAAGATAAAAACATTGATTTGTTGCTTTCCACCAATAAAGACTTGGAACTTTTAGCCAAGGTTTATGGCGAACAGACGCTGGCGCGCTTCGCGTCGCGAAAAATTGAGAAAGCAAAAACCCGGTGTTTGGTAACCGGCGGCGCCGGATTTATCGGTTCCAATTTAGTAGACGAATTAATAGCGCGGGGCAACGAGGTGGTGATCATTGATAACTTATCAACCGGCAAAAGAGAGAATATCAATCCTGGCGCCGAATTTTATGAATCGGATATCCGCGATTTAGAAAAAATCAAGCCGCTTTTTAAAGGTGTGGATTACGTTTTTCATTTGGCGGCTTTGCCCCGGGTGCAAAATTCAATAAACGACCCAATTACCACTAACGATATAAATTTGAATGGCGCGCTTAATGTTTTAGTAGCGGCTCGTGACGCCAAGGTTAAAAAATTTATTTATTCCTCCTCTTCTTCGGTTTACGGCAATCAGGACAGCTCTCCTTATAAAGAAGATATGCCGGCTAGGCCGATGAGCCCCTATGCCGCGCAAAAATACATTGGCGAGAGATATTGCCGGCTTTTTTATGAGCTTTATGGTTTGC
>Ga0210043_1003044_pt1 | contig 10247 bp, 11 predicted proteins | sample CryGeymet201501t_FD_183990 | JGI IMG/M metagenome (GOLD analysis project Ga0210043, IMG submission 183990) | Groundwater microbial communities from Crystal Geyser aquifers in Utah, USA - Crystal Geyser metaG 2015-01t (SPAdes) (version 2) | ecosystem: Environmental > Aquatic > Deep subsurface >... | reverse complement strand
TTGACTATTGGATGTGGTTTTGTTTTGATTTTTCATTGGTGGAACCCCTTTATGATTTTGTTGTCCAAAACTATATTATGGACGGGTTCCGCTTTTTTCAATTCCTAACGGCTTTTGAGTCTAGCTCCTCCTTATATCCTTAAGACTGTATTCCCGAAATAATAGTATATTTCTCACCACCTTTATATGCAATAAGTGTTATGGGTAGTAAGGTTAACGAAATGAATACCTTAGCCGAATTGGGAAGAATAAATTAGGTGAGCATTTATTTATTTTTCTTGGATTTTTGAATTGACATTTGTTATCTTTTTCTAATCGTTGTCTAAATTACAAACTAAATATAAATTATTATATAGAAGGAAATTATGAAATTATCATCTTTTGGCTCAGAAATAACAATATCTGAAGATTTAATTACAATCGAACGTTCGCATTTTCTAATCCGTATACTTCATCCTTATGCGAAATCTAAAAAACTTAGTATTTCTGATATAGTAAAGATTGATATAATTGATAAAAATGAAATCCCAGGGCTAGGAAATGTCAGATTTTATGTAGGAGGAATGACTGATAAACGGCTTCAATTTTCTGAGTCCTTACTAGATGATAATACATTTATTTTTAAAACAAGTCAGTCTTTCGAGATTAGACAAGCTCTAAAACCTCTTTTAGAAAAAGTAGAATCAAACACAAGTAAGCAAGAATTAAGACAACCTGAGCAACCAATGGCTTCTCAAACCAAATCCTCTTCGAATACATCCCCTTCAGGAAATAATTCAGCACCTAAAGAGCAAACTATAGTTGTAGAAAAAAATAGTTGCTTTAGCTGTAAAAAAGCATGTCTTGGCGGAACATGTTCAGTTTGTACAACTGGAAATCCTTTTGGTTTTATTTGTGGGTTTTGTGGTAGTAAAGAGAAAACAACTATTAAAACTAAATGATTTTTAATATAATAAAAGAATATCTTCGAGCATTGTTTCATTATGAATATTGGAATGTTTTGATGAGTGGAAATTGTCATCAAATTCCAGAAAGAAGTTTCTATTACAAAGGAAGTCCTTTTCCTGTTTGTTCGAGGTGTACTGGAGTTTACATTGGTTATCTTATATTCCCGATAACTTTGTTATTTCTAGGTTTATTGCCAATTTATTATTACATTTGTGGAGTTGCTATTATTCTGATTGATTGGTCACTTCAAAATTATCTTAACATCATGAGTAATAATTTTCGAAGACTGATTTCAGGAGTTTTAGGTGGCTTGTCTTCTATTGGTTTACTTTATTACGTAGTATATTACATTTACCAAACAATTACATTTTTTTCTAAAAGTATTCTTTGAATTATTTTATTCCCCAACTAAGTTTAAAAAATATTTCAGATTTAAATCTTTTTCGTTCTTTTTAAGTGCTAGTTCACAAGAATACTGAATGAACTCCAATCTTCTCTGAAATAAGTCAGAACCTTGGTTTTGTCTCCAATGTAAGTTTTGGATCTTATCATAAGTTGATTTGTAACTAGGCTCTTTAAGAGATTTGATATTAGCTGTATCAATATTATATACTTGCGAATATTTTTTATAGAAACCTAGGTAGAATCCAGGACTCATTCCTGAATTCTTTTTAAACAGATTTTTTATACAAGACTCAGCTTTTTGTATTTTTGTCCTCTCATCAGACTTCCAATTAGAAAATGTTTGGATTTGCTGTGAAAGTCTTAAGAGTTCTTGCAAGGAGTTTGTATTATAATCCTTCTTTACATTACTGTACATCTGACTTCTAAGGTATGCACCATATTCATTTTCTAGATTACTGACAATTTTCGTATAAGAAGTCTCCAGTTGATCTTTGGGAATGAAGGTATCCCAGCTTTTTCCGTTGATCTCTTTCATTTCGCTTATTGGATTGTCTTTTATATAAACATCTAATACACCAATTCGAATAATGTAAGATTCCCAAAGAGTTTCTAGCTCTATCAATGTTTTATCTAGCTTTGAATCCATCTTTCTATCTGAACTGAGTATTTTAATCGGTAGTTGAATACGAGCTAAGTAAGTAGCTACATCATCTTGCAGTAATTCTTTATCCTTAGAAATCTGTTTCTCTTCTCTTAAGCTTTTACATTTTTCATATGGATCTGAGATAGTATTCCAATATGCGTAGAAATCGAGATATGCAAGTTCTTCTTTATCTTGGCAGAATTCTCGGTGAAACTTTTTTCTCTCATTTAAATTTGATTCCCATTTTTGCATTTCTGCTTCGCAAAGATAATCAAGTGTAGGTTGAGTAGAATTGTCTCTATTTGGGTTCTTACGGGTAATATCTTCAATACATAAAGCAAGTTTAGATTTTCTTTCAGGATTGCTTACTCGTCCATGCATATTGTAAAATTGAGGATTTCCATAATACGGAAGCGGAATAGATAACATATTATGGATTGAAACAATTTGATTGTTATAGCTTCTTACCTTTTCAATTAAAAATCTATCATCTTTATAAAGATCTGGAAAATCATAAGAATTCAAAGGGAGACTTAATAATAGTGAGATGGAGATGGTTATATTAATAATTAAGATTCTCAATGTATCCCTATTTCTTTACGAGGTTCGTCACTGGCTATAGTTTTAAATGCTAAATAGATTTTGAGCTTTGTCATTCGTAAATAAAAAATTAAAAAAAAAGAAACATTTTGTGAGATTACTGCAATAAAAACTAAAATTCTTTCATTTTAATATTGGAAACATAATCCAAGGAACAAAAATGCAAGAAAATAATTCTAATAACCAAACCGAAGAAGCTAACTCAACCAACAAATTTGATTGGAAATATCTTATTCCGATTTATGGAGTATATCTGGTATACAAATCGACTTCTGCAAAGAAAGGAATTTGGTGGGCAGTTTCTATTATTACTACCCTGGTAGGACTAAATATCATTTTTGGTTCACCTAATAAATCTTCTAAGTCTAACAGTCCTCCTGTTTCTGGATCGGAAGCGAAAACTGAATCAGAGGTCGCCAAAATTGATCTCTCTGAAAAAATAAAAATATCAAATTGTAATTGTAACGTAGAACGAAAGAAAGTTCGAGCTGGAGAGTATGTAGCTGGAGTTGAGATTGTTAAACCTAAGTATGATGAAATTTTAAAATGTAAAAGTACATTAATCAACCAAAATGCTAAAAAAATTAACACTGGTTTTAAAGTTACCTGGAATGTTCAGACTAAAACAGGTGCTTTACTTGAAACAGTCACTTCAAAAGTAGAAGAATTCCTTCCACCTAATGTTAAAGTCAATTGGGAAATGGAAGAAACTTACACCTTCAATGAAGAGAAAATAACAGATATTAGAAAGAGAAAAGCATTGACCGAATGCAAGCTATCCGAGTTAGTGGAAGTAGATTAATGAGAGGTTCTACTTTGAAATTAAATTTTTTTTTAACAACTTTAATTAGTTGTCTATGCTTTATCACATGTTCTTCTCCTCAAGAGAAGGCTGAGGAACATGCATTTAATGACGCTTGTCCTAAATATGGATTTTTTACAGAAGTTGAAATCAAAAAATTGATACCAACAGATCCATCTGCTAAGTCAGGATTTTATTCTACTAAGGATGATATGCCCCAAAAAATAGAAGAAAGATTTATGCGTGTTGCTGTAAGAACTTATGACAATAAAATTGTTCATAGAGATATTTCTGCACTTTCACAGGCTTTCGAAATTAAAGATTCTAGCCTAAAAAGTAAAGTGATTTATGATAACTTTAAACAAGATTTTTTATTAGTCTGCGGAAGTGAAGCAAAGCCAATCCAAAAAACCAAATATGAATTAGCAGAAGAAACAATTCAAGCAGTATCTAAATTAAAAGAATCTAAAGAATGGAAGAAAGCTATTGTTGATTCTTATGAATTTGATTATGGTGAGAAAGGTGATCAATTTAGATTAGCTTATTTGAACTCAAAAGAAAATGATATTTTAAATAAAATTAATTACTCTAAAGACCCTAATCAAGAAAGTATAGATAGGAAAATCTGGAGTGAAATTAAAAAGAAAAAATATGTTTATATCTCCAAAGACATTTCTCAAAAGTATACAAATTTTTATTCAGATAACTATAACATTGATACTAACACTAAACCTATCTACTATCTAGAAAATGAATGGTATGGATACACAAGCATACTTCCAGATAGTGGTATAAAGGTTCCTCAAATAGAATCAGATCGAATTCCGATTAAAATATCACCAGACCTTGCTACTAAAATTAAGAATGGAACTAAATACAATCTAGATGTAATTTTCTCCTCTGTAATTCAGATGAGTGATTATTCTTATAATTATGTGTATGATAATGGTCTTAATATAGTTTTGGATGATGAGAAAGCAAATCTAATCAAAAAAGCAGACCCTTACCTATATAGCAAGTTTTCCAAAAAAACGGGTAAAGGTAAAAAAATAAATTTAAAACCAATTTATTATATCTTTTCTGTTCCAGATGAGAATGTAATAATCACTAATATTAAAGGATAACTATAAATGAATTTAATTAAACAACTAACGTATTTCACAGTTTTAAGTTTGTTCATATCGTGTGCGTCTTATGAGACTAAAAGTAATATAGAAACCTCAGCTCAAGAGGTAATTAAAAAGGAACCACTCTTTGTGTTAAATAGCAAGGACACCCTTTTAATAGATAAATGCAGTTGTTCTGTAAAAAAGCTACCTGTTGAGAGTGGAGCAGGAGCATTCGGAAATGCCTTCATGTCAAACTTAACTCCCGAAGCGGATCGTGAATACGAGCTTACGTGTAAGGGCAAAGTTACAAATAAGACTCAATACAAACTTCAAAATGTGAAATTCCAGTGGGAGTATCTCTCCGCTACAAAATTTCCAATGGGGAAAGGACCGATCAGAGAATATAAAAACAATTACATTCTACCTAAATCTTCTGCAAATGTTTCTATTGTAATAGGAACTGATACAGGAATTAAGAATTATTACACTAAGGAAGTCAAAAGCTACGACTGCAAGGTTGTTTCTGCAATAGATGTTGATTCAAACGAGATAATTGAATAAATTTTTTATAGTAGAGTCATCTTCCTGTCTCTCGACTGAAGACTTCTTGTTTCCAGTCAACAGTTTGGTTCTGTTCAAGAATCCTCTTAACTAAGAGGATTCTTTTAGTTCTAGGAACAATTTCAGATTCATCTTCTATATATATCTGAATTTTATTTATAAAACTTTGAGGAAGCTTTGATCTATATTCCTCCCAAATATCTATTTGTTTTTTTTCTTCTAATACTTTAGAAGGCTGTTTAGTTATTTCGTTATCCTTATTACCAATGCTAGTCAGTGCTGAAGATGATTTTTCTAACTGTGGTTTGGAGTTTAACAAAACTTTCTTAGTTACTTTTGTTCTACTATACTCTGTTGTTTGAGTCACATTATTTCCATCTTTCTTATTAGGTAGTGAAGATTTATCCACAGCACTATCTAGTTGAGGCTTTGACAAATTAGCTTTTGTATTATTTTGACTACTTACCATATCATCTAGCTTTTGGTTTATCTGAGATCGAAGTAGTAAAAATATACCTAATGCAATAACTGGAATCAATGAAACTTTGGCATAAGAAATCCATGGTATAAAGCGTCTTACCTTCACTTCACCAAATCGAATCCAAGAATAAAGAAATATAGAATCTTCTAAATATTTACGTACTTTTAAGTAAGCCTTAAAGGAGGAGGAAGTCTTCGTCCATTCTGTCCAGAAGATCTTACTAACCTGCTCGGATAATTCATTTGGGATAGCAGTTGAAAAACCAACCACCTCTTTTGCACCAGATTGAAGAAAACTTTGGGCTAAACCAAAAGCTGAGTAACATCCGTTTAAAAATATCAACTCCAATCCAGATAGATTCATTGATTCTATTTCAGTTCTAGTAATAACAGATCCATCAGGCATAGACCACTTACTAGGATCTAAGTGACTGGCTAGATGGAAGATTCTCGCAGATGGTAAGATTTCTTTAACTCTCTCAACTCTTGCCAAACCATTCTTAAAAAACTGTGGATTGAGCTTTTTCCAATTCAGTGCATTGAGTTGCTCGTATTCTCTCTCTAAGGAAACTTCTATCTTACCACCGAAATTAGTTTGGAATAGAAAAAATGCCTGGTCTGTGTTCACGTTTGAGAATTGCTTACTTGGTGTTAAAAACACTCTTACTATTTGTGTCGGACTACGACCCTCCCCTTTACCATCTACTAAAAGCTCCCAAGGCAGAGAGAGCCACTTCGTATCCGATTGGATAGATATAACATTAATATTAGAGAGAATTGAATGATCGAGTTGTCTAAAACCTACCAGTCCTGTCAACCATTCTCGTTTTTTATTTATTTCTTCAACTATTTCATTTTTAGGACTGATAGAATTTCCATTTCTAAAAACTAAACTCTCCCAGGATCTCCAAAACGATTCTAGCTCTGTTATGGGTTTGGTAAAATACGATTTGCTCCCCTTCAAATTAGTATTGTTACCATTCCAGAGGAAATCTACTGTTTGGTTGGAAGCATTCTCCCGAATGAGAAGTATCATAGATTCCTATAAAACTAAGAATAATGTTAGAATCTAGCAGAAAAAATATAGACGAAAAGTTTTCCAATTATAGTATTAACAACGTTGCAAACTTTTTACTTAAATCTAACTCTTACAGTGGCAATACTACTTGCACCCAGCATTTACCTGAATGCTAAAGAAAGTGCTAAACCATTTCCAAATGAATTGCACAGAGTTCTATCTGAACAAGATAAAGAAGGTTTGGATAAAATATTAAACGATGGTTTCCCGATCAATTCTGTTGATAACAGCTTTTCTACTGTTCTTGACTATGCGATTAGAAATAATTCTATTAAGATAATTCCTTACCTTTTAGAAAAAGGTGCTGATATAAATTTCTGTTCTGAGCTAGGTAATGCACCGTTTTCATATTCTATAAAAAAAGATGATGATACAGTGTTTTTATATCTATTGGGTCAGGAAAAGCTAAAACTAAATCCTAAATGCTTAAGAGAAGGAACAGATTTTAACTATTTAGAAAAATCGATACTGCATGGCTCAGATACTATGGTTTCAGAATTATTAAAAAAGGGATTTGATCCTAATTTCAAAAATATTGACTCTATATATCCATTATTCTTAGCATTCCGAGAAGAATCTTATTCTAAAGTAAAAATACTTCTCGAACATAAAGCAAATCCGAATTTACTTAAAGAAGATTCTCAATTTCTAAATGATATTTCTTCAACATTTAATTCTAATAATAAAAACATAATTGAACTATTAATAAAATTTGGACTGAACCTAGATGACGAAGATATGACTTTAGCCTCTTTAGCAATTCAAAAAGGGAATGCATCTCTACTAGAATTTTTAATTCTTAATAAGATTCCTTTTGATCCTAAATCATTAGGTAGAAAATTTTCACTTCTCCATCTAGCTATTTCTACTAAACAAGATAATATAATTAAAATATTATTGAATGCTGGTTACAATCCAAAAGAAGTTTACCTTAATGGAAACAATCCACTTCATCTTGCAGTATTAAATGGAAGACCTGATACGGTGGCTTTATTAATGGATAGAGGCTTAGATCCTTTTTCTGAGAATAAAGGTGGTTATAAACCAATTGATTACGCAGAAAGTAAACCTGAGATTCTAAAGATACTACTGAGAAAATCCTAGATCACATGAGAAATGAATTAGAAATACAAGAATTAATTTCACGTATGGTATCTGGAGATAACCGTGCTTGGAAAGAATTCATGAAAGATTTCCATCGTTTACTAGATGGTTACCTACAAAAGAAAGCACCCAACTTAGATACAGACAACATTTTATCGAATTTCTATTTGAAATTAATGGAAAATGATTACCAAAGGTTGAAGAAGTTTACTTTTGGAGATCAAAGAAACTTATGGAATTATTTACGATCTATTCTGCAAAATGAAATTCTTACTGAGTCCAGAAATAAAAGTTACAATTCAAATGAATTCGTAGAAGAATATCATAGCAATAACTCAAAAAATGATGAGGATCGTGAGGAATATATTTACCAAGATATAACACATGAAATGTTTATGGAAGCTGTCATGTTACTAAATAATGTTGATCATAGAAAGTCAATCTATCTGCTCTACTTAGGAAATACAAATCGAGAAATTGCAGAAATTTTAAATAAACCAATTAATACAATTTTATCCTGGAATAAAAGAGCTAAGGAAAATTTAATCTTAATACTAGAAAATATGCGAACAGGTGCAATAAAATAACCATTATGGGCATTTCTTTTAATAGAGAAGAAGACGTAACAGATGAGATACTACAGAAATATGTGGAAGGCACTTTAGAGGCATGGATCATTCCTGAGGTGGATAAGTTCATTAAAAAATCTAAAGATGTTTTTCAACGTTTTGTAGAAATAAAAGAAATGCACTTCTATAATTCAATTGGCAAACCTATTTCTAAAGAAATGGAATCAAGTGTATTAAAGATGCTACCTAAGACGAAATCAATTATTAGTCACTTAGTAATAAGGATTCGTTTTCTCACTGATAAGGTTGTAGTTTCTTCTTCAGATCAAGAGGAAATGGATTATATAGGAATTATGGCAGAATATGCATGGAGATCATCGGAACCAGGTTCCATTACCATCAAACGTAAAATCAATGGAGAAGAAGTGTCTTTCGAATTAATACCAGGAGAGAGAAATCATGAATTTCTATTAGCTGTAGAATCGCAACCAGGCAAGAATATGGATTGTGAATTAATAGAAAAAACTAGTGTTATAGAAATCCTAAAGGATGTTTCAAGTAAAAAAACATTCCAGCATCCTGTATCATCAACCGTAAAAACTGACTTACAATTTATCCAGAACTCTAAAGTAGCATTTACTATTTCTTTATTTCTTATGAATGAATGAATGAATTTTATTTAAAGATCAAGTTAAGCAGTTGTAATATAAGGAAATAAAAACCTCACCCAAATAGTTTAAGTGAGGCTTTTTAATTAAGTCATCCAGGATCGAAATATTTTCTTAAATGATTCGAAACTTTCTCTATTAACTCCATTAAAAATTATAGATAAACTTCCAGTTGATTCTACCATAAAACCTTTTGAATTAATAATCCAAAATATTCGATCCTCAAATGAATTGATTGATGCTATTTTTTCCTTCTTCAAGATATAATCCTTTTGAGTTCTAGAAAAAGGAATCACCCAAAATGGGAAATTCGCACCGTCATTTGTGACTATAATAAGTCGTTTATTGGTTACACCCATCCAAGCCGTCTCTCTCACTAATAAGGTAAAGAATATGCCTAAATAATTTACAATAATATACTTTATCCAGAAGAACATGGCTCCAAGACCAGTAGGTGGATTAATCTCTACCCTTCCCTTTGTACAGGACTGTAACTCTTCACCTTCTTCTAAATAAGGTTCCATTCTCTTCTTAGCCCAATCAGGCAATTTGTCTAAATTCATAATTTATTCTCCGTTATTTAATTACCAGTAAATATAATACCTGACCAAGACAAAATATTGCAGTTAGGTTTGAAATAATGAAATTAATTTAAAATTTTTAATAAAATGCTATATAAGGATAAATTATTGGATCATATTGAAGGATTACGGAGACTTTAATTGAGTTAACTCTAGGTCGATTGTTTTCTCAGAATAAATTAAAAAAGGCACTACCAGATTGCTCCAGTAGTGCCTCTTCTTCCTGTAGTCTCTTTAAATATTTTTTTCGTCTAACTAAGCTAACTAATCGATATCTACCTGATCAATGAGTTGAACAAGGTTAAGAATTAATGCCTTGTCCTCTTCTGAATACTTATTCCAGGTGAAGGGACGAGATTCAATTTCTTTTTGCAAAATCACTTCAACAGACGCATTTGAGTAAGTATTCTTTGCATCAGAAATAATATTCTTTAATGCTTTACCACTCCTATCATTAAAGATAAAATTCTTTAATTGTTGAGATTGTCCCAAAAACCGTTAGGAATCAATTAGGCGGATATAGATATATTCATCTCTGTAAAGTTTTCTTCAATTACTTTTTTATTGGCTATATAATTGGATAGAAATTTTTCTATTTCTTTGTATCCTTTTATTTTTCTAAAATGAAGCTCTTGTGCATATAGGAGAGCTGCTGTCCATCGTGTTGTCATGTCTCGATTTTTACGCCACCTTTTCACT
>Ga0210043_1003039_pt1 | contig 10253 bp, 19 predicted proteins | sample CryGeymet201501t_FD_183990 | JGI IMG/M metagenome (GOLD analysis project Ga0210043, IMG submission 183990) | Groundwater microbial communities from Crystal Geyser aquifers in Utah, USA - Crystal Geyser metaG 2015-01t (SPAdes) (version 2) | ecosystem: Environmental > Aquatic > Deep subsurface >... | reverse complement strand
GCGCATATGTTCTTTAACCTTTTGCACCTGCTCTATTGTTCTGAAATTATCCCTGTTGTGTAGATCGTCGGCTACTATAAGATCGTAGTGCGGCCCTATCTGAACCTTGTCTATACCGCTGGCGCGGACGGTAGGCTCTTTTAAATTTGCGTTAGTGCGTTTGCAGACGGTAAACTCGTCCTCGTTCCATTTAACTTTCTTGCCGGAGTAGTCGCCGTATAGCTCCCTCAGTTTTGCATTTGACTCCAGGTGCCTTTCAACAACGCCTACGTTATCTTTACTGTTCGACAAGGCTACTGAGTCAAGTAAAATTCGGATATTGGGATTTTCCAGTATCCGGCGGGTAACATAAATCTGCGAAATTATTGAAGTTTTAAAACATCCGCGGGGGGCTAAAAGAAGTTTGCTGGTTTTTTCCCTGTTGTCTATAAAGCTGCATATTTCCTTGTGGGGCTGGGCGTCCAGATCGTATCCTAAAATCCTGCGCCCCAGGTAATAGGTGCTTTTAAGGCCATGCTCTCTGTCAAAATCTATAAGCTTTTGCTGCTCGGGCGTAAGTCCATTTAGCATTTTTTATTCCCCAGCACATTCCTTGGCGTCTAATATCTCAGCGTCCAGCGCTTCCTTGTTCATGCCAGACGCATAGGAGTTTATTTGCACCTGCACCGCAGCTCCTGCACCGCTGGACTTAGGGGTAACTATCTTGGAGATCTCCCGCATAGCCATTAACTGGCCCGCGTCGGGCTTTTTAACTCCCTCCCATACCGCTACCCATTCTTTAACGGCCCAGGACAAATCCACGCCCTCCATTATAGCCGCTTTGCGTATCAGCGCGTCCAGGTAAACTTTTATGTTAGCTCGGCGGAGCATTCGCTGCACGCTTTCTTTGGTTATGCCGGCTTCCTTGGCGGTTAAATCGTAGCTATGGTTTTTTAGAAATGCCCTTAAAACCAATGCCTCTCTTTCTGAAAGCTTAGCCACCGTCCCGGCCGCGCCATCCCTGCCCTCTATGTAAATGGCCGCATAGCTTTTTTTCCCAACCTTAACTAGGTCAAGGTCGCTATCAGATAGCGCAGCAGCAGGCGCCCCGGCGTCGGTGTCTGCTGCAATTATTTCGTTTTTCTTTTCCTCGTCCATATCAAACTTTCTTTTTTTCAGCTTTTATCGCTTCCCATTCTGCGCGGGATTTTATGTTTCCGCATACTGGGCATTTCTTTGGGATCGCTTTATGCACCCACATCTGAAAACCGCATTTAGGATTATGGCATTTTGCTTGTTTCATATTTTAAAGCGCATTGGGGGGAGCCCATTAAGCCTGTGCGCTTACCAGGCTCGTCGAGTGGATATGTGTCCATATCCTGCTCTAAATTGTCGGCGGGGCAGTTAAGCTTTATTTGGGCCGCGCTGCCTTGCCCTTGGCTTGCCAGGTGACTCTCCAGCTTTTTGGCCTGGTGCTGTAGCATTCTCGCCGTTTGCTCCATAGCAAATCTTAAATTTTAGAGAGCCAGCCGGCAAAACGTTAACCTGCAAGTTACCGGTCCACTGTTAAGAGGTTGCCTCTTATGCTCGGCAGGAGGTTTCAGTGCGCTCTCCAAATGTAATATATCAAAACCACTGCGGTAGTGCAAGCAAAAAAAATGGCGTATGCCCTGGCCGTAAAATATTTTGCTTTGTAGTCTATGCGCTTGCGCTTTTCGCTTTGCACTTTGCTAACCGTAGGTTCATTTGTCATTTTTTTTCTCCAAACCACGCTTACAGTCTGCTGGCATTTGCACTGCTCCATCCGTCGTTAAGCGTGGTAATTTTTCAAGTTTATTTTCGCTCCATAACCCCAGCACACAAAACCTCTCGCCAATGGCTCCGCCTACGTAATGCTCACAATCCCTGGCCGTGCATATGCGCGAAGCGCAAGAGAAATTTTTTTTTGGAAAGAGTTTTTTCAACCCCACCGGATCCGGAGCAATACAGTGGAGTGAAAAGCCATGCTGGGGGAACCCAGCCGCCAAAACGCAAGACGGCCCCATGATTGCGCCATGGGGCCGTCCTACTACCTCTACAATTTTGCGGATTATGCCGCAAACTTCGCGCAATGAAGTTATCATAAAGATAGTATAGCAGAAGATGTGTAACCTGTCAACGCCTTATTTTCACGTCGGAGAAGTCTAAATTATCATCACCGCTGCGGATAGGAACCTCGTAAAAAGCGGACAGGTTTCCGCGCAAATCCGGATAGAAAGATTCCCCCTCCCGGACTCCCCCAGCTTTAATAGAAACAGTAGTGTTACTTTGGAAAGAAAGGAAAGAGGGGGATGCAAGGGGGGAAAACCATTGAAAACCTTTAAGCAAAAATTTTCCCTGGCTTGTCCGCTATGCAGCTTTTTTATCCGCTCTGCGGATAAGGTTATCCGTAGTTGCGGATAAATCTCCCTGCCCAGCGGGACAAGCCGGTGCCCAATTAGATCTCAGTGGTAGGCCCCCGCTGGCCGCGCAAGAGAAAATTGGGCACTATGTAGGGCAAAAGCCCCCTATAGCGCGGTAAGCCAGCCAGCAGCATTTCCCAGGTATCCACAAAATTTTTAAAAAAATATTATAACCATGGGAGAGTTACTGTATTATATTCAAATCGGCCCCGGCCCGGGGGCCCCAGCGCCTTTTTACGGCCCCCGCCCCCCTCCTTTCCTCTACCAATCCTGCCCCCGCCCCCTGCCCAGCCCAGCCCCCTGCACGCGGTTCGTATAATATCCCTTATGCGTACAGTATCCCCCCTTTCCTATACCCTGCCCCATCTCCAGGAACCGAGCCGGCCATGCTCCGTACCCGCTGGCCCGGTCCGAGCCCTGCACCCTGTCCACCCAAAGCCCCAGCAAGGCCCAGCCCCTGCCCCCACTGGGCCAGCAGGCCCGATCCTGCCCCCAGCCCGCAGCAATCGGCCCAGCCCCAGCCAAACCCATGCGCCCCCGCCCACCCGACTGCATGGTTCAACCTGTCTTTGGTTTTTGGTTCCATTTAATGTTCCGACTGCTTAAGCCTTAAAAAAAACTCTTGCGCTTTTTTCCTTTCTTTCTGCCGGCAGGCCAGCGGGCGGGCGGCGACGGTGGCGCTTTTGCTCTTTCGGTCCTGCGTTAAGGAATTAAAGAAACTGATAACGCCAATTTCCCGACGTATTGCCCGACGTTGGCAATTAAGCATTGACAAAGCCAAATAAACTGCTATAATCTCATTGTAGTTAAATCTTGATAGTGGAGGACTTATAAATATTGAAATTAACCTGCGGGAACCTGCGGCATGCAAAACTACGTCAGACAGGCTGGCGGATGGTAGCATTAGCCAGGCTGAATTGCTGGGGCTGTTTGGAGTCAAGGAACCGGCTGCATTTTTAGAGAAGTACCCCGGCGGAACCTTTGCAAGTTTACCCCTGCATATACTTACCAAGGAAATAGGCAAGCGGGCGGGGCGGGCAATTTATGCCGCTTTCAAGTTATGCGGCGCCGCTTCCTTAAAGCAGGGTATATACCTTAAGCCGCGCGACATATGGGAGGAAATGCGGGATATTCGGGCGCTCAAAAAGGAATACTTTGTAGTATTCTTCCTTGATACCCGAAATCAGGAAATAAAGCGGGACATTGTAAGTATAGGAACCTTAAACTATAACCTTGTGCATCCGCGCGATGTTTTTGAGCCTGCAGTACGAACCTTTGCCGCCAGTATTATCGTAGCCCATAATCATCCCAGCGGCTGCCTTGAACCCTCCGACGAGGATTTGAGTCTGACCAAGCGCCTGAGCCAAGCAGGTAAACTGCTAGGTATTGAACTACTTGACCACGTGATAGTCACCACCGAGGGATTTATGAGCTTTAAGCGAAAGGGGCTTATATAGGCCGAAACTGGGGGCGCCATGGGGCGCACCAGTCCCGCCGTATTGCGGCGGCTGATGAGGCCGAATATTCAACTGGAGGGCAAAATGCAAACAAACAATATAACGCAGGCGCAGGCAGCAGCAGAACGGGCGGCAAAGGTAGCGGACAGGACGGCGGAGGCGGCAAGGCTGGCACTGCGCCAGGCGGCTGAATTAGTGGCGCAGGCCCAATGGTCCGCACAGATAGCGGCTTCAAGGCTGGCCCGCTCGGTTGCCGAGGCAGGACCGGCGCCGGCTTGCGCCAGCGCAGGCAGGCTGGAGGATTGCCGGCGGGCTGACGTGGCAGTGCAACGTTGGCTGGCGGCTGGCATTGGTTGCCGCAAGGCGCTTGAACACATAGAATCAGTCCAAAAATTGGAGGGGTTATGAATAAGCGAGCCTATGCGCTAGAGGTAGGGATGGCGGCGGCATTAATCGGATCCGAATGCTTTGAGCGGGTTTTGAAGTATTGCAATAAGCGGGGTGAGGGTAGCGCAGACGCATTTTCCCTGATATCGGCATGGGCTATTCTGTTTGTAGATAAGCATATCAATACCGACTGGGAAAAAATGCTTTTGCGCAAAAAGAATCCCCTGTCATGGGATGGGGCAGTATTGCAAGCGGTTGAGCGAAACATGAAAATAATGGGCGCATAATCAAAAATCAACTGGAGGACTTATGGACACAATAACCAATAGCATGATAGAAGCGGGCAGGGCGGCTTATAGGGCAAGGATGGCGGGGCGCATAGCGGAGCGGGCCAGGAGGAACGCAAAGCACGCTGGGCGTGGCTCCGGGCTTGCCTGGGAGGCGCAGGCGGCGGCGGCATGCAGGGCCCGCAGCATTAAGGCGGCAAGGCGGGCGGCGCACCAGCTCCAGCGCCTGCAGGGGGGCTGGTAATATGCTGTTAGCATTCCGCTGCGCCCACTGCGACAATACCGACACCAGCAAGACCCGCGAATACAACGGGCTTTTAGGTTACGAGGCAGTTTACTACCTTGTTTGCGGCTGGTTTGTTGACCACCAATTCCCCGGCTGGCACTCTCCGGACGAAACAAGCCACCATGCAGGCAGGAGCCCCGAAAGGGGCGCCTGCCCTACCGAGGACGAAATGGCCGCTGAAATCGCACTGGCTAAAAAGAGGGGCGCATGACAATAGAACTCGGCGGCAGGTTTAAAGTCTACGTTGACGAGCAGGACGCGCATATATTGGCCCGGCATGGCTGGTATGTTTGCGACTGCTCCCGCCACGGCACAGTAAAACTTTACGTCCGGCGGAATTACTATGAAATGCGGCGTACCATAGCTGGCCCAAAGCGCGGCCGGCGCCGCCAGGAATATCTGCACCGAGTTATTATGGAGCCGCCGGCGGGCAAAGTAGTAGACCACATAAACGGAAATGGGCTGGACTGCCAGCGGGATAATATGCGCATAGTCACCAAAAAAGTCAATGCCAGGCATCAACTGCACGGGCGGGCGGCTCGAAAGGGGGTATTATGAAGTTTATGGACTATCTGCGCGTAGGCGCGGCGGGCTTGCTGTTTTGGGCGGCCCTTATCTTAATTCTTTGGAGGTTATAATGGACGAAAATATAGAGAAAATAAAAGGCCTGCTGTATGGCATGACCAAATTCCAGCGGCGGCGCTGGTTTGTGCTCATGGTAATGGACAAGCACGGGCAAAGCTTCGCCAGCATAGCGGCAAAGCACCGCATGACCACCTGGACGCTGGCGAAAGCCGTAAACGGGAAAGCCCCCTGGAGCCCGCGGATTATCCTTGCCCTGCAGGCCAGCCTGCAGATAGACCTCGGCACATTCCTGCAGGATAAGGAGGCTTGCAAGGTTATAAAAGTAAAACGCTAATCCATAAAAAAGCGCCGGCGGCTCCTATAAGCCGCCGGCGCTTTTATTTGGCTGGCTTAAAAGTCCTCCAGCGCCCGCATATGCTCGTTCATATCCTCCACCTTATACTCCAGCCCTCTTATGATATTCTTAACCGCTTCCACCTGGCCGATATCACAGGCTATTTTTGCTTCATTGCCAGGCTGCGGCTTTTCCGAAAAGGCGCCGAAAAGCTGGGCCCGCTTCCTTACTATTCGGTCCCCGATATTGTCCAGCCTTGAAAAAACACCAGCCAGCGCTTCACCTATTGCCTCCAGCTCCGACAACTGCGGGCGGGCTGGGCTATTTGCACCAGGTCCGCGCAATGCTCCCTGGGGTTCCACTCTTGCATCCATTGGTCTATACATTTTGTCCTCCTGTTTATTCTTTACCAAAAGGCCAGCGCCGCTGCCGCCAGCACCATACCGGTCCGAAAAGTCATAATCCTCCAATACCTCCGCTCCTGCAGGCAAAATATAGTCATATCCCCATTGCCTTTGCCACCACCAGGCTCGGCGCCTCCAGGAACCGGCCCGCTACCCTGGTATAAATGGCCGTGGTGCGCTGGCTGGCATGCCCCAGCTGGTCCTGTATGGCGAAAGGGGAGCTGCCCCCGATCGCGGCCGCAGTCGCGCAGCTATGCCGCAGCGCATGCGGGCTCCGCTCCGTAAGCCCTCCGGCCCGCATCCTTGCCTCCACCATCTTCTGCACCCCTCTTACTGTCATTCTACCGGTTTCGCCTATAAACATAGGCCCGGGGCTGGCCCCAGCCTCACGCAGGCTGGCAAAGGCGGCTTTTAAAGCCTCTGGCAGGCCCAATTCCCGCGCCTGTCCGCCTTTTGCTTTAAAAGCAAGGGTATCACCCCTTAAGTCCTCCCAGTCTAGCCCAGCCAGCTCAGAAACCCGCAGGCCCAGCAAATACAATGTTAAAAGCATTGCTCGGTCCCGCCGGCCCCGGTAATCATCCCCCATTTTGCCCAGCACCACCACCATCTGGTCCGGGAATACAATTTTGCGCATTACTGCATCCACCGGCAATTCCTTGGCTTTAGGGCTTTTAACGTACTCGGCAGGGTTAATGGAGCACCGGCCCGCGCGGCAAAGGGCCTTATACAGTGTCCGCACGGCAGAAAGCCGCAGCATTACAGTCCTTGGCGCCGCCCCATCGGCCAGCATATGCGCCCGCCAGTCCTCAATATCCCGGGGCGCCGCCTCCGTAGGCGACAGCTCTCGGCCTTTGCACCAGGTCAGAAAGCCTGTTATAGCCGCTCCATAGGCCAGCCTGGTCCGCTGGCTGGCTGAGCCCCGGGCAGTGCATGCCCCCACATAGTCCCAAAGGTCCTCCAACTCAGAATGACTGTTCTTCGGGATCAATTGTCCAACCATTGGTTGGGAGTTTGCTTGACCATCCACCAGTCTTAGCTTTTGCATTTTTTTTCTCCGTTGCCGGCCTTTTAGTTACCTTATCGGCCCAGCGCATTTCTTCCTCTGCATTCCATTCCTTGAACTCAATAAACTTCTCGTCAAAGATTAACTGCACCGAAACGTCACTTTTCCCGTGACGGTTCTTTGCGTGTATAGCTTCAATGGCTTTAACGTGGGGAATCTCCGGCACTGCATCCAGCTTTGTTTCCCTGTCTTTCTTATTGTGCTTGTGCAGAAGTATGATAGCATCACTTTCCTGCTCTATGCTCCCGGAACCTTTAAGGTCCGACATCTGCGGGCTTTGCCTTGCTGTCAGCTTGTCCACGTCCCTGTCTATCTGCGAAAGCACAATTACCATTAACTCCATATCCCGGGCTAAAGTCTTAAGCCCTTTCATTACCCGCTCCAGGGCGGCTGGGGTTCCCTCTTTCCCCACCTGTAAGTCCATATGCTGCAGGTAGTCAATAATCAACAGTTTACATTTCGTCTTTATTGCGCCGGCCCGCAGGTCCGATAATGTCGGGTTGCACTTGTCCACCATATAGAAAGGCAGCTTTGTTAGCGCGTCGGCGGCAGTGAATATAGCATTCTTATCGTTTCCGTCTTTGTCAAAATACCGCTTTCTGAATTTCCAGCCAGGTACCCTGCTCATGGGGGAAAGTATGCGGGCCAGGGTTTCCTCATGCCTCATTTCCGTAGAATAATAAAGGCAAGGCTCGGCATACCTCCGCACAAAAGACAAAGCCACATGCGTAGCAATTACCGTTTTGCCTACCCCGGGCCGCGCACCTATTGTCAAAATATCCCCCGGGCAGGTAGCATTAAAGTATTCATCCATCTGCGGCATTTCAAATAGATCGTAAAGCCCTTTTTTAAGCGGCATCACCATCTCCAGTATCTTTTCGCCGCAGTCCACTACGTTAATTACCCCGCCGGAGTCCGCACTGTCCCGCTCCTGGCTCCGGTTGCGCAATGCCTCTATGCTGGCTGGGTTGGTTTCGCGCACTACATCCATCACCGCTACAAGTATCTGCCGGTCCAGGTAAAGCTTCTCCAGCTCTTTTATGTAGGAGTCCACGTGGGCCGCGGTAGTCACTGCCTCCATACATTCGCAAAGGTACTTTTGCCCGCCCACATCTCCCAGCACCCCGGCATTAGAAAGCCACTGGCATGCCAGCACCAGGTCCGGTTCAATGTTTTCCTCTACGTACTTGGAAAGCACCTGCATTATTACTCGGTGTTTTTCAACATAAAACCAAATCGGATCCACCTTTGTTAATACCAATTTAGCACTGTTAAGCCCCAGTATTAAGCATGCCAATACGCTTTGCTCCATCTCTATATTATGCGGGGGTGTTATCATCTCGGCCTCCAAAATTTCCACCATTTGCGCACGTAGGTTATGCACCGCTCGGCATGGGTTTCAATCTTTGAAAACCGCGTCAGCCAGCACCAGTCAAAATGCTCGCAATCACTGCATATTTTTTTATCCTTAACCATTATTCCCTCCTTTTGGGCGCAGCATTTCTACGCTCCAAATCGTCTGCATACCTATCGCGGGCCGTTACCGCTTTAGCATTAAACTGCTTAAAGCCCCCCTCCATAAACTTCACCATGGAGCCAGGCCGGATAAACCAGTCAAAGTTTGCTTTCCACGTAGGATAGGCCGCGCTGGGGGTAACTCCCAGTAGCCATTCATTCCCATTTATGCACTGCATAAAGGCTTGCCAGTCCTCATACCTCGGGAATTCGCGCAGGCGGGCCTTGGCATGCCGGCGCCGCTGTGTAGTAAGCTTAGAGCATGCGGCCAGCCTTTCATCTCGGGCATCGTTCCATAGGGCCATCAGGGCCGCTGGCGTAGGTCCGTGCATTAGCTTAGCCGCCTCGGAAACTAGCTCTGCCGGGAACTCAATGGGCAACAGGGTGTCGGGCCCAGCCTTTGGCTGGAGGAACCCCACCACCACCGCCGCGGCCTCCACCACTTCCTTGGGATATTTCATTCCTTTGCCTCTTTTGCTTTCGGCTTTTCTTCCTCCCCGGCGTCCATCCCTAAAATCATCAGCGTTGCGTCCTTGAACGCCGCTATCAATATCTCGCGCTCCTGCACCGAATGAGCGCAGAAATTCTCCGGCGTCATACAATCGGGCACTTTAATTATATACGGTTTCATTTTCCCTCCTGTTTTTTTAACCTCTACAGCGTAGAGTTCTATTCTCTCGCCGGTATCTTCTAGCCGCCTGGTCAGCTCGTTTATCGGGGCTTCAAAAATCTCGCCATCATTTCCCGCGTCTACGCTTTTAGCAATTCTTGCTTCTTTTAGCGGGCACTTCTCAAACTCTTTCGCCCCCGCCCAGCACCCCCGCGCGGCAAATGGGCACTTGGCCCCGTTTGTGCAGTCGTAGCATTCCCCCGGCTTAAAATCATCCGGCACGTTAAGCAGTAATATTATAATCCTTTCTCCTTTAGCCGGCTTTCCTGCGCCGGCTCGGGGCTTTTCTCCAGCCATTCCTCTTTGCTCAGCACCTTATGCTCCCCGCGCACCAGGTACTCCAGCGAAACCAGTTTATGCGTTTCGCCTACCCATGCGGTTTTAATTATCTTTAAGCGCAGGTCGGGGCAATACTTGCACCGGTCCAGTAAGTGATATGTGCCATCAGGGTTCAGCACCGGCGTCTTAATCATGGGCTCCCAGCGGTGGCGGTAGTGGCCGGTATGGCAGTGGCATTTGCAAAGCGCCGTGGTCCCCTCGGGGTTATCCGCGCCGCACTGCTCATGCTCCCCCATCATAAGCTTTTCGTGGAATACAGCCTTGCTTATAATGGCCGCAATCTCAATCCCCAGCCAGGCGCCGCCTATTTGGCCGGAAACTTTTAGGGCCTCGTATCGCTTCGCCAGCTGGTGCGCCTCGATCTCCGCCTGCGCCATCGGGTTTAATTGTATGGTCATTTAGCCTCCAAAAATACCCGCGCCAGGCGCTCCGCTTCCCAATAAGTTTCAGCCTTTGCTATAAACTTGTCAGCCCGGCACCCTATTTTTACAAGGGATATTATCCAG
>Ga0210043_1003032_pt1 | contig 10277 bp, 9 predicted proteins | sample CryGeymet201501t_FD_183990 | JGI IMG/M metagenome (GOLD analysis project Ga0210043, IMG submission 183990) | Groundwater microbial communities from Crystal Geyser aquifers in Utah, USA - Crystal Geyser metaG 2015-01t (SPAdes) (version 2) | ecosystem: Environmental > Aquatic > Deep subsurface >... | reverse complement strand
AAAATAAAATAGATGTTACTGTAATTGATAATTTCAGTACAGGTAGACCGCTAAATTTACAGCATGTAAAAGACAAAGTTGAAATAGTTCAAGCTGATATAAGCGTAAATGGAGATTGGGTTTCTCAATTTAAGAATACTGACCTCGTATTTCATATTGCTGCGTTAGCTGACATTGTTCCGAGCATTCAGAATCCTGACACATATTTTCAATCCAATGTAGTTGGAACTTTTAATGTATTGCAAGCAGCGAGAGATGCTAATGTAAAAAGATTTGTCTATGCCGCTTCTTCTTCTTGCTATGGGATCCCAGAAGTTTATCCAACTCCAGAAAATTCAGAAATTTTACCTCAATATCCTTATGCACTTACAAAAAGAATGGGTGAAGAGCTTGTTATGCATTGGGCGCAAATTTATAAGTTACCTGCAGTTTCGTTAAGATTTTTTAATGTATATGGGCCAAGATCGAGAACTTCTGGAACTTATGGCGCCGTTTTTGGTGTATTTCTTGCTCAGAAACTAGCAGGTAAACCATTCACTGTTGTCGGTGATGGAAAGCAAACTAGAGATTTTACATTTGTAACCGATGTTGCTAATGCTATTTATACAGCGGCGAAATCTGATAAAGTTGGTGAAATCTACAATGTTGGAAGCGGTGCCACCATTTCCGTAAATCGTATAGTTGAGTTATTGGGTGGTGAGAAGGTTCACATTCCCAAGAGACCAGGTGAGCCTGATTCAACTTATGCGGACATTTCCAAAATCAAGCGAGAATTGAATTGGTCGCCAAAGATTTCGATCGAAGAAGGAGTTGCTGAATTGCTTAAACATATTGACTATTGGAAAGAAGCTCCAGTTTGGACACCTGACAAAATTCAGGAGGCAACTTCGGATTGGTTTAAGTTTCTAGGAAATGAGCAAAAATAAAATTTCTGCACTTTTACTTGCTGCGGGTTTTGGAACTAGACTCAAACCTTTTACTGATGTTCTTCCCAAGTGTTTGATGCCAATCGGTGGAATTCCACTTCTAAAAATTTGTCAAAATATTTCAAAGTAAGAGATAAGCAATGGTTTTAATAAGAATTTTGAGAGATTCTCTGAATCTCATTAAATATGCTACTCCGAATTTATTCCATCCGTCTGTCGAGATTTCGGATCAGGGAAAACTACACTTAAAAGAATTACGGACAAATGGGATTACAAAGATACATTCCATTGAGTTAGAAAATTTGGCAAATCATTTGGAAAAAGAGTATTTTCCACGTATTCCTCGAGGTAAGAGTTTTTCCGAGGAGTTCCATTTGGAGAAAGGATCCCCTTTGTTTATTCATCAACTATTAAATAAAAAACATTATATCGAAGGTGGGACCACAATAAGTGCAAAAATTTCAATGAGGGATGTTGGTTTAGAGCCCATATAGTTGAACCCCGATTTGATAGGTATTCTCTATTGTTATCTGGGTCGTCAGCCGTTCATTCGAAATTCACCTATTATACAAGAGGTCAATTTCCAAGGAAAACATATGTTAGAAAATGGACTTTTTCATGTAGACCATTTACATCAGATGTCGTTTATGTTATTAACAACTGATGTTACATTGGAACATACACATATGGAATATTTGATGGGTTCAAACAAACGTCCATTACTTAAAGATGGTATTTCCATTCCAACAAATGAAGTTAAAAAAATTGTCCCAAGGTATCCTAATGTATTCAAGTGCATAGGAAAAAAAGGAACACTTTTTATCTTTGATACGACAGGAATTCATCGAGCAGAATACGTAGAATCTGGAATTCGTCGAATACTTCATTTAAATTTTACAACAGGTCAAAATTTAGATAAAGATTTGGGTACTCAGACCATTAAAGAAAGGGGCGAATCACTAAAAATTCCGGACTTTATAAAACGAACATTAAGATATGAAACAAATTTAACTCGGATAAACATTAATTAGGATATTCTTTGCTAAGAGTTTACTCTCCCTATAATTAATTTTTAAAATACATAATCTAGGATGAAAAAAATATTAATAACAGGCGCTAGTGGATCTCTAGGGAAATATCTTTGTAAATATTATAAAGATTTAGGTTATAGTATTTTTGGCATTTACAATACTAATGAAATTTCAATACCCGGTATCATAAAAAAGCAGATTGATTTAGGAGATTTCGGAAATATAAATAACTTTATAGAGAGCATTTTGCCAGATTTAATCATTCATACTGCAGCACTCACGAATGTTGACCAATGTGAAGAATCTCCTGAGTTAGCAATTCGTATGAATGTTGGTTTTACAGATACAATTAGTAAAATTGCATCTTCCCTTGATATAAAAATGATTCATATATCGACAGATCATTTATGGGATGGGAAAGTCGAGTTTGTTACCGAGGAAACTGCCGTTTGTCCTTTAAATGTTTATGGAAAAACTAAGGCAATGGCAGAAGAAGTTCTTTTGAAAAATAACTCGAAAGCATTAGTTATACGAACTAATTTTTTTGGTTTTAACTTAACAAACAAAAATAGTCTCTCTGATTGGATACTCAGATTATTAAAAGAAAATAGAAATGTAAACGGATTTGATGATGTTTATTTTACTCCTATTTCAATAAAATTATTAACTGAAAATTTAACAAAACTATACAATGCAAACGTAAGCGGCATTTTTCATGTTGCGGGGAAATCTCGAATTTCCAAATTTGAGTTTGCCAGACAGATTGCTCGTACATTCGAACAGAATTTAAACTTAATCCAAAAATCATCGATTCAAAGTTTGGCATTCAAAGCAAACCGTCCTTTTGATATGAGTCTTTCGACGCGGAAAATGGATTTGATATTTCCAAATTCAATTCCAGATATCGAAACGAGTTTATCGGTTGAAGCATACTGATAGAATGAATACTGAAAATTTCTGAAGATTATTATCACTTAGTAAAAAATAACAGAATTGAAACATTAGAAAAAACAATTAAATGAAACAATTATTAAATCGTTTGTGGGTATATTTCCCTAAAAAAAGAAAAGTTCAATATACTTTTCTTTTGATATTTATAATATTTTCGTCCTTCTTGGAGGTTTTAAGCATTAGCTCGATTCTCCCTTTTTTAAAGGCACTTACAGAACCTGCGGTAATCAAGGATTACAGTGTATTCAACTATTTTATTTTATATTTTGAATTATCTGAAAAGTCCTATGTGATTTTGATTGCGATTATTTTTATACTTCTATCCATTATTGCAAATTTGGCAAGGATTGCCTTATTGTATTCAACAACTAAAATTACTTTTAATACGGGAGCAGATATAGCTCTAGATATTTATAAAAAAACGTTATATCAACCTTATCTTGTTCATATTTCAAGGAATAGCAATGAAGTAGTTTCTGGTATCATGTTGAAATCAAACACAATTGCATCAGCAGTAATTTTGCCTCTAGTTCTACTAATCAATTCTACAATAATTTTTGTTGTCATTGTAATTTTTTTAATCCAATTGGAACCAGTCCTTTTGGGATCATTTTTCTTTCTTTTTGGGTCCTTGTATTCGATGTTTTCGTATTTTTCTAAGAAGAAAATCTCAATTATAAGTAATACATTATCTACTGAGCAGACACTATTGTTAAAGTCATTAACAGAAGGACTGGGAGGCATTCGAGATGTAATTATTGAAAATTCTCAGGAATTTTACTGTAAAATTTTTAGAGAGTCCGATCGAAAATTGCGTGATGCATTAATTTCCAGAAGTATTATTAGCGGTACTCCTCGATTTCTAATTGAACTTGTAGCAATCATACTTCTTTCTCTAATTTCACTTTATATCGCTTTATTTACGCAAGGAATTGTTTTTTATTTGCCCGTACTTGGATCGCTTGCTCTCGGAATTCAAAGACTTCTTCCCAATATGCAACTTTCCTATTCATCTCTTACAACGCTGAGAAGCAGTAAAACTGTGTTTAAAGATATTATGAATTTATTAGAACAGTCTGTACCAGTTTATTATGAGAAAAATTACAAATTTGATCCATTGGAATTTAAAGATAAAATTGAATTAAAGAATGTTTCTTTCAAATACAATCCAACTCAAAATACAATTATAAATGATCTCAATTTAGTTATAAAAAAAGGCGAAAAAATTGGTTTTATTGGTACAACAGGAACGGGAAAAAGTACTTTGTTGGATATTTTAATGGGTTTATTAACTCCAACATCTGGTAATCTAATAATTGATGGCGAAATTATCAATGGTACTAGAATAAATTCTTGGCAGAGATTGATTGCCCATGTTCCTCAAAGTATCTACTTATCAGATTCGAGCATTTACGAAAATATAGCGTTCGGAATCGAATATGAAAATATCGATAAAGAGCGTGTAATTGATGCAGCTAAACAAGCTCAAGTTGCAAATTATATAGAAAAGTTGCCTCAAGAATACGATACATTGATTGGTGAAAGAGGAGTTAAATTGTCAGGCGGACAAAGACAAAGAATTGGAATCGCTAGGGCTTTATATAAAAAAGCTGCTGTTTTGGTTCTTGATGAAGCAACGAGTGCACTAGACAATGAAACGGAAAAATCTGTTATGAAATCAATAAACAGCCTAGATAAAAATTTAACAATTCTTATTATTGCTCACCGTTTATCAACTATTGAGAATTGTGATCGAATTATTGAAATTAATAATGGTAGTATTCTTCATTAATAAAAGTTAAAAATTGTATTTAATTGCTTCATTGTAATTAAATAATAATTTAGTTTTATAATTGTTGAATGTTTTAAATATTAGTGAATTCAGTATTTAAATTAAAGGAAAATCGTAATGAAAATATTGGGAATAAAATGTAGTGGTCATGATACAGGTGCATCCTTATTGTATGAGCAGTCTGGGAAAATAGAATTATCGGCAATTTCAGAAGCAAGATTAAACAGATCAAAACATTCATATAAGTATCCGTTATTGTCAATAAAATATGTTTTAGATCGTTTTAATATTAAATCTTTGGATGAGGTAGATTTAATTTGTATTGATAAGCATGGAGAAAATTGGTTAGAAAAGGATTCTCAGTTCAGTAGATTTTTTGCAAAAAATCTATCAAAACACGACTATGATTTAGATATGAAATTCAATTATTTAATTGAACAAAGTATTAAATTTCCTAAAGAAAAAGTTTTTTATGTAAATCATATTGATGCTCATGCAGCTAGTGCTTACTATGTATCTGGCTTTTCTGAATCAGCCGTTTTAACAATAGAAGGTGGTTTGGGTTTTTATATAGGTGAAGGTAATAACTTAAAAATAATAGATAGAACTGGTTATAACGGAGACGAATATAAAGACGGGAAAATTATTTCGCGTTCTGGCTCATCTATCCATAGATCAAATATATCAAATTTATATGATTTAATCACATCGAAATTGGGTTTGGATAAATTTGCAGCTGGTAAAACAATGGCTCTTGCGGCATTTCGTCACACTGTAAAAGAAGAAAATTATTTAAATATACCTAAAAACCGGCACTATGGATTTCAGACAGATTATTCGGAATTAATTTCATCTCTTTCGGCAACGGTAAAAAACTTTAAAAGTTCATCATCAGACAAAAAAGATACAGAAATTTTACAGGAGTATTGGGTGAATATAGCCCGAGAAGCACAGACTGCATTGGAAGAGGATGTTTTGTATTTTGCTAGATTGGCATATGAAAAATCTGGTTCAAAAAATTTGGCACTCACGGGAGGGGTGGCCTTATCCTGTGTAACAAATAGAAAGATTCTAGATTTAAAATTATTCGAAAATGTATTTGTTCAACCAGCGTCCTCGGACGAGGGGATACCATTGGGTTGTGCTCTCTGGGGCTATCATCAAATTAAAAAAGGTGAAGCTCGATCAAAAATGACAAATGCTTATTTAGGAACACCGAATCAAACTCAAGATTTAATACCTATATTGGATAAATATAAATTGAATTATAAAAAAAGTAATTCTTCAGAAGTAGCAAAATTCTATCCGAAGGAAAAATTATCGGAAGAGTATTTGGCGGATCCGAGTACGGACCTAGAGCACTCGGAAATCGAAGTATCTTAGCAGATCCTAGAATACCCAATATGATGGAAGTTGTCAATACTCAAGTAAAACATAGAGAACGTTTTCGACCTTTCGCACCATCGTGTTTGGAGGAGAAACAAACAGAGTATTTTGATATTCCATGTAACAGTCCTTTTATGCTTATGGCATGTAAGGTAAAGGAAGAATATAAGGAAAAAATTCCGGCCATCACTCACATTGACGGAAGTAGTCGGCTCCAATCGGTAAATGCCTCTCAAAATAAAGAATACTATGATTTAATCCAAGAGTTTGGGAATTTAAGTGGTGTTTACGTTCTTTTAAATACTTCGTTCAACGATAATGGGGAACCAATCGTTGAAAATTATCAAGATGCTCTTTTGTCATTTGTCCGAACAGGATTACAATATCTTTATGTAGAGGGATATTTAATTGAAAGACCAACTAAAGAAAGATGTGATGAGCTAAAACTTGAGTTGGCAAAAGAAGTCGAAAATCAAGTAAACGCAAAATATAATGAAATCTCTTCTAATTTTTGCGACTTAAATAAGTATAAAAGAATTGAAAACGATTTAAACAGATTCAGGTTTATTGAAATTTTTCAATCTTTAAGGATTAATTTACGCAGATCCCTGAATTTGAAATTCAATGAAAATTCAGGATCATTTTTGATAAAAAGCATTAAAAAAATAATGAATGCAATTGTTGTATCTGCGAAGAGAAGCCAATGGAAAGTCATTCGATTTTTCGCTAAAATTATTGCGTATAGTAACTATACTATCTATTTATTTCTTCGAAGAAGGTAAAATTCAATTAATATGAATATACAATCGAATGCGGTGTTCTTTATTGAAATGAATGCTCACTTTTTGGAAATGTTTCGCACAGCAAAAGCACTCCATGAAAGAGGAAATATATCTTTAAAATTTTTATTTCTTGGCAATTCAGATTATTCGTATGAAATAAAAATTTGTGAATCTGCAGGAATAAACTATGACCGTTTCCCTGAACTGAAGAATGTTAATAAAAACGATAATTCAAATATACTTTCAACTTATTCTCCATTAAATAATAATTCTAGTTTGATAAAAAAAATTAAACTTATTCCAGTAATAGGTAATTTTCTGGTAATTGGCCGGAAGTATTTTAGGGAGATCGTGTTAAACAAAAACTCTGTTTTTTTTTATTATGGCATATTAAAAATATTAAAGAGAATCTTTTAATCGCAAAAACAATCGTTGACGGATTAAAAATAGATGTAGCGATTTTTCCAAATATCACTTTCAAAAGTCTAATTTTTTTTGTCATATTAGAATTAAAAAAGCTTAAAGTTCCGACCATTATATTGCCTTATGCTTGGATATTGAGGAGCGAAATTGTTAGCGTTTTAAAAAACAAACCCAGAATTTTTACTAAAGGGTTGCTGAATTTTTTATTAAAACTAATTTTTCCAAAATATGAACACGAAGGATTTTTAGCCCTATCGCCAGTAAACGTATTATCATTTGAGTTGATGAAGATTCAGTGTGCGAATCCTTGGATGCCTGATGTGATGGCGGATCGCATTATACTGGAAAGTAAAGCTATGCTCGACTCCTACATATCTGATGGAGTATCTTCAAAGAAATGTATCATTCTGGGATCGGGCTCCCAGGATATACTTTATGCTAATCGGACATCAGAATTAAACTCTGAAACTGTGTTAGCGTTTATTCCACCTGATCAAACTTCTCATCAAATAAAAGGTTTCGAATTTGAAAATTATTGGGATATGATTGAGTTTTATGTTGATTCAATTCTTTCGGTTTTTGGAAAAGATACCGTGTTTAGCATTCATCCGAGAATGAAATTTATGATAAGTCAATTACAAAAAACGTTTACAGATATTAATATTTATTTGGGCGATGCATGCGAACTCATTCCATCGACAAAACTTTGTATTGGATCGATGAGCGGTATATTGCGCTACGTTTTAAGTGGCGGCAAACCTTTGTTATACTACGATATGTTCAATTATAAAATTTTTGAATTTTCCGCTTCAGAATCTGTTTTGGTTGCGAGTAGTAAAAGAGAGTTTATCCAATATCTAATAAAAATGAAAACGGATAATAATTTTATTCAGGATCTATTGATTAAGTCTAAGCGAGACGCCATGTATTGGGGAAATATTGACGGTGGATCTGTTGGTAGGATCGAGAAATTTCTGGTTACCAATTACTTGACGAAGTCCATTAGTCAAGTTTAAGTATTTTAGAAAAATTTTATTTCTGATGTTTGAAAAGTATTTTGAATTCGATTTGAATAAGCTAATTTTAGTTAAATACCTAAATTGAGCGAGCGCATCTGTGCGGATTAAGGATAATATGTTTAACGAAGACTTAGGTTTTGAAATATTTAATTTTCCAATTTTGTCAAATTATTGCGGGGGGAATTATTGAAGATTTTAATATTTGGAGGTTCCGGATTTTTAGGTTCACACGTAGCAGATGTGTTAAGTGAAGCCGGTCACGAAGTAACCATTTTTGATAAATTAAAGTCTGAATGGATAAATTTTGATCAAAATTTTATACTTGGGGATATACTTGATGAAGATTTATTACGGAAATGTATCAATGGAACAGAGATCGTATATAATTTTGCTGCACTTTCAGATTTAAATCAAGCGCTTGAAAATCCAATAGACTCTATCCGAATTAATATTCTTGGAAACGCAAATATTCTTGAGGCTTGTCGAGATTTTAAAATTAAAAGATTTCTGTATGCAAGTACCGTCTATGTTTATAGTCGTGAAGGTGGATTTTATCGATGCAGTAAACAAGCATCAGAAAATTATATTGAGGAGTATCATAAAAATTTTGGATTAGATTATACTATTTTACGATATGGATCGATTTATGGACCTAGATCCGATGAATCCAATGGCCTTTTTCGAATTGTAAAATCTGCGTTACAAACAGGGAGAATTATATATGAGGGAAGTGCTGAAAATTTCCGAGAATATATTCACGTTGAAGATGCCGCTAAAGCGAGTGTAGTCGCTCTTGGGGATGACTTTAAAAATCAAAGTGTAATATTGACAGGCCAAGAACCAATGAAAGTAATTGATTTGTTAAAAATGTTAGCTGAAATATTAGGAAAACCAGATATATTTGATTTTACTGAGAGTGATCAATTCGGACATTATGTTCGAACTCCGTATGCATATCAACCTAAACTGGGGAGAAAGTATATACCTCCAATGCATGTCGATTTGGGCCAAGGTCTTCTTCAATTGATCGTAGATGTAAAATCGAAATTAAGTGATCATTAATATATTCCTAGATTCAATGTTCTAGTGCAATTTCAAAAGCTTCAAAAGGAGTAAGAAAACCAAGTGACTTCCTGGGTCTGCTATTTAACTTTAAAAATAACATTTCCAACTCATCATTACTAATCAATTTAAAATTAGTTTTTTTTGGATAATATCTTCAAATTAAACCAATTGTATTTTCAACTGCTCCTTTTTCCCAACTATGGTATGGATTACAGAAATATGATCTAATATTTAATTCATTACAAATCGTTTCATGTTTCGCATTCTCTAACCCATTGTCAAAGGTGATAGTCTTCTTATATTGATTAGGTATTTTTGATAGTATTTTTATGACAGAGTTATTGAGTGAGTCCGCTTTACGATTTGGGATTTTATCGATCAAAGTAAAATGTGTTTTTCTTTCTCTTAATACTACTAGTGTATCTTTACTTTGTCTTGAAACTACAGTATCAGCTTCCCAATGACCTATTTGTCTATTTTCGTTTACTATTGCAGGTCTTTCAGAAATATTAACCCTATTTGGATTTTAACTATTCTTTTGCCTTGTTTTATTGACCTTTTATGACGTTTTTTCTTTCCTCTTGTCAAGTATTTAGTAAGAGTAGAATTTTCCCTATATATATAAAGATATATCGATTCATAATTTGTTTTAGCTCCCGGAATAAAAAATGCAATCCTTCCGGCTATTTGTTCAGGTGTCCATTCCTCCTTTAAACGATTAATAACAAAATTTCTTATTTCATCATTCTTCAATCTGATTTTTTTATGACTAGTTTTCGATCTGATTTCAAAATTCTTTTGTGCAATGTGAGCTCGGTATTGAGTGTTATATATTTTAGAAATATTTCTTTTAATTTCTCTTGAAATTGTAGAAGAACTCCTTTTAAGTTCTATTGATATTT
>Ga0210043_1003026_pt1 | contig 10290 bp, 14 predicted proteins | sample CryGeymet201501t_FD_183990 | JGI IMG/M metagenome (GOLD analysis project Ga0210043, IMG submission 183990) | Groundwater microbial communities from Crystal Geyser aquifers in Utah, USA - Crystal Geyser metaG 2015-01t (SPAdes) (version 2) | ecosystem: Environmental > Aquatic > Deep subsurface >... | reverse complement strand
ACCTAGATGAAGGAATCCAAGACATGGAAGAATCCTGTGACTCTTGCACACTCTAGAAATAAGGATTAAAATGACTGTTTTCAATCACAAAAATAAAAATCATACCGAACAGCCGATGTTTCTAGGCGAAGACCTTGGTATCCAAAGATACGAGAGTGTCAAATACCGACAGTTTGAAAAATTGACCGATAAGCAGTTGGGTTTTTTCTGGAGACCGGAAGAGGTGCATCTAAATAAAGACTCGAAAGACTTCAAGGATTTGACTGAATTCGAGCAGCACATTTTCACGGCAAATTTGAAAAGACAAATCCTTCTGGATTCTGTTCAAGGTCGTTCACCGAATTTGGCATTCTTGCCTTTGGTTTCCCTTCCGGAACTTGAAGCATTTATCGAGACTTGGGCGTTTAATGAAACCATTCACTCCAGATCATACACACACATCATTCGAAATATTTATTCTGATCCATCAAAGATTTTCGACACTATTACTGAAATTCCAGAAATCGGAGCGTGTGCAAAAGACATCAGCAAATATTATGATGATTTGATTTCAGCTTCAAATGCGTGGTTAGTTGACGGTCGATCTATTTCTAGGTATGAACTGAAAAAGAAAATTTGGCTTGCGTTGATGAATGTCAATGTTCTAGAAGGAATTCGATTCTATGTCAGTTTTGCTTGCTCTTGGGCGTTTGCAGAAGTCAAGAAAATGGAAGGCAATGCCAAAATTATCAAACTGATTTGTCGTGACGAAAATGTTCATTTGGCGTTTACTCAGAACATGCTGAAATTGCTACCGAATGACGACAAAGACTTCATCAAGATAAGTGAAGAAACACACGGCGAATGTCGGGCGATGTTTGAAAATGCAGTCCAACAAGAAAAAGACTGGGCCGGGTACTTGTTCAAGGACGGCAGCATGATTGGATTGAACGAACGATTGCTGGTAGAGTACATTGAATGGATTGCAAACAAGCGCATGCAGGCAGTTGGGCTGCCGAGCCCATATAAAGTTCCACAAGCAAACCCATTGCCTTGGACACAGAAATGGATTTCTGGATCTGAAGTTCAAGTGGCTCCTCAGGAAGTCGAGTTGAGTTCATATATTATCGGGGCAACAAAAAACGATGTCGAGTCAGATACTTTCAAGGATTTTGAATTATGAGAGAAATAGAAATTCTAGGTAATATTGCAGTCGGTCCCAGGCAATCAGGCAAAAGTACTCAATTGATGGCCGAAGCTGTCAAAGCCGCGCGGTCTGGTGAACAGGTTTTGATGTTGTCATTTTCGCATTCAGCTGTAGCTTTCATACGTGATCAAATTGGAGACATCGCAGGGATCCATTTTAAATCATTTAATGTTGGTAGTTTTGACGAACTAAATTTATATGGGATCCATTTGGATAGAATTCTAATTGATGAATTTATGCTTATGCCGGCTAAATTGTTAGGTGAGTTAATACGATTTTGCACTTTTAATCATATCAAAATCACTCTGATTTCAGGAAAAGAATTATGCTAACAATCTACACCAAACCAAATTGCATTTTTTGCAATCGAGCCAAAAATCTCCTAACCCAAAAGGGAATTGCATTTGAAGAAATCGACGTTACGTCTGATGCCGAGAGACTCGCCTTTCTAAAAGAACAAGGCCACAAGATGGTTCCGCAAATCTATCAAGGAGATTCCCTGTTTGTTCAAGGTGGATTTGAAGGGCTGTCAAAGCTTTCAGATATTGAATTACAGGAAAGACTAGAAACTGCGTAAAGCAGTCAATTACAAAAATAATAATAAGCAACTCAAGGGGATAATCCGAAGATTATCCCCTTGTTATGTTTGGTACGTAATGAAGAAAATCTATTCATCAAACTCAATTTTTGACAGTCTGGTATCCAAACCATTACTATGAAATTCTAAATCGAGGCATCACCTTCGATTAAATAGATCGGAGCCGAAAATGTTTGAATATTTGAAAACTACGCCGTCAGAAAATAATGAATTCAGTCTATTTTTTAAATGGGCTACGCTTAATCTTATCGGGGTTGCTCTTTTATTTTATTTTCATCATAATAATTTACTACTTCCAGTATTCTTAGCCGATAGCACCGGCATTGCCGCCGCCATCGCAATTTTATGTGTTCTGGGAATTTGCGCGGCAGGATTTGTTGCTTTTAAAATTCAGTATCGTGCATTTACCGAAGAGGATATTCGTTTCCTTCGTATTTTAGGCAGCACAGCTGTTATGCTAGGTTTGATCGGTACCGTTATCGGAATCATTATCGCTTTGGAGGCTGTGCAAGTTGACGCTGTGGGTGACGCTACGAAAGTCGGGATTATGGTAGCAGGACTAGCAAAAGGTATGGGTATCGCACTAAACACGACATTAGTTGGTGGTATCGCGAGTATGTATATCAGTTTTAACCATTTTCTTTTGAGCCATGAAATTCGAAGAACCATAAAGGCGAATGATGCTTGACCACGAAGATGACTCGAGTATCTTGCATAGAGACTTTAGTCTGGCTCTTGCTGCAGTCTTCATTGTAATGTTTATTATCATTCTACCCTTCATTCAACCGATTGGTAAGGATGATAAAGATGAAGTCAAGTCATCTGGAAACTTGATATTCGAACTTATCTGGCCAGCAGATAATCCGGTCGATGTTGATCTTTGGATTTTGTCACCAGATAGAGAACAAATAGGATATAGCAACCCAAGCGGGAAGTATTTAAATTTGCTTCGTGATGACGTAGGATCAACTGACGATCCTTCCGGTTTAAATTATGAAAACGGGTTTTCTCGAGGAATAGTTCCTGGAAAATATATTGTCAATGTTCACATCTATTCTTATTCGCCTCCTGCTAGATTGCCAATTAAAGTTCGCGTTATTCTTTCAGTCAAAGTAGATGATAAATCTAAGATTCACCAATTTTATGCAGTTGAGTTGACATTCAGAAAATTACACGAAGAACAAACCGCATTGCAGTTTGTTGTTGGTGAGGATCAAAAAATTGATTTTTCAAAGAATTCAATTGAATTCTTTCCGTTCGTTAATTCTTTAATGGAGGACAAATGATGGATGCGTTTATTCTACCATTCACACTTTTTGTGGTGGTGTTGGGATTAATTTCATTTCTTATCCATTTCTATTCATCCCGGCTTTGGGTTCGGGTGGCCGGGTTCCTAATTTTTATTCTAGCCTTTCCGTCAGGTTGGGTTCTGGTATCAGAACAATTATCAAAACCAAAACCGGTTGAACTTGCATTCTTTGATCCAGCGTATAGCACGCAACTTCAGGTGTTGGCTGTGACATCGATTCCGCAGAAAGCTATTTTTGTATGGGTGCAAGTGAAGGGTGAGAAGTTTCCCAGATCGTATCAACTCCCGTGGGCTGCTGCATTAGAAAAAACAATGCGCAAGAATATGAGTGAAGCCAACGGTAGAAAAGGTAAATGGATTGCAAAAGATTTGAAAGTTTTGTTTCTAGGTAATTATTTTAGTCCCGGTAAGAACATTATAGTTGACGCATTACCGCCGAAAGCACCACCAGAACGTCGAACTTTGATTGATCGACAAACCGGAGTCGATGTTTTCAATGACAACAGGGAAACTCCTTAATTACTAAAAATCACTCCTTTGAAAAACATTTTGACAAATCGGATAAATAGCGTTAAGTTATAGAAACAAGACGTGGTCCAGCGATGAGGCTGGTGGGAACTACCAGGACGTTCCCCAAAATTTATAGGAGAAGTAACATGGGCGGAAATAGAGATATTTTTAAACAGAACGGTGACGGAATTATTGAAGATGGCGTCAACGCTCACATCAAAGGTTGGGGCGGCATTTCAAACGAGGGTTGGCATGATATGAAACAGCCGGGAAATGGCATCTAATGTTTGAAAAAGAATTCGGATATATTAAAGACCCTAAAGACGGGGTCATTAAGGACCCCAAAGAAATTTAAGTTTGAACTTTTTAAAAAAAGTTCTTGACAAACGAAAAACACGACATTATGTTGTGGATATTGAAACACCCGAAAGGGTAAAATTTAACTGGAGAGAGTCTTCAATGTTCAAACGAACATTACAACCAAAATCAAACTTGCTAGGGCATATGTCCCCAGCCGGATTGGGTTGCGAACTCTTTGCAGTCGAATCGAATTATCGCTGGGTGAATATTGACCCTAGCAGGGAGCGACAGATGTAAAAAGATTCAACAGAATCTTTAGCATTTGGAGCTCCATCCGGAAACGGATTGGAGCTTTTTTGTTGCTTGAACGAAGATCGGGGACCCGGACCCAGAAAGATCTATAAAAATTCGAAGCGCGGGGGGGCGAGGATGGATTCCCTTTTGTGGGATGAAAAAGTCGTCTACCAGATCTTTTAGAAGATCTGGGACGGTAGACCCCAAAGTCGGGGGAACATACTATCGTTTTACAAAACCGCAACCTTATTTTGGAGAGAAAATGAAATCATCAAATGATAAAATCATATACCTTCGAGATCAATTTTTCGATGGGGTAAATTCTTGTTCTCAAATAAGATGATAGTGAAGCCAATACAGTGCGGAGGGCGCCCGATAAGCGTTGTCATTAGTTGGTGCAATTCCAACCACTATCACCAAGTTTTTGGGTAGGTAAAGCTAGTAGGTCTAGCATCGAGTCTGTAAAACTCGTCCTTCGGGGAGTGGAGCGTAACCACACCTGCCCACCAAATGTCCCCATCGTCTAGTCAGGCTTAGGATCTTAGATTTTCACTCTAAAGGCACCGGTTCAAATCCGGTTGGGGGTACCAAATAACATCAAACAAAGTCTAATGCCTTGGCATCAAGGAATGAGCAGAGTCGCCCCCTATTATCGGTTCGAGTCCGTGTGTAGCCAGAGCGTCGAGGCTCAAAAAGACATTAGACTTTGTTTGATGATGGCAAGGCCCCGACTAAATGGATGGGGAGACGCGGAGCAACTGGATGGAAGTGTTGGCTCGGCAGTTTTATGGAGAGTGAACCGGACAGGCGCGCCGGCACGGTCTTGAAAACCGCTGGTACCTGAAATATGGTATGGGCTTCGAGTGCACCCGCTCTCCGCAGATGATTTTTAGAGGTACATGCATTGGTGAGCTAAGCGGTCTCCAAAACCGTGTCGTAAGACTTGGGGGTTCGAATCCCTCTACCTCTGCTCATTTAATTTTGGTATGCGGCTGCGTGGGTGGCCAGAATCAATAATAGTCTTTTGGGTGAGCCTGTATAGACCAGCCGGTTCGACTCCGGATACCAAATCTCAATATTACGAAGAACTGTCCTGGTAGGACAGCAAATAGAAGAACGGGGTGTAGCTCAGCCTGGCCAGAGCGCTGCGTTTGGGACGCAGAAGTCCGCGGTTCGAATCCGTGTACCCCGACCAATTTCATTTCTCGGTAGCTTAAGGTTCTCTTGTGGGAAAATAATACTCGAGGTAGCGCCTCGGGCCCAAGAGGTCGATAGCAATCATACGGTGATACTAGTCAAACCTAATGGTGATTGTGAAAGGGCAGAGCGCCAAGGCCGCGGAGGCCTGGAGGTGGGGTGTAATTCCCTCCGAGTTTATGATTAAACCAAGAAGTAAAGGGTAGTAGATGAATTGGTTGTATTTGGTCTAGTAAAATTGGTAGGTATGGGACATACCGAACCTGGGGAAACCCAAAACGCCTGTGGAGATACCACTATCGGGGAGAGGGCATATGACTTCTCTAGGTATGTATCACTGAAGCAGGAAAAAGACTGTCACTTGGACAGGAAGCTGCTACCCCTTCAGGGTAGCCAGTAGTTCACAATGAGAAGCCGGTTTGCGCACGTAGCTCAATTGGATAGAGCAGCTGACTTCTAATCAGCAGGTTGCAGGTTCGAGTCCTGCCGTGCGCACTGCCTTGAAAGGAAACACGACATTGTCGATGCACGATATCATCAGGGCTCCAATCGATCTTTGCTTGGAATGCGTTTCATCGAAATTTTTCGTACGTTGGTTTCCTTCTCCAAACCAAATGAAGACTCTTATTTTTGAAGAACTGCAAAACACAATCGATGTCAAAATACCTCGCATGACCATAAGACCAAAAAGCATAGGGAGATTAAAAGAAGATGCTAGGCCTGATTTTTATCGACGAATGCAAGCGAACAATGTTAGGGCAATTTGATGAGGAAGGAATCATTTCAGCCTTTTACCAAATTTCCGATGATGATGACATCTATTCTGATTTGCAGCCGACCGAGTTTGCGGTAGTCCAAATCGGACAGAAACCAGATGGCGATATTGAGCTTACCCACAAAAGAACAATTACCTTGTTCTGGAAAAGCGAACCATGCGAAATCCTAAAGTTCCTAAAAGAAACTGAAGAAATGCCGGATGGTGAATTCGAGGAAACTTGGGCCGGAATGTACGCTTATCTATGCCAGATGGATTATCCGACAGGAATTCAATGAACGGTAGATATCTCGCGCGAACAAGGACTCCAAACGCCTTGATCCAAACCAAAAGGGACCGAAAGGTCCCTTTTTCCATATCAGGATAAATATCTTATCGTAAGACCCAAAAGGAGAAAATCCATGGCAAAAATTGCAGAACAACTAGCAGTGATTAAAATCTCGCAATTAGTAAAAGATTCAGAGGACGACGCACTTCAGGTTTTCACTCCGGAATTAGCTTCGCAAATGGCAGAAGTCATAGAAGGATTACTTGATAATTGTGTCGTTGAAATTGAGGTGAGTGAATGAGTGAGCGCGATGTAGATTTTCACTACCTTCAAAAGTTCATGGAATCAGTCGACGACCGAATTCCATTTAACGATGGCCCAGTCTTGAATATGGCAGTCGGCGCGTCCACGGCTTTGAAAGAAGCTAGCCGAATTCAATTGCAATTGGTGAGCTAATGGCAAAACTTTCTTCAATTTTGCTACCTACGACCGCCGGATCGTTGAATATAACCGGTTCAACTTTTAAGGGTGCCGGATATCGAAATATCGGTTCTGGGTTGCACACCGTGTCAATTCACACCAATTCATGCACTGGAAGAGTTTATATCGAAGGAAGCCTGGCTACAGAGCCAGAATCAACTGATTGGTTTCCTATTCAGATCGACGGAGCAACCGATTATATTGAGTACACCGCATCGACCGATGTTGATCATTATACCTTCAATGGAAATTATATTTGGATTCGTGCTCGGTTAGATAGAACGTATAACGCCGGTTTGAACCTAGGCAATGCTGGTTCACTTGATAAGGTAATACTTTCGTTCTAAATGACGATTTTCTTCAAAACTATCTAATAAAATCAGTAATTAAGAAATCGAAAATTACGCTGCTGTAGTGTGGCGCTTCAGACATGAAAAAAGGGCTTTTTGAGCCCTTTTTTCACATCTTTTCCGACTGGTTGTTACTTTACCGTCGGAACCTTAGGAAGATCAACTGACTTTCCAAGTGCACCTTTCAGGATCGCTGCCGGTCCATCAAGCCCACCTTCACTTCCAATAACCAAAGTATCCGGAACCAACTTACCGATTAGGGAAACCATTTCTGGGTTCTTAGCAAGTGCGTCGAGAATCTGCGTCGTGATATTCAACGTCAGAACACGATCTTTACCCAAGACATTCGCACGTACTTCTTCACCCTGTGCAATTTCCTGGAGTCTGAGTTTTTCACCTTCACCCAAATCCTTGAGTTCCAGCTTCTTCAGACTTGCTCGGGAGTTGGCAATCTGCTGCGTGACCAACGTACTCTGCTGATCAGCCGTTGCCTTCGCCGCTTCAGTCTTAACACGTTCGTCTTGAGCTTTTCTCTCTTCCTTGAACGCTGCAACCATCTGCGTGCTCAACTGTTCACGTTGACGAGCAACCAACAATTCGGGAGGAATAGCTGGTTCACCGAACCGAACTTCTTTGATGTCAACACCGGCCTTCTTACCTTCAATCTTCACCAGTTCCTCAATATTGCTTTCGAGAATGGCTCTGTTTTCAATCAAGTCCATGACTCGCGTTGCTCGTGTGATAGACTTTCCGTCTTTATCATCGAAAGTGATGGTGCCGCCGACGACATTTCGAGTGATTGATCTAATCGCCGGAGTCAAGATTCGATCTTCAATTTCGTTCAATCCACCGACCGATGCTACAACGATTGGCGCATTCTCTGGCGCAACCTGAACCACCGCTCGAACTTCTTGAGGAATTTCCCAACCTTCGACCTTTACAAAAATTGCACGATCCGCGTGGATTTTCGGGTCATAATCCATGGATTCTTTGCGTTCAACCTGCGTCAGAGACCCATCAGCCTGTAACGTAAGATCGATCATACGCTTATGAAACCCACCTTTGTATTGCCAGGCTTTCACGCGAGTATCGACCAATTTGACGTCATACGCTTCTTTGTTCAGGAAGTAACCGCCCGGCTTCAGTGGTTCTCGCCAAATACCGCGACACCCGATATCAACCAACGGAACACTTAGTGCTCCTTGGATAGCCTTGCCGTTTTCGTCTGTCACCTTTGTGGTTTTCGCTGCACAGTCTTTACTCTGACTGGTTTGTACTTTCGAGTTAACCACACCGACTCGACCATCAGGAATGATTGTCTGGCGTGTATCAAAAAGGCCACCTTTTTCGTTGGTTTCAACCTTACACCCGTCAGTTGATGTCTGATTACAAGTCATTTCTGAAGAACCGTTGCCGATCGTGACTTCATAAAGGAACAAGTTCAGAGGGTAGGTACCGGGCTTCAAGATTGAAGTCTGCAAACCTTTCTGACCGCCCTCACGAATGAAGGTTTCAGCGTTTAGCATGTTTTGAAATTTTTCATCAGTCCAAGGTGACGCCATGATTTTACCTTCAGGCAACGCGCCGCCGTCTTTCGTGGTAAGCAGCCCATAGTGACCGGATGGAATAGTCACTTCCGGTAGAACCGTGATTTCGTAAATCACGCGCAGGAAAGCCTCAACATTCAGACCTGGACGAAGGATTCGTGCTTGATACCCCTTCTCACCGTCAACAGCAATGATTCGGCCATTCGTAAGCGTGTCCGTGCCGTAAATCTTCTCGAGGTGACCTACCGTTCCAGCATTGATATACTTGAACGAAGTCGACGCGGCCAAGAAAAACGAAAAGAAGAAGCAAGTCGATACCGCAACATACTTGCCGTTTTTCTGCAAGAATACCGGAAGAATCGATCTTTCTTGTTCACGTTTGAACAGCTGAACACGAGCTTCATACTCGTCGAGGTTTTCATCTTCTTTCTGTTTGGGTTCCGAAAGTGTGTTCATCTTAAACACACAAATCACGCCGGTAACCAGCAAGATTGCGGAGAGTATTACAAGAAACATATTCTTTCCTTTCTAAAAAATTACCTCTTTTTTGGGACGGCCCCGAGGTTTTTTGAGCTCAATTGATGTCCCGCATCCTCTGACAGTCAACGGAATTTCATTCAACGATTTTGTCTTGTCGTTTTCAAAAATTACACGCATTCCATCCTTTAGGATATTTCCATCTGGCAGCACAAAATCAGCTTTGCCAATCATCTCTTTTTTAGCATGTGTTTCAGTTGTGAACCGAAAAACAGCCGGTGTTCCATCTAAATTCAAGTCAAATGCATCAGCTAATGCCTCTGGTGTCATCCCGTCTATTCGTTTGACACTAGCAACTGTTGCCCGGGCTCGATGTCCATTTGAATTCCTAGTCAAATTCAATTTAATTGGTGTGGTAAATTCAATTTCTGCAATTGTGAAATCATCTTCTGTGTAGATGGGTTCACCGAATGGGTTGCTGGTTTTAAACACCACACGGACTTCAGTCTCTTTTTCTTGGATTACTCCGCGGTTCAAGAACGCTTGAAATAACGTCTCATTTAGCGCATTCATTTGGTCTCCATTTTTGTTGAGTTTCTTAGTTTCAGTATTATACCGAAATATTAAAAGTCAAGCACAATTTTTCCATCATCGAGTCGTGCAGTAACCTTCGTTCCTTCTTCGACCTTACCGAATGCGATGATCTTGGAGAGCGGCTTCTTCAAATTGTTGTGGATCAGCCGCTGCATGGGGCGTGCTCCCATACGTTCCTTTTTAGCTTGTTCAACCAACCACTTTTTTGCGCTTGGAGTGAGTATCAAGTTGACTGCGTTCTTTGTCAACATTGTATTCAATTCCTTTACTTGCTTCTCCACGATTGAGGCAAGCTGATCATCGCCCAAGTGATTGAATTTGATGATTGCGTCAAACCGGTTTCTGAATTCCGGTGTGAACATCATGTCGAATTCTTTCTGACCACTATCTTGGTCTTCCGAGGAT
>Ga0210043_1003022_pt1 | contig 10322 bp, 13 predicted proteins | sample CryGeymet201501t_FD_183990 | JGI IMG/M metagenome (GOLD analysis project Ga0210043, IMG submission 183990) | Groundwater microbial communities from Crystal Geyser aquifers in Utah, USA - Crystal Geyser metaG 2015-01t (SPAdes) (version 2) | ecosystem: Environmental > Aquatic > Deep subsurface >... | reverse complement strand
CACCCGCTCCGCCAACTACCTCTGAAAAACATAGAGAATTTCCCCGTCAGGGGCATTGTTCCCTAATCCGCTCCCCGATAGGGGCGCGCCTAGGCGGTTATTTGGATTTGTCCGAGTCGGCTTTTATCTGCGCCTCAATTGAATCGATCGCTCGCGCCGCATCGAGTAGGGGCAGCATCGCAATTGCTCTGGCCTCGGCTTTGTGCGTTCCGAGGTAATATGCGATGTCGGCAGCAAATTCGCTTCCAGCCATAAGCTTCACCATGTCCGGCGTGATCGCAACATCGCTTTCAAACACCACAGCGGCGAAGTCAGGATAAAGCCCCATCCTTGGCTGGGCTTTTGTGAGCCATTCTTGGAGATAGGGATCGGAAACCGTGGCTGGTGGAGTTTGAGCGGACGCACCGGGCTGGCCAGACAGATCGCGGGAACGCTGCCGATCAGCATCCAGTCGCTGGCGCTCAAGGTCTAGCCGCTCGCGCTCTAACTCGATGCGCTCTCTTTCTTGCTGCGCGCGGCGAAGTTGGGCGCCAATCTCCATGCCTTGCCGGAAGCTGTCATTGGGATTGTTCCTAGGCCATTGCACACTCGGAGCGGGATAAGGGCTAGGCGCGGCGCTGGTGTCACAAGTCCAAACTGTACCGACCCAGTAGCAGCGTGAGGTCGACTGCGAAGCAGCAGGCTGGGCTATCGCGAGCGCAGCCCCGAAAATAAGTAACACCCCCCTCATTTGATGGTCCCCAAGTTATGCCTCGCGGGACATTACACAATTTCGCGGAGAAGTCACAAAAGCTTGCGGCTCAATCGCTTTCGGCCTTGGCCACAAGTGACACTGGCCAAGATGGTCGTGAGCCATGGCAGGATTCAAATCTGGTTCACGATTGTACGCCCCACCATAGGCACACCGTACGCGACAGATCGCAGCGAAAAGCGCAGCAACTTCATAAGCTTCCCGCAATGGCAGCTTCCCAATCAAATCCGATGGGCTGCTAAAACGTCACTCAAATCCGATTGAAGCGGCAACAAATCACTGGGATAGCGAGGCTTTCTGCCGCACTTGTATTCAATCGCATCCGATGCGCGTACCCACTCAGGGAAGGAGCGCCAATGTCTCTTATCGAGGACCTCAGACAAGCCCGACGGGCCAAGCTGGAGCAGATTGCGCTGCTCTCCTCGGGCCAGCTAGTCACTATCCTCAACGGAATTGATGTGTCGGGCGCAACGCTCTCGCAGGAGCGCGAGGAGGTCGAGATGATTGAAGCCGTGCTGCGCGAGTTTGGCGTAACAGTCGCCGAATGATCGCCGCACTAGTGCTAAGCCAGAGCCTACGTGCCTTGGACCCTTCATAGATTTCTCCGAGCAGGATCGATGGACTCTCAGTGCATTATCAGTGACAAGGTCGGCCGGGGCAAATTTTCGGCGGTGTTTTAATTCAATGCTTAAACGCTATTGGCGTCTCATTTTTGCAATTGCAGGACTAGGGGCCGTTGGAGCCGGTTCATACGCTGGGTATGATCTGCTTTACGACATTGAAAAATCCAACACGGCCCAGCAATCCTATCAGCCCGCCAGAGACGCGCGCTTTCCAGCACTTGCCGAAAACAGTAAGATAGCTCCCTCTGGGTATCAGCCCAATTGCGAGGCACCCCAGAACAAAGATGATGCCGATCTGTGCGCGCAATGGGCCATGGTCGGCGCGACCGATCGTAGCAACAACCTTGCTGCTAGCCAGATTTGGTTGACGTTTTTCGAGATTGTTGCCCTTGTCGTTACCATCAGCTTCACTGCTTGGGCCGCTGTCGCAGCAGCCAATGCCGCCAAAGTCGCACGCCAAAGTTTGGATTTGTTCCAGAAAGTCGAGTCAGGATTGCTTGTCCCGTCTCTTGTTGTGAACTCTCGAGACACCGTGACTGTCAGCCTGCGAAACAAGGGGCGAACCAGTGTTGTCGTTTTGCTCGCAGACTTGTGCTGCCAAGATTCTCCTATGCAAGAGCCAATCCCATTGGCCTTGAGTGGCACAGAATTTGGCAGCGATGCACTAATAGGCGAGTCCGCCAATTATGTGTTTGGAGGCGGGCCAATGACAATTCAGCACTCGGGGCAATGCGCTTACATTTACGGGGCCGCCATTTACCGAACTATATTTGGCAAGGTCCACCTTGCCCGAATTGCCATCAAAATGGACCGAACGACAGGAACTCGTTCGGTCATCCCCAAGGCAGACTTCAGCGTTTGGGAGAACCAAATGCGCAAAACTTTCGGTCCTAGTGCGGAACTCGATTAACCCACAAACGATGACGCCCACCATTACAAGGGCCGCTAATGGCCTTAGCTGGTGCGTATGCTACATAGGGGGGTATTTTTTGGGGAGCGGATTAGGGAACAAAGCGCTGCGGCCAATGAATGTTGTTTCCTATCAGTAACGTTTGGCGGAACACAGGCCGTCCAACTATCTATCGGGATACGGCAGACCTGCCGCCTGTCTTTAATCAAGATTACCTCTGCCAGAGCGGACACCGATAATCGTCGGGGTTTATCTCGCTCTCACGCATCTCGTAACTCCTTCAACAAATGCCGTGCTGCAGACCGTAGCGCCACGGCTTCTCGCGTGTCGCCACCGTGCTTGTAATTGCCGTTCCGCTCACCCTTCGGCCCGCCGCCCCTTGCTCCGTGGAACCGGCACCGCGTCTTGCCCTTCTCGGCTGGGGCTTGGCAGGGATTGCCGGATCGGGCTTTCGCTCCACACCGCTTCGCCCGCCTCAATCGTTCGACCGGACTCGATGGGACCATGGGGCCGAGCGCTATTTTCTCCCCCTCCCCCGTGATGATGCACATGCTGATGGGTTTCCTTGTGAACGTGGATTGATTGGTTGGCAGTGCGCGACTTGCCCTTGAGTGCCTGCATAGTTTCGCATTGCATGGCGAAGGTGCGTGCCAGCTTCGAGGCTAGGGCCGCGTCGCGCTCCATAATCATGTGCCCCTTGTTGAGGGCCTGTGCGCTCAGTCGCATCATCATCATGTGCGTTGCGGCCATCTGAGCAGCGAGCGCCGCCTGTGACGAGTTTTCCGGCTGGTGATCGGCGACGAGCGCGATGAGCGCGTTCCACTCGGTTTCATTAACCTTCCAGAGCCGGTGGTCTTCGTCCCATGCTTCCGGGCAGAGCTTAGATAGCTGGCGCAGAAAGGTCCGCAGCAACGACATCGAGCGCGTCCCAAAGGCTTGGACGAGTTGGAGCTCCCACAACTCATCATCATTGTGCGGGGCCATGATTTTGCTGTGGTCGCCGCGAGCTTCGGCCATAACCCCCGGCATCAGCGGCAACGACTCTGCGAATGCTATCGCCTCGGCCCGACCTGCCTTCAGATTGTCAGGTGGATCAGGGCGCTTTCGGTCTTTGCGCCGCCTGCACGGGCGTCCGGCATCAGCACGGAGCGGGTCTAGGTCAGACGATGGGCGAGCCATCAGCGACCACCCCTGCCCACAACAGCAAAAGGCAACCGCTCCTCCGGCCCCAGCGTCACAATCGTCACACCTCCTAGAGGTGTGTGACGGATGTGACGGCAGCACTGGCCCGCACATGTGACGCACTGTGACAGCTTGTGACGGATGTGACGGGGATCAGACGTCATCGCGCACCTTCCAAACGTGTCCCCCAAATTCCCGGACCTCATCCATGTCGATCAGCTTGGTCTTGGCACGCATGAAAGCGGTGCGGGCCGCGCTCTCGCTCACGCCGCTTGTCAGCCCGTGCGCAGCGCATGCATCGCGCCAGTGCTCGACAGCGGCCACGGGGCAGTTAGCGGGATATTCGCCCCCCATGCCCGTGCGCCCATAGTCGCGCAGGGCGTCAGTCAGGGCGGACATCGCCACTTGGTTCTTGCCGGTGAGTGGCTTGCGGATGGGCAGAGGTTTGTCTGTCTGCTCGACCACGGCACTGGTGATAGGCTCGCCATCCTCATCTTGCCCCAGCCGGACACTGCGCAGTTTGAAGTGCAGAAGCTCAGGGGCGACCATGTCGCGCTGTTTCTGACTCGTGATCGAGCGGCTGGAGGAAACAAGTATCTCGGTATCCACGGCAGCGCGCAGGGCCGATGAACCGCGCGCACCGCGATCCTCGTCTTTGCCGGTGTGGTGAATAATCATCACGTGCGCGCCGGTAAGCTCGCGCATCATGTCGCAGTTCCGCACAAATATGGCCGTATCCTTGGCCGTGTTCTCGTCCCCTTCGCCAATGGAGCGGGCGAGCGTATCGACCACGATAAGGGCGGGACTTTGCTCGGACAGCAGCGCTGCGATTATCTTGGCGTCCCCGCTCCCGTGCAGATCCACACCGATCGGCAGCAGCGTGAAGGGCGCGCCTGCCATATGCGGGTTTTCGAGCTTGAACGCAGCGAGCCGGTTCAGCACGCCAGCGCCGCCCTCAGCTGCGATGTAGAGCACCGGCCCCGAATTGACCTTGCAGCCCATCCACGGCTCGCCAGAGGCGACGTGCATGGCCATCCCGAGGGCGACAAAGGTCTTGCCCGCGTTGGATGGCCCGTAGACCACGGAGAGGCCGTTGACGGTCAACCAACCCTTTACGAGGTAGTTACACACCAGCACCGGGGCGACAGCATCCAGCGTCACCAGTTTGCGCCTGATCTCGGCAGCGCGGGGCGTCGGCTCACTTTCCCGCTCATGCCCGAACGGGTCATCATCCGGCAACCAATCAGGCCCGAACGGGTTTGCGGCCCGTTCTTCGCCCTGCTTTGCCAGATCGGCAATTCGCGCGTCAAAGTCAGTCGTCATGGCGCTCAGCCTCCTGCAACAGACCGTCGATTTCCTCGGCGGTGATTGCCGTCTTGAGCAGCCGCGATACGAGCACCGTGAGGCGGTCGAGGAATTCCACCGGCAGAGCGCGGTCGAACAGGAAAGGCGCAATCCAATCGCAGGCGAGGAAAGCGAGGAAGCGGGCCGTGTCGCTTCGAGTCTGCGCGATCATTGCAGACGCCGCATTGCGATAGGCCATGAGTTTGGAGCGGCGCTCGTGTTCCTCGGCTGGCAGTTCGCCGAGGATGGTGCGCAGCGGGTCGATTTTGACGGGAGCATTCATCGGCTAGCCCTCCGCTCACACTCGGGATGTACGCGGATCGGCAGGCCGTTGCGGTAATCCTTCGCCATCATCAGCACGCGCCAGAGCGGCCCCTGAAACGAGAGCGTCTCGCCATTATTGAGCGGGAAGCCTCCCAGCAGCGCGCGGCAGGCGTCACCTTCGCCGCCATGATCGGGGACAATGACAATCGCCCGCACCGTCCGTCCTGTGGCGGGATAAGGGATGATTTCAGCGCTCAAGGCTGCATCTCCCCCATATGAGCGCCCGGATAGATTGCTAGGGCCTTTAACGCGGCGCTGAGGGCATCCTCGCGCGCGTGGAGCCGGTCGAGCAACGCCCAGCTATCGCCATGGCTGCTTTCATGGTGGAGTTCCCAGTCATCACCAGCGCGCCAGATATGTAGGCGCGGGCATGGGCGATCGGGAGCGGGGACGGCAATCACATCAGCCATGTGCGCCCCCGAATGCGAGGCTCGCCACCATTGCGGCGAGGTCCGGGCGAATGCCGTGCTCGGCAATCAAGTGTTGAGCGCGATGGGCAGAGAGGGTAAGGGACTCGTGCAAGCAGCCGCCAAGTTGACTGCATGAGACCCCGGCGTTCGACCCCGCCGGGGTTTCGTTTGTCTGGGCCATGTCTTAGCTCTCCCCATGCAACAGCGCGTGGAGGGCCTCGGCTGGGATAATCGTCCTGCCACCAACGCGGACAACGCGCAGGCGACCAGCCGCGATATGATTGTAAAGAGTCGAGCGCCCTAAGCTGGAGGCGTGGCAGGCCTCCCGAATGCTGTAGGCAATCTTAGGATTTTCATTGTTTGTGGTAGGCATTGAAAGACCTCGCTTGTGGTGTGCGAGGCTGTTCAACCATGTTTCATGCTGCCGCGTCCCTTGCCGACAATTAGGACATGGTTGCCGATAATTGCGGCCTAACTGTCGGGAAGTTGAGCGATCACCAGTTCCGCGTACTTCGCACCCGTATCAGGCGAAAATTCTTTGCCTTTGTCTGCCATGAAGTTGAGCAACATATTCACGATCCCAGCCTTATTGCCGCGCTCGAGTTGCTTCGTAAAACCCGCCGCCATGCATTCACGGGTGACATGTTCCACCGCAAGGGGCCAATCGAGGTCAGCCTGAGGACCGGGCTTGCGCCGGGTCGAGCTCTTGGCGATCGGCTGTTGCGAAGGGGGAAAAACTCGCATGAGGTCGGCTCTGTTGACCTCCACGTCTCGCCAGCCATCGCCTCGCGTTTCGAGGATATCATCAAGATCATCCTGTTTCCAAGTTAAGCCCTCACCGCGCTCCAGCCCGCCGTGCAAACTCTCAAAGCGGGCGAAGTCTCGCAGCTGCACATCCGTCAGATAAACTGTGTCGGCTCGCGCGGCTTGGGTATGGTTCGCGTAGTGTGAGACATACCTACCGCGCACTGCGATGCGGTCACCGCTAGCCTGTTCTGCAAATTTCGCGGCCGCATTTCGCAGAGCGTCTGGCCAGCCCATCATGGCAAACGGCCCATGCGCGAGGTCCATTGCAGCGGCAAACTCATCGTGATTCATGGCGAGAGAGAACCCGATCCAAGTGAGCGCAGTTGTCAGGTCGACGAAAGGCCGGTCTGGAGGCTGCCGATACATCACGATGGCTGGTCGCTCTTCGTGATCAAATGCCGTTAGCATATGTGGAAGGTTTCCGAGCTCGGTTGCCTGAAACTCGCCCAGCCAAGCCTTGAAGCCATTGCGGGCGATGAAGCAGTGCACGTATCCTACAAATGCAAGATCATGCTCCCAAAGTGGGCTAATCCGGAGCCCGCCAAACTTCATGGCCTCCCACGAGGCTTTATCACTTTCCCAGACCCAGCCGGGCAGCGGGTCGAAACCAGTTTCGCCTCTTGCGAAAGCCGTCAGGTCGCCGTCCAGTAGTGCTCGCTGCATCGCTAGCGCGGTTCGCATGGCGAGCCGATGTCGATAAGCGACGTTATCGCATTCGGCATCAAACGGGTCTGCGGGTATGTTTACCCAAGGGGCCGGTTCTTCATCCCCCAAACGCCATTTCAGCACCCGATGCACGATCCGCACCGCTTTAGTCAGCGGTAGCCATCCATCGCACGTTTCTTTGTCCATAACCGACCCCCAAACGGTTCCCAAAGGGTGATGGGGAAGCGCGTGGTATGCGCGCTTGTCGGCTGGCCTGCCTATCCCCGCGTAGACTATAAGGCATTGAACGGAATGACAAAAGTAATTCGATTAATCTTTGTCGACAGCCAATGCCGTAAAGACTTCTAGCGACAAAAGAGGTGAGAATGTCATATCAGGTTAAACCGTGACGCAAGGCTCTATAAGGCAGGCTTACGATTAATTATCCTATCGGAGTCTATCCGCGACAAACTGCAGCGAGAGGGACGTGCTTTCCATGAGATACGGCGATCCTGACCTTGAACAGACGGGCAACTTCATCTCCGACCATTGGGCTGGGAGATACTCCCTACCGCGTTCCTATTGGATAAATGGCGTTCTCATCGCGGGAATCGGTGGTGCGCTGGTTATTGCTTTTATTTCACATACTGCCGCATGGGGCGTTTCGCTCCAGCTCTCCGCAGTCATTTCGATAGCCGCTTTTGCATTGAGCGTGGTTATTTGGGTCTGGAGCGCCGTTGGAATATGGCGTTCGGCTCGATACCACACCGAAAAGGGCGGAAGTGGCACATGGTCGACTTTAGCTCGGATCGCCGTGATCTTGGGCGCATTTGCGACATTTAGTCAGCTAATTCAGTCGATGCCTGCGCTGATAGAGACGGCGTCATTAGCAACTAACAATGATACTTTGGGCGAACCCGCATCTGTCTCTGTCAAGGACGGTACGATAACTCTGTATGGCCCATTTTCATTGGGAACTGCGGAAAAATTTGAGATGGCGTTAGAGAGCAATCCTCAAGTCAAGCTTCTTCAATTGTCATCAACCGGGGGGCGGATTGCGGAAGCCCAGATGCTTGCGGACTTGATTCGTCGTCGAGGATTAGATGTTGAGACAATTGGGGAATGCTCGTCTGCCTGCACGGTTGCGCTGTTGGCAGGGGCGAACCGCTCGAGAAGCAAAAAATGGATAGGGTTTCATCAGCCTAGCTTCCCAGGCGCCGGGCCAAGAGAAAAAGCGCAAATGGAAAACGAACTGCGCAATATTTATCTTCAAGCTGGCTTGCCAAACGGCTTTGTCGAAAAAGCGCTCACTTCTTCACCGCAGGCTATGTGGTATCCCAATGACATGGAACTTTTCGAGGCAGGCGTGCTCAACCACGTATTGCCCAAGCGGATCACTAATGACTTTCGAGCTATCGCGTATCACGAGAACAAAGAAGCGCCATTTGCTGTTGATGAGCTTACCGAGTTGAGTTCAGTTGAGGCGTCGGAAGATACGCTAACAAGACGCTATCGGATTGCTGCGAACGGTCGTGAGTTCGACGTTTCAGCGGCGCAAGCTTCAATCCGAGCCTCTGTTGCTGAAAAGCTGTGCTCTGAAGCAATGGTCCCGCAGTTTATGGAATCCGGGGCCAAGTATCGGTTCGTTTACCGAGATAGCGCCAACGTCGAGTTTATCGACTTCACGATTGCGCGATGTGAATAGCAGGGCCTGCCCCTACCCCAAGGTTAGGCTTAAACAATGCCCGCTTTTCTAATCGGCGTTACCTTGCCACTAGTAGAAGTGTCGCTCGCGCAATAGGTCGCCCAATCCGCCATAAGCCGCCGCCGCTTCTCGAACAGATCGCCGCGCCGGTATGCCCGTTCAACCGCGTTGCCGATTGTGTGCGCCAGCGCCATCTCGGCGACTTCATGCGAATAGCCGGTGCATTCCGCCGCCCAATCGCGGAACGTGGACCGAAAACCGTGCACCGTAACGCCCTTCTCCATCCGGCGAAGCAACATCGCCATGGCCATGCCGGACAGCTTGTCGCGCTTCGCACCGGGGAAAAGGTATTTCCCGCCCAGGCGCTTTGTTTGCTCCAGTATCTCCACCGCGCGAGGGGACAAGGGAACGCGGTGTTCCTTGCCCGCCTTCATGCGTTCGGCTGGCACCGTCCAAATCGCCTTGGCCAGATCGACCTCGCTCCAATCGGCGGCAATGACCTCGCCAGTTCGTGCGGCGGTGAGAATGACAAACTCCAGCGCTAGAGCGGCAACCGCTTCGCGCGCCTGTAGATGCTCTACAAAGGCGGGAATTGCGGCATACGGCATGGCCTTGTGATGGCCGCGTGACAGTTTTGTGCGGGCAGGGAGGATCTGCGCCAAGTGCCCGCGCCAGCGAGCGGGGTTTTCGCCCTGCCGATAGCCGCGCGCCTTGGCGCTATCGAGCACGGTTTCAATCCGGCCCCGCAACCGGTTGGCAGTTTCGGGAACCTCGCGCCAGATCGGCTCCAGCACCTTAAGCACGTGCGGGGTATCGACCTCAGCAACTGGCAAGTCTCCAATCACCGGATAGGCATAGGTCTTGAGGGTGTTTTCCCATTGCTGTTTGTGCTTGGCGTTGCGCCAGCTTTCCTTGTTCGCCGCGATATGGGTTTCGGCCATGGCCTTAAATGTCACCCCTGCCACCTTTGACGCCTGAGCCGCCGCCAGAGCCTCAGCAGCGTCGCGCTCACGCTCGGCGAGGGGGTCGATACCCGCCTTCACCTTAACGCGCAGAGCGTCCGCCAGATCGCGAGCCTTAGCCAAAGGGATCGCACCAGCACCAGCCGCAGGGCCAAGCCCAACGTCGCGAGACTTCCCCTTGAGCATGAAACGAAAGACCCAGGAACGCGCACCGCTCTCTTTGACCAGCAATTGCAGCCCGCCCCCATCGGCATGGCGACCGGGCTTGGCATTTTTCACCGCAAGGGGCGTGAGGGCGTTGACTAGCTTCTTGGGCATTATGGCTCCCTCACTGGCATTCGAACCCGGATTGCCCTTGCCAGACCGGCTGAGCGAGGAGCGTTCCCCTATCCGTTCCCCGAAAATAGCATAGCTTTATGGGAACGCAATAGGACACATATGGACGACTGCTCGGCTAGATGATGCATAACTCTGCGAAAAATAGCAGGTTCACTGGATCAATCTGGAGCCATCTGGAGGGTAGTTAGACGGACACCCGCTCCGCCAACTACCTCTGAAAAACATAGAGAATTTCCCCGTCAGGGGCATTGTTCCCTAATCCGCTCCCCGATAGGGGCGCGCCTAGGCGGTTATTTGGATTTGTCCGAGTCGGCTTTTAT
>Ga0210043_1003019_pt1 | contig 10329 bp, 13 predicted proteins | sample CryGeymet201501t_FD_183990 | JGI IMG/M metagenome (GOLD analysis project Ga0210043, IMG submission 183990) | Groundwater microbial communities from Crystal Geyser aquifers in Utah, USA - Crystal Geyser metaG 2015-01t (SPAdes) (version 2) | ecosystem: Environmental > Aquatic > Deep subsurface >... | reverse complement strand
TCGAGAAGACGGGCCAGCCGTTGAAAACGTTGATGGTTTAAAAGAATGGTTCCAAAACGACCGGCTTCATCGCCTTGATGGGCCAGCAAGAGAATGGCTTAATGGATCAAAAGAATGGTGGCAAAAAGGCAAACGTCATCGAGAAGATGGGCCTGCTATTGAATTTGCTGATAGATCAAAACAATGGTGGATCAATGGAAAAAAACTTTCAGAATCAGAGTTCAACCAAAGAACCAAACAATTGCCACCAAATCAATCAAAAGAAAAACCTCTCTCTTTCTTTGATTCTTTGATCTTGTGAGGGAACCCAAATGGAAAATCAAAATGAACAACCAACTCTCGAAATCCTTGCCGACGGCTCAAAAGAATGGCAATTGAATGGCCAGCTTCATCGCCTTGATGGGCCAGCCTTTGAAAAAGCTGATGGTTCAAAATTTTGGTTCCAAAACAACCAACGCCATCGCTTTGATGGGCCTGCTATTGAATTTGCCAATGGGACAAAAGAATGGTGGCAAAATGATCAAGCTCATCGTGAAGATGGGCCTGCTATTGAATTTGCTGATGGATCAAAAGAATGGTGGGTCAATGGAGCGCTTCATCGAGAAGATGGCCCAGCAATTGAAAAAGCCGACGGGACAAAATTTTGGTTTCAAAAAGGCCAGTTTCACCGCCTTGATGGGCCAGCAAGAGAATGGCCTAATGGATCAAAAGAATGGTTCATCAATGGCAAACAATTTTCAGAATTCGAATTTAAAAAAAGAATCAAACAATTGCCACCAAATCAATCAAAAGAAAACTCTCTCTCTTTCTTTGATTCTCTGATTCTGTGAGGCAACCCAAATGGAAAATCAAAATGAACAACCAACTCTCGAAACCTTTGCCAACGGCTCAAAAGAATGGCGGTTGAACGGCCAGATTCATCGAGAAGATGGCCCAGCACTTGAATTTTCCAATGGAACAAAATTTTGGTTTCAAAACGGCCAGATTCATCGAGAAGAAGGCCCAGCCGTTGAAAAATCCGATGGTTCAAAACAATGGTTTCAAAATGGCCAGCTTCACCGAGAAGATGGCCCAGCACTTGAATTTGCCGACGGTTCAAAATCTTGGTTTCAAAACGGCCAACTTCACCGCCTTGATGGCCCAGCCGTTGAAAAAGCTAATGGTACAAAACAATGGCAATTGAACGGCTTGCTTCATCGAACAGATGGGCCTGCTATTGAATGGGCAGATGGGGCGAAATCTTGGTGGCGAAATGGCTGGCTTCATCGCCTTGACGGGCCAGCAATGGAATTTTCTGATGGTTCAAAACAATGGTGGGTCAACGGTCAACTTCACCGCCTTGATGGCCCATCTATTAAAAAAGCCGACGGCTCAAAACAATGGTTTATCAATGGAGAAAAACTTTCAGAATCAGAGTTCAACCAAAGAACCAAACAATTGCCACCCAAAGAACCAAAAGAAAACTCTCTCTCTTTCTTTGATTCTCTGATTCTGTGAGGCAACCCAAATGGAAAACCAAAATGAGCAACCAACTCTCAAAATCCTTGAGAATGGAACAAAAGAATGGATATTGAATGGCCAGCTTCATCGCTTTGATGGCCCAGCCGTTGAATTAGCTGATGGTTCAAAATTTTGGTGGCAAAAAGGCCAGCTTCATCGCCTTGACGGGCCAGCAATGGAATATGCTGATGGTTCAAAACAATGGCTCCAAAACGACCGTCTTCATCGCCTTGATGGCCCAGCAATTGAATCTGCAAATGGAACAAAACAATGGTGGATCAATGGAGAAAATCTTTCAGAATCAGAATTCAACCAAAAAATCAAAAAATTGCCACCAAAAGAACCAAAAGAAAACTCTCTCTCTTTCTTTGATTCTCTGATTTTCGATTGATTCTCAACTCAATTCAATCCCTCTCAATCCCTCTCAATCCCTCTCAATCCCTCTTTGAAATATCTTTCAAAAAAACCAAACAAAACCCAACAAAGAGCCAACAACACCCCGACCAACACCCCAACAAAAACAAATTTTTTAGGGGGTTGAAAAAATTCTTTTGAGATGTCGAAAAAAACCCCCCAACCCCCAAAAACAATGAAAAAACAATGAAAAAAACAAAATTTCGAGGGGGTTGAAAAAAATTAAAATAACCAACAAAGAAACAACCAACAAATAAAACTCTTCTCTCAAACTCTTTTAAACAAAAGCCTTTTTCTCAAAAACCTTCAAAGAAACAACCAACAAATAACAAAAACTCTATGAATCTTTCCTTTCAAGGGGGGTGAACAAGGCGGCGTTCGACGAAAGAAAGAAACAACACCACCCCCCCGAACCTTTCCCGCAACTCAAACAAGCAAATCAAGCAAAACAAAACAAATCAAGCAAAACAAAGGTCACCTGTGTCGTCGCCTGTGCCGTTCCCCTCGCCCTATTTCTTTTTTTCTTTTTCAAAAATCTTTTAAAATCTTCATTTCTTTCTATATAATTAGTTCAAATTAGTTCAAATTAGTTCAAATGGAGGGTTATTGTGGTTATTTTAAACAATGATTTCAGCAAAAATTTAGAGACAGAGTCTTTTCTATGTCTTTTAATTTCATGGGGTAGTCCTGTGACGGATGATATTTACAAGTCTGACAGATTAAGTTCTTCTATGATGGTAGAGATAGTTAAGGGGTTAGATGACACGGAGGGGTTTTTAGGTTTTTATTTAAATGATGGGACTTTAATCAAGTACAATCGGAGTCAAATTTCGAGGGCTGTTGTTTATCGGAATCGCAAGGAAGAGAATGAAAGTTAGGTTTTTGTTTTTCAAAGAAGGAGTTTTTATGTTTGAGACAGAAGTTTAACTTTAGTTTGTTTAAAGATTGTCTGCACGGTCACGAGAATTGAGTCAATACAATGATTTCACCTCACTTTTTTCCCACCTTTTCACCCTTTCACCCTTTCACCTTTTCACCCAAACATCTTCTTGACAGTGGTTGTTTCCCGTGGTTTAATCATGGGAGAGGTGCCGATTTTATGTCAGAGTTTTCCAATAAGACGAGAGATACTATTAGGTTGCTGAATCAATTGGAGCAAGCCAGGGATGATTTTGATCGTAGGGAGGTTTTAGAGCTTCTTTTCAAGATGCATTCTAATTTAATTTTTTCGATTGTGAACAAGCTTTTGAATTTGAATGGTGGCAAGTCGATTGATTATGATTTAAAGAATGAATTGATAGCAGTTGGTAATATTGGATTAATCGAGTCTTTTGAGAGGTTTGATGTTTCTGCTGGGGTTGAGTTTTCCACATTTGCTTTTCCAACAATCAGGGGCACAATTTTAAAATTCATCAATAGCAACTATTTAATTCGTGTTAATTCTAGGCTTTCTATTCAGATGGCGGCTTTACGTCGTGGTGATGAAAGTTATTTTGATAGTTATCGAGGCAAGGAGTGTAAGGTTTCTGATTTTGTAAAGAACATTTCGAAGGGTCATTTGAGTTTAAACTTTTCTTCAGAAGATGATGATACTTTTTGTTTTGAGCCATTTGTCAAGAGTTTTGAGGGGGAAGTTTTAAATTCCGATTTTGTTAAGGATGCTTTAGATTATTTAAATTCAGAGGAACGGGAGATTATTTTCAGAAATATCATTTGTGAGCAGAGTTTGAAGAATATAGCATCTGATTTAAACACTAGCGAAGTAGACATATCGAATTTAAAGAATAAAGCTGTTAAAAAACTTCAAATGAAGTTCAAAAAAGTGATTTGATTTGATTGTTGTTGATTGTTGCTGATTGTTGCTAAAAACCCCCAAAAATTGGTTAACAACGAAGGAATGCGGGTTTGCGGGGCAAGATTGTTCAATTTGCTTCTTTTTTTATAGGGGTTTTAAACAAAGTTTGTTTTTTTTGAGTTAGGAATCGTTTTAAACCGTTCAAATTTTCATTTAACAGTTTTTGGGGGGTTTTTAGCAAATTTTCCAGATTCGAGTCCTAAAATTTGGACCCTAATAGATGGTGTTGGTTAGTTGGCTTGGGGGTGACTAGTAGAGTTAAGAAAATGGAAGCGTTGTTTTGAGGAGAAAGATAGGAAGTATTTAGTTGCAAGGGGAAAGGTTTTTTCACCATCACCTGGGTTGCTTGAGAGAGGTATTATTTGTTAGGCGGGAAAAAAGTGAGGTAGGATTTAGATTTTCTTGTTGAGTTTTATCAAAAGCATCCTTTAGATGGATAGAATTCTTTTGAAGAAAATGAAAGTCCAGATGCTTGCAGCGTGAGGGGTTGCTTTCCCCCCGTGTTTGCGGTGCGGCTGGTGTGTGTTACACTGTTGGGCGATGGTGCCCGGAGAGGTGGGTATGGTGGCTATGGTGGCTATGGTGGGTAGCGTTCTTGATCATTTCAACAGATATGATAATGATTTGCTTTTTGATTTAGTTGTTAATTATCAGAGGTTTCCATCCGAGGAGAAATTTGAACGAATTCTTTTTGAGTGTCGGGGAATAATTTTTTTATCGATTAAGCGTTCTGGTTTTTGTGGAATTTTGGAAAAATCTGAAATGGTATCTGTTTGCAACGGTGTTATTTTCAAGTCTGTTGAGAGTTTTGATCCGAAATTTGGTGTTAAGTTTTCTACTTTTATTTTCAAGTCTTTGAAATATGGTTTAATGCGTCTTTATCGTTCAAACATTAATTTTTCTTTACCGAATGATAAGCTTGGGGCATTTCGGCGAGCGTTGTTGGGTCATAAAGATTATTATGATTATTCCAAAGAAGGGATACGAGAGATTCCTGAAAAGATCATTCTTTTAGCTAATTATTTTGAGACAAGCGAGGATTATGATTTTGATGAAATTGAGTTGCCGGAAGAATTTTCAATTGAGGACCTAGTTATTTTGAAAAGTCTCAAGAAGAAACTTTTAAGTCTTTTAAATGATTATGATTTTGAGATTCTTTTCAGGATGGTTTTTCTTGGTCAGACGGGTCGTCAGATAGCTCCCTTGTTTAATTTAAGTCATGCTGCAATTCATAACCGATTTAATTTTATTCTGGCTCGACTGCGGGTGGTTGCGGAGTCGTGGCAGATGGGTTGACCCCCCCGTGCTTGCTTTGCCCGCCGGGTGTGTTACTCTATTGGGCTGGAGTGGCCCAGAGAGGCGGCTGTGGTGGCTGTTGAGAGATTCAGTGACTATCTAGGGCAGCGGCAGGCGAAGGTTAGGTTAGAGCGGGCTGTGGGGGCGTCTCGGGTGTTGTCCAAACCTTTGAGGCACATGTTATTTTACGGTCCTCCTGGGGTTGGTAAGAGTTTGTTATCAGAAGTTGTTGCGAAAGAGATGGGGGTTCCATTTGTGAAAGTAATTGCTGGGTCATTGAAAAAGCTTTCTAATTTTTTAGATTTGGTGAAGCAAGTTTCTGCTGATCGTGGGATTATTTTCATTGATGAGATTCACGGTTTAAATTTGAATGTAATGGAAGGTATGTATCCTATTTTACAGGACAATGAGTATCCTGACGAAGTATTTTTCACAAACAATTTTTTTCCTAGTCAACCTATTTGTGATGGTCAACTTGCGACAGTGATTGGGGCCACGACGGAGTTAGGTTCAATCCCTCGTCCTTTTCGTGATAGATTTTTGTTGATTGAGTTAGAGATTTACAGTGACGAGATTTTGTCGAAGATCATTATCAATCAGGCGAAATCTCGTCATCGGGTGAGGATTCTTCCTGATGCTGCGTTAGAGTTTGTGAAGAGGAGTCGTTCGATTCCTCGAATTGCGTTGGAGTTAGTTGAGTCTGTGTTTAACGCCGGGATTGCTGTTTACGGGAAGAAATTCAAAAAGATTGACAAAGATTTTGTGATTTCTATTATGTTTGACGAGGGGATTGATGAAATAGGTTTAAGGGATATTGACATTCAGTATCTTCAGCATTTATCGGATGGTCGTTCACGATCAATTTCCACGATGAAGGCATTGATGGGGATTGACAATGAGAAGACTATTCGTGATTTCATTGAGAGTTATTTAGTTCGGATTGGTTATCTTTCAATTTCTTCTCGTGGTCGTCGGATCACGTCTGATGGTTTAGAGCATTTGCATTAATGAAAATTAATGGAAAGAGGTTGACAATGAGTGGTGGAACGATCAATTTTAAATCTGGTGTTTCGGTTCATTGGGAACCGGCAGACAGGATTCATGCTCGAATTAATTTTCCTCATCACGAGGGGGTGTTAGTTTGTCGAAATTGTTGTGAGTTGAGTAACAACAAAAAAGAGGGTTCTGTGGGGTTGATTATCGCAGGAATTTGCACTAATGCTTGTTCTTTGCCTATTTCTGAAGTGGAAGATTTGAGTGGTTTGTTTGATGAAGAAGAGGGAGCTGATGAAGTTAGCTAGAACGAACTCGATTGATTATCTTGATCATGTTGGTTTTTGTTTAGATCAATTTGAATTGATTGAAAAATTAGGAATGATTTTTTGTTTTTGCATTCCCGAAGAATGTCAAGATAATTATGTTTTTATTTTTTCTGATGTCAATGATGCTAATCTTGTACGGCGAGCTTGGGCCAAGCTTTCAAAAGAACAGAAAAGAAAGTTTAAAGTTTTTCAAAACAAAAAATTAAGGATAGAGATTGAGATGACTGAAGAAGAATATCCTGTTGGTTGGGTGGTGGCATTGAATTGAGAGGAGATGGCCATGTTAGACTCAACGCCGAGCAAGATTTATAAATCTTTGGGTTTGGGGATCTGAAATGCAAGTTTTGTTAGTCAAGGGAGTTGATCCTGAGACACATCTCCCAAAGATTTCTAAAGTTTTTTTGAACAAAGGGCATAATTTTAGCAAAGGTTTTTGGGAAGAGATAATTGAGAATGCAATGACTTTTGCTCCTTTTGAATCTGATGATTTCAAAGATTTGATTCTTTCGATTTTTGAGGTTCGTGGGTTTGACATTTCATTGATTGAAGAGATTGATTTTGTAATTGGAGATAGTGGAATTTAAACAAAATCCCTGAAAGGTTTCAGTAGAAGTGGGGTATAATCAACCCTGGCGGGATAGACCTCGCCAGGGTTGAAGGACTCATGGGCGAGGTGGAATTTTGGGAAACAGTCGAATGTCAAGGAGCGATTTTGACAAACATTGTAGTTTTCTTTGTTTAGAGTTGAATGCAGATGGGTTGCCTTGGAGTGTAAAGCCTTGGAAAAAGGCCCAAGGTGTTTTGATGAAGGAGCGTTGTACAGTTTTAGTTGAGTATCCAGCCCCGATTGCTGGGAAAATTGATTTTACGACAGGTGAGCAGACTTTTTTCACACGTCCTGCTGTGATTGCTTTAAGAAAATATGTTTCTCCTAGAGAAAGAAAAATAAAATATTCAAAGAGTAATGTTTTCATTAGGGATAAATTCAAGTGTGTTTATTGTGGTTGTCAGTGTTCATATTCAGAAAGAAATCCACCGACCATTGATCATGTTATTCCTCGGAGTTTAGGTGGTGGTCTTGATTTTATGAATTGTGTCACATGTTGCATGTCTTGCAATTTCAAAAAGGGAAAGTTTTTAGTTGAAGAGGCTGGAATGAGATTAAGGATTAAGCCTTTTATTCCAGAATATCTTCCACCTGTTAAATTGTTAAATTTTGCAGCTTCATATTGTATTGGTTATTGGTTTCAGGGGTTGGAAAAGAAATATGTCACTTTGTTTAAAGATTTTGCTAAATGGATGGCGATTTCTCCGCCGTTGAAGAAATCTATTTTAGAATGGGAGAAATAATGGAATATTCTATCTATCTTGCGGGGCCTATTACTGGTCATTCGTTAGAAGATTGTGCGACTTGGCGAGAAGAAGTTTCTGACAAATTCCCTCCGCACATTCATGCAATGGACCCTCTTCGCTTCAAGAGCTTTTTGGCCGACGAGGAGCACCTCAAAGACGCCTATGAGGGCTCTGTGCTGTCCTGTGGGCGTGGCATCACTGCTCGGGACCTATTCGACGTGCAGCGGTGTGACGCCGTGCTGTGCAACCTGTTGGAGACCTCTCAGGTGAGCGTGGGGACGATGATCGAGCTTGGGGCTGCTCATGCCTGGGGTAAGCCTGTGGTGGGCGTGATAGAGGCTGATGGGGTCATCAAGCGGAAGCTTGGGGCTCTGTTGTCGAGTGGGGCACCGGCGATGGTGAATCCTCATTATCATGCGATGGTCAGAGAGATTGTTAAATTTTGGGTAGCTGACTTAGATGAGGGGGTTGAGGCGGTTTGTGCAATTGTGAACCCCAATTGCAGGTTTTCTCTAACCAATTGAGAAAAAACCATTTTCGTTCGAACGGAGGTGGAGATGGGATTCCAAAAATTTTGTCAGCGTGAGAAAAAGATTCGCAGAAAAATTTTATTCAAGAAATTTCTTTTTCGTTTAAAGAGGGCGTTGAGACCAAAAACAGAAACTATCGCTACTTTCTGATCCCTTTGGTCAGAGAATAGCGATAGTTTCTGTTGGCCCTAAAGTCAGCCCGAGGCTTTAGCCTTGTCTTCGATGTCGCTTGGGCTGTAATCCTCGGGGATTGGCTATCCCCACAGGGTGTTGGAGAAGTTTGAGACAATCGCCGTGCCGTTCACGATGTCCAGCTTGAACGGCACGTTGGTCCCATTGAAGACCTGCCGCCGGGCTTCCTTGTCTCGCTCTTCCGGGGTGTCGTATGGCCCTGCTTGGATGCTGAAGTCCGTGCCTTCGATGCAGACACAGACGAAGTGTTGGTTTTTCATTGGTCCTCTTCTTTCACGATGTCGATTCCCAGATTCATTTGCCATCCGTCGGTGTTGAAATCTTCGGGGGTTCCAATTCTTTTCTTTCAGATTGCCTGCTTTTTGTCCTCAAAACAATTAAATTATATTATTTGGTTCTAGCATTAGCGATGGCCCTCATTGGGCGGCCCCGATCAGTAACAGGCCCTGGCACTCCGAGAAGCACGGGGTCTCTCGGGGCGGCCTCCGTCAATCGCTTTGATGCTTTTGAGGCTGTCAGTCAACCCGATTTCTTGCAGTAGGGAGTTGCATTCATCTGTTGAACAACTTCCATTGAATTTTTTATAGACTAAAATTGGGAAATCATAAGCACTAAGAAATTCATTAAAAATATTTATATTTTTTTCTTCGAAGTTTTTTGCAATTTTTTGGTTCTTTGGTTGAATTCTGATTCTGAAATCTCGTTTCCATTGATCCACCAAGATTTTGTTCCATTTGCAAATTCTCTTGCTGGGCCATCAAGGCGATGAAGTTGATCATTTTGCCACCATTCTTTTGAGCCGTCTGGCCATTCTCTTGATGGCCCATCAAGGCGATGAAGCCGGTCGTTTTGGAACCATTGTTTTGTCCCGTCAGCTTTTTCAATTGCTGGCCCATCAAGGCGGTGAAGCTGGCCTTTTTGGAACCAAGATTTTGAACCATCGGCCCATTCAATAGCTGGGCCATCTTCTCGATGGCGTTGGTTGTTTTGGAACCATCCTTTTGAGCCATCGGCTAGTTCAATTGCTGGGCCATCAAGGCGGTGAAGTTGGCCATTTTGCCACCATCCTTTTGAACCGTCGGCCCATTCAATAGCAGGCCCATCAAGGCGATGGCGTTTGCCATTTTGCCACCATTCTTTTGTCCCATCGGCAAATTCTTTTGCCGGGCCATCAATTCGATGCCTTACTCCATTTTGATACCAAAATTTTGTGCCATTGAAAAGTTCTCTTGCTGGTCCATCAAGGCGATGAAGTTTGCCATTTTGGAACCATTCTTTTGAGCCATCAGCCATTTCAATTGCTGGGCCATCAAGGCGATGAAAAAGGCCATTCAATCTCCATTCTTTTGAGCCGTCGGCTTTTTCAACGGCTGGGCCATCAAGGCAATGAAGCTGGCCATTCAATCTCCATTCTTTTGAGCCGTCGGCTTTTTCAACGGCTGGCCCATCAATGCGGTGAAGCTGGCCATTGATGAACCATTGTTTTGAACCATCAAAGTTTTCAACGGCTGGCCCATCAATGCGGTGAAGCTGGCCATTGATCCGCCATTGTTTTGAACCATCAGCAAATTCAATTGCTGGGCCATCTGTTCGATGAGGTTTGCCATTTTGCCACCATTCTTTTGAGCCATCAAGAAATTCAACGGCTGGCCCATCTGTTCGATGAAGCGCTCCATTGATCCACCATTGTTTTGAGCCATTTGCATTTTCAACGGCTGGCCCATCAAGGCGGTGAAGCTGGCCGTTCAACCGCCATTCTTTTGAGCCGTTGTCAAGGGTTGTGCAGGTTGATTGTTCTTTTTTGTCACTCATCTGTGGCCTCCTTCGAAGAAATCAGTCAAAGAATCTTTCTTTGATTCTTTGACTG
>Ga0210043_1003018_pt1 | contig 10342 bp, 5 predicted proteins | sample CryGeymet201501t_FD_183990 | JGI IMG/M metagenome (GOLD analysis project Ga0210043, IMG submission 183990) | Groundwater microbial communities from Crystal Geyser aquifers in Utah, USA - Crystal Geyser metaG 2015-01t (SPAdes) (version 2) | ecosystem: Environmental > Aquatic > Deep subsurface >... | reverse complement strand
AAGCATCAATAAAAGAACTTTTGATTTAATGGAAGTATTTTCCAAAGGTTTATATGTTGATTATAAATTCCATGGCAGTGCTTCGATCAAAAAAGTATTACCTATCTTAGCTCCAGAACTAAGTTATAAAACTTTGGAGATTGGGGAGGGAGCCACAGCCATGATCAAGTGGCATGAGATGGTGTATGGAGATATTGTTCAGGCTGAAAGAGATGCTATTGCTAGCAATTTATTGACTTATTGTAAGTTGGATACTTGGGCGATGGTGGAGATTTGGAGAGAGCTTAAGAGAACTGTTCTTGAAAAACTTCAAATGTCTGAGGATCTCTCACAACAAGTCTAATTTCTAGATCATATGAATCACCGAAAAATTCAATCGCAGATCTAAATGCCTTTGCAGAATCTGTTGCTGGAATTTGATTAATACCGATTCCCAATGCTGGGAAGGCTATAGATTCAATAATATTTTCTTCTGCGAGTCTCAGTGGTTGAAAGTAACTTTCAGATAATCTTTCAATACCATGTTGGAAATATTTGGGAACAGCGGAATGAATTATATTTTTGAAAGGGAGTTGAAAAGCTGGAGTAATTACTGCCTCACCAATATTAAGTTGCTTTTTATTATTATTCTGTAAGTAAGTCAAACAATAACTTTCCAAATCCTTTTTCCCTGCCATTTTAAAAATTTGACCACACAAGCCACTACCAGCTAGTAAGCTAGGATGGGCTGGATTTACGATGCAGTCTACATCTTGCTCAAAAATATCGCCGACAATGATATTGACACTCATAACTATCCCAATTTAAATCTTAACTTCTGAAGATCTTGTTTGAAAACTTTAGTAAAAATAGAAATGGTAAATTTAGTTGCTTCATCAACATTATCAGCAAAATGAATTTGATAATCTTCAAGGTCAGATTCTTTTTTTACTTCGTAGTATTGATATTTATTTCTAATTAATCCACCCACTTTAGTTGGTCTTTGAGTAATATCCAATTCATTTAGAATTCCAAGCATGGGGTAAACATACTTATCAAGTTTATTTGTTTTTTTGATAATAGGCCAACTAACCATAAGCTCACCATCACCAAGCCAAAACTGAATAAAACGCTTTTCATCTCCACAATCAAAGATGATGAAGTTACAATCTTTTACTTCAGTTAAAGCAGAGCATATGAACTCCTCTGGATCTGATTCTAATAAAACCTCATTAAGTTCAGCTTCCTTGAGAATCACATAATCATTATGATTAAACCAACTTACCTTTAAGTTGCCATCTGCCCAAACTATTTCTAAATGATGTCTATTATAGTAATCCTTCTTAAATAAGAAGTAATAAGCTTTAACAAAAATTGCAAGAAAATAAATGAAGATGTGATATGCCTTTTTCTTGAGATTATCCATCTCATTATTTTCATTAGGCATATGCTAGTTACTTTCAGGTTCTTGCACCTGCATATATTTCACTTCTTGCTCATAGATTGGCACAAACTGATTGTCTTTTAACACAAATCTTGATCTCAGCACTCCAGTTGAACAACATCTAGCTGAGTCATCGGAGAGTCTTTGCTCGACATAAAAGCCATTGCTTGTCTCAGCTGGAAGAATAGTAGCATCATCGCCTGTTGCTGAAAAAATTATCTTGTTATCTTTTACAATATCTGTACTGGTTGAACCTCCATCAGCACGGCAGTTGTAATTTTTATGAACAATTGCCTCGTCTTTGTTATCCCCATCAACATCAAAATAATCAATTTTATAAATTTCTTGATCAGGTAAAGTATAGGTAGTAAACGAGCCATGTTTCTGATAATTTTCTCTAGCTGTTTGTACCGGCCAATCCATGTCACAATCTTTTTTAAGTAGGCTAAGAGCTTCCTCTAAGGGCAAAGCCTCCAGATCTCTAACAGAATTGTCGTAATCACTGAGAGAAATTTCAGCAGTAGGATATGACTGATACACAGCAGTGTTATTGAGTGCCAACTGACTAAATTGTCTAATATCACCTTCCTCAAATTCTTTATAGTGATCTGCAGAACCCCAACGGATATCATCATAATTAAAATAGGTAACATCTAGGGGCAGTGGCTGAAAACTATCTCCTGTGGATTCTGAAGTAACCTCGGTGTTAACTGTTTCAGTTTGACTGAATACTTCTTGAGTTTTTGGAGCAGTAAAACGTCCAAGAATAAATGAGAGGAAAATCAAAGAGATAATAAAAAATAACCTAGTTTTCTTCATAGCTATCTAAAATAAGACTTCCATCTTTGAGTCGTTTAAACCAAGAAGCAACATCTTCTTCTCGCAGTAAGCTGAATACATAATGTTGACGATAATCTTGTTGATATTCTTCTTCAATATTAGTTGGATTGATTGATCTGAGTTTATTGTTGATTTCAACAAAATGATCTTTTCCAGCACTTTCTTTAGCAACGGTCACATCTTGATAATCATCTTCACCTTTTATTTCTACAGAGAAAACTATTTTTTCTATTCCTGAATTTTCAAGTTTTCGAATAACTTCTTTAGCATTGGGATTATTAATCATTAGTCCATAGGTGGTTAAGTCTGAAATCATGAAGAAGTCTGGATTAAAAGATCTTCTTACACGATCTTTTCCACCTTTCCAATATTCATAATCTAAGCTATAAAATCCGGCATCTGTTGATTTAATCCAGCTATCAAAAAATTTAGCATGCTCAATTAATTGGACAACAAATTCACGCTCAGGTTTATGACTGACTATAACTGACGACTGTGGTGTTTTGAAAACAGATGGGTTTACACAATAAATATTTTTAGTACTTAATAGTTGTCTAATAAACTCTGATTTAACCTGGACTGCATCTAAAAATAACCCCTGTTGTCCTTTACCAGTTTTTTTCTCTTGTTTCTTAGTCTGTTTTTCTAGCTCATTAATTATGAATAAATCATCTCCTAACAATTCATCAGCATAATCTTCACTGATGAAAATACTAACTTCATTATCCAATCTTCCAATATTTGCAGTCGCCGATGGAAGTTTTGTGGTAGTAATACCAAAGAGATCACCACTCACATTCTCACGGACAACTTTCTTGGTACCTTTGCTGATAAATTGATTAAAGTAGAGTTCAATCTTTTTTTTGTTATCTAGCGAAATCTTTTCAGTAGTAATACCAGTTGATTGCATGGAATCACGAATGACTGAGTCAATATTCACTCTGTCCGGAAAAAGGTTGGTGTCTGTTCCATCATCGATATTAAATTGCTCTTTTTCAAAAGCTACGTATTTAAATTTTCGAGCAATATCATTGACGACTTGAGCTACTGTAAAAAACTCTTTTTCGAATTCAAACTTTCTCACTCCTTTTAAATATTGTATTGAAACACCTAAGTGATCTGGTTGTGGATCAAGAATTAGCGAGCGTTTAGAACTTAATTGTTGTTGTTTTTCTTCTGTTCTTTGAACAGGGACGTGAGTGATATTAAATAAACTAAAATGGTGCTTAGCTCTGTCTACTGATTCATCAGTAACACGAGAGTGAAATCTTAATTCACACTCAGTAACTTGGTCATAGAGTTCTTTAACATGTTGACCAAATTTCTCATGATTGGTAACAGTTACAGTTGGGTATCTTTGATCTAGCAAAGTAGCTGGGACTTTTCTTGGTTTTCTTAGACCTCTTCCTAGTACCTGAGAAATGAGTAATTTAGAGTTAAAAACTCTTTCTTGGGATGGAATAATTTGAAAAACATTATCAACGTCCCAACCCTCTGAAAGTTTATTAACTGAAAAAATGAACTCCACTTGTCCACCGACCTTATTAGGATCTAGTTCTTCAATTTGTTCCAGTTTTCTCTGATATTCAGAAACATTTGAATCAGAGGTAACAGTAATAATTTTTGAATGAGCTATTGCCTCAAGTTTAGCTCTATCCCAATCTTTGTATTCTTCATTTTTTTTGAGATATTCAGCAAGTACTTGTGCAAACTCCTGAGCATTCTTTTTAGCGGCTGATTGTGTTGAATGAATAAAAATACTTATTGGTTTGACCCTTGGATCTCCATCACCATCTGCATATGAATATAAAGTTTTGTTCTTTTGATGTGTTTCGATGATTTGAATAAATCGCTGTTCTTTCGTCAGCTCTTCATCACCATCTACAGTCAAGACAGCATCGATGTCTTTGATAAATTTATCTTCAGCCGCATCACGAATAGAGTAGTTAAATACAACATCAACAAAATACTCATCTTGATTATATGGAGTTCCGGTAAAGCCCAAATGCCACTTAATAGGCTTTTCTCTAAGGAATTTCATCCACAATCTTTCACCGGCTTCTTCAGAGATACGAGAAAGATTGTCTAAATCATCTTCTTTAAAATCGTAGTTTAATCTTGTTCCATCAAATGTAAGATGAGAATAAGCATGATGAACTTCATCGCTTAACACAAGGACCCTATTCCCACGGGCAAATAGAGTGTCACCAATTGCGTTAGAGTCAGCAGACCAAACTGCATTTACATTCTCAATAACAATGCTGTTATCTTCGATCGGATCGTTAGCATTCAATAGTTTAATAACTTTATGCCGATATTTTTCGGGTAGAAATTCTTTCAATTGATGACCCATCTCTCCAGACAAATACTCTTTGAACTTCTCAGTAATACCTTGTTCAATAACAGTAGAAGATGGACCAATGATCAGCACACGGTCAACTTTATCCATCAATAAGGACAAATAGGCAACAGCAAACATCACATACGTTTTTCCTGTCCCTGTAGCCATATGACAAACACCAGAAAGTCTATCTGGAAGAGGAAGTGATCCTAAAAAGTGATCTTCACTTTGGAATCTCTGTTGGAGTGCTTCTTTCCTCCCCCAATTCTCTTTAGCTAGATCTAAGACTGTGTCATAGCGACCACCCCAAAAATATGTAAGAAGTGTTTTGATAGCTTGAAATTGGTACTCACGGGATCCTGTGAGAGCTCTGACATATTCCTCAACTTCTCTAAAATCAAAAAGTGATATGTCAGCACTATTGGTTTTAATGTCCAGTGTATGTTCAGATAGTGAAATCTTTTGCGTTTTTTTTGGCATGACAATCCTTACAAGGTAATGAGTTTGCTTTCGTTGCCATGCTTGTCGACAGCGATTAAAGCAATTTTGTCGGTTAGTCCACTGACCTTACAAACTCCTTCTTCCGAAATATCTTTATGATAAATAGCTTCCTCAATTCTGAAAGTGTTACCATCGTAATCTTTGTCTAGTAAGATCATGGCTAATCCATCTAAACCTTCGTAATGATTGCCCTCAGCATTGAGAATACTTGTTACAAAACGTGTGATTTGAATTCCTTGCTTATGTCTCTCAGCACCAACATCAACCTCTTCATTAAAGTAGAAGCCAACTGAAGAAACAAGATCATTGATGTTGTCAGCAGAGCTTGGTTGTTCCGTGAGTTGGAAGTTCCTTGAAGCTTCTTCAAGAATCTTATATGGGTAGCTTAGAATATTGAATTCAGTTTCACCAATTTTGGTATCACCAGCAACATCACAAGTTTCTGGAGCAATTATGTAGTATGGACCTTTAAGCTTTCCTCCAGCTTGAGCTATGATGCCTTCCAAATACTCTTCATCAATCTTTATGTTTTTAAGATAGTCATCTTCCCAAATAGGATAGACCTCAACAGGATTACCATCTTTTTGAGCATAGATATTGGCTACCTTAAATTTATTGGAGTAGTCATCAGTGTATTCACCTTCAGTAATTGGTGCTCGATCAGTGACTCCAAAGAGGCTGAGTACAAAATCAATATAAGCAGATTTGTTCTCTCGAAGATTCATTATGCGTTGGAAGTCATATGCTCCTACAGATGCAACGCAGAATGGTTTAGCAGGTTGTCCATGTTTTTCACCGTTTTTAACGCCCTTGCCAAGCTTCTTTGAGTCAGCTATCTCAAGCATTCTTTTCTGTATGGTGTAGATAGAATGCTTGCCAAAATCACAAACGATCCAACGTCGACCAAGTTTCTCTGCGGTTGCAGCGGTTGTACCTGATCCCGCAAAACAATCAATAATCAAATCATCTTCATCAGAAGAGGCATTAATTATTCTTTCCAATAGAGACTCAGGTTTCTGTGTTGGATATCCAAGTCTTTCAGATGATTGAGATGTCACTCCGGTAATATCATTCCACAATTGTTGAGCAGGAGATCCTTCTCTTCCTTCATGGAATCTTTTGAAACGAGGTGTTCCATTTCTTGTTATATCTATGTACCCTTCCTTTTCAAGGTAGTCTAATTTTTCTACAATAGACATTTTACTAAGTTCACTTTTAGACAACTTTTCTTCCAACAACCAATTTGGTAAAGCCCAATGTCTACCCCTACTTTGTGGGCTGAATCCTTTCCAGGTGACGTCGGTTCTAGTTGTGCCTGCACCAGTTAAGTCAGCCGAAGCATATCTCCGACCATCCTCATCAATTCTGCTATAAATTGAAGAGACCTGTTCTTCAGAAAAAGGAATCATCACTGGGTTGAATGAGTAATTAAAGGTTTTAGAATAGAACAAAACAGAATCAGTATTTACACCAAATTTGTTCGGATCATTATGAGCTGATGTCCTTTGCCATACGATAGTATTTAAAAACTTATCTTTTCCAAATATTTCATCCATTACAATTTTTACATAATGTAGCATTCGATCATCTAAATGGACATAAATACTACCATCATCAGCTAATAACTCTTTTAAGAAAATTAATCTTTCTCTTAAAGATTCTAAAAATTCAGATTTTTCCACTTTGTCTGCATAGCTAATTTCACCAGTACTTCCTCCAAAATCACTCTTTGTGGCAAATGGGGGGTCTATATAGATGAGTTTAATTTTCCCTTTAACCCTATCTTTAATCAGTGGGTCTTGATTAAGATAACAGGTTTTCAGAAACTGTAAGTTATCACCCTGAACAATGAGATTTTTCCAATCATCTCCTTCTACTTGGTCAACCTTAGAGTTACTTTCAAAGCATCTCTCTAATTGTAATGGAGAACCACCACCCATCAGTCCAGCTTGACTTAAAATTAAAGCTTCAGAGCGTTTTCCAGCGTATTCAATAGTAGGAATCTTATATTTTTCTAATTTTTGGTAATCAAATTTATTCTCTTGAGCTAATTTGTCAAAAAAACTGGGATTAAGCTTTGGAAGTAAATCTTCAGGGATTTCAGTTTCATTTTCAATACACTTCAGGAGTGTTTCAATATCTGTTTGACTCAATTTGTGGTTCATACGCTATTTTGTTCCTTATTGATACAGAATATCACGATATTTAGTATAGAGAAGCTGGTTCAAAACTTCGAGCTCAGTTTGACCTTTTTCTTTTGGTGATAAAGTAAATTTATTAATACGCAAGAATTTGTAGCCATAGCTTTCTAACTCAAGTTGGCGTTGGATATCATATTCTAGGTATTCTTGACTAAAGGTGCTTTCAGAGTACACCTCATATGGTCGTTTGGTGTGGAATTCAAGTCCATCGTATTCAATAATCAGTGGATGTTCTTTACCATTTTTAGTTAAAGTTACTAAAAAGTCGACTCGGTAATTGGGGATGAATCGTTTAAACTCTTCCCGGATATATTTGCCAATTTCAAACTGAGCTATTACTTTAAGGTTATCTTTGTGCTCAGAGAAAAAGTCAGTCTGGTTTAACAGACTGTAGAGCCTTTCTTCTGCAGGAGAATCAAAAATAGCGGTATCAGCAATAAAGTGATCTTGAGCTTGTGATAGTAACTCTTGATAGTGACCGAGTGCATCTCCCAATCTTGTATCCTTGTACTCAGAGACATCCATGCTGTGTACGAAAACCATTTTGTCTTTAGCACGAGAGAAACCAACGTTAAGACGTTGCATGCGTAAGTTGCGAATATCATCAGCAACACCACCAATAACTGGATAAATTGAGCTAAGGTTGGCGTTATCTATGTCTTTGTCTTGTACAAAAGAATAAAAGATAATATCTCTTTCTTCACCTTGTACATCACCTACAAACCAAATTTTAAGATTATTCTTTTCAACTAAATGAGTAAAGCAAGGAAGATCTTTTCTCAGGATATCTATCATTCGATCTGTCTGTTCTCTAAAAGAACAAATGACACCAACTGAACCCTTAAAATTCGAGTCATAGAGTTTTTGTAACTCATTCTTAATTGTGACAATTTCATCCAAATTAATATTGCCACCAGCATGGCCTTGAGTTTTGACTGGAATAAATTGCAGAACTTCTGAGATTGGTTTTGTTCTAATACGGCTAGTAACTAAATTAATTTCACTTGGTTTGTAAAAATATTTGTTTGAGTAGCTAATGATTTCTGGAAAACTTCTAAAATGGACTGTTAACGAATCTGAATAATTAGCGACTGCTTTGGCAAAGTCTAGAGTTGAGGTGCGAATACTGAAAGTTTTAAGCCATTCCTTGGTCGCCGGGTTAACTTGGAAAAAGTTAGGTGTTCTGTTTGGAGCTTCATCGGTTTCATAATTCTTTGACTCGTCAGTTGCGATTCTTTCTCTTTCTTCTTCGGAAATAAAATCATTTTTATCTTTGACATAATCATCAAGCACATTCCTAAAGTATTGCTTGGAATACTCAAGGCTAACATTAGTTGCTCCAACGGCTCCATATTGAAGCTCATCTCCAAACACGATTGTTTGTTTAGCACGAAGCATGAGTGATAAAGATTCTGCAATAGAAACCTGACTTGCCTCATCAATAATGAGCCAATCTATCATATCTTCTTGCATCGGGAAAAAGTGAGATACTTTTTCTGGTGGAGCAATGACGCAAGGAATATGTTCAAACAATACGTTTGATTGTTCAACTGTTAGTCGTTTGTTAGTAGCAATAGTATTAAGAATTCTTTGAACATCTCCAATATGATCAAGTAGGCCTGCAAATCTAGCCTCGTTCTTCTTTTGTAGCAATCTATATGCTAGTTGTTGATATCTTTGAATTCCTACGGTATCTAAAAATTCCCATGACTGCGGTTTGATTGATTGATGTAAGGTAATGTATTCAAAAATTTGTTGTGCTTTGTCAGTACTAGAGAATAAATTTTGGAGTGAACCAAGATCATCGTCTGCTATATCAATTATTTCAACTTGCCTACTATATTCCTCAAAAAATACCTTAATAAGCTCTTTATTTGATTGTGAAAAGTTATTTTTCTGATCTAACACAAACTGTAACAATGAATCAATTTGCTCAATAGAATTTGGTTTGACTGTTTCTAAAAGAGGCTTAAGTTTGTTTAACCAAACATGTGTTTGAGCAAACTTCTTTTTGTTTTTTATCCAATCAGAAAGATCAGCTAAAGAATTTTCTGACAACTTTTTATCAAAAGCATCGTCATTTTTTTGCAACTCTCTGAATTCATTTTCTGCTAGTGAATCCCAATCTTTCTGTAAAGTATCAGCCTCAAAATTATTTGAATATATGCCATTTCTGTTTAACGTTGGATTTACATTTGATATTTCATCAACTTTTTCTAGGTCATGACGTAATACAAAAACAGTCTTTTCAATTCCATTTTCTTGAATGTAAGTAAAGACTTCTGGATAGTCAATTTTAACTACATGTTCTAGTTCGCGAATGGTAGCATTACCAAATATTTTTGCTCCTAATCCTTTGCTAGATTGCAACCATTGCTCTAACTTTGATAATAATTTTTTTGATGAATCGTAGTCAAGTTGCTGAGAATTAATTTGTTTTTTATATTGAATATTTTGTAAGGATGTAAAATCAATTGATTTTAGTTGAGTTTCTTTATTAAAAACTTGTAAGAATGTATCAAGTTTTTTTTCTAAATTATCTAGTAAATTAATATCAACAACCTCATGATCATTAGTTACTTTTAGGGAAGCTGAGTCTAAATTAGAAATAGCTTCCATCCAAGATTCTATTTGTCCTTGATTCGATATAAATAAATCAAATGTCTCCAATGAAATTTGTGTTGGTGCCTGAGACAAAACGCTTGATAGGTTTTTTAAGTCACCTAAATTAATAGAAGTGTTTCTTTGTGGGATAGGAGCATCTTGGAAAATAGAGCTGTGTTTTTCAATGAGCTTTTCCACCGCAGATTGCTGTTGGCCACTGACAGATGCATCTTGCCAAATTTTTTCTACTTGTTGTGACAAATCTTTATCTAATGCTTCAATATCTTTTTCCAATACAGATGAATCAACCTGAGAAGCTCTATTATTGGTGGCGTTAATCACTGGGGAGGATAAAGTATTATCAATAGTATTAACAGTTAGTTCACCATTTTTAGTTAATCTTAAAATTGGTGGTTTGGCATGAGGATGAAT
>Ga0210043_1003017_pt1 | contig 10347 bp, 18 predicted proteins | sample CryGeymet201501t_FD_183990 | JGI IMG/M metagenome (GOLD analysis project Ga0210043, IMG submission 183990) | Groundwater microbial communities from Crystal Geyser aquifers in Utah, USA - Crystal Geyser metaG 2015-01t (SPAdes) (version 2) | ecosystem: Environmental > Aquatic > Deep subsurface >... | reverse complement strand
TTGGCGGCTGACCCCCTCTGCCGTCCGTCTTGTACCCGGGCCGGCGCTTGCCGACTGTTAGGTGACACTCTATTTCACAGTGATACCGGAAGATCTAAGATGAAGGCGGGCTTTGCCGAATGCGCCTTGAAAACAAGGGGTTTGGGAACTCGGAAACCGGTTGGTGCGAGGCGAGACCGAAGTTTGCAGTGAAGGGCGATATCGAGCGAAAACGGGGATGAACAGGGCCGCGCGAGCAATCCCAGGGGAATAGCTGCGGGAAGCGATCAAACCCCATTAAATAAGGGTTTAATGACACGCAGAGCGGGGCGCTCGATGGGCTTCGGAGGGGTCTGGGAGGCAAAAGAAGTGGGACCCTCGCCGCCCAGTTCTCAAACAGGGTCCCACTTCCATGTTTAGAGACGAAATATCAATGAGATAGGCTAGCTTCAGGCGGTTTTAACCGGCAAGAGAAGTGGGACCCTTTTTTCGGGCCATCCTACCTCTGAAGGACGGTGTCGCCAGGCAGGTATTGAGCGAAGAGGCACGCCACCAGAGGAGCGGTTGGATGTCGTCGGAGCCGATGGAGCGGGCCACCTGGTTGTGGCAGATGAGGTCGAGGTAGCGGCGGATCGGCGGCTCTCGGGCTTCGATCGATAGTATCTCGGCACTCACCACGCATGGGCCGACCAGACGACCTCGCCCAGGACGCGGACGCGGTTCATGTCGGGGCCGGAGCGGGTTTCGGCAGCGTGGGCGGGGTTGTCGGAGGTGAGGATGATCAGCTGATCGGGGATATGGTCGAGGCGCTTGACGCGGGCCGCGCCGTCAGTGTCGATGAGGGCATAGACATGGCGGTTGCGGATGGTCTTACGGCGCTGGTTGATCATCACGAGATCGCCGTCGCGGAGCGTGGGGGCCATGCTGTCGCCGGTCACCGTGAGCAGGCAGGCATCAGAGGGCGAGATATCGCGCGCGCGCAGCCAGTCGCGGCGGAAGGCGAGCGCGCCGGTGCGCTCGACCTGGTCATTGATCGCGCCGCCGCCTGCCGCAAGGCGGGCGTCGACGCGGGGGATCGGCGCATAGTCGGCCCCGTCGAGCTCGACGGTATAGACCGGGAGGTTCTTGCGCGGCGGACCGATGTAGAATTCGAGACCGAGCGCCTCGGCAATCTCTTTGGCCCTGTCAACGCTGGGCGTTCGAGGGCTCTTGTCCAGCATTCCCTTGAGGGCGTTTCGGCCCAGTCCGAGTTGCGCTTCGAGACCACGATGAGATGCTCCCGTCTCTTTGAGGCGAGCTCTTAATTCCTCAAGGAGGACATATGACGGGACCGTGTGCACAATCGTGCACTACCTAAAAAACGCCTTTTCGTCCAATCTTTTCTATTTGTCCTCAATTGTGGTTGCATCACGTCCGCGATTGTGCACAAATAGGTGCATGTTGAGCGAGCACCAAATAAGAGACCTGATTATCGCGCTGGCGAAGGCCCGCGATTGGGAGGTCACCTATGCCTCCCGTATGGCCAGCGGCAGCGGCGATACGGTGGCGCGTCTTGACGCAGGCGTGGGGCTCACCCTCCGCCGCGCCAAGGTTATCATCAAACGCTGTTCCGACCTTTGGCCGGACGATGCCGGGCATACCTGGCCGAAAGGCATCGAGCGGCCCTCCGGGGCTTCGGAGGACGCGGCATGATCCGGCCCAATGTGCAGGCAGAGATCGATGCGACGCGTGCCGCAATGGCGCGGTTGCGGTTGGCGGCCGGGCGGGTGTGCCCCCCAACGCGCCGAGTGTCGAAGTCGTCGCGGATGACGGGGGACGCTCGCAAAGTGATTGCGCTGGATGACGCCTATGCGGCGGCGACGGGAGTGGTGCTGACCGAGAGGACGGCCCCGGCGTTTCCGCAGGCTCATATTGAGAGCTGCTATGACTGGTCGGTTCGTATCTGCCCGTGGGCCTTCCCGCGCCGCGTTTTCACGGGACTGGACCGGCTGAGGGCCGGGCAGCCGGGCTGCCAGTCAGTCACCGCATACGCCATCACCGTCTATTTTGACGCGATCTGGCCGGACGGGGCGATCTGGCCCTCGTCGGTCAAGCGTCCCACCCCAGTGAGAAGGAGTTACCCGGCATGAGCGGTCTCAGTCTTATCCGGTTGGTGCGATCTGTTTTCCGATCGCATCCGCCAGTGATCGCAGCGCATCCGGAAGACGTGCGGCGGCTTGAAGCTCGACTGTCCGATATGGAGCATCGGCTGGCAAGCCTGTCACCGGCACACGGATGTGGAGCGTGCTGCCTAGACGCACCGTGTCGCTCTCAAGGTGTCCGCCGATGACATATGTCGCCTCGAAATACGCAGGCCTTCCCGGCACACCTTCAGTGTTGACGGTGACGTTGCCGGTGGTCGTGCTCGATGGAGGGCTTCCAGGATCCTCCGGGATAAAGCTTATCGCCGCGTTTCCAAAGTTCGTGAGTTCCATGCGCGATGTCCTTTCCATGATGACGCGTGTGGCTTGGCGCACTGGGGTGGCAGCCCCAGTGCGCATCTTATCCTGTGGTTTGGCTTCCAGCGTGTCCACACATAATGGGGCGCGGTCATGACCCCCCGGCGCGACCCGGAGGGGCGGCTGCCGCCGGGCAGCGGCATCGTGGTGGCGATGGTGCTGGCCGGGCTGTTCTGGGCCGGGGTGGCGGCGGTTCTGGTGGTGTCGGTGCTGCGGCCCGCGCCGGTGATCTATCAAGGAGAGAGCCATGAAGATCGGTGATCTGGTGCCCGAGGCGGGCGCGCTGCAATCGGAGATCGAGCTGATGCCGCAGATGGCGCGGGTCGCGCTGGCGTTGCAGCTGGTGCGCGACATCGACAGCCCGTGTTGCGCGCTGTCGCTGATGCGGCTGAGCCGGTTGGCGGAGGATCAGCATCTGGCGATCCGCCGGGAGCAGTTCCTGCGCGATCATCAGGCGGGGAGGGTGCACCGGTGAATGGCCCCTTGAACAAGCATTCGAATACCCGCGAGAGCAGACGCCTCTATGGCGCGCGGGCCCTGCGCCGCGACCGTGCGAGGCCGAAAGGCCCCGGTCGCGGCGTCTTTTCCGTCACCTGCGATGTGCTGGGGGGCGTGGCGCTCTTCGTGGCGCTCTTCGGCCTCGTCATTCTGGGAGGATGAGGGACATGGCACTCACGGTCAAAAGGGTCTCGTTCGGTGCCTGGGCGGTTTTCGACGGGCCGATGATGGTCAGTTACAAGCTCAGCAGCCGGTATTTGGCCGAGCGGGCGCTGGACCGGATCATCCGTGAGCAGAAGGGCCGGGTCCGGCCCTGTCTGCGCTGCGGCGCGGAGATGGTCTCGACCCATGCGGGGCACCGGATGTGCGGCAAGTGCCGGGAGTGGTGCGGGGCCCAGGACCCGCAGATGGCGGGCTGATGCATCACGCGCCGCTCACCTCGCCGCGCCTGAGCCGGGTGCTGGCCATCCTGCGGGACGGCAAGCCCCATACCACGCGCGAGATCGTGCGGCGGGCGCATGTGGTGGCGGTCAACAGCTGCATCGCGGAGATCAGGGCGAACGGGGCGGAGATCCTCTGCACCCGCGAGCGGAAGAAGGACCGGCTGATCTGCCGGTACACAATGACGAAGGCACCGGAATGAGTGAACACCTCTCCACGATCACCGAATTGCCGGTGGATGCGATCCTTGTCGAAGATCGGCTGCGGGATGTGAACCCGGCCACGCTCGACGGCCTCAAGCAGTCGATCGAGCAGAGCGGCCTGCTACAGAACATCACTGTGCGGCGCAAGCGCGACGGTGACTACCTGCTGGACGGGATGCATCGGCTGACAGCGATGCGCGAGCTGGGCCATTCGACGATCCCGGTGCGGCTGGTGCGGTGCAACGACGCCGAGGCGCGGCTGATCGAGATCGACGCCAATCTGGCGGGTGCGCCGCTCATTCCGGTTGACCTGGCGCTGTTCCTGGCCGAGCGCAAGCGGGCATATGAGGAGCTGCATCCCGAGGCGCGCGCGGCTGCGGGTGCGGAGCTGATCGCCAAGCGCTGGGATACGGCGGAACTGAGTTCCGTCGTATCGTTCGTCGCGAGCGTGCAGGAGCAGCTTGACCTCTCCGAGCGACATATCCGCAACTACGTGCGCGCAGGCATGTCGCTTGAGCGCACGGAGGTCGTGCGCCTGCGAGAGGCCCCTAAACAAGTGGGCGTCTACACCCTGATTGATATCGGCAAGATCGGCGAGCCAGAGGAACGTGGTTTCGTTATCAGAAGCCTGTCAGCCGGTGAGGCGAAAACGGTCAAGGCCGCGCGCAAGGCCTATGCCGCCGCGCAGGGCAAGGCCCCGGCCCCGCTGAGCGACAGCGACCAGAAGCTGGCGCGGCTCTCGGACGCCTGGGCGCGGGCCGGGGGGCGCAATCGCCGGAAATTCGTCGAGGCCAATGCTGCCGAGATCGAGGACCTGCTGAACGCGATCTATCGCGGGGAGGATGCCGAATGAGCGACCCGGCCCCCGCACAGGAATGGTGGAGCGCCGCCGAGCTGGCCGCATCCGGCCTGCCCGACCTGCCGGGCACCAAGCGCAAGGTCAACGAAATGGCCCGGCGCGAGGGATGGGCCGCGATGCCCGGCAAGGTCCGTCGGCGCCGCGGCGCGGGCGGCGGGATCGAGTATCACTGGAGCGTTCTGCCGCTCCGGGCGCGGCTCAGGCTGGGGGCCGAGCAGGCCAGGCCCCGGGCGGCGCGCCCGGGCGCAGACGAGGCCTGGGCACGGTTCGGGGCGGCGGGCGACACGGCGCGCGCCGAGGCGGAGCGGCGGCTGGCGGCGCTCTCGGAGGTGGAGGCCTTGGAAGCGGCGGGGCTGACGCGGTCGCTGGCGGTATGCGAGATCGCCCGCAAGCAGGGGTGCGCGGAGACCACGATCTGGAGCTGGTTGCGGATGATCGCGGGTGTTCCTGCCCCGGACCGGCTGGCCTATCTGATAGACGGGCGGGCTGTGCGCCGCAGTGGCGGCGCGCGGGTCGAACTGGATGACGCCTTTGTCGCCCTGGTGCGCAGCGACTGGCTGCGGCTGTCGCAGCCGAGCCTGACCAGCTGCTATGACCGCGCCGCCCGTGTCTGGCGCGCCGAAAAACGCAACAGCCCGGTGCCGCCCATCCACCAGGTGCGGCGGCGGATCCGGGCCGAGGTGTCGCGCCCCACCGAGATATTCATGCGCAAGGGGGCGGAGGCGCTCAAGCGGTTCTATCCGGCGCAGGTCCGCAGCAAGGCCTTCATGGCGCCGATGGAGTGCATCCAGGGCGATTATCACAAGTTCGACGTGTTCGTGCGGTGGCCAGGCGTCGAGGCCCCGGTGCGTCCGCAGCTGATGGTCTGGTCGGATGTCTATTCCGGCAAGCTCCTGGCGTGGCGGCTGTCGGACACGGCCAACAGCCACACCGTGCAGCTGGTGACCGGCGATCTCATACGCAAATGGGGCGTGCCGCAGGCGGCGCTGATGGATAATGGCCGCGAATTCGCCGCCAAGGCGATGACCGGCGGCGCGCCGAGCCGGTTTCGCTTCAAGATCACGGATGAGGACATTCCCGGCCTGTTGCCGCTTCTGGGCATCGAGATCCATTGGGCTACGCCCTATGCCGGGCAATCGAAGCCGATCGAGCGGGCGTTTCGCGATCTGTGTGACCGGGTGGCCAAGCACCCCGCGTGTGACGGGGCCTATACCGGCAATAACCCCACCGCCAAGCCGGAGGATTACGGCAGCCGCGCGATCCCGCTGGGGGATTTCTGGACCGTGATGGAGGAAGAGCTCGCGCATCACAATGCGCGTCCCGGTCGGCGCAGCGAGGTGGCGATGGGCCTGTCGTTTGACGAGGTGTTCAACGAGGGGTATGCGCGCGCGCAGGTCCGGCGCGCCAGCGACGAGCAACTGCGCCTGTTCCTGATGCGGGCCGAGGGGGTTCGCGCCAAGGCGGACAATGGCGAGCTGACGCTCTACGGGTCGCGCTACTGGTCGGAGTGGATGTATCGGATCGCGGGAGAGCGGGTGGTTGCCCGGTTCGACGCCGACGATCTGGCGGCCGGGCTCGAGGTCTATGATCTCGGGGGCCGATATCTGGGCCATGCAGAGTGCCGCGAGGCAGCACCGTTCCTGAGCGTCGAGGCGGCGCGCGACCACAACCGCAAGCGCGGAGCCTGGGTGAAGGCGCAGAAGGCCGAGGCGAAGGCCGCACGCGAGCTGAGCGCGGCGGAGATCGCGGCGCGGCTGCGCGGGGCCGGGGCGCTCGCTCCCGACGCGCCATTGCCCGAGGCGCAGGTGCATCAGCTTCTGGTGCCTCACAAGGCCGCGCCGAAGCGGCGGGCGGCACAGGCGGCGGATGACGCGCGCGAGGCGGCGCTGGAGGCGCAGCTGATGCGGCTGGAAGAGCATCGCGCGCAGCCGCGGGAGGCCGACGAGCCCGAGGAGCGCTTTGCGCGCGCGATGGCGCTGGAGCGCGCCCAAGGCGCGGGCGAGGCGCTGACCTGTGCGCAGGCCGATTGGCTGCGCGATTACCAGACATCGTCGGAATACCGCGCGCATCTGCGCGTCGCGCGCAGGTTCGGCGCCGATAACTGAGAAAAGGAGAGCAGCATGACACCATCCATCGCGCCCTTACGCAACGTCGCGGCCCTGATCGGTCTCGTCGAGCGGGTGCAGAGCCGCGCGTTTGGCCTGCCCGGAATGGCGACGTTCTACGGCCCGTCGGGCTGGGGCAAGACCACCGCCGTCACGGTCTGCGCGAACGAATACCAGGCGCATGTCGTGCAGGTCAAAGATTGCTGGACGCCGACGTATTTCGCGCAGGCGATCCTGCGCGAGATCGGCCTGCCGCCGGTGCGCGGCGTGCCCGCCATGGTCGACGCGATTGGCGCGCAGCTGGCGCGCAGCGACCGGCCGCTGATCATCGACGATGCGCAGTATCTGCTCCGCAAGCGGATGATCGAGCTGGCCCGCGACATCTATGAGAGCTGTCAGGCGCCGGTGATCCTAGTGGGCGAGGAGAAGTTGCCTCAGGACCTGACCCGCTGGGAGAATATTCACAACCGCCAGCTCGCTTGGGAGCCTGCTCTCGCCTGCAACATCTCGGACGCGCAGAAGCTCGTGCCGATCTATGCCAGCGGAGTCGATGTGGCGGACGAGCTCCTGGCCGCGATTGTCGATGCGTCGGGCGGCTCGATCCGCCGTGTGGCCACCAATCTCGCCTCGGCGCGCGAGATGGCCAAGGGCCGGGGCCGCAGGATTGCGGACCTCGATCTCTGGGGCACGCGGCCTTTCACCACGGGCCAGCCGCCCGTGGTGCGGCGGGTGGAGGATTTTTGCCCATCGGCGCGCCCCAGGCGTGCCGAGACGGTAATCCCGCTCGTGGCTGAAACCAGGGAGGCGCGGTCATGAGCGACCTGTTCGAGCGGATGTGGGAGCAGGTCCGGGACCTTGACGAATTCGACTTTCGCGACGTGGCACGCCGGGGCTGCTCCGAGTATACGGCAATCCGCTATATTCGCTTCTGGCGCAAGGATGGCCGCATTTGCGTGTCGCGGATCGGCGAGAACAACAAGAAGCTCTGGCGGCCCTCGCACAAGCTCGCAGCGACGCCGGAGCCCGTAAGCGGCGAGGCGACGCCCACGGGCAACATGTGGCGCGTGATGCGGCATCTGCGGCAGTTTTGCCCCACTGACGTCGCCGCGCACGCCAATGCGGGCGGCGTCCAGGTGAGCGTCGAGAAGGCGCGTGCCTATTGCCGCCAGTTGTTCGGCTCGGGGCATCTCAAGGTGCGGCAGACAGCCGTGCCCGGCCAACGCGAGGCAATCTATCAGCTGATCGGCGACAGCGGCCCGCGCCCGCCCAGGCCGGTGCGGCTCAACGGGATCCTCGATCCGAACACGGGTGCCTTCGCCCCCTCGAAAGGCGGTGACGCATGAGCTCCGTCGACACCGCCCGCGAGTTCTGGGGGGAGGCGATCCCCGATTGGGTCGAGGCGCTGGCGAGGGCCTGCGACGAGACCAGCCAGAACAAGGTGGCGCTGCGGCTGGAGCGCAGCGCGAGCCTGGTGTCCAACATCCTTCGCAACCGCTACCCGGCGGATACCGGCGCGGTCGAGGATATCGTGCGCGGAACGCTCATGTCGGGGCGCGTCGCCTGCCCGGTGCTGGGCGAGATCGGCACGCACGTCTGCCGCAGATGGCGTGGGCGTGCCGGGCATTTCGAGAACGTGAATACCCAGTATGTCACCATGTATCGGGCCTGCAACCGCTGCCCCGTTCACAAGGGGGGACAGGCCGATGCGGGCGCGTGACGACAGTCTCGATGCCGCCATCGCCGAGCAGGCGCAGAAGGCGGTCCGGGCGAGCGATATCGCCCGGAACCTGGGCGTCACCCCGAACCGCGTTCATAGCGTGCTGAGTTTCCTGCGGCGGCACGGTGCGGAGTTCCCGCCGGTCAAATCAGGCCCCCGGCCTGGTCTGCAGGGCCCGCGCCTGACCCGGCTCAACGCGGAGCTGCGGGGCGCGCTCATGCCACACGCCGCTGCGCGCGGCATGAGCGCCCGGGCGCTCGCGGCCCGGATCCTCGAGATTGTCACGCGCGACGACCTGGTGGATGCGATCCTCGATGACGGGGAGGGCCAGCCATGATCGCCCCTGAAGTCACCCGCTGGACATGCGACGAGATGATCCGGCTGGCCGCCTCGGGCGTGGTCAAGGTCGATCGCCTCGGGCCCCGCGGCGCCACGCTCTGCTCGATGGACGAGGTTACCGCTATGGCCGCCGTCTGCGCGCTGGTGGGCGTAGGCGCAAACATGCCTTCAACCCCCCCTGCAACAGGAGACGACAATGTCTGAATTCACCCCCCATCCGGTGCCCTCGGGCATCATCGAGGAGAATGGCCGAGCCAAGATGGTCGATGCCAAGGGCCGAGAGGTGCCGCTCGACCTCGTGAAGCCGCAGGACCAGCTGATGGACGAGCAGGTCCGCAAGATCGCAGGCTACGCGCTGGCGCTGAGCGACCAGCTGCGGCGGTTCAAGGAACACACGTTCGACGATATCAGCGCCTTTGAGGCGATGCTCGCGCAGGAATACGACACGCGCGTGGGTGGGGCCAAGGGCAACAAGACGCTGACCAGCTACGATGGGCTCTACCAGGTGCAGGTGCAGGTGCAGGACCGGGTGGATTTCGGCCCCGAACTGCAGATCGCCAAGGGGCTGATCGACGAGTGCCTCAACGAATGGTCCGCCGACAGCCGCCCCGAAATTCAGGCCATCGTCACCCGCGCCTTCAACACCGACCGCGAAGGCCAGATCAACCGCGCCGAGATCTTCATGCTGCTGCGGCTCGACATCGAGGATGCGCGCTGGCGGCGGGCCATGGATGCCATCCGCGACGCCATGCGCGTGGTCGGCAAGGCGACTTACGTGCGCGTCAAGCACCGCCCCGATACCGAGGCGCGGTGGGAAACGGTGCTGCTCGATCTGGCGAAGGTGTGAGGGGCGATGATACCGCGCGACAGAATTGAGCACATAGCGTCCACCTTTGGCCTAGAGACCTTTGGTCTATCGGATATCGCCATTTTCGACCGGATAGCCAATCAGGCAGGCATCAATGTAAATCTGGACCGCAGCCAAAAACTTACGGTGCTCAGACGCTTGGGCGGAAAGAAGAAGTGGGCGAAATATTCATTTGTCGATCTCGTCATCATGGTGATGACCCGCGACCAGCGAAAGCTGCTGTCCCGGCGCAGCGATCAAGCAAGCCGACGGGCCAAGGCTGCACAACGTGCCATGGTCAGGGATACGCTGCATCAGCCCGTCACGCGGCTCGCATCGCAACCTGAGCATCTGACTGTCTTGGCAGGCCTCCCAGCGTCTCACTTCTATGCGTCAGTCGAATGGAAAGCGACTAGGGCCGATGTGCTGCGGCTTTCGGCATATCGATGTGAGTGGTGCGGCGCGACGGCAAAGGACGCGCGCCTAGAAGTAGATCATATCGTGACCAGAGTGATCGCGCCGGAGCGGGCCTTCGATCTGGATAACATGCGGGTTCTCTGCAAGCCCTGCCACGACGGGCGGCACACGGTTGATCGCGGGGTGATGCCATGACCTCGTTGACAAATTCGGGCGCAAGGCGCATCCTGATCCCGTCCGGTAGAGATGACCGGATCGGGTTTGGAAGCCCGTCTGTAGTAGCGCCCGAACGAGGCGCGCACCCATCCGGGACGCGCCTTTTCGTATGGTCGGGCGTCGTGGGGAGCCTTCGGGCTCGCTGCGTTGCTACTGCGCGGTCTTCCAACTCGCGATTGCCCGGCCACCCGATTGGAAGCGCGTGTTCGGGCGCAAAAACAGAGGAAA
>Ga0210043_1003015_pt1 | contig 10355 bp, 20 predicted proteins | sample CryGeymet201501t_FD_183990 | JGI IMG/M metagenome (GOLD analysis project Ga0210043, IMG submission 183990) | Groundwater microbial communities from Crystal Geyser aquifers in Utah, USA - Crystal Geyser metaG 2015-01t (SPAdes) (version 2) | ecosystem: Environmental > Aquatic > Deep subsurface >... | reverse complement strand
CACCGCACATTTCGCAGTATTCAACTGCGTTGTCCCGGTGCTGATCGTTGTACTCTTGCGCATACATACATAAAAAAAGGGGTACAAAACAGCCGTTAAGCTGTCCTGTACCCCTTCGGTGTTTCCGATCGGAGCGGTTGTTAATCTATGGCTTTAACCGTCTGAATCACGGTTATGTGCGTTATCTTCCCGTTTGTGATTTTCGGTTCGACAGAGCCGAACTCGATACTATTCTGCAAGTCATCAAGCAACGCCCTTGTTTTCGGCTGTGGCATTTTTCCCCTATCAACCGGCCGCAAGTTTAAACTCGATACATCCATCTAAGCGCTCCATGATACGACGTTTTTTGACTTCAATTGGTGTGATATTCCAAAACATTTTTGCATCACGGTCCTCAACCAGGGCGTAATAGTGATTCAGGATCATGTCTGACGAGGAATGCCCCATCTGCTTTGCCGTGAATGCAACATCGTTATGCAGGGCAAGATGATAGCTCCCGAACGTGTGCCTCATGATATCCGGGCACCATTCGACATTAGCAATGGATCGAATACGCCTCGCAATCCGGCGGCTGCTAAAAATCTTACCGCTGCTGGCCGCGTGGGCCTTCAGCCAGTCGCGCAGGTTAGAAGACATATTGACAATCCGCTTGCGGCGGCGTTTCGCGGTGGCCGCGCTCACCCGGATCGTAAGCTTGTCTAAATTGATGTTTTCCCAGTCAAGATTCTGAAGTTCATTTTCAGGGCGCAGCCCGGCATAAATACCAATGGCGAAATAAGGGACAATTTGCGGGCATAGCCGCTCCGCCGTGCGCATTAATCTGATAACATCCCGCAGGGTCAATATATGCGGGTCAGACTGGTCAACAGCCGGGGTCATGATGTGCTTGACAATGTTTTCAGCGGCCCAGCCGTGCTTCACGCAGTACTCCCAGAAATCATGAAATACCGTGCGGTAGTTTTTTCGCGATCCCTCCGGGCAGTCAGAATCAAACCACCCGAGAATCTCAACCGGCCTGATTACGGAAACAAACCGGTCACCAAACCCACGCCTTAAAGCGTTCCCCCTGAAAGTGGCGTCACGGATTGTTTTCTCACGCCGGTTGGATGTGCGTTTAGACTCCACCCAATGATCCAGCGCGGCGGAGACAGTGATTTGCTCTATCGAAGAGTTTGAAGCGCGGATGAAAGCCGACGCGGCATCAGTAAGCGTGGCCTGGCCAGCGAGCAAATCAAGCGCTCGCCGTGCGTCAACTCGCTCCGGGTAAGACAGCAATGAGGCAGAAGGCCCGTCCGTGTCTTTGTTTTCAAGAAGCGACTTTCTTTCATCCTCGGCTGCTTTCCGTTTTGCAAACTGTTTTTGTTTCCGGCGCACCTTTCCAGCGGTCGGATCATAGACCTGCCCATAATCCAGAACGTAGACGGATTTATCGCCTCTGGTGCGTGTGTAGATTGGATAACGTTTTCCCATACCATCTCCAAGTGACCAGAAAAGCGTAGACAAAACGTTGACCTGGCGCAAGCACAAAATTCAAATATTTAATTTTTCTAAGTAAACCGCGATTCTAATAATAAACTGAACGCGGTTTCCTAAACCGCAGGTCGCAGGTTCGATCCCTGTCCGGGATACCACTGGTTTTAGCTGTTTTCTAAGGGTTTAGGCTGTTTCTGTGGGTTTTCGCTTTTTCGTGTTTTTCGCGTTTTTCGCGTTTTGTTTCTGTATTCACTAAAAAAGCGTTGACTTAATGTTGACTTTTTGAGATCTTTATCTCGGTCATCGACCAGACGAAAGCGGCCACCCATCCCAGAAAGCTCCAGCCGAGCAAAATAGTCAGCGCAAGGATGGCCGAAAAGTTGTGGTGGCCGCGTTTGCCCGCTATGATTGCCGGTAGGATATAGAGCAGGAAGCCGAGGACACTGGCTATTATGATTCCAATGATGACAAGGCCAGATGTAACACCGTCCGCAAGTGAGTTGCCGCCGCTTTGCGTTGCGGCCTGTCTCGGGGCGGTAACGATCCGGCGAGGTGCTGCGGTGCTTTGCGCATTGGCCGGGACGTAAATGGCTGCCTGGCGGGCGGCCTCCTGCACCTGGCGTTGCCGGATTTCTTCGGCATGGCGGGCCGCGTATGCGTTGCGCTCGCTGGCAAGCTGGAGGCTTGCTTGTGTTGCGGCCTGTTGACTAGCAAACACATTGGCGGCTGATTCTGGAGTCAACTGGTTCGCCCGGTATTCTGTGCTGCCGATGGTGATGGTGTTTTCGGTTATGGCATAGACGCGGCCGGCGAGCGGCCCACCGATGCGCCGGGTGACGGTTATGCGGTCACCAACCTTCGGGGCGGGGGTTTCCTGTAGTATCCCGGCTTTAATGGCCTCATACCTGGCTGACCAGTCCGGCTCCGGCTCGATTGCTCTTGTGATCTGGGATAGTGCCAGCAAGGTTATTGTTACAAGGGCGCTGAAGGCGGCTTGTTTGATCATCGGCGGCGCCCTATAATTTTGTTTTGCGGTTTTGCACGACTGGCTCGATGAGGTCTATGATCCCAAGCACTTTGGTTTGCAGTTCCTCGGGCAGGGTTTCGAAGCGCTGGGCCAGCTTGAGGGCCGCCACACTGAAGCCGTATTCGGCGGAGGCCTCGCGAAGCATGACGCTGTCGTATGTGTCAAGGTTGTATGCCGCCTTGAGGTCCCTGACGGAAAGCTGCCAGAACTCATCCAGCGGCAGCTGCAGGGCTTTGCAAATACGCGCGGCATTTTCCTCATCAATGGAGACGGGAACGCCGTTGTAAATTTGCCGCGCGGTTTCCCTAGCAAGACCGCTGCGCCGCATAAACTCGGTTTTACTCCATCCGCGCTTGTCAAGCGCCGCCTTCACCATGCTTTTCATCTCGTTTGTGTAGTTCATGATTGTTATAATAAATCAACGGTTTTTGTTTGTCACAAAAAAAATAAATATTTTTGCTTGCGCCCGCCAGCGGGCTGGTATATATTGCCCACCATGAAAGCAAACCACAGGCCTTTGATGATTGATTTACACAACGACACGGTGCGGGCTTTAGACGTGTTACGCCGTGAAAAAGGCTGCACCAGGATCAGGCTGATTCGAGACGCTATTTCCGATTTTTTATTTGCTCACTCGCGCCAGCCGACAGGCGGGCGGTTTTCCTAAAAGGCGAGTTAACGCAGAGACAAAAGGAGGTATGGGATGGGTATGGGACGGAGCCAGACGCTGGGCATCCTGCTGGATGCGGTGGCGGTGACGGATCGGGCGATCCATAAAACGCGCGGCATGCTTGCGGCGGTTGACCAGTCGATCGCGCTGGATATGTCGGACGATGATTACTGGTCGGCCACAGATGAGGCGCTTTCGCTGGCCCTGGAGTTCGCGGATGACGCGCCGGGGAGCAAGCGCAAGACGGACCTGATCGCGCAACTTTTGAAAGCGCGGCATTCCCTGCGGGACGGGATGCGGATTGATTTCTCGGACCACTCGAAGGAAAAGCTCAAAGCCCTGATTATGCCGGAGCACACGGCGCTGGAGCTCATCCGGGACCGTTTCAGGGGGATCATTGCATTATTGGAGGCACATTATGGTCAGTGAAGTTGGCAGGCCGCAGGTGCGGATTCCTGATGATCTGCGTACACCGGGGGAAATGGCGAGGCTTCTCGGTATATCCCGCTCGGGCATCCACGGGATGATTGAGAGGGGGCGCATTCCGCACTACCGCCTGGGCGCGAAGGTGTGGCTATCGGAGCGGGCGGTGATGGCTGATATGCGCCGCCAGGCGGCGGACCGGACGCGCGGGCATATACGCAAGATCCCAACCCCGGCGCTGTTCGATGAGCTACGCCGCCGGCAGGGGCACGATAAACAAATGAAGCTGGAGGTGTAGAGATGTATCATGGATTCGCACTTATTGACGCGGCACAAAGCGCGGGTGTTCGGGTTGTGATGCCGGTACAGCGGAGGCGGTGGCCTTCTATATTCATCCATCCCAGCAGTTTTTTAATCGGGATGCTGGTTGGTGGCTATATCGCCGGGGTTTCGATCTGGGGGCTCGTATTATGCAAGTGATTCTTACCTGCGGGGTTTGCGGTGAGCGGTATTACCTGGATGCAACGGGGCTTAACGCTGTCACGCGAATCAATATCATCCGCGATTGGCATAGTGTTTACGGGGCAGTTTGTAACCGATGCAAGGGGGCACATACACCATGAAGCTGCGAATCAGCGAGGAGCTTAAGAACCGGGCGGATGGCTGCGCCGCCGCCATTTATGAACCGCTCTCGGAGTTCATCCGGTTGGCGGTACGCTTCGAAAAGATCGGTAAACTTTCCGGTGTAGTACATGACGAAAATCTGACAAATACCACACGCGAGGCGAGCACGGTTATCACCATCAACGGGCTGGAGGAAGATCCCGCTTATGTCCGGCGCTGCATTTCGCGGGCGGTGGCGTTTGCCGAGCCGCGCAATCCACGGCCGTATGACACGCAGCTGATCGAGGGGGTTGATTACCTAGTGGGGGCACGGGCATGACCAACGGGCGAACAAGACCTGTCAGGGACGCAGTGGGAGGCGTGATTCGCGGCCTGACGCATACGATCATGGTGGCGGAGGTGCGGATATACCTGACGGTTAACCGCGACGCGTCCGGGAGGCCGGTGGAACTGTTCTGCAAGGCGTCCGATGGGTGGCAGGGGTGGTTGGATACGCTGATGGAGACGGTTAGCGTGGCGTTGCAGTACGGGGCACCGCTGGAGGTGATACTGGGGCATTGGCGCCACCACCGGTTTGCCCCCTGCGGGGTGCCTGGGCAGGGCTCCAGCATCCCGGACGCGATTGCGCGGCGGCTTTTTGAGGACGGTGATAACAAGAAAGTGGGGAGCTAGTATGGCGGGCTACACGAAACTATTCAGTAACATGAAAGTGGGGAGCTAGTATGGCGGGCTACACGAAACTATTCAGTAACATTCTTACCTCATCCATCTGGATGGAGGAGAAGGCGACACGCATCCTGTGGATCACCATGCTTGCGATGGCCGACCGGGACGGGGAGGTAATGGCCTCGGTTCCGGGGCTTGCGCATACGGCGAACATCACCCGTCAGGAGTGCGTGGACGGTCTGCGCGTGTTGATGGAGCCAGACCACGATTCGCGCACGACTGATAATGACGGACGGCGGATTGCCGAGATAGATGGCGGGTGGATGGTGCTGAACCATCACATTTACCGGGCAAAGCTCTCGAATGATCCGAAAACGGCGGCGGATAGGGAGAGGAAACGGAGGGAGAGAAATCGAAAAGAAATAGAGTGTGACGTCACGGAAGGTCACGCGATGTCGCGTGACCCTGTATCTGTATCTGCTTCTGAAGATGTATCTGTATCTGAAAAGAAAAATGAGAAGCCCAAGACTTTCAAGCAGTGGACGGCGGATGAGTTCCTGGACGAATGCAACCGGGTGCATGAGGCCGAGCACATCCTGCCGACGGATGAGGAGGGCAACCGGTTCTACCTATACTGGACGGAGCCGGATGCGCGCGGGCGTCCGAAGTTCGCCAAGCAGCAGACATGGGACACTGCGCGGCGGATGGTGACTTGGCGGGATAACCAAGAGCGGTTTGGAAGGAAGGTGGCATAATGGCAATCGGCAAGAATGTGACGGCGTCGGGAAATACGGTAGCGGGTCGGTCCGGCGGGTATTTGCCCGAGTGGGCAAGGCTGCTAAAGATGCACTGGCCGCGTACCGAGTGGCTTAACGACGGCGACTTCTCGTTTGCGGTCCGGCACATCAACAAGTCAATCAGCAAACAGCCGCCGACCGATGAGGAGCTGCTGGAGGTCGTGGCATGGATGGCCGGGCCGGAGAGCAAGCAAACCTATTCCCCGACCTTGCGCGAGATGGTCATCAACGTGTTCATGTACCGCAAACGCGCCGCCGGTTACGGCGAAACCCGCCTGGCGGTCAACAGCCGCTTTATCGACGACGTTCGCCGGGCGATGGAGCAGGCGCAAGGGTGGCGCGAGCGGTGGAACATCATGTGCAATCCGGCAAACCCGAAATATGCCGGACTGGAGCGCGATACGAATTATGATGAGACCCGGCTGCTAAACGATTGGGCCGCCCGCCGCTGGCCGGAGTGGGAAGAGATGACAGCCCGGATACGGAATCAGATGGCAGCGGATCTGCATGAGGCCATAATTGCGATGGGGGGCGGGAATGTCCGCCGCCAGAGGAGGGCCGCGTGATGCAACTGGAATCAGCTAAACAAATCGCGGAGCGGGTCAAGGCGGCGCTTGCGCCATTCCGCGAGCGGATGAGATACTGGGAAAACAGTAAAAAAAGAAAGGATGTGAGGTCTTGAACCTAACCGTATTTAAACCACAGCGCGAACTCTTGACCCGGTTCACCAGGCACCAGCATTTCTATGTGACCCGCAGATCCAACGGACGCATTACCATCGAAAACCACCTACAGCTTGACGAGTACACCCAATCCGGCATGCAGGCCATCGCCGACGATGCGGCCGAAGCCCTGCAGATCATCAAGGAGTTTCGCGCTGACCTTCCGGCGGTAGCCGGTAAGGTCATGCGGGATGTTGGAAATCTATTATGAAAGCATCACAAATACCATTTGAAGGATCGAGGCCTATTGCCGTGCATACCGCGCACGGGATCGAAACTCGTTACATAGCGAAAGAAGCGCGGGGTACGCTGGCCAGCGTTGATGTCCCCCGCGTCTCAACCGGAACCCGGAAGGGAAGCCACGTCGCCCTGATGAACGGCGTTACCACGGAGGACAGACCGCCCGAAGTGGATTCGTCATCTTTTTCCAACGCCAGCTTGATCATTCCGGGCGACGAGCCCGAAATTGCCGATTGCGACAAAACGCACTCGGCTGGTGCAAGCTGTTTGCGATCATCATCCACAAGGGCGAGACGGTGACAAGGTGTGATAGAAAGGAATTGAAATGAGTGAAACTATTAAATACTCCCTTATGAAAACGCGCAAGGCTAGAAAAGAGCATAAGTGCTGCGAATGTCATGGGGTGATTCAGCGCGGGGAATTGTATCACTACCACCATGGCATATTTGATGGCAATCCGGTACACTACAAAGTGTGTGCTGACTGCGAGGCGTTGCGGGAGCGTGTTGACCGTGACGTTCTGGACAATTACGAGCGGACGCCGTTCGAAGGCCTGTGCGAAGCTTCGCAGAATAAGCCCGAGACGAAGCTGGCTTATATCCGAATTAGGATCAAGCGCGGGGCAAAGATCATCGTGCCGGAGTACGGGGCGATGTGTGAGGCAATTAGTATTTCCAACGCCCCGGCTGACCTTCCGGCGGCCGCCGGTAAGGTCCAGCAAGATATTCAAAAGGAGTCTTTATGAGAACGCTTATCGGGCATGAATACGAGGTTCGCGTTGAAGACGCTGACAGGGGCACGGTTGCCGGATGGTTCCGCGCAAAGTACATGACTCCACGCGCAAAGCGAATGGGTTGGCTGTGGGAAATTGACGATCCGCGCTTTGTGCGGATGGAGCTGGATGAGGTGAGCATTATTGATGTTCGTCCTCTTTCCAACGGAAAGGATGAGACTCGATGAACTGCACACACGAAAACCCTTGCTCTGACAGAGCCCCGTCGGAATGTGATAACCATGGATGTCCCGCACACGCGGTTCATCGTAGTTCTCCATCCGCTTGTTGTGCCACGTGTACACACTGGGAATCGGGCGGCACTCGGAGCTACGGAAGCTGCCGAGTGATTCTGACGAAGATCGACGCGTACAATGATGATGGTGCCGCGTACGGTTGCGACACGGATCATGACTTCGGGTGTGTTCTGCACAGCCCCTGCTCTGCCTCCGCAGCGTAGCGGAGGTAGGCAGGAGCAGGTTGTTGGGCATGGATCAGGAGGGCTTTGAGGTGGGCTTCTTCGGCCAGCGTTTTTCACGGGCCTCGGCCAGCGAGCGCGGAGGCGCGTAACCGCCGGGCGCTGGAGGAGGCTGGTCATGTCCGTGGTGAGCGAAACGTGCGGATCTTCATAGAGGACTCGCTGGGGCAGGGCGGCGTGATCGATGCCCGGCAATTCGAGCAGGATGAGGGCCGGTGGTCGCGCTTCCATGTGCGGGGGCATTATCCGGTTTTGCCAAACGGGATGGGAAAAATAGTGGCGAAAATTATTGGAGGCAATTCATGAATGAGTTTATCCAGACCTGCGGGTATTCTGGGACCTGATCATGCAGATCTATGATCCGGCAAGAGAGTGGGAGGGATTCTGATATGCGTAAACGGGTACGGGTGCGGATTTATAACCGGTTCATGCGGGGGGATAGCGCCATTTTCCTGGCACATTACTACGGGGTGAGCATGACGGAGGTTGAAGATATCCTGCGGGAGGGCAGGTTCCAGGGCTGGTAACTACCAGTCCGCCCCGGCAACAAGATCGCCAAACTGCCGCACCGCCTGGTACATGATCCGCGCGCGCACCGTCAGGTGATACCGCCGCCACCGCCATCTACAGCGACGCGCCTCGATCAGCAGAAGTTGCAAGAAGATGCGGTCGGCGTCCCGGCGGGGCAAGCGCTTGTTGCCGTAGAGCCAATCATGCACACAGGAGGCCAGCACGACCCACCTTGTCCACGGCGAAACCCACCACCAAAGCAGCCACGGGACCGAGGCCCCATTCCAGCGGAACCCTGCCGGTATGCAAAACGTGATGCCGCGATAAAGAAAGTAGACCGGGGCCGCTAAAGTCCGCCACCGGCCACTTGATTCATACGTAATCGCATATTTCGTAACCGGAACAAAGGATTGCACGGGCTCACCTCGTGGCAACGAATACGGCCAGCAGCGCGATTGCCATTGACCCCAGCGCGATAATGTTTGACCGTGACTGCCGGCGGGCCGCCCCGGTCATCGCCTCTCGCGCGGGGCATTCCGCATGCGATTTCGCGAGACTGATCACGGCCTGCTCAAGGATCGTTGTCCGCGTAAGCAGCCCCGGCGTCCCGTTGCCGTTAACCGATTTATCAAGCCCCCGGCTGGTGACCGCCATCGACGCGACTTGTTTGCTGATTTCATCGAGCTTGTCATAAATCCGCTGAATATCATCCTGCCCCATTTTTGCCGCCCTCTTTCTGCCGCTCCTTACCGGCATTTGTGACTTGTGTGCCTGGTCTAATTCCATGATGTCTATGCGAACCGTATCTTTCCGCCAGTTGTCATTCAGCCTGGTCATCACTGACCTCAATTTGGCTGTCCGGGTGCAGCCGGTTGTAGCCCGCCACATGCGCTTTCAGCAACCAGTCTGGCATGTGTGCGCAGCCGCCGCTAATCGCTAAAACGGCGAGCGATATCGTCAATATCGCGGCCAATGCTATCAATCTGCTTTTCATATTCCATCCGTTTCAGTTCGTTTGCCGAACGTTTCGCCATCCACCGCCGCCAGCCTTGCACGAGGTCCGTGTCGGCGATCTTCTGCGCCAGTTTGAGCCATGTGATGATCGCTAAAATGTTCAACCCCGCCCCTTTCCCCAAAAAGCCCGAGCCTCTTTCCATCCCGGCAACACATCATCATAAAGCGCGTCATGCCCGCCGCCGTGGTTGTTGGTGATTAGCCAGTGATGCCCAATGTCGTGCATCAGACTGCCAACGTGCAGGGCGTTCGGATTGCCAACCTGCGCGGGATCAATCGCAATCTCCACAAGCCCACCGTCCGGCGAGGTCAACGCGCCTGCCCACAGGTCTAGCACCGGCACAAACCAGCCCCAGCCGCCCTCGCGCAGCTGCGTATCGGTGCGCACCCGCACGGTTATGCTGTGCTCCTTTAGCCTGGTGCCCTTTGACTCAATCGCGGCCCTCGCCTCGTTCAGCGCCCCGTAACACAATGCCTTGCACCACGGCGGGAAATCCCGTTTCGGTTTGCGCTTCTTGCCGAACAGTCGCTGGATACTTGTCCATAAGCTCACGGCAACCTCCCGCTTTCGTTTTGGCTGTTGGCCACAAACCATGCCACAGGCTCGTCCTTATCGTAGAGTATGCAAGTCGCGGGGTATGTTACGGCTACACTCTGCGGCATCGTGTAGCTCGGCCTACGCGCTCCGTGATCGGTGTCGAAGCTACGGAAGTCGGCACGCACTCCGTTGACGGTGCAATACTCTCCGACCGGCAAAGAACTAGGCCAGCGGACTCGCCATGTTTGGTCATAGTCCTTTTTCGCAAAACTCCACTGCTCGGATATGCTCCCCTCTAGGTCTGGCGGGGTAGATGGGTTTGTCGGGAGTGATGGCTTGGCAGGTTCTACTACGGGCGGCTTAACAGCGTCAATGATCCCGCCAATGTCGATTGATTGGCA
>Ga0210043_1003013_pt1 | contig 10357 bp, 9 predicted proteins | sample CryGeymet201501t_FD_183990 | JGI IMG/M metagenome (GOLD analysis project Ga0210043, IMG submission 183990) | Groundwater microbial communities from Crystal Geyser aquifers in Utah, USA - Crystal Geyser metaG 2015-01t (SPAdes) (version 2) | ecosystem: Environmental > Aquatic > Deep subsurface >... | reverse complement strand
CGCTCAGTACATGCAGGCTCAAGTTCAGGGCAACCAGAACCTAGACCCTGCTCTTTATCATCAGCAAATGGTCCAACAGGCAACCAGCCGCCAGGGAAAGCGAGTTGCCGTTAACCAAGTCTTTAATCCATTCGCACCTCAAACTGGCGGTGCGACCGTCGTCCAGCCGCCGACAGGTGTACATCAAGGCGGGATGCCACAGCAGGTCCCAATGACCAGCTATGTCAACTCGAATGATCCGCAATGGGTTCAGCCCTTCAACCCATCACAGGCCGCCAATCAGCAATATCAGTCAGTAAATCCGTTGTTGCAACAGCAGCAGCAGATAATTGGCAACAATGATGTGTTGGCTAAGCCAGTAGACTTGTCAAACGACAACTATAATGACGACGCATTCGGCGACTTTGGGAATGACGTTGGAGGACCGTCAGGAATCAGCCGTATCGGTGGCTAATCTATCAGGAGAAGGTCTGAAATGAATAAGAATAATGAACTGGATCTAAAGAATGTTGCTGAAGCATTTCACATCAAGTCTTTAGAGAAAATGAAGAATTGCCTTGAGATCTATGAGCAGATATATGTAGAAAAAGGAGGCCGAAATCATTCTCAGTACAAATTCCTTAAGAAACACTTAATGAATGTTGTATATGGAATGGAGAGAGACCTCTTTGAAAGACTCTGCGAAATGGGAGTTCTCCTGAAGTGCTCTTGTGGTTTCGATGTCAAGACAGGGTACAAAGATGAATGTGATCTTTGTCACGGCTGCGGATATATCCATAGCCCTGAATTCAACGATCTGATCAAGGATGTCGCCCCGAACCTGAAAGCTGACGGTTAAATTCCTAAACTCGAATTGACATAACCCGCCTCCTAGCATATAATGCAGAAAAGGAGGCGGGCTATGTCTGAAGTATGGCTTACATCAGACTCACATTTTGGCCATAGAAACATCCTAAAGTATCATCGGCATGAGTTTTTGTCTGAACAAGAACAAGAAAACATTATGCTTGATGTTGATTTTGAAGTCAGTAGAAGATCTGCTGATTTCATGGATAATACAATCATTGACAATATCAACTCAATGGTTGGACCCAATGATACGTTATGGCATTTGGGGGACTTTACTTACAAGAGTGAAGCAAGTCTGAAGTCGTATCGAAATAGAATCAGGTGCAACAATATCAATTTCATCATGGGCAACCATGATAATCGCGAAGAAATCTTAGATTCGGGATGCTTCAATGAGGTCTATGATCTCCATGAGGCTTGTTTCCCTGGGGGCATAAGAATTGTTCTTTGTCACTATGCAATGAAGATATGGCCCAAAAGCCACAGAGGGGCGCTACATTTATTTGGTCACAGTCATGGCTCATTGGATGAAGATCCTTTCTCAAAATCTATGGATGTCGGCCTGGACACCAACAACTATCTTCCCTACAATCTGACTACCGTTCTAGAATTACTCAAGCAAAAAGAGTGGGTTCCCGTAGATCATCATGGAGATAGGAGCAGGAATCGCAAAAGAATATAGCGAATCAACAATCAAGAGGTTGAGATATGCCAGCAACATTGCTTGAACAATATGATGGCTCTGCGGGAATCTATGTCACATGGGATTGGTCCGGGACGGCTGGCGTCGGTGGAGCAATACTTTATCGCTCTGATTCTGGTTTGACTGGATCTTTAACTGAAATCGATACTCTCACTTATCCAACAAACACCTTTGTTGATACATATGGCTCTCTCGAAAGCTACTATCGAGTGGTAGAAGTTGACGATCCAGACGCGGCTGTTCCGACTGTTCTTTACACTCATCCTGTCACTTGGGGTCAGGAGACATATCTCAAGGCCATGATTTTCTACGAGATCTTGCCGTTCTTGAGGCTTTGGTGTTATCGAGAACATGTTTATTTCAACCCAGACAGAACACGAGGCCATGTTGTTGTTGGAAAAGGCTGGGGTGTTTGGAACAACGATTTTGAACCCATTATTGAGATCGGCAATCCGAAAAGCGGGGATGATCAACAACCTGCGCTCCAGCAGCTATCAAGAATCTCGACGATTACAGACACAACCAATGCTGGCGGTGACTATCCAGATGGCTTGAAATACAACATTGATTACAACGGTTACATCTATTTTCTAGACGGAAATGATGATGCTGAGCCGATTCAAGTTTATGACAATGTTTGGGCAACCTATAACTTCAAGGCTGTAACAAATCATCATGTCAATATGATGCTCACGAGAGCATTTCTCGCCATTACAGCCCAGCCAGGGGTTTCAAAGTTGACGCAGATTGGTCAAGCTCCTTACAGTTGGGATCCTGCAATTGTTTCTGGAGCAACGGGATATCTGCTGCGTCAAATCGCGCTTCAACTTTCTATCCCTCAGATCGCCATCTTCTTCAGTCTTGACCATAGAGATGAAGAAGATTTGATCTCTCAGAGAAAAGAGATGATCGACACTCTAAATACAAAGTCGAAAGAATACTTGGAAGAATTCAATGTGATGCTTGAGCGTATCCGCATCGAACGTTATCCGAGACTTGGTATCATTACTACTCCTGAGTTTCAATTACCTGGAGGTCGTACAAGATTCTTTAGGGCGATGTTCAAAGGTTCGCGAGCGTGATAATGGGGCCATTTTCGATTATTCCTTAAATCGCTTGCATTTTTTCCGTCCTTGGTATATAATGGAACTAAGGAGCGAGAATCATGGAAGAACTGTTAACTCGTCAGGAATTCTTTATAGAAGCCTATGGGAATTTATTTCTCAAGGGAACACCTGAGTATTCTGCTTTGAGCAATCTGTCAGCTAGGGAAGAAATTCCCTTCATTAAAGAAGGGAGGACTAGAAAGTATAGAAAATCTGACATCCCCTTCATTAAATCAAAAATACAGGAAATTGTGGGAGTGGAATGGATATCTGTTTTGTCAGTAGCGGAGAACAGTGGTGTCCCCAAAAGCACTTTCGCTTCATGGTGTGACAAGGGTCTAATACCAGGATTCCAAAGTGGCAAGGGGATTGAAACTAGAAAGATTCTTGAGGTAGAAAAGGCCATAGAGGAACTTAAGGAAGAGAAATCCAATATTCTAAACAAGCATGAAAATCAGTCATTTCATTTCCCATGTAAAGTATGCGGTAATATGTTTAAGATTAGCCCATCTAAATATGAAAGTGGGAATAAGGTAACATGTTCTGAAGAATGTTCTATAAAATACAGGACAGATCAGAAGATTTTTCCTGGATCAGAATCTAATGAATACATCCAGATCAATGACGATCTTCGACAAATAATAGATGGGGAATTACTTGGGGATGGATGTATAATTAAACCGAAATCATGCATCAATTCATTATTTCAGTATAAAACTTCTAATCAGGAATATTCAGATTACATAAAATCAAAACTATTGTCATTTGATCCGTCTCATGACTACGATCACTCTCAGTATATTCATCTTGAAAGAGCAACTGGAATTTCGTGGTACACAAAGACTAATCCATCATTAACAGAGATTTATAATAGGTGGTATCCAGATGATATTAAGGTGGTGCCGAGGGACATTAAATTGACTCCATTGACATGTCTTCACTGGTTCCTTGGGGACGGATGTTTATCAACTAATACAAAGACACAACAGCAATATATTGAATTGCATACTCAGGGATTTTCAGTAGATGATATTGATTTTCTGGTATCTAGTCTCAATAGCATAGGATTTAAAGCGAGCAGAGTTAAAGCTCGGCTTAAGAAAAATTCTGATGAAATGACTTACAAGATAGCTATTTCTCCCAAGTCTATGACTAAATTCTTAAAGTACATAGGTGAGTGTCCGGTGGACAGCTACAAATATAAGTGGAAAATTCTAGACTCAACATATTATTTGTATGAGGACTACATATATTCGACTGGAGATATCGGAAAGATGTTGGGGCGGGATGCGCGAGAAATCAATTCCATGGCAAAATCAGATTGGTTCAGAAGGGCAGGAATAGATTGCGTCAAAATGTGGTCAAGACTCAGATTCTCTGAGGAGGGATATCAGAGGTTAAGAAAGAATCTAGAATATAGAGGAACGATATGTTGACTTATATTCTCAAACAATTTGAATCGGAAAAGAAGCATGAGTCTTCAGATAGAATCATGACTATTTTGGCTCGCCGATACCGCGAGGGAGATTGGTACGAAGACCCATGGGATGATCTAGAAACATATTTATTATCATCGGGATCTTTAAAGGATAATGTTATAGATATGCTGGAAAGTATTTATCAAAAATCATTAAAAGTAAGAGACCCTAAAATAAGAAACATTATTGATCAGAGACTGAATGATATTTTTTCAACCTATAATCTCCTCTATGGCAAAGTATATAGAAATGATAGCGGAGATATTGCCAGGATATTTACAATCTTCTTCAGATATTGAATGAAGCACCTGTCGATGAAGAACTTTCTGAATGGGCTCCTGAATGGTCCGAACCAATTGATGAAGAAGCATTGGCTCAGGCTGATCAAGAGCATTTAAAACAAAAAAGAATCCAACAGCATCGTCGCCAAAGAACACCATTCAAATTGAATGATGAAATTGTTGGCATTGATGATGTTTTGAAAAATCATCCTGATTATCCAGTCTAAAGTCTAATCCTCAACTCATTCTTGGATACATTGCTCCAGAAACGGTCTTTGGACATGCTGGTCCATCGTAGCTAGTTCCACCAGAAGAAACGTTGCGAACGGCTTGCGCCCAGAAATTGCCAGAGTCATTTGATGATTGAACTCTTAATACTACTTTCTCCGGACCAGTAGCAGTATAACTGATGTTGAAACTTTGCCAATCAGAATTAGCCGCTGTTGTATTTTCTGATATCATAGTCGCCAAAGGCAAAACCTTAGGATCATTCTTTGCTTCAAATAGTTTGTATTCAGGATCAGAATAATAAGTAGTCACAGCATCTCTCTTGAGATAGACCGTTAATGATAATTCCTCTCCATCCGAAAGTGAATACTCCCAATCCAAAATCATTGGAACATAATGATTTTGTAGATAGAATTTTACAGATGAAGAAAGTCCGCTTGGATAAATAGCAACATCAGATACAAAGTATCCAGCCCTTGTCCAACCTTTGATTGAATCAGAAACTCCTCCAATATCATACATAGTTGCTACTGGATAATCATAATATTCCCATATTGGAGAAACGAGGTATCCGTAGCATTGGGTTGTTCCATTAAGAGAGCAATTGTATCCTATTATATTTCTTCCTCCATCTATATCATAGTTATTATTACTTATTGTTATTGAATATAGATTTATTGAGTTACAATTATAGATTCCTCGATAACAATATGAAATGTTTGTGGCTATTTCAAGGCATGTTGCATTATAATATGCATTGGAACAGTTTATTATTTCTCCAGAATAATATCCTCCATAAATTTGGTAGATTGCATATCCACAGCCCTCAATAATACCATCAAGGCTCATACCATAGCAAGTAGAGATGCCATATGCGCATCCTGCATATAAAATAGAAGTATTAGATCCTCCAGTGGAGGAATATCTTGCATAATAACATGAAAAAATACAAGTATTATTTACTGTTGTTCTATATCCCTGATAGATGCCATAATATGCCCCAGCTATTACAATATTGCTAATAGATGCATAATTACTATTGTATATTGCTCTTGAGCATCCATGAATGCATCCTCCGGTTACAGAAATATTAGTACATGCATTAAATCCATTTGTTGAATTAACCATCGTTGGATCTATGGTATTTCCACCATATATTTCGCATTGAAATATTGATCCCTGACAGTTATAGATCATATAATAGTTTATACTTGAGCTATAGATCTTGATGTTTCTGCTGCAAAGAACAATATATGGATAACTGCTTTTTTGAACAGATAATGTGCCCGTAATATCTAGTGTAGATGATGTTATAGAATTTATCACATATTCTTCAGATTCTCTTGTTTGATTGATATCACATATTCTAATAGTATCTCCAGATTTCCATATATCTCCTGTTACATCTGTGTCTATATTGAAAGAACTAGCTCCAGCCGAATCAACCGATTTTGTAGATCTTACATATTTAATAGAGGGATCAGTGCAATAGAGGGCTATTCCAACCATTCCTGAAAATTGATAGGCCCCATTGAATTCTATATTGAATTGGACGCTGGAAGGTAAAGGAGTTTCTGCTGTACCTGCTCGGAACCCACCAACCCCCCATATTCCCCCTCCTCCAATTTTTAGGTGATAAGTTCCAGCAGTTGTTGAACAAACAAAATCCCCTGCACATTGAAGGTCTATTATACCAGTCGCAAAACCAGATTGATCAACATCAAAAGTGACAGTATCCCCAAGGGCAATTGTAACAGAATCGCCGTCCACAGGAACGGCTGCGCCAACCTAAGTTGCCGTGTCTGACCAAAGTCCACCACCTGTACCGTTACTTGCTATTGCTGCCATTTATATATTCTCCAGAATCCATTTAAAGCGAATTCAGGCTTGCTGTAGCGCTATCTGGAACTGTAATAGTCGTTCTAAGTCCAACTTTTTCGCATGATACTTTATAGTCAACACTTGGAGTAAATTGACTTGATCTAATCAAATCTGCATAGAAATAACCATCTCCATTTGTTCTGACAATCAAAGTATCAATAGAGACAAGATTTGTGGAAACCTCTGTAGAGGTAGGATCTTCTAATTGGAAGATAACTTGTGTCCCAGAAATAGTTTCTCCTCTTGGATCTAGAATATATCCATAAACTCTGCAAAGAGTTGGGTCTGATGGAGATGGAATAACATGTCTTGTTATGGTATATGTAGCTGTTGTTGTGCCGCTAACAGTTAAAGTCTGAGCAGCTAGAGTTTCATAGATGGTTGTTGTAGAAACAATCGCTTTATAGCTTCCATCGTCAAGATTGAAAATGACTTGACCGCTTGAATTTGTCGTGCCAGGGCCAGCTATTACTGCTGTTTGCCCTGAATTTTTTATGGTGACAGATATCCCCTGAACTGGATCAGAATTATCATCTTGGATGGTCAAGGTCACGCTATTGGCTCCGGTGCCTATGCTTGGCAATCCATTTTGTATCTCTGCGACTGCATCATCAGCCAAAGCTGCCGCCGTGAGAACATCGGTGGCCATTTGTGTTACATTTGATCTTATATCTCCTGCTTCTTCAGGGTAGAATACTAGTACAGGATAGACAGCATCGGCAGAGCTTGTGGCAACAGTGATTGTAACAGTATCAGCATTCATCTCGGCGGCTGTTAGATCCAGAGTATAAATTCCTGATGACCCTGTTTCTGTAGCTTCATTGGTGCAGGCCCCGAAGCCAGCTTTGTCAAGGTCAACTTGGCTATCCAAGGCTGTTGCTCCGCTGATTCTTGCTCCAGAGGTGTCATAAATCGGGAATGTCGCTCTGAAGGCTACATTTTTTTGTGGTACAGGTTTTGCGTCAGTGCTTGCCATTAGCTGTTTCTCCCGAATATAGATTTGTTTATTGCCCCTGGAATTCCTCTATTTATCGCGATTCGGATTGCGGGCGGGATGCCGCCCGCGCTGGCGACGGTGTAGGTGGCGTTGAGTTTGGGTGCCAACGGGGCGGAAGACTCATAGGTGTGGGCTTGACACAAACTTGTCGCAGCGCCCCACCCCACAGCGTGGGTTACATGAAATGCAACTGGGTCACCGCTGGCCCTGCCAGATCGATCTACGATTGGCTGTAGCGGGATACCAGACGCTGTATACCATGTATCGGCAACCCAACTCCCCGGTGACCACTCCTCACCAAACGTCCTCGGTCGTGCATCGAAATCCGCAAAGGTTGAATACGTTGCGGGAGAGTCTGACGCCTCTCCGTAGATTGTGGATGAAGCTACTGTCCCGAACAACGACCCGGAATGCAGCGACAGTGTTGCGGTGTCAATGATGCTTCCGGCCCCGATTGGAACGCTTGCAAATCTAACACCGATCTCATAGTCGAAATTGGCAGCGTCGTAATCTCCAAAGTACATAATCACGATGCTGAACTTAGGAGTTGAAGTAGATCTTACGACATATCCATCATCGCTTGCCGCCCCCACCTGCTGCTCGGCCATCGTCTCGTCCAGCAGCAGCGCCCCCCGCGCCTCCAGCACGGCCTCGATGGGCAGGCTCAAAATGGCTTGAACATCTTCTCCTTGGCGCATCCATTCTTCTCTCATCCGCCAAGTTTGTTCGTTGTCCCATGCCAAAGGATCTTGGAACCAAAGATTTTGTCTCATGCCGCTTTCAATCGGGAAAATTCCAGGCTCAACTATATGCTCATCAAATGATCCTGATAAAATAGAATCTGACAACAGGCTTTTATAGGAAATATGAGAGAAAATAGGAATTCGTCCATCTTCCCATCCAACTTTCATGATCTTTGCCAATCTCAGACCGATTGGTCCGATAGTCGGGCGGGGCAAAGAAGACGGATCATTGATGCGAATGACAGGACGCAACATATCCGGCCAATATCGGAATCCCAAATCAATGCCAGGACCCATTCCATTGATCAACCAGCTTCCGTCTTCATCTATTGTTTGGATACTTGATAAATTGGGCTCCCCTATAATCTGAATCTCATTATTGTCATTGACCCACGCTAACGCCACAATCTTGATGAAAACTTTGCTGTTCCGTCTGTCGATTGTCAATTTCAAATCGCCTGATAGATAACAGGCATACCCATTGAGTGTCATAGAAGTCTTGATTTTAGATAAAGCAGAGATTGTGGGCTTCAGATCGATTTCTGGGCATTCATCAAGGCGAGTTCCATCGAGATAGCCGTCGTGTGTTTCGAAATAATGTATGGGTCCTATGGTACAACCGACACGATATTTCCGAATGTCAGATTTCCAGCGCTTCGCACCTGATAATCTCAACTCTTCGACTTCATTGTCATGGGTGGTTAAAACTCCTGACCCCCCATTTTCTATTTTGTCTCTTTCAACTAATGTAGACATTTATTTCTTAACTCATTCTTGGATACATTGCTCCAGAAACAGTCTTTGGACATGCTGGTCCATCATAACTTGATCCTCCCGATGAAAGGGTCCGCACCATCTGCCCCCAGAAGTTGCCCGACGCATTGGTCCCGCGTACCCGAATATGTATCATACCCGCCCCGGTAGCAGTATGGCTTAGTGTAAAGGTCTGCCAGTTCGTATTGTCAGCCATGATTTGTTCGGAGAGCACCGCCCCACCAGTTTTGTAGAGTGGATCGTTAGCCGGGTCAATGACTTGACAACGCGGGACTTCGGTGCGTCCAGTACCATCCTGTTTCATGTAAACTGTGACCGAGAGGCTCTCGTTAGCTTCAAGCCAAATCGGCCAGTCAAGAAATAACGGGGCGACAGCCGTTGAGAATGTAGCCTTGTGGCTCTGTGTGATTCCTGTGGTAAAGGTAGCAGCGTCAGTAGCAATACTTCCTGCTGTCATCCATGCTTTGACTGTTCCTGATACACCACCAATATCCCAGATCAGTGCTGCTGGCACGCAATACCTGTTATTGACACCCGTTGAGGTGCTTACTTGTGTGTTACCGTTTAGGGATGCCCCAATTCCAGTTATCCAAGAGCATGCGTAGATGTCAGTGGTATTAGTAAGTACAGCCCCATACAGGCGACATCCATTACATCCATAGAGTCCGTACTGATTATCGTTGAGTATTCCGGTAATAATACTTCCGTCAACATCTCTGATTGTGCAGGTGTTTCCTATGAAATTACCGCTAATTGCAATACCAGCACCGCCAGACACGCCATAATTACATCCAATGCAAAGGGCTGTTATTTTACTGCCCCAACTATTCTGGAAAGAATATTGGTGCCCTGCAAATAATCCTCCGTATATTGAATCGTAGTTTGTGCTTCCTCCATAGTAGCATCCTACCACTACACCAGTGCAAGTAAAGTAAGAGTTGGTTCTTAGGCCATACGAACATCCATGTATACAGCCAGAGAAAGTCGAGTAGTTACATATAAACACTCCATGTCCACAGTCACCTGTAGATGGAGCCCCTGTACTACCCCCATAAATCTCGCACTGGAGTACAGCGTATTGACACCCCAATACAGCGTAGTTGTTGGCTGTGTGCCCATAGATCCGAATGTTCCGCGAACACAAAACAAGGTATGCACCAACGGACTTGGCCGCGCTCAGCCCGGCCGTTAAGGTGATCGTCCCGGCTGCGATGCCCCCGCCAGCGATGGTGTACTGTTCGCTTTCCCTCGCCTTGTTGATGTCGCACAGCCGCACGATGTCGCCAGCCGCCCAAATATCTGTAGTAACATCGGTGT
>Ga0210043_1003005_pt1 | contig 10382 bp, 10 predicted proteins | sample CryGeymet201501t_FD_183990 | JGI IMG/M metagenome (GOLD analysis project Ga0210043, IMG submission 183990) | Groundwater microbial communities from Crystal Geyser aquifers in Utah, USA - Crystal Geyser metaG 2015-01t (SPAdes) (version 2) | ecosystem: Environmental > Aquatic > Deep subsurface >... | reverse complement strand
GGGAATTGCCTTCCAGGTACCCTTGTTTCAGTCGATTCAGGAGGGCGAAACCCTTCCAGTCTTTCTTCCATCCACGACCGAGAGGGTATAAAGAATAATTGCTCCTGCCGCAGCGACATTGAGGCTATCGATACCTTCAGCCATCGGAACTCGAATTCGCAGGTCTGCCCTTTTTTCTATGGCCGAGCTATGGCCCCCAAACTCGTGACCTAAAACAACGACCCCCGATCGGCCAGCGAATTCGCCCCCGGACTCGAGGGCCACCACAAAATCCTCTAGGTCATGGGCTCCGACAGAACCATCGGCGGCTACCAACATTCGCTGCTCGTTACCTACCCACCCTATAAACTCTTCATCGGACTCAAACTGAATCAAGGGAGCGCCGAACACGAGTCCAACCGAACTACGAATAGCCTTCCGACTAAAGGGGTCGCCGGTGAGAGGGCCGAGGGCTATGAACTGGGCGCCAAAGGCCCGGGCACTGCGAATGAGGGTACCGACGTTCGACTCTTCCTGCACCGCCATAAGCCCCAGCCCCCAGCCCGGTCCCGACCAGGCAAGAGGAAGCTTTGGACGCCGAGCAGCAGCCAGGAGCCCTCGGTGAAATGTAAAGCCCAGCAAAGTACCTATCTCTCGTCGGGTACCCGTAAACACCGGGTAGGCACCACCGGATTGAGCTGCGTACTGGTCGGCATTTTTCGGCGTGCCGATGATTCCTAGAATTTCGACCCCACTCTCGATGAGCCTATTCACGACCGTGCGACCCTCAGCGATACAAATGCCCTCTCTACGAAGATCGCGGTCGGGCAGTTGGGCGAAGGAAGCCACGAACGAGAACGAGGCTTCGGAAAGGTGAAGGGGCTGCGAGAAGCTCACGAACCTTAGCCTTCGTGGTCCTCCCACCAGCGGCGGATTCGGAATAGTGCCTCGCGGAGGTTCTCTTCCGAGGTTGCGAGGTTAAAACGAAGGAACCCTTCACCCTCGGACTCGTCGAACTGACTTCCAGGGCTAATCCATACTCCGGTGTCCTTTCGAATACGTCGTTGGAGGTCTCGGGTACTCAAATTAAGGGCTTCCTGCATGGGTGTTGCCTGGACCCACGCCAAGTAAGTTCCCTGGGCAGGAATTCGCGAAAGAGGTAGCCCGGCGCCGCGGATAAGGGTATCAAAGAGCTCGGTATTTTTTTGTACCTGGGCCAAGACTCCTTCTAACCACGGCCGGCCGTACCGATACCCGGCCTCGCTGGCTACCAGGCTCATTGAGTTGGCAATCTCGAACCCTGCCCGATCAAAAAAATCGGACAACCGAGACCGTATTTCGGAATTTTGGGTAATCACCTGGGCTGTATTGAGACTTGGTATATTAAAGGTCTTGCCCGGACTCTGAATAGTAACGGTGTTATCGGCCCCCAATCGACCCAAGGCATAAAAATCCTCCCCGGGCAAAATAAGGTCCCCATGGATTTCATCGACCAAGACCTTTACCCCGTGCCCGTCGCAGAGATCTACTACCCGACGTAGCTCAGCCTCGGTCCAGATTCGGCCAACAGGGTTATGGGGACTACAAAGGAGCAGAAGGGTCGTCTGAGGATTCCTTACTAACTCCTCGAGCTCGGCAAAATTCATGGAGTATCGATTACCCTCTCGAAGGAGGGGATTTCGCACTACCCTTCGGCCGGTATTTTCGACCACCGAGTAGAAGGGATTATACACCGGAGGCTGAACGATAACCCCATCTCCAGGGGATGTGAGGGCAAAAATGCTCTCTCGAATGGCGGGCATCATACCCAGGGCATACAGCTGGTGCTCGCGAGGGAAGGTCCACGATTGATAGACCTGGGCCCAGGTGCGGAAGGCCTCAAAAAAGGACTCGGGAGCGAAGGTGTATCCAAATATTGGATGTTCCAGTCTCTTGGTCATTGCATCGACTATTTCCCGGGGACAGGCAAAATCCATATCCGCAACCCAAAGGGGCAGACTCTCGGGATCCGATGAAAGGTCCCACTTGACCGAATTGGTGCCTCGGCGAAAAGGGGACTCGGGGGGGTCAATTACATGTTCAGCCATGGGCGGGATTGTAATCTAATTCCCCTGGCTTTGAGAATGGGATACACTGAAGAAAGGAGATGCCTCTTTTGTACCAACGTCATGCAGCAGCTTTTCGAGCCAAAATTCTTCGGTACCTTCGTACATTTTTTGACACCCGGGGTTACCTTGAGGCCGATGTACCGGTCCTCAGCTCCTTGGTCATTCCCGAATCGACCATTCCTCTCTTTACTACGACCCTCGAGAATGAAGACGATAGTTCGAACCCTCAGAAGCTCTATCTTCTGCCCAGCCCCGAATATTACCTCAAACATTTGCTCGCTGCCGGATGGGGAAGCCTCTATTCCCTGGGTCCCAGTTTTCGAAATCGCGAAACCCCCTCGTCTCGACATTCGGCGGAATTTACCATGCTCGAATACTACACCGTTGGGGCCGATTACGTGGCCAGTATCGACCTAACTCGACAGTTGCTCCGGGACCTACCAATTCGCACCGAATCTCCTGCCGCCCACCGCCTTCGTCTACCGATACGAACCATGACTATGGAAGAGGCCTTTAAGGACCTGGCTGACATCGACCTGTTGCCCCTGGTGGATCCCGATGATTCCCCTGAGGGGGACATCAAAGCCTTGGCCGCGGCCCACAGAGCCCTGTCCCTAAAGGGTATGGAGGTTCGACCGGATGAAAGTTGGGACGACTGTTTTCAGCGGCTTTTTCTTACCTGGGTCGAGCCGGAACTTCCCGACGATTGTCCCCTGGCCCTGGTAGATTTTCCTTGGAGAATACGAACAACTGCAGCCCGGAAGCTGGGCACCCCCTGGGCCCAACGATGGGAGTTGTATCTTGGCACCCTGGAGTTGGCAAACGTGTACACCGAAGAAACTGATCCCGGGCTGACAGCCACTTTTTTTGAAGGGGAACAAGCGGCGTTGTTGCAACAGGGCCGGCAGGTAAAGGTCGACCCGCATTTTCCCAGGGTGGCTGGGGCCCTACCCCCCTGTTCCGGGGCGGCGATGGGTGTGGACAGGTTGGTTATGGCGGCAGGGGGCTATACCCGCCTGGATCAAATTCGCTATCCTTACGACAAATGAAACCAGAAGAATTAGAACTGCCCGAAGGGGAATCCCTTCAACCATCGCCAATTCCCGAAAAAGGAACCCGAGTAACTCTACGGCTTCCAACCCGTCACAACCCAAAACTCCACCAATTAGTGGAACTCATTAACGACGACGAAGAAGTGTATGCCCTATGGGAATGTGCCAATGTGAATGCGGTAGATCGACTGGGTATGAGCGATCACGGACCGGTCCACGTTCGAATTGTGGCAAATATAGCCCTGCGAATTCACCGCCTACTAGTGAATGCTGGGGTGGTGCCGAACCTGGTAAAGGATCATGAATTGGAGCCCGAGGATGCCGAGGTTGTTACCGTTTTAGCAGCCCTTACCCACGATTTGGGAATGTCCATTCATCGTATAGACCACGAACAATTTAGCCTCTTCGTCTCCCAGGGGAAACTGACCGAATGGCTGAAGCCGGTCTACCCTATTCGGGAAGCCACAATTATTCGATCAGAAATACTTCACGCGATTATCTCCCACCGGTCAGGGGGAAAACCGCTGACCCTTGAAGGGGGAATAGTCCGGGTTGCCGACGCCCTCGATATGTCCAAGGGCCGTAGCCGAATTCCCTTCGAGGCCGGTCAAATAAATATCCATTCCCTCAGCGCCGCCGCGGTAGATAAGGTCGAAATCCTTCCAGGAACCGATAAACCAATTCATATTTCCATTTCTATGAGCAACTCAGCGGGTATCTTCCAAGTCGATGAACTATTGCGGGAAAAGCTCAAAGGATCGGGCCTGGAACCCTATATGGAGGTTGAGGCTTCAATTGCGGGCGAAGCAGAAAAGAAGTTAGTCCAACTGGTCCGGTTTTAGGACTCAGTTAGGGGTCGAATTGACCCCCTAGGGGATTCCGGGTATTATGGGCCACCCAAAACAGAAACTCGACGACAAAAGGAATGGAGCATGATAAAAGGCGGACAGATCAACAAGGGCATGTGCCTCATTATGAAGGGTAACCCCTACCTCGTAGTAGAACGAGAATTCGTAAACCCCGGAAAAGGGGCGGCGTTTTCTCGATGTAAACTCAAGAACCTCAAAGATGGATCGGTTCTAAAAGAAACAATCAAGTCTAACGACAACGTTGAAGAGGCCGACGTTTACGACAAAAATGCCCAGTACATGTACGCCGACGGTGAACACTTGCATTTTATGGACAATTCGAACTACGATCAGTTCGAAATTAGTGCTGAGTACTTCAGTGAAAAAATTTCCTACCTCAAAGAAGGGGACAGCTACAAAATTGTGTACTGGGAGACCGAGGCTATCGACCTTATTCTGCCCATGAAAATGGTATTTATTGTCACCGAGGCCCCCGAGGCTATCAAGGGCGACACGGTTACCGGAGCCACAAAGATGGTAACCACCGAAACCGGACTACAGGTGCGCTGCCCTATCTTTATAAAAGAAGGGGAAAAAATTATGGTGAACACCGAAACCGGAGAGTATGTCGAGCGAGTAAACAGCTAGGCTCGCAGATTCTTTTCGTATACCTCGATCCATTCCTGAACCGTTACCTTTCCAGCAAGTTCTGCGATAAGGTCGAGGGGTATTTTTTCTGCCTTTTTAAAACGGATACAACTCTTTCCCGCGTCAAGTTTGCCCAGGTTAAGCTTTTCATATTCCCGGGTAAACCAAACCATGAGGTGTTGGTCGGCGTATAGTCCCATGTGGTACAAGGAAACGTAGTTCTTTTGACTGGCCAGGTTCATAAAGGGCAGTGGCAGTTTTGGATCGCAATGATACCCCGGGGGATACAAAGAATGGGGCACCACATACCCTAACATTCCATAGTTCATCCTGGCCTCAAAACCCTCGGGCAGTTTTGCCACAATCCGAGAATGAAGCTCTCTCATAATTGTTCGACGATCCTCGGATAAAGACTCGATGTACTCTTCGGGCGTTTGGGCGTTCGAAGTCATTCTTATACCTCCGTTCTCGTTGTTTGGTATACAGTTGCAAGTTTACACTCTACCAGATACATTATAAAAAGAATCATATAAAAGGGAACCGAGCATATGCGAATTACAACCAAAGGTAGATACGCTCTTCGGGCCATTACGAACCTAGCCCTAAGTGACGGAACCAGACCAAAGGCTATCAAAGTTATAGCGGCCGAGGAAGAAATGAGCCCGGAGTTTTTAGAGCAAATCTTCTTTCGACTAAAAAAAGCCGACATAATAAGTTCGGTCCGGGGCCCGGGAGGCGGATTTATCCTGTCGAAACCCCCGAGCGAGGTTTCGGTCCGAGCAATCTTCGAAGCCGTAGATGAAGGACTCGACCTAACCCCCTGTACTTCCTGTACCGACGATGAAATTCCTTGTACTAAAATGGACAGTTGCCTGGTCCTCAATGTGTGGAGAGAGGCAAGCGAAAGAATCAATGCCTACTTCGAAAGTGTCACCCTCGAAAAAATAATGGCCCAACAAGGGGACAAAGAAATGAAAACCCTTCTGTCTGGCGAGGACGTACGAATTAGTTGACCTCTTCTTGGGTACCGGTAAAAACCTTTCGTATGTGGACATCCATCTGGGGATAGGGAAACTCGATTCCCTCGGTTTTAAAACTACGCCATATCTGTTCGTTGGTGTAGTTCCTGCTCGCTGCCCGGTCCGATGCCTTTGTAAGAGTCAATAATAAACGCATAGTAATTCCTGACTCATCAAAACTATACACTTGGACCATAGGATCGACATCGGACTTCTGAAACGGACACGACACCCCAATGCTATGAAGAACCCGTTTTACCTGATCGAGGTCTGAATCGTAGTGAACCTGGACGGCTACGGGGTAGACAACCGAGGGATCGTCGTAGCTGTAGTTATGGACCGAATTATCGACGATAGCCGAGTTTGGAACAACGATCGTCTCGTTCAAGAGGGTATTGATAACCGTGTAAATCATTTTGATTTCGGTAACCGTTCCCTCGTAGGCCCCGTCAGCGGTAACCGCCTTGATAAAATCCCCTTGCTTAATGGGTCGGGTCATAATGATGATGAGCCCGGCAATAAAATTGGCGACCATGGTCTGGAGACCAAATCCAATACCAACCCCAAAGACCGCAAAGAGGGCAGTAAGACTGGAGAAGGATATTCCAACAATCGATAGTCCTATGAGAAAGAACACCGTCATCGCCGCATAGCGAGCAAGGTTCCCAATCGAGAATCGGGCCTTGGGATCTACCCCCATTCGATCAAAAACGTTTTTGTCTAAGACCTTTCGGGTCCAATTTCCGAATCCATTGGCCAAATAGACCATAGGAATAATAGCGATGAGGGTAACTATGGATATTCTTAGATCACCGGCACTAAGAAAGGGTGTATTGAGAACCGTAAAAAAGTAACTACCAATTTCTACTACCGCCGCCCCGAGGAACATAAGAAGAACGAGGATAAACCCAAAAAGCAGAAGGAGCCGGACAACGATGCGATAGCCTCTTTGCAACTTTACTTTGGTATCGTCTTCGACCTTTATTCGGGCAATGGTCGAACGCCCAAGTTTACTCAGGAGTATACCAGCAATCCAAATTCCAAGGACCGGCAACAGAAACCGAAGGCCAAAATCGAGGTAGGTAAAGGGAAAGTGGTAGGTTCCCAAGGTTATTTCAGTAGACAAAAACTCCATGAACGATTTTTCCTTTTCGTTTTAATGATAGGCCTTAACTATAGGCCTTAACGTCGGGTCTCAACGTCGGGCGAAGGATTCCAGCTCGGCTCGGGTTTCGGCGTCTATAGTTCCTCGGGCCTCGAGGAGAGGAAAGAAGTCCTGAACCGGTGCGACGGCTTCCAGATGCACTCCTGCAGCCTCCATATCTCTGCGGCCCTGGGCACCCCTTTCGAGGAGCACTATCAGATGCTCGACGACCAGCCCCTGGTCTCGTAGAATTTCCAGGGCCTCGATTTTTGAGGTTCCGGTAGTAATGAGGTCATCGAGGAGAAGAACTCGCTCGCCAGGTTTGTACAGCCCCTCGATTGATTTCTTGGTACCGTGGTCCTTCACCGCTGTACGGGGGAAGATCATTGGAATTCCGGTCTCCAAGGATAGGGCTGCAGCTAAGGGTAGACCTGCGGCGGGTATACCAGCGATACGGTCAAAAGAGTATTCGGTCAACCCGGGCCTTTTGAGCAAATCAGCATAGGCTTTGGCAGCCAACCGAAGAAGAGCTGGGTAGGACATTATGAGCCGAAGGTCGATATAAAACGGGCTTTTGTCTCCACTTTTTAAGGTAAAATCCCCGGTCTTAAAGCACTGGGCCTCCAAGAGCCCCTCAAGAACTTCGGTTTTTCGGCGCCCTACTCTATCGACCCCCGGGTAGACTCCTTTTTGACGGGCCTTGTTGAGGGCCTGGGTATACTCTTCGGCGGCTTTTTGGGGATTTTCTGCCTGGGCTATGCCACGGGCAACCATTGGCAAAATCCCCAGGCCCTGGAAATCCATGCCCGTTCGAACCGCAGATTCCAAATCCCCTCCCTGGGTGCCTATCCCCGGAGCCAAGAACCAGGCTTGGGGGTGGCGAGCTCGAATTTCGGCCATCGCCTTTAACTCGTTTGCCCCTACAACTAACCCTATCCGTTGAGAATCCCAGGCCAAGGCCTTATCGGCTACTTGCAGGTAGAGAGGATCATCGGCACCCCCCAGGTCCTGAAAATCCTTGTTTCCAGGGTTAGACGTTCGGCACAGGATAAACACACCCTTGTCTGGGTAGGCGAGGAAGGGTTCTACCGAATCTCGGCCCATGTACGGGCTCAGGGTAATGGCGTCTGCCCCCAGAGCCTCGAAGGCCCCCCGGGCGTAGGCCTCGGCGGTGGCCCCAATATCACCCCGTTTGGCGTCCAAAATGACAGGGATTCCGTCGGGAACGAGCCCTAAGGTAATCTCCAGGGCTTCGAGGCCGGGAATACCGTAGGCCTCGTAGAAGGCGATGTTTGGTTTATAGGTGAGGGTATACTTCGCTGTGGCATCGATTATACGCCGATTGAACTCGACAATTTGTTGGACTACCTCACTCATTTCCCCGTCGGGACCGAGGGTAACCCGGGGATCCAACCCCACACACAACAGGGAGTTTATCGATTCTGCCCGATGGGCTAAGCGCGAGAAAAACAAGTCCTTCTTTGGGTACTCCATCGAATCCTCCACTCCAGGAGCATACACACTTTTCGCCCGAATCGCTATACTCCACGGTCAGGGAGCAAGGTATGACCGAGGACCAACTTATTGAAACCGCGTCAAAGTGGATAAAGACCAGCAGAACTTTGGTAGCCTTTACGGGGGCAGGTATTTCGGTAGAATCGGGAATTCCATCCTTCCGAGGACGGGACGGGATTTGGAACTCCTACGACCCCGAGGTTCTGGAAATTTCCTATTTTCGGTCCCATCCCCTGGAGTCCTGGGAGGCAATCCGGGACATCTTTTATACCCATTTTTCCCACGCCCAACCCAACGAGGCTCATTTTTTCTTGAGCGATTTGGAGCGGGCCGGCATTCTCAAGTTTACGATTACTCAGAACATCGACGACCTCCACTACCGGGCTGGAAGTCGTGCCCTGGCGGAGTTTCATGGAAACTCTCGGCTATTGGTGTGCCAGAAGACAGGCAAGAAGGTCCCTGCCCAGGCGGTCGATATGACCGATCTGCCCCCCTTAAGCCCCGACGGGGGTCTGTACAAGCCGGATTTTGTGTTTTTTGGGGAGCCTATTCCTGCAGAAGCTGCTCTTAGGAGCCAAAAGGCCTGCGAGCAGGCAGATACCCTCATTATTATAGGATCTACCGGCGAGGTGTACCCCGCGGCTGCCCTACCGGGCCTGGCAAAACAAAGTGGGGCCCGAATTATCGAAATCAACCCCGAAACCTCCGCCTTTTCTTCGGGGGTTACCGACCTCTATCTTCCAATGGAAGCCGAAAGCGCCTGCCTAGCCCTGCGAGAGATGCTGCGTCTTCCACGAACTATTCCTGGGTACGAGGATTTGGCCACGGAATGAGATTCTTTTCGGTTTCTCTAGGATTCTTGATTTTTCTCGCCCTGGGTGTGCCCACTTTTTCCCAGTCCCTTCAAGAAATTCGAACCGAAAAGGTACTCATCATTTTTTCTCCCGAGGACGAAGCTGCTGCCCGAGAAATTGCTAGTTTTGCCGATGAGGTCACGTCCCAGCTGACCGAAATTTTGGACTACACCCCTACCGAGCTTATTCCGGTCCTTCTTCGGGGCAACTTAGACCAAGCCAACGGCTACTACACCATAGGACCCCGCCGAGTTGTCCTCTATGTAAGTCCCGACACCACCTACCCCGGTTACTTTGGCCCCTCCCAAAGCTGGCTACGCCTGGTGTTTACCCACGAGTTAGTCCACTACATCCAGTTGAGTAAACCCCTGGGCCTCCCGGGCCTGGCCCAAACCCTCTTTGGCGAGGCCTTTCACGGGGCCCTTGGAGCCGGGGCATTTCCGGGCTGGTTCGTGGAGGGCACTGCGGTGTACCTTGAAACCTTCCTTACCCAGGGGGGTCGCGGCAGGTCGGGGGCCTTTGTTGCGGAAATTCTTGCAAGTCTCTACGACCTGGACTCCTGGACCTACGACCAAGCCGCTTACGATTCCCTGGCCGAATTCGACAGCCGCATCTATCGGAGTGGGTACATCCTCGTGGACTACCTGGTAGAGAACTACGGGTTTTCCCTCATTAACGAACTTCAGGAAGCTGTCTGGACTCGCTCCTCGGAAGGTGGATCAAGGGGATTTGATGAGCACCTGGCCCGGCTCACCGGCCTTTCTAACGACGAACTGTGGTCCCGGGCCATGCGGGCATTTCTTGCCCCCTACTGGTCCCAGCTAAGTGTTATCCCCGGTGTACCCTGGGAGGGGTGGACCCCAGACGATTCCGTCTTTCCTCGCCCTTCGCTCCCCGAAACTCTTACCCTTCCGACCGGTTCGAGGTACGTCCTGAACTACCGCGATGCCTGGAATCCTTCCCGGCTCGTTGGGACTTTTGAAGACTTGGGAATTATCGGTCTTCACGACTTCGCACTCTCGTCTTCTACCCTCGTATTCACCCATCGAGAATATCCAGTTTTGGGTCAAGAGCCTTCCAGCACTATCACCCGGGTGTACCTGCAGGATATTGCAGGTCCTAAACAGCCAGTTCCCCTGACCCCCAAAGACGGTCCTGACTTCAAAAGCCCCTCGGTTGCCCTCGATTCTTCTCTGCAGCCCTGGGTGTATGCTC
>Ga0210043_1003002_pt1 | contig 10392 bp, 14 predicted proteins | sample CryGeymet201501t_FD_183990 | JGI IMG/M metagenome (GOLD analysis project Ga0210043, IMG submission 183990) | Groundwater microbial communities from Crystal Geyser aquifers in Utah, USA - Crystal Geyser metaG 2015-01t (SPAdes) (version 2) | ecosystem: Environmental > Aquatic > Deep subsurface >... | reverse complement strand
TCCTCGAACACGCGGGCCGCTAGCGCCTTGATTGCATCGCTCGTAGCGAAACCCAGGGTGCATCCCGGGCACATTAGGACCTCGAGGCTACCCCGATAGCAAAAGCCCCGCAGGCGCCATCGGTTCGATGTTCGGCTCGAGCTCGCGCCGGCGCGCTTGCGCATCGCAGCGATGCCGGCCACATTGCCCCGATGCAAGATGCAAAGGCGGCTAAAGCCGCGGTTCAAAATCTGTTCGAGGACCTCGAACACGCGCGCGACCGGATCGGCGCCCTCGAGGCCCTGGTTGCTCGGCCCGTCGTCGAGGTCCTCGTTGATGCCGTGCGGGCTGCCCTGTCACCCGATCACCCGGTCCGGGGGGGCATCGCCCTCAGCATCGGCGCCCTCGCCAAAGCCACGGCCGACGTGACCGGGACCAGCGACCCCGAGCTCGTCCGCGCGACGGTCCGGGTCATGGTCCGGCGGGGTGAGGTCCTCGCCCGCGGTGGGGGCCGCTCGACGGTCTACCGGCTCGCTCCCGACGACGGCGCCCGCCCACGTCGGCCGCGTCGCAAGGCGGTGCGCTCGTGACCGCTTGGGTAGTGTACGCGCTCGCGCTTGTCGGGCTGGTTGTGCTCATTCTGCTCGCCATCCTGGTCGGTCTCGCCTGGCGTGCGAGCCGGGTTCTCGACCTTCGGCCCCGCGTCGTCGAGGACCTCGAGGTCAGGCCGATCGCCCGTCGCCGGGTCGACCGGCGCCCGACCGAGGACGAGTGCATGAGCGTCGACGAGCTCGTCGACGAGCTCGTCGACCGGCCCGCGACCCTCGAGGACCCGGCCGACGTCGAGGACCTCGACGATGGCCGCAAGCCCGCGACCGTCTATGACCAACGATGGCTCGACCGCCGCGTTGCGACGCTCGTCGACGAGAGCCTCGACGATGACGCCCACGACGGGAAGCCCGACTCATGGTGACTCCAAACGAAACCCGCGTTTACACGTCGGATTTTGACGAGGCCCGCGCATCGGCTGACACAAGCTGCGAGGGGGGTTTAGGCGGGCGGTCGAATCTGCATCCACACGTCGCCGTCGCCCGCGGTCGTGTTGGCGCCGCCCACGAGAATCTGTATCGCGGTGCCGTCGATCACGTTGTCGCCGCTGGGGATGAACGAATCGGTGGTTGCCCCCCCTGCGCCGTCGAAGCTGAGCGGCCCCCCGGCGATGGGGGTCGCGCCGATGCTCACGGTGACCTCGACGGTTCCGTCGCGCGAGCCGTAGGTGTTGCCGCGGATGCTCACGATCTCCCAACCCCAGAAAGCGGAGGGCAGGCGGAACGGGACGTTTTTGGCGTCCGCGCTGATGAGGTTCGGCAGGTAGACCGAAATCAACTGCCCTTGCGTGTTGATATCGGCGACGTCGCCCTCGAGGGTAGCGACGTCGGCCTCGAGGGCTGCGATCGCGGCCGCTTGCGACCCCGAGCTCGTCTCGAGGGCCTCGACGGCGGGAACCACCTGGTCGCGGAGTAGCAGCGGGTCAGTCAGTAGCGTGTTGATTGCCATGGTGCAGCCTAGGCCGGAACCAGTCCGACCGTCACGGCGATGATGCCCGCCGGGTTTCCCGAGCCCCCACCGACGTCGGTGTGCAGGGTCGCGCCGGGGTTGAACATGAACGCGTCGACCGTGACCACGCCGGTTGCACCACTGGCGGCCGCGGCCGGGACTTGCCAGGTCCCCAGGCTCACGCCGTCGAGGAACACCTCGCCGTCGACGGGGTTCACGATTGCGCCCGCGCCGATGTAGGACCATCGGATTTCGACGACTTGCATGGCATACGGGTACGCGCCGGCGAGGGCGTTCAACTGGCCCCCGGCGGGTGCGTTGCTGTTCGCCTTGCCCAGCGAGGCGAGCACGGTGCCGCGGTTCAGAACGTCGAGCTGTTGTTGTGTCGTCAGTAGCGTGTTCATGGCTCCTCTACTTTTGCGCGCGCGAGAACTCGAGGACCAACCAGCCGACCCCGAGCACGGCGACGATGGCCACCGCGGCCCCGAGGCCCTTGCTGATGGCGTCGACGGGGGTCAACGGGTCGGGTGGGGCTGGGGGGCCTGGCGCGGGCGCAGGCGCGTCGGGCATCGCCTCGAGGGCCATCGCTAGCTCGTCGGCGATGCACGTTCCCGCGGCCGCGTTCGCCCATGCGCTGGCCACGGCTGCGTCTGCGCCCGCGACTACCCACCAACCCGGTTTTTCGAGGTCCGCAAACGCCTGTTCGTACGCGAGGACGGACGGGCGGAGCTTGTCACTCCCGGCCCAGTTCTTGACCGTGTTTTCGTGCCCGACCAGCGTGTTCCAGTTCGAGCGAACCACGTCGAACACTAGCCGCGCCTGCCCTAGCGCGATCTTGGCGTCTGCCTCGCTACACCAGGGTTTCGACCCGCACGGCCGGTCCGGCCGGTGTTCGCCCACTTTCAACAGGTACGCGTATCGGTCACCGCAAGCCATTGCTTTTTCCCTTCCCCAACCAACGCGACGCGGCCCAGAGACCGAACCCGACCGCCGCGGCCCCCAGGGCCAGGCCGAGCGCTCCCGGCTCGCCCGTCGACGAGCTCGTCGACGAGCTCGACGAGCCCAGCCGTTCGGGCTTGGGTAGCTCGGGGAAGTCGGGCAACGCCGGCGACGACGAGCCGAGCGGTTCAGTGCTCGGCCCGCTCGTCGGGCCCACTGGCCCGCGCGCCTGGACGTCCTTGCCGGCGATCGCGTAGCACACGACGCCGCGCCGGCGTTGCTCGTCGTAGACCGCTTCGCGTAGCTCGCTGTTCGCGATGCCGTCGAGCTCGACGTCGCACACCAGGTCGCTGGTCAACCCGTCGCGTTGCGCCTGTTCGAGCCGCGCGCGCCAGGCCGGCGAGCACGTGTTGGCGTCCGCATAAAACACGGTGACCCGTTCGAGCATCGCGGCTTGGTACCGCTCGGTGTCGGCCCACGCGACGACGGGCAAGGCGTCGTCGAACGTGTGGATGCCATCGGGTGCGGCTGTCTCTGCGCGGGCTCCGAAGCGAAGCGCGATGTTTCGCGCGGCCGCGAGTCGCCGATCGGTCCGCCACTCCGCACACACACCCTCGACGGTCCCGCCGCCGACCGTGTTGATTCGCGGGTTCGTAGCGATGGTCCGAACCGTAATTTCGATGTACTCGCGCCAGGCTTCGGAGAGCTGGCCAGCGTCGACGGCCCACGTTGCAGGGCCTCGCGCCCAGAGCGAGCGCCAGGCGAGCCCGCCGACGCTCCCGAGCTCGGGGAGGTCGCGCCCGGCCTCGAGGGTGTCGACCCCCCGCGCGATTGTGAACGCTCGGTGCACCGGTTGGGGAAGCATGGGCAGGCAACCGAGCCCGGTTTTCGTCTGGCCGGGATACAACACCGGCGCGACGAAATTTTGCAGTCGGCTTCCGAGCCCGACGCCGATCGGCGCAATGATGACGGTGAACCGGTCCAGCGCGGACGGGCAACACGTCGGCCCCCGAACGCCATCGTTGCCGGGCCCGTAGGGCAGCCCCGGCCAGGGCGAATAATCGGGGTCGCGCAAGCGGGTTTCCGGCAGAAAAATCCGGGTCCAGTCGCCGCCCACGACTTCGGCCACGGCCTCGTCTGCCCACGCGCCATCCATGGCCGCTGAGTAGACGACGGGCTTGCACTGGCGTTGCACGAGCTCCGCGATGCGAGCCGCTTCGCGCTCGCTGGCCACCTGGCCGGAGACCATCCGCACAACCCACAGGACCACGGCGACCACTTGCCCGATGTACGGGACCACGGCGACGGCCCCGATCACGATCCCGAGGCCATCGGCGACGGCCGTCAACACCCGGCCGAGCGATTCGGCGGCGAGGTTCTCGAGGCCCTCGAACACGCCGGCGAGCTCGAGACCCTCGAGGAGAATCGCGGCCGCGGCTTGCTGCGCCGCGGCGCCGCGTTCGAGCACGGGCGAGAGCAGCGGCAAGATTTCGGGCCGGTAGCCTGACGTCACGCCCACTGCGGCGCTCACTTGCTGTTGTAGCGTGGCGATGCGGGCCGCGATGGCGTTCTGGTTGCCGTTGACGAGCGCGGCCATGCCCGTCGTTCCCGCGCTCGCGCCCGCGGGGATGGCGTTCCACAGGTCGACCATGCCGCGGGGTCCCTCGTCAGTGAGGACCGGCAACACCTGCTCGAGCGACCAACGCGTACTCATCCGAGCTCTTTTCGCGGGCGCATCCACGCGGGTTTGTCCCCGAGCAGAACCCACACCGCGCCGGCGAGCATCGCCGTGACGACGGCGTACCCGAGCGCCGATGCGAGCGGCGAGGGCGAGGGCGAGGGCGAGGGCGAGGGCGAGGGCGAGGGCGTGGGCGAGGGCGAGGGCGAGGGCGTGGGCCCGTCGTCGGGTTCGTCGGGCCCGGGGATCGGCGGGACGGGGGGCGAGGGCGAGGGCGACGGCGGCGAGGGTTTCGGGTCCGCGTCGGTCGGCCCGTCTGGCCCGTCCTCGATCTCGTCGATGGTGGCCCGGGCCGCGTTCAGGGCCTCGACGAGTGACATGGGCGGCGGGCTGTAGTCCATGACGGCCCACGGGTGCGTGACCATGCCGTCGCCGTCGATGGTCGGCCCGAGTTGCAGCTCGACGCGAAAAAACGTGTCGAGTACCTGCGTCACGCGGAAGTTGACCCCGCGATATTCACCCGTCCAAGTGTCCAAGATGGTCCTAGAGCGTCACCCGAGGCAGGTACGCGACCGCGTACGCGGAACCCGGCTCGAACCGTTGCGCGTAGGTAGAGGGGTTCGCGCGCCATTTCGGCATGAACGAAATCACGTTGGCGCCGATGTTGGTTTTCGTCCAAGCCTGAACGGCCGGGATGCGCAAGCCCGCGTTGTACGGGTGGTCGTTGATGAGCCGCATCATGGCGAGCCGCTGCGAGCCCGTAGCGGCTTTCATGCCGGGGTACAGGTCAACCAGGCTGGCGAGGTCGTCGAGCTCGTCTGTGCGCCCTGCAACGTCCTTTTCGAGCTGGACCCAACCGCCCGGGCCTCGAGGCGAGTTAATCGTGATGAACCGGTCAACCGGCACACACGCTCGAACGCCGTCGAGGACCTCGCCGGCGAACGTGGCCAGCCACGCCGCGCTAGCGGGGAACGGGACCCCGGCCCCCGCGACCGCGGCCCATGCCTCGCGCGCCACCCTGGCGCCCTGGTCGGGGGGCAGGGTCCCCGCTTCGATGTAGGCCGTGCGTGCATCGGCGAGGGGCAACAGGAGCGCGCACACGGCCTCGCGCAGTTGGTCCGCGGTCGGTCCCGCGGCTGGGGTATCGTCGCCGTCGTCGAGCTCGTCGTCGCCGTCGTCGAGCTCGTCGCCGTCGAGGACACAGACGATTTCGCCGGCGCGCACCTGCTCGGCCAGGCGAAGCACCCGTTCCCAGTACTCGAACGCGGCGCCGCTGGAGTTGCGGGGGGGTGGCCAGCTCCCGAGCACGCCGAGCCTGACGATCGCCCGGATCGCCAGGTCGGCCGAAGCCGGCGCGGACGGGGGCAGTGGTGCCACCTCCCCGAGCTCGGCCAGAGAGTCACACAGGGCTGCGGCGGTCTGCTCCGCGCTGGGGTAAGCCGACGAGCTCGACGACGAGCTCGACGCGAGGACGAGCAGGCCGACGATGGTGGCGAAGCCGACGACGATTCCGAAGCCCATGGCGGTCCCTCACTCGCCGGCGTCAGAGTTGTAGGACAGGTAGACCTTGGCCACGACGAGAATTGCCGAAGCCCGCGAGTTGCGGATTCGGAACTTGAACCCGTTGGCGGTGTTGCTGGTGTTCACCAGTGCCATGCTCGGAGGCATGTTGTTTTGCCCGTTCAACAACGTCTGCTCGCTGAAGTTGGTGACGGGCTGAAACACCTGCTCGGGGATCTGCGAGCCGAAGTTGCCGATGGCGGCACCGCCCGCGACGTTGGTCACCGCCGAGTTCGCGCCCCAGCCGGGGTACTGTTGGCGGTTGCGACCCGACTCGAAATAGCCGATGGAGACGCCATCCGGCGAGACGGGTAGCAGCGTCGTCGAGTCGAGAATTTCGATGATGCTGATGGCCTTGACGACGGCGGCGACGGTCGTGAACAGGTCGACTTGAGCGGTGACACCCGCCGCGATGGCCCCCCACTCGGCGGGGGTCGGGACGCCGCCCATGGGCGCGTCCGGGTTGCACGTGTTCTGCGGGTTGACCGGATCGCAGTACTTCTTTTTCGTGAACGTCGGCGGGGTCGAGACGAACCCGCGATACAGGTCGCACTCGGTTTCCCATCCGGGCCCGCCCACGCCGGCGAGGCTGCCCGCCGTCATGCCGCTCGAGAGAAGCGCGACCTTGCTTCGCAGCTGGCTGTTCTGAGTTTGGAGAGCGGCAATCATGCCGGTGTCAGTGTTGCAGGAGGCGCAGGCCATCGTGTTTTTTTCCTTGTGTCGGGTTCGCGTCTGTGTTGGGGGTCGTCGGGTGATGCGGGGCTAGGCGGCGGGCTTCTTTTCTTTGACGACCACGACGCGCCGAACCTCGTCGTCGCCGACTTTGGGAAGCTTGTTCTCCCAATCGCGATCGCCGGGGATGAGGTCACGGCGACGCGAGAAATCGGAGATCTGGACACCGCCCGCGCCCAGCAACATGAATGCGAGCAGGTATTGCCAGCGGGTTCGCGCGACCATCAGAACCAAGAACCCCGTGGCCAGGGAAATCCGCTCGGCCCAACGACCCCATCCCGCCGTCACGCGAGTCAACTGCCCGCCGACGATCAACCCGGTTGTGAGCGCGAGCCCGGACATGGCGAACAAAATCCCGTACTCGGCGGCTTGCTGGCGGACCGCCGCGCGGCCGGTTTTCTTCGCCTCTTTGGCTTCCTGCTCGGCCTCTTTTTTCTTCGCCCGCTCGCGTCGCGCGGACTCGAGGGCCTGGTTGCGGTCGGTTTGGAGGCGGGCGATTTCGCTGCGGGCCGGCATAGATAGCGACGCTAGCAGGATTTCGCCGTTTGCTTGTAGCCTATCGTCCGCGGCTAGCTGTTGTCGTGTAGCCTGACAATGATGTCTCACAGTATTGTCCCCGTCTCCCCGAACAACGCCATCCCGCCAGCCGCTTGGGTTGACCGAACCGAGCAGGTTTTTACCCGCGTCGGTCGCTGGGGCCTGGTGTTTCGCCTGGGCTCCGCGCCGTGGGCCGAAGTCGACGGGGGGCAGGTTCGGTTTCGTAAGTCGCTCCTCGAGGACGGGACCGAGCTCATGCACTGCGAGGCCCCCGAGCTCGGCTCGGATCGCATGAGCGCGCGTGAGCTCGTCTCGCGCATTCACATGCGAGCGTGGGAGTACTTCGCCGGCGCTCGCACTGGTTCGGGCGACCTCGCGAAGCAAGCCGACGTTGGCATTGCTCTCTACGATGCCGCCGACAAGCGGTTGGTCTACGAGACGAAAAAGGTACATCGGCGGGCCATCGATGACGTGTTCGCGGAGGACACCAGCGCGGCCGCGGAGGTCCGCGCGGGCTCGCAGATTCTCGGCCAGGCGACGAGCCAGCTAGCGACCGCGCTGGTGTCGGCTACGAGCGTTCGGGAGCGGTCAGAGACCGCGCGCGAGGGCCTGCTACATCGCCAGCTCGAAGCCGTGGGCGACGGCTACAAGGAAGCGTTCGGGCTCATGCGCAGCGCCGGCCAGGACGCCGTGATAGCGGCCGACGTTCGAGCGCGAGCCGAGGAGACTGAAAAGCGCCTCGAGGGGGAACGCAAAGCCGGCAAGAAATTTTACGAGTCGGACGTGGGCGCGACCGTGTTGACGACCATCGCGCAAGGCTTGTTGCCCGCGGTGATTCAAGTCGTCGGCCAGGCGATGGAGACGGTAGCGACGCGCATTCAGATCAGCCAGGTCAAGCAGGCCGCTCGCCTCGAGGCTGCGCAGCGGGAAGCGCAAGCCGAGGGCGCGAGCTCGTCGAGCTCGTCGTCGAGCTCGTCGTCGAGCTCGTCGTCGCCGGCTCCGAAGTCTGAGCCGACCCGCCGGGACCCGAACACGTTGGCGGACCCGTAGCGGCCGCGGCTCGCAGCGTCGCGCGCCAGCTCCCGAGCTCGCACAACCGCCGCGCTAGATGTTCGTGGGGAAGCCCGACAGCCTCGAGGGCCGTCGCGAGCTCGGCCACCCGCGAGAGCTGTTCATGTTGGCGACGCTGCAACCGTTCGAGCAGGACCTCGAGGCGAGCCACCCGATCCCCGCTCACGGTCCCTCGCAGCGCCAGGCCGCGGGTGATGAGCCGAGCTCGACGCATGAGCTCGGCCGCGCGAGGAATCTTCAGCGGCGCGCCCTGGTCGAGCAGGGCGCCGCGCATGAGCCCGCGTTGACGCGGGGGCAGGAACCGCACGCCGCTTCGCAAGCGCCTGAAACCCTGGGGGGCCGCGGTCGGAACCTGGCTCAGTTTCGTAACCTCGCCCGTCACAGGAGCCGACCGCGTTTCTTCGGTCCCGGGCTCATCCTGCAACCCCGCGAGTTTCACCAGGTACCCCGCGACGGCCCCCCGCGAGTCGGCCTGTTCGATGCTGGACACCAACCCCCAGCCCACGCCCGTCGTTGCTTCGGCGATCGGCCCTCGAACCAGCGCGCGCTGGCGACAGAGCTCGCAGCGCTGGCCAGGCTTGCGAGGCCCGCAACGATGCTCGCGAAGGTGTTCAGGCATCGCCGCTTGCTCGCGCCTGACGAGCTCGGCCAGGCCCGCGGAGACGATGACCACGTTTGCATGCGGCCAGCCCGACCGGTGTTGTTCGATGACGGACACCCAACGCGAGTTGATTTTTTCGAGGCCCTCGCGTTCGAGCAGGCGGTTTAGCCGTTTCAACCAGGCGCTCATCATGTCGGCTAGAGCCCGATACGCTTGCGTCGAGTCGGCCCAGCGGTGCCCGCTGTAGAAGCCGTCACGGTCGATGGTCAGGACCGCGAACAACACGTGGCGCTCGTCGTGGGGTTCGAGCGCGTCTGTGATTCGCCGCCAGGCGACGCTTGCTTCGTGTCGTCGACAGGCGCCCTCGCAGCGCCAGGATCGGCAGTGCGCAACCACCCGGGTCGCGCCTCGAGGATTGCCGGGGGGCCAAAGTAGAAGCTGGTACGGGATCGCCCGCTGGTACTCGGTTCGGTGGGGGCACTTTTGGACGTAGCGGGGGACGCACGCGACCGCGCCCGCGGCCCTCGAGGTCCTCGACGTCGGCGGGGTCAACCGTTGCTCGAACCCGAGCGCGCGAACGGAACAAGTCCCCGGCTCGCCCTGGCCGAGCTCGGCCGAGCTTGCCGGCGCGTTCGGAACCGTGAGCCGGGTTACCCCCCGGCGACTTGTTCCCGTACTGACGAGGACCTCCAACGCGAACAATTTCGCGGATGGTACGCATGCGCGGCAAGCGTTTAGGTCCGCTGAAACGACCGTTCCGGCAGGTTTTCGACCGTTTGGGCGGTCGCGGGGATCGCTTTTGGAATTTCCTACGCAGGTTGTCAGTGTGACCGAGCCGGTCACACACGCGGGACGGGCGCATAAAAAAACCCCCCGGCCGGTCACGGCAGAGGGGTTTTCATCCGGGCCTGTTGGGGGTCCGGGGTTGGGGTGTCAGCTCTCTACCCCAACCCCGGGGGACCGGCAAGCTAGAAGCGCGAGCCCGGGCGACATGCGGCGAGGTCCTCGCCCTGGAGTTCGAGCAGGGTCCCGACCACTAGGGTCCCTGTGATGCGCCAGGCTTCCCCAGCCTGCGCCGCGACGTACCCCGCGGCCACCTTGTACCGGTTCACCGGGACCGTCACAGGAGCGACGTAGCAGCATGCTCGGATGCGCTGGGTTGCGTCCGCCAGCTCGGTCGGCAACTGCACGAACCACGACGGCGGCCTCCCGCCTCCCCGATAGCTCGGGAGGCTCGCCCACACGGGTAGCAGGTCGGTCGTGTTCGCGGTCGGCCGCATGCGCGCCAGGCAGACCCACGCCGCGGCGTCGCCCACGTCCGTCGTCAACGTGGCCGAGCATCGCACGACAACCAGCGGCGCTTCGGCCCGGGCCGCGAACGCGAGGTCAGTGCCCTCGAACCCCTGGCTCGCCCACTCGGCCTGGTTGTCCGGCGGACCCTCCCCGCTCATGTCGATGTTGACCTCGAACGCGTCGACGATGATGGCCATCGCCAACGGTACCACGGCCGTCGACGAGCTTGGCAACGGGCCCACTCGGGTGCGGGGGACGATACCCCAACCCCGCCCCTAGTTGAGCTCGCGCGGGTCGACCGTCCCAGCCGCGGCGAGGTCCTCGAACACGCGGGCCGCTAGCGCCTTGATTGCATCGCTCGTAGCGAAACCCAGGGTGCATCCCGGGCACATTAGGACCTCGAGGCTACCCCGATAGCAAAAGCCCCGCAGGCGCCATCGGTTCG
>Ga0210043_1002993_pt1 | contig 10413 bp, 9 predicted proteins | sample CryGeymet201501t_FD_183990 | JGI IMG/M metagenome (GOLD analysis project Ga0210043, IMG submission 183990) | Groundwater microbial communities from Crystal Geyser aquifers in Utah, USA - Crystal Geyser metaG 2015-01t (SPAdes) (version 2) | ecosystem: Environmental > Aquatic > Deep subsurface >... | reverse complement strand
CGTTGCGATGATCAACGAGGGCGTGGGTGAGATGTACCGGCTGGCGCAGCAGGCCATCCTCAACAAGCACGCTGGGACCAAGGGATATGACAAGCAGCTGGTGTTCAAGGCCAAGCTCCAGGCCACCTTCAATGTCATCGACCGCACAGCTCAGGAACAGCTCAGGAAGCAACAGGTGTTCTGGCTGCGCGAGCACTACGATGACACCACGCGCAAGGCCATCAACTATGCGGCTGGGGAGGAGCTGATTGGCCTCCACGGCACTGCCGCAGGCGAGCTTCTGCGCAAGGAGGCAGAGCGCATCCACGGCGTTGGCGAGTTTGCCACGGCTGGGCACGCCTATTTCACCGGCGTGGCGGTCAACGCCTCCACCACGGCGCGCGTCAGCGGCTCCATCCTTGAGATGGAGGAGCTGGGGATTGACGGATATGAGATTGTCAACCCCATGGATGAGCGCACGTCTGACATCTGCGCCGACCTCAACGGCAAGGTGTTCCCGGTCAAGGATGGTGCTGACCGCGTGCGCCAGCTCCTCGCTGCCGAGTCGCCAGATGAGATCAGGGCACTCCACCCGTGGAGCCCCAATGACTACGGCAAGGTGTTCGCTGACCTCGGTGTCGATGTGGAGCGTGACAAGCCGATCACGCCGGACGCAGCAACCGTCCTGTCCCAGGCTGGCTATGGTATGCCGCCCTATCACTTTCGGTGCCGCACTACGGTGGATGTCGCCAGTCAGGGCTCGCTCCCACCCACCCCTCTGAAGGCGCCTGGAGCGTCAGCAGGAGCGTCAGCAGGAGCGCCAGCGCCCTCGGATGCCACGATGTCGGCGCGTGAGCGGCTGTTCGGTGAGGCTGGCACCGCCAAGCCAGACCGCTGGTTGCTGACTGTGTCAGACTCCGCAAGTGCGCTGAAGGCAAAGGAGTCGCTGGAAGCCATCGAGCAGGTCAAGACCGCGATGGCAGGCATCCCAAAGTCGATTCAGGTGTATTCGCGCAAGAAGGGTGTGCGCGTCTACATTGATGATAACATTACCACGCGGTGGTCGCATCTCAAGGGCGTGCAGCCGCGTGGGTGGAGGGCTGGATCCACGTGGGCTGAGGTTGGTGGAGGTGCGAATGGACTGGAGTCAGTGGTGGCAGTCGGGCCAGGCATCAGTGGCGGATTGGGCCATGTGCCGCATACAGCCATCCACGAGTGGGGCCACAACATTGACAAGTTGGCAAAGGCCAAGATCACAACGGCAAACCGGGGAAAGCGCTTCAGTGATCAGAGCTGGTTCCACACCCACCATGCCAATGCCATCACTCCGAGCAAGGGCGTGGGTGGCAGTGACGCAATGGCGCGCTACTACAGGGAGCGAGACGGGTGGGGCAGGGGCGAATACTTTAGGCAGACTGGCAATGCCGGGCGTGAAGAGTGGTGGGCAGAGTGTGTCGCTGATGCCTTCGGCAGGGGCGCAGCTGGCCGCGCCCTTCTGGACAAGCACTTCCCTGGGCTCGTGGATGACATGGCTGAGCAGCTTGTCCTCCAATGGAAGCTGTAGTGTACACGCACAGGAGGTCGTCATGGCTGGAGAGGTTATCGGAGGAGCGGAGGTCATCGACCTGGGCGACGGTCTGCAGGTCGGCTATGAGGTGTATGCCAGGGGTGGAGAGGGCACTGAGGATGGTGAGCACGCCACCACCGGGTTCATCAGTGGCGTGAAGGCGCTTGATGCCTTCCTGGCTGAGGGCTGGACGCTCGATGGTGATCTCAAGGAGGTTGGCGATGCCGTGGCCATCCTGGCCGCTCCTGACGACGTTGAGGAAGCTGCCAACCCATAGCCAGAGTGATGGTGGCTCTGCTGAAATAGAGGCATAGACACTGGGTCAACGCAAGTATCTGTGCCAGTTTGGGCTCGTGCTTCCTGGACGCTGTCGGGCTATACTTCAGGGTGTTGAGACTCAACGGCACCGAGCTACGCAACACCGATGACAGCAACTCCCCAGTGCTACCATGCGACTATCACCTGCCCCATCGTCAAGGCTGACGACGATGAGAAGCGGCTGGTGACTGGTGTGGTGCTCCAGCCTGATGTCGAGGACGCCCACGGCGACACCGTCACGGCTGATGTCATCGAGGGCGCCGCTCACGCCTTTGTGGCCAAGTACAATGAGGCGACCAAACTGGGTGTCCAGCACAAGCTGTTCGGCTTCCCAGACATCCACCTCGCTGAGAGCTACCTGGCGCCCGATGACATGGTCATCGGCGGCCAGCCCGTCCTGAAGGGCACCTGGGTCATGACCGTCAAGGTGCTCAACGATGACATCTGGGACGGCATCAAGGACGGCTCGCTCACAGGCTTCAGCATCGGGGCCATCGCCACCGTGCCCGCGGTGTTGGATGACGAGGAGCCTACAGAGGTGGAGTCGGTGAAGAGCACCTCTGCGAGCGTGGCGCTGGAGAAGTCGCGCCCATTGCTCGCACTCGTTGTTTCAGAGGTGTCCCTGGTGGATGCCGCAGCCAATGAGCGCAAGTTCCTTGTGACCAAGGCGCTCGCACCCCCTTCCGCACCCCAGGAGCCACCCATGGCCGCCAAGTCCGCCAAGCCCACCTTCACCGTCACCCATGCCGTTGCCAAGGACATGGGCAAGATCAAGCAGCTTTCCAAGGAACTGGCGCTGGAGCGCCTGTCTGCGGCCAGCGGGATGATCGAGGCACTCAAGGCTGATTTCGAGAGCTTCACTGACATCGGCCAGCTGTGGAAGGCTGTGGATGACATCCACGGCATGCTCTGGCCGGTGGAGGGTGACATCAGCACCGCCGCGCTCAAGAGTTTCAATGCCGCTGGTCACACCCTGGAGCTGAGCGATGACGTCAAGGCCGCCATCACCAATGGCGTGATCGAGGCTGCCGAGGAAGGCGCTGCCGCCATCCAGGCGCAGCTGACCAAAGCTGTCGAGGACGCCATGGCTGCAGACGGCACCCTGGACACCCTGGTGACCAAGACCATCGAGGCCGTCAAGGCCAAGAGCGTCACCCCCAAGCGCATCGCGCAGCTGTCTGCCCTCGCAGAGGGGCTGACCGCCGCCATCGCTGAGATGGCCCCGGCTGCCGGGGTGGGCGAGGGCACCGAGGGTGCCGGGGTGGAGAAGGCCGCTGGCGGCCTCACCCTGGACGCCATCAGCGCGCTGCTCGACAGCAAGCTGGAGCCCGTCGCCAAGCGGCTCGATGCCCTGGAGGCCGCCCCTGCCGAGCCCGAGACGGTGGATGCCGAGGTCCAGAAGGCCAAGGTGTCCCAGGAGCTGGCAGAGGTCCAGAAGGCCCGTGAGGAGGCTGAGGCCAAGGCTGTCACCCTCCAGAAGCAACTGGAGGAGCTGGAGGCCGGCCCCACCAGTCCCGATGACGATGACGAGCCCGCCGACGCCGATGCCCCCGTCCAGAAGTCCATCTGGAAGTCGGTCATCCACCAGCCCACCCGCAAGAGCAAGGAAGCGGCACGCCGCGCCGTCCCCAAGCCCACTGCCACCTGATCACCACCTACCCCGGCGCGGGTAGCGCCAATTCACATCGCACCCGCGCCTCAGCGGACCCGTCCCTGGAGACAACACCATGGCCACCAAGACCCTCACGAATGAAGAGATGATCGAGAAGGCTGTCATCACCACCGATGACATCGCGTCCAGCGGCAAGCTGAACGATGAGCAGGCTGACCAGTTCATCGACTTCGTCATCGACGTGACCGGCGTGACCGAGTTCGCCCGCGTCGTGCGCTTCCGTGCCGAGAACCTCAACATCGACAAGATTGGCGTGGGCAGCCGCGTCACCATGCCGGCCATCGAGGCGCGCGACCCCAACCGGCGCAAGGGCATCAGCGCCAGCCGGGTGCAGCTCACGCCGCGCGAGATCATGACCCCCTTCGAGATTGGCGACTCCTTCGTGGAGAACAACCTGGAAGGTGACAACGTCGAGGAGCACATCGTCAAGATGATGGCCACCCAGACGGCCAACGACACCGAGGAGCTGCACATCAACGGCTCCACCGAGGGCGTGGCCGCGCTGGAGAGCGACCTGGTGGACGGCGGCAGCTCCACCGAGTACATCAAGGACACCTTCCTGGCCCTGTTCGACGGCTGGCTGCGTCTGGCCGACTCCGGCAACACGGTGGACATCGGCGGCTCCGCCATCAGTCCCAACGTGTTCAGCCGCATGCTCAACGAGCTGCCGGCCAAGTTCAAGCGCCAGAAGCGGGATTTGGTGTTCCTGTGCTCGCAGGAGCTGGAGCAGCTGTACCGCGAGCGCGTGGCCAGCCGCGCCACCGCCACTGGCGACCAGGCCCTCAACAGCTCCGGGCGTATGACCCCCTTCGGCATCCCGCTGGTGGGCGTGGCCCTGTTCGCCTTCTACCCGCCGGTGGTCGAGCACGTCACCTTCACCGGCTCCAGTACCACCGTCAGCCTGCGGTACGGACCCATCCAGGCATCCAGCCTCGTGGTGACGACCAGCACCCTGACCGGCGACACGCCCGAAGAAGCCTACACCGAGTCCACCGACTACACGGTGGACGAGACGGCGGGCACCGTGACCCACGCGGGTGGCGGCTCCGCCATCGGTGCCACGGACACGGTCAAGGTCACATACAGCGCCTACCCGCAGGTGCTGCTGACCCACCGCAAGAACATGATCATCGCCTGGGGCCGCGACATCCGGGTGGAGAAGGACCGCGACATCTACGCACGGGTGGACCAGTACGCCATCACGGCCAAGACTGACGTGGAGTTCGAGGAGCTGACGGCAGTGGTCAAGGCGTACAACATCAGCAACGCCATCTGATCGCGCTGGGGCTCGCGCCCCTCCATGGTCCGGTCAGGGCGCTCCTCCGCAGGGAGGGCGCCCATGACCTGGCAGAACGCTTAATCATCATCTGTTCAACAGGATGGAGCTGCCGATGAGCACGACAATCTACCACGTGGAACTGGTCAACGGCGCGCAGAACACCACGCCGTGGGGCAAGCGCGACAAGAAGGGCGTCAAGTTCCCCTGCCAGAACCTGGAGCACCTGGCCTACTACACCGCCAGCGGCAGGTACAAGGTGACTTCCCGCGTGGTGGCGCCTGCGCCCGCGACGGCCAAGACCGTCAACATGGTGGGCAAGCAGGGCCGGTCTGGTCCAACCAAGGTGCTCATCACCACTGACCGTCTGCTTGCTCTCGCCCGGGTAGCTGTCCGTGTCAACATGGACAAGAAGCGCCTGTTGGCGCTCGCAGCCGACCTCGGTGTGGAGGGCATCGACAGCAGATTGCCACCCAGCAACGCTCAGCTGGTTAAGAAGATCGCCGAGCGCCAGGCAGTGCTCCTCGCTGAGCTGGAGCCTTCAGAGGGCGTGGCAGGCGAGGGCGTACCTGCCGAGTGAGGAGGGCGCGTGCTCCAGGTCAACCAGAGCAGCGGCGACACTGCCCAGTTCAACCTGGACATCGTCGCTGACATGGAACGCTGGAGGCATCTGGCTGGTGACCCGGCATTTCAGGGCACCATAACGGGTGCGTCCATCCTCTGGGGTGGGCGCATCTATGCTGCTCCACGACCGGCCAAGTTCAAGGCCATCGTCTATGAAGTGTCGCTCATTCGTTCCAGGGACGGCGAGCACGTCACTGGTGAGCAGATCATTGTGCAGGCTGATGCGACGCGCTACGTGCTCACCGTCTGGAGGGGCCAGAACGGCTCGTGCAAGGTGGAGGTGGAGCGGGCAGGACGGCGTGTTCACGCTCCGCCAGCAGACGTGCGCAGCGTGCTGTCCGACGACAGCACCCTGGACCGCGCCCCACACGAATGTCCCTGTGCGGCAGAAGATGCCACCCTGGTGGCGGTAGACAGGATGGTGAGCTGATGCCGCACCTCGCAAACACCGAGGAGAACACGAGCCAGATCCTGGCACTTCACGTCGTCAACCGCGCAGGCCAGCTGACTGACCCGGCCAGCGTGGAGTTTGCTGTGTATGACTGGGACACCGGCAGCCCTGTCCAGGTGTTCCCGTCAAGCGGCAGGGAGGATGTCACTGGCGAGTCGGATCGCATCGGCATCTATCCGGCCATTGACATTGCACTGGACATCGGCATCACCCCGGGCACCTCCTGGGGTACTGTCAATGAGGGCAAACATAGCATCAAATGGTGGTACACCGACCCGGATGACAGCACCAAGACGCTTACCTGGGAACAGGTGTTCTGGGTCAGCGACTCCGCACTGGCCATGGGCGTTTGGAGCTATGTCAGTCCCAACGAGCTTCGCAGCGAGGGGTTGAGCGTCACCACAGTGTCCGATGCTTGGATGCTGGAGCTGCTCATCTATGCCCAGAGCCTCATCGAGCGCCTGTGCAAGCAGCCATTCCGCCCCGTGTACCAGACCTTCCTGATGGACGGCACTGGTAGCTCGCGCCTCCACCTTCCGGTGCCCATCGTGGGCATCGACTACATCAAGGCCAACTTCAGCACCCAGGCGCTGGACACCGCGAGCTTCCACGCATACGCATCACCCATCAATCGCAAGGGACCATCCTACATGGCGCAGGACCCGCGTCGCAACCCCAAAGTTGAGCTGGTCTCCAGCGCCTCCATCTACAGCGGTGGCTCCGCTGGCCGCCCAGGCATCTTTGCAGCCGGTGCCGCCAACCAGGACATCGGCGGTGCCTTTGGGTTTTTGGAGCCTGACGGCAACACCCCGGCGCCCATCCGGCGCGCGGTGATGGCGATGGTGTTCAACATGGCCAACCGTCTCACCACGGGCGGCAGCGCCTCTGGCTTCTCTGCCACGGGCGCGCTTAAGCGTCTGCGGGTGGACAGGCACGAGCAGGAGTGGGACACGGCGGCATCCTCGGTGGGCCTGTCAGACGCTCTGGCACTGACGCCAGAAGTGGAGGGCATCATCTGCAACTACCGCGCGCCCATCAGCATCGGGGTGAGCTGACCCATGGCCAACCTGCCGCTCATCAGCGCTGTCAGTGTGACGGTGGAGCCTCTGGACGAGGCATCCACCGCCTACCACGGACGTGCGCGCGAGCCGGTGAAGGGCGTGGCCAGGAGCGCGGCGTTGTCCTTCAGTGCGCAGCACAGCCAGTCGCGACGCAACTTCCAAGACACCGATGACCGCGCTGGCGAGGTCAAGAGCACCAGCGGCTACCTGTGCACCCGCCAGTGGATGCTGGACAACACGGGCTACACCCCCAAGAATGGTGACAAGATCACCGTCATCGGCAGCCGCGCCGTGGCGGTGTACGTCACCGGCACCGAGGACTCAGGCCACCTGGACGGCTCCAACGCTCTCGTCATCATCCACTACAGCAGCCAGACTCCGAGGAGGGGCTGATGGCCGCTGTAGCGCGAGTCACGCTGACAGGCCCGTGGACCAAGGTTGCGTCGCTGCTTCACCCAACTGGAGCCAGCGCGAGGATCAAGCGTGAGATTGGCAACGCCACCTCGGCCAATGGTCGGCTCGCTGTCAAGGCCATCCGCAAGGTCATCCAGGGCGGGATGAGCCCGGCCAACGCGCCGCTCACCGTCCTCATCAAGGGCTCCAGCAAGCCAATCGCAGGCGTCTCTGGCGAGCTGTTCAAGGCCATCGCCTGCGAGAAGATCAACGCCTACACTGCAGAGGTGGGTGTCAGGAAGGGCGACCCTGAAGCCAACTCCGCAATCGTGGCCCACGAGGGCGCGCGTATTAAGGTCACTGGCAAGATGCGGGCCATGTTTGCCCGCCTCGCTGACGTCAGTGACGGCTCCTCGCCAGCGTCCATCCTCACCGGGCGAGCGGCAGAGCTGTGGAGGCAGAGGCCAGGCGGCTGGCACGCGCTCAAGCAGGGCACCACGCACATCAAGGTCCCTGGCCGCCCCTTCATCCAGAAGGCGTTGGATGACGACACCGTGCGCCAAAAGATGGGTCACAATTGGCTCGCTGCCTGGGCCGCAGGCCTCAACAACACGCGCTTCAAGGCGGTGACCTGATGAGCACCACCACGCTGAAGCGGCTGCTGAAGGGCCATACCTTCACCGATAGGACGCGCACCGAGGCGACCACCAGCGACTACGCCAAGATTGTCATTGACCCGGCGCGCCGCTGCGTGCGTCTGGTCAAGAGCGACAATGGCAACGGACTGGGCGAGGGCTACCCCACGGACGCAGACCTGTATGTGGCGCTGCCCACGCATTCGGTGGGCCAGTTGGTCTCATGGGACATGCTCCAGATCATCGGTGAGTTGCCCATTGACAATGACCTGGATGCACCTGCGCGCAACGTCACAGCTATCAAGGTGCGTCTCTGGGATGGCACCACGCATTACTATTGGAACGGCGCTGCTTGGACGGCCACCACGACGCAGTGGAACACCATCGCAGACGTCAACGACAACCTCGGCAGTTGGGATCCAGACACCGACCTCGGCGTTGTCATCAACCTCCAGACTGCCGACCGGCGCTACACACCGCTGGTCACCGAGGTGCTGCTGCTCTGCACGCTGTCGCTCGCAGACTTCATCGAGGACTGGGTGTATGGTGTCGTCGTGGCCCAGCTCCAGGACAACATCCGACCGATGACCGATGTCCAGGCCGCGAGCGACGGCACCGACACCATTGTGCTCGCTGACGTGTTCGGTGACGACTACGCAGCCTGGGCAGCAGCTGTGGACAGCATCGACGGCGTGTGGAACCTGACCACAGACTCAAGGATGCGGGTCAGCGTCCTTTCGGGCTACGCTGGCGGGGAGATCACGCTCACAGCCGCGCCCACCCTCGGCGACATCCTGCTGGTCCGTGCCAAATATGCACCCGTGGTAGCTGTCCAGACCGATATGGACTATGAGGAGGATGCATCCACCCCGTCGCTGACATTCGTCGCCATCGACACAGTGGACCTCGGGGTTGGAGGTGGGGATTCACATGTGATGAACATCTACGTTTCACCCCCGTCTGGGGTTATAGTACCAGCGCCAAGGCGAGCTCACATCAACTTCACCTTGGAAGCTCGCGCCCCTCTGGCCATCGACCTGCAAAGACTGGTGGCGGAAGTGGTTAACTGGATGGACACCAACATGGCGCCGCAATCAGCACAGACGGGTGAACGAGCCACGCTGGTTGTTGTCAACACCTTCACCCGCTCATCGAGCCCGGGTGCCTCCGGCATCCACGCAGCTCAGATGTCATTCCGCCTTCTGGACATCAACAACTGGAACCGGTCAGCTATCGTGGCCGGTGCTCCAGGCAGCGGTGGACAGGGCTACGGCGTCGGCGCTGGGTCTGTACGGACCCAGGTTGGCGGCACCACCAACACCACTGAGATCACGGAGTAAACCATGGGCATTCGCCGCTTTGGACCCACCCTCGGAGCCGGTGTCGTCGTCATCGAGACGCCGCCCGACAAGACCCTGTCGCCTGCCCCCACCGGCGTCACCTGCTACATCGGCCAGACCGAGAAGGGCGAGGTGGGCGAGATCATCCACGCCCCTGGCCTCAGCGACTACCGCAAGAAGCTGGGCAGCTACTTCGAAGGCAGCCAACTCCCTGACAGCGCGTTCGACTTCTACAACCTGGGCCAGGGCGCAGGCCAGCTGTTCGTCGTGCGTGTCACCGATGGCGCCGAGGTGGAGAGCGGTGACGTTGCCTTCGGTCGCACTGGCGGCCATGGCTTCGCATACGGCTCCAAGGGCGATGCCGGCTGGCCCTCCGCAGACCTGCAGCAGGTCATGCTCACGCTGACCGCCAAGGGTGGCGGTCGCTGGGCTGGCCGCGAGCGTGTCCACACCGGCGATGTTGTCGCCGTCGCCACCGACATCACGGCCACCACCCTCGACACCGCCACCACCTTCCTGGAGGATGAGTGGGCCGGTGCACGCCTCACGCTGGAAGGCGTGTCCTCCAAGACCTATGAGGTCATCAGCAACACCACCGCTGGCGTCCTCATGGTCAAGAGTGACAGCGACATGGCTGCCGACCTTGCAGCGGGCTCCTCGCCCACTGCCGATGGCTACCGCGTGTGGTTGCCGGTGGAGGAGCTGACCTACCCCGCGAGCGTGGCGGGCACCAAGAAGGGGCTGGCAGTCCTGTGGAAGAACGGGCTGGAAGATGAGGATGCCCTGTTTGGCATGGAGTTGTGGGAGAACGGCGTCAAGGTCGCTGACTACACCGACTTGTCACTGGACTCCACCCACAAGTATTACATCGAGAACGTGGTCAACCAGGACGATTCCAATGCCTGGGTTACGGCATCGGTGTCCTACGGCGGCACGATCAGCTCCGCCACCCGCCCGGCCAACTTCAGCGGCTACGCGCTGGACTGGTCCAGCAACATCGTCACGGTGGAGTACGCACACGTGGCCGGTGCCAGCCTGACCAGCGTCGATGGCGGCTGGGTCGGTGACTGGACGCTCCCCAGCGACGCAGGCTTCAA
>Ga0210043_1002991_pt1 | contig 10415 bp, 10 predicted proteins | sample CryGeymet201501t_FD_183990 | JGI IMG/M metagenome (GOLD analysis project Ga0210043, IMG submission 183990) | Groundwater microbial communities from Crystal Geyser aquifers in Utah, USA - Crystal Geyser metaG 2015-01t (SPAdes) (version 2) | ecosystem: Environmental > Aquatic > Deep subsurface >... | reverse complement strand
CCAGTTTCGAACTCGGCAAATTAGGCGCGATCCTGCAAAGGGAGGAAGCAAGCAATTCTAGGAATGTGGCGTTCTTATATCTACTTGCCCTCACAGGATCGCGCCCATCTGCCATCGCCAGGTCCACGTGGTCTGACGTAGAGATATTAGAACACGGCGGCCAAGAGATTGGTATCTTGCAGATCGATGGAAAAATGACAGAGTCGACCGGCCAAAAAGACACAATCGTTCTCAATAGTTTTTTGCTCAACTTTCTCAGAGGTTTACCTGCGAGAAAAGACGGATCTCTGACAGGCATCAAAAGAGTGTGCCCTGTATTCTGGGACAAGGTGCGCAAGGAAATCGGCAGTCCCGATCTTTGGGCTAGAGATCTTCGAAGGACTTTCGCTACAATAGGGATGAGTCAAGGTGTTGGGGTCGATAGTATTGGACGCTTACTCAATCACACAAGCTATCAAACCACGCTTAGATATGCGAAGCTTGATGAGCGCGTGAGGGTTAGTAGTTCTGCTTTGATTTCGGCTTCTGTGATGAGCCAAATGGGTAGTGCCGAATGACTATTTTCGGCACCTCTCCAAGTCCTTCTCAACCTGCTTAGCGTATTTCAAAATAGCTCTGTAATCGTCGATAGGCATCGCAAGATAGCCTTCTCGCTCAGCGTTTGGGATGTTGATGGCGTAGGGCTTCTCTGCCTCATCGGTAGACTCACACCATAGAAAGATACCCTTATCGTCGATAAAGGCACATAGACGGTACTCTGGTGGAGGAGTTTTACACCCTTGAATCAAGAGCGCCAACGCCACGAACAAGATCTTTAAGCGCATTTTTCTTCTCCTCTGGTGTTGGTGCATTTTTAAGCTTATCAACCGCTTGGTCTATAGCATCGTCTCTCTTGGAATCTTCGGCTGAGTTTCTAAAGTAACTGTATAGCCACTCAATCCCTTTTGTGACTAAGGGGAGCACCACATATTGCAGTAATAATTGTAATATTTTATCCATGATACTCCCCCTGAAATTACTCTGCTGCGGCTGGCGAGCCGTCGCCATCGTCGTCTTTGCCATCAATCTGATCGATAGCTTTGAACGCTAGTGGCTTAAGAATCTGCACAGCAGGAATTCCGATAGCCTTAACAAGAGCGTTGGGGTGTGCAAGAATAGACTCTTCAGTCCATTCAAACACAGCCGTAGCTGCTTTTTCAGCTAGGTCTTCTACTACAGGCAAACCTTGTGCCACGAGTTTGTCGGTCAATGCTTTAAAATCAAATGGTTCCATTTTTATTTCTCCTTTTTAAGATTTCTAATCTCTTCAACAAGCTTATTCTCATTAAAGTCGCTAGTCCATTCTACCTGTAAGTGAAAGTGTAAGCCACCGCCGCGGTGTGAGTGCCATAACACGCTGGGCTTTCCATCTCTCCTTGGATAATTCTTGTTCATAAACTCAGCAAGCTCAGCCATCTCTTCAGGCTTCCAATCCTTGCCGTCTGGGATGCCGTCTAAGGCTCTGAGCGTAGCGTGGACGCCCGACTCACCCTTGATTTTGCCAGCCTCCCTGAAGATACTTGTAACATACAGATCAAGACCCTTAAGATCTAGCCACCTATCTAGATCCCTTGTTAGCTTTCTAAGCTTGGGATGGGATAGGTCGAACTCAATCTCTAGGTATTTTTCTCTAAAGTGGATCACTTAACCCGCTCCAATATTCTATCGACCTTGTGCTCTAAACGTAGGATGTGCTCTTTTAGGTCATCTTTCAGCACGCCTTGATCCTCTTTAATAGTAGCGATAGCCGCAGCATTAGCCGTTTCTTTGTACCAAACCGCTGAGATAAAGACGCCTACTGTTAGGATTCCTCCACCAATGGCAATGAGTAGGGAGATCGGGACAAGTGTTTTCTCGTTTAAAATGTTCTCGCTCATGCCAATAATTCCCCCCATATCCCATTCGTACCGTGGTAGCTCCTTGCATGCTGAGCCCAGTCGGTGCGCCCAAATAATACGGCGCTGATTAACTTGGTTAAGGTTTCTTGGATCGTCATAGCTTCGATCTCTTGAAGGGCTATGTGTCTGTGGAACTCTAGATTCCATGTAGTCTTGAACTTGGAGTGGATCGTGTGCAGAGTGATATAGATAGCGCCAAGTGATGAGATACGGTCAGTGTGGACCATGCGACAATAAACTTCTAAGAAAGGTGGCATGATGCCTTCCTTCTTAAACGTGCGCCCATCAGTCTCGAATAATTGCCACCCCATCATATCTAACTCTCTGATTAGTTTATCAGATAATTCGTGTAGTCCGAAGACCTTGAAACACCTGAACCACGCAAAAAGATTATCATGGCTTTGGCGTGTCATATGTCCCGCGCTTCGAAGGTAGAATCCAGGCTTGACGTAACACTCATTCCAATGCTCAATAAATTGCCTTTTGTAATGCAGGTAGTTGAGCCCCTTGATGCGTCTCCATTCAACCTCATCCATAGCAAAGAGGATCGTGTTGTCGTTCCCCCTGTGTCTATCGATGATGTTGTCCTGGTTCACTGACAGAATTTCCTCATATAAGCCTTGACACTTGATAGTTTCCCAGATGGCCTAAGCACAGACCAAGCCCTAGAGCCACCTCTCCACGCAGAGCCGCTGTGGTTAGCCGCTACGCCATCCATCTCAACTACACGCTTCATAATCTTCACGGCTATATCTAAGTTCGTGAAGGGGTCCTTAAGCTGCTCAGTCGTGACTCTGGGATAGCCGTAGTCACTGTGTCTTGATTGCTCGTAACTAATTTGCATGAGCCCTGTGGAGAGAATCAGCTCGCCCCTACCGTTGCGGAATTTCTCCTTGTAAATGAGATTAGGATTGTAGTTCGACTCGAACTTGGACATAGCCGAGAAAAGATGGACCCAGTTTTCTCTCGTCAATCCGTTCTCAGGACAAAACTCCTTGCCGTCTTTTGGATTAGGCAGAACTTTTACTTTTTCGTAAAGGAAGGCTTTCCACTCTTTGTTAGGCCAGCTCTCGTTGACGGGTTGAACTTGTAAGGAATCCTTACTAGTTGAGCACGAGGCTAGCGTGATGATTAGTATTGCGTATAGGGGGTTCATTATTTTACCTCATATCCAAACTGAATAGTTCGTGTTGCGTCTGAAGTGCTATTGCAGAAAAATGTTAGCTCCCCTCGGTCATTGCTTGTATCGGCTCTAACGCGACCCATCTCAACCGTTCCAGAAGCATCGGACCCCATAACACCATTAAGATCAAGTTGTGCAGTTAAATTACTTGCTACAGGTAATGAAAATTCAATTAAAGAAGGAGTGTTCGACCCAGCGGTGCAAGTAAAAAGTAGAGGACAATTCACGTTAACGACTTGTCCAATCCTTAAGTATGTACATGATTGTGCAGTGCTGGACGCAATATTTGTGGTGTTAGTCATTGTCGGCGTATAAGTCCCAGCCTCAATCGTCGTACTCCCATCATTACCTTCGGCCCTAACCGTTGTGTCGTCATAGACTACTGACTGCTTAAGCAAAGGAGCGGGAGTGCGTGGGCATTCGTTGACGGGAATGATTGTAGTTACTTCTACAAAATCACCTGATGCAACAGTGAATGGAGCTGATGAAGTATACCTCTGTCCTCCTGATGGGAATGATCCAGACGTACTTGTGGACGCTGGTGCGAAAGTATTCGAGTCCACATATAGAGTTCTTAATCCTGGGTAACTTTGCACCCCATTGTCGACACCAAGCACAGACGCAGGAAACCCAAAACTCCCATCAATGCTCTGCGCTCCTGTTGTATCTATTGTATACCCTGATGGTAGGGTAAAATCTAAGTTGCCAGCAGGAGTCCCCGTGGCTGTGGCCCTAACATTGAGCCACATTTTACCACCACCGATACACTGAGCCGCTCCAGTATAAGTCGTGTTAGTCCACGCACCGCCTGGCGTGTAAGATGTAATTTCTTGAAAAGGAGCCCCCATCTTCGCCACCTGCTCGGATGCGGAGGGGAAGCGGGTGATTGATAGTGTAGAAGTAGTTCCGTTTAAAAAATCGTAGCTTGCGTCCGATGTAGAGTCGATTGTTATTGAAATCGTATCTCCAACTACTGCATCAAGTTCACAAGTGGGGTTAACACGAGAAAAAACAGCTGAGTTATCAAAACTACAATATGTAGTGGAACCTTTTTTAATACGAACAACATATGATTCAACCGAAGCGTTGTTAAGGAAAATACTTGAAGCAACAATAAGCCTCCCTGATTTTCTTACAGTGTAAACACCTGTAGCCGTATTAAGCCCTGCACTTGGATCATAAAGCGCCGAGTTCCATATTAATGTTGTTTCAGATGTGCTGCTAATAGTTTGACTTGTTGATGCACGAGTGGCCGACAAAACAACCTCAGCCTGATCCACAGTCCCCAAGCCCGTGTTTCTTCCAACGCTCAAAGCATCAACAACAAAAGCCGCAGCCGCATTGTCCGTTGCCTCAATGCAAAGCTCGTAAGTCTTAGCAGGATCAGCAACAAACGAAAGCCCATTGCTTCCATCAACAATCTGAGTCTGACTTGAGTTTGTTAGTTGAACTTCATTGCTTGCGTTTTTTGAGTCAGTGTCGTTGTAGACATAGGTTTTATATAAAGAAGCATCGCCCCTAAACATAAACGAGCCCATTGCGTTGCCTTCGACCTCACCCTGTAGTGTATCAAGAGCCCAACAAGCCTTTTCTCCGCTAGCGTCAGCATCAACTTCGAACTGAAAGTCACCCATGATGACTGGAGTGTCCGCGTTGTCACGAGTGAGAATTGAATCTGCGTCTGTTATACCAGCAGTTACGTTCGTCTCAGCACCTGAGTTTTTAACGTAGTTTCTAACTGGATCAGAGTTTAGGAATTGTTGAGCATCGTTTGTTCTTAGGCTTCCTGCGCTGCTTACGAAAGGCAGTAAAAAGGTAAATAGTGCTGTTAAATAAATTCTTGTCATGTTTTACTCCTGTATCAAACCAAGTGTTGCGTCGTTGAAATATTTTGCGACTTGTCCTGCGTGAAGAACGATGTCGCCGTTTTGATTTCCTACAATACTTTCGGGTATTGTTAAAGGGTTGTCGTTGCTAGTTCCGATGAATGTGAGCCGCGCGTTGAACGGCAGGGAAGTCAAAGTCAGCGTTGCCAAAGTCAAAGGGCTTGAGCCTGTGTATCTCAAGATCACATCTTGCCCTTGTCCGATCGATGGATCGTCAGCAGTGAAGTTTGATACAAGCGCGCCGCCCCCGCCAGCCCCTCCGATGATTCTCCACCTAGTCGATGTCGCATCATATTTGAACATGAAGATAGCGCCATCTTTTAAGGAAGCATCAAGCCCATCGTTGCCAGTGTGAATTCTGTTTGCGGCGCTAGCCCCTGCCCCATCGTGCCTAACGGGAATGTCGCCGCCGCTTGCGTTGATGACAAAAACAATCCTGCCATCTGCGCCGTCGTCAAGACCGACAAGCTCTGCCACTGCACCCGTCAATCTGATCGAGCGCAGAGAATCAGTCGTCAGCGCAATAACAGAGCCCGTCGAAGCGTCGTTCGTGTCGGTAGCCGTGCTAGCTGCCGCCGCTGCCGCCGCGGCGCTGTTTGCAGCGTTCGTTTCACTTGTAGCTGCATTCGTCTCGCTAGTCGCAGCATTCGTTTCGCTTGTTGCTGCCGCATTTTCTGAAGCAAGAGCTGCTGCGGCTGAAGCGGCTGCATTCGTTTCCGCAGTCTCGGCGTTTGTTTCAGCTAACTCGGCTGCTGTTTGCGCTGTTTCGGCGTTTGTCTCAGCGAGCTGAGCGGCTGTTTCGGACGCCGCCGCGTTCGTTTCACTAGTCGCAGCGTTAGTCTCACTTGTAGCAGCATTCGTTTCGCTAGTCGCAGCGTTAGTCTCACTTGTAGCAGCATTCGTTTCGCTCGTTGCTGCTGCGTTCTCGGACACCAATGCTGCTGCGGCTGAAGCTGCTGCCGCTACAGCGTTAGCTTCTGCATCTTCAATCTCAGTAGTGGTAGGGCCCATCTCGAAAGCGTCCCCGTCTGCGTTTACTGTTAACACGGCGTTTGCAGTGAGCACAGTTGGGAGCTCCATATTGAAAGAATCCAAGTAGGCTTTGGAGAGTTTCAGACTTCTAGATAGCAGATCTTTAATCCCTTGAGCTATGAGAGCCATTCTGTCATGCGCTTCTTCCATGGTTTCTGCTGGAAGAGATTCGTTATCTGCAGGGTTGTACGGCTGCACCGCATCTGGGTTTCTATATATGACAAGGCTCGTTCCTGTAGCAGGGGCGACAAGCATCGTGACAGTTCCGCCCGAGTCTTCCCCCTCGCCCGTCACTGTGTAGTGAGTGGTGAGCTCTTTAACCGTCTCGACTCCGGTAGCTACTACCCTCTCTACGACTACAAGATCTTCGTTTTGAAGAAACTTGTAGCTGAAAGCGAAATCGGTGGTCGACCCGTTGCCTGCGTATGAAACCCTATTTGTTGTACTAGATAATGCCATGTTTCGATCCTACCTTTAAAAGCCGCCCCTTGGTATAACCTTGCTAGGCGGTACTATGAATTCTTGATCGTTCTCCGATTTAATTCTGCGCTCCATTCGCTTTAAGTAGCCGGGATTCATCATTTCCCTCATGCGGTGCATAAAGAGGTAATCAAATGCGGCTCTTGTGTAGAACAGATTTGTAGCTGTGCTGAGAACGGGTGTGTTGTTTATTGCAAAATTTAAGGTCTTCGCAGCTATAGGATCGCCTCTTGTTGCCGCTGACCAAAGCTTCAGAACCTCTTCAGCTTTGCCCGCTGTAGGTCCTGCTAAAGTCGCAATAGGGCTGCCGCCAAAGCGGTTAGCGTCTCCGAAAATAAAATCTCCGTATATCCCTAACGCGCCAGATTGAAGCATTGACGCCGTAGAAATCTTAACGAAGCTCTTCGCATCAGTAGGGATTCTAGGCTCTTTACCTTTAGTTAGATCTTTTGCGGTCATAGCTGCGTAGCCGAAAACAGTACTCCAAGCCATGAGGTTCGCTAAAGCTGCCTTGCCGCCTCTGTCGTCTGTCATAAGTCTTTTAAGTGCTTCGGGCGCAGAAACTCTTTGCGAGTGGTAGCCGTGAAGCTCGCGCCCCAAGTGCTTGCGTGCTGAAGTGAGCATGAAACTTTTGAACTGCATCATGCTGCGAATAGCTTCGCCTTTTGCAGTTCCCCTTTGAGACCCCATATTGACCATAGCTTTTTCAAGCTCCCCAGGTTCTGTCGTAGCCATTGCCCCGACTTCCCTGAAGAGCATTCTGTATTTTTGAGTGAGCTCATTTTTGAAATTAGTTCTCGAAGACTTAGTGATCTTCTTACCTAACTGCTTCAAGCGGCTATCGATTACGTCGTCAGATAAATCGGCTACACCCTCGGGCGTCAATACACTCCGCCCTTCCGAGTATTCTGCGAGCTTAGTCGCCCTAATGAGATCCCAATCGCCATATTCAATATCGAACTGACGCAGGATAGCTTGCATACCCTCGGGAAGTTCTCCCATGTTTTTAGTGACGTGTTGGGCGTGTCTGAAAGCCGTTGTGATTACAGAACTTCTACGCAGAGTGTCCTGCCACCAAGTCAGGCCGTTCATCTTAAAAGACCAACCGAGTAGTTTAGACATTTGCCCCGGAACGTCTTTGTCGCCGACATCGAAGCGAGCGATAGAGGCGTTAACGGCGTCTTGATGCACGCCGAATTCAGCTAGTAGCTCCATTTGGTCGGCGGTAGGTTTGCCTTTAAACCCGCCAAATAGATCGCCCATAGCTTGACGCATTCCCTCGAACATATCTGAGTGTGTTCTGCCGTTTATATATCTCATGGTCAGACCGTACATAGGGATGTCGCCAAAGCCTGAGAGAACAGAACTGCCCAGCATGGACGCGCTATTGATCGCTCTCGCCACACTGCCTACTGTGGCAGCCATATTGTTCGCCGGAATATCTAGTTCACCTTTTATGCTCGGGAGAAACTGTTTTTTAACTTCGTTTGTGTAGTACGACTTAAACTTAGCTATCGTCTCTGGATTAGCTTCCGCTTTATTCAAGCGGTTGAGTGTCGCCTCATAAATGGCGTCAAGGTTCATCTCGGCATTAGGTCCTAGTTTTTGCATGAAGCCTGTTTCTGTCCCGACTCTCTTCAAGCCATTCATCACATCTTCGGCGAGGTTGTTTCCGCTGCCAAACTTTGCATTGTATTCGAAATCGGCATCCGGCGTTTTGAAATGAAGCACTCTCTCGTGAGACATTCCTTTGCCTATATTTGCAAAACCCTTTAGCCCTGAAACAGGCTTGCCGCCTGCTTTTGTGTGGACGCCGTTTCTCAAACTCTGGTACATCTTGCCGAGAACTTTCGTTCTGTTCTGAACAGGAACGTCAGGCATGGTGCGCTCCCAATCGATTCTTTCTTCGACGTATTTGACCCAAGCTTCTTTGTGTTTAGGACTTGTGATAGGTTCTGCCGCACCCGCAGCTTTTCCTAGCTTGTCTGCGTCGTGGGACCTTCTAATAACGTAGCCATCCATCTTCTTTATCCAAGCGCCGGACTTGTTAGCCTCTTGCCTTGCGAGCTCGTTCATCTGTTTGATAATTTTTGCATATTCAATAGCGTCTTTTGGAATGCTATTTAAAATTGCGCGGTCTGTATCTTTGCCGTCGAGTGCAGCCATCGCCCGCCAAACATCTCTATCTAATTTCCCTGATGCGGCCACATCGGAGATGCCCGCTTTTTGAAGTCTCGACATGAAAGAACTCATGTAGTAGTCGCGAACAGAATGGACGCGGTTAGCGAGCCCAGTTCTGGAGCCTTGTCTGTCCGCTAAAGACTCTCCTAGAACAGCTTTGAATCCTTCGATCGGGTCGTCACCCCAGACGTTCTTTATGTAGTTTGTGTTGTTGATTCTAGCGCGAGTATTTTTAACTGCGTTTCTTTTCTCAACGAGAGCAGCTAGTTGAATCTCTTCAGCGCGAGCGTCAATAGCTTTTCTGACTCTAGCGTCTAAAGCTTCATGCGACTGCTCTGAGCTGAGTCTTTCCACGAGCCCGGATATCTCATCGTTTAGTTCTTTTCTTTCGGCATCGGATAATTCCCTGCCTAATAATTTTTGAACTTCTAATTCACAAACCGCACTCATATCAGCCTCTCAACTTACAATCCGCAAAAGCTTTTATGGCTCTCGCTGTTTCTTCGCTCTTAACAATCATCTCGTCTGCAGCTTTAAACTCAGCATCAAAAGTTTCGTCCATGACCTCAGACATAGTTTTCAACTCGGCCAAATCTTCGTCTATAGAAGTCTTTATATCATCTAAACCTTCTACATCTTTCAGAGCTGCGATGTCGTCCGCATTTCTTGCGAGAATAGCTTCGTCGATTAAATCCGAGCCCGGTTGATCTTGCCCAAGCCTTCTCATATCGTTGATAGTAGCGTCACGTTCAGAAGCTAAAGGAAAGTCTGACTCTGTAGAAGTTTTACTTCTGTAATATTCTTGTCTCAAAGCGGGATCTGTAGGAATGTCGTCACGGAAATCAGCTCTAAACCCTTCTGAATCTACAAGTTTCTGGGGGATGAATTCTCCGCCGTCAGCCGTCTTTATAGTCCCGTCGGGCGTCACTTCCACAATCTGCGTAGGCTTGACGCCTTTAGCTTGTATCGTTACTTTCTGACCGTTCGCATTTATAGCGTCGTCTACCTGACTTACAAAATTCTTAGACGCCATATCTACATCAAACACTCCGTCGGTTCGGCTATCTACCGCGAGTGTCTTTTTACTCACGACTCTTTCAGGTAGTGGCTGAGCTTGAAATCTGCTATCTGCTACCGTACTTCTGAGCTTTGTCATTTGCTCGGACAACTCTTCGGCAAGTACAGCGTCACCTTTTGCAGTAGCCGCTTTTAGTTTTGTACTCAGATCATTATAAGCTCTTATATTATCAAATTGGTGCGCTCTCATAACTGGGAGAACGTCTATGCGCCTGCCCTCTACGGCCTGCGCGATAGCTGTAGAAACTAAATCGTATCTAGCTTCGGGGGTCTGTGCTGCCAAATGTTTCGGGAAACTTCCGTTCGGCTTCGCTTTGAAAATATCGCCTGTTTTAGAGAAGGCATTTGCCATCGCCCCAACCCCTACGTGAAGGCCGCCTCCTAAAACGCCCCCTAAAAGAATCATCTGACTGAACTCTGCGGCGTCGATGTCCTCTTGAAGAGAATCGTTGATGCCTGTAAATTCTACCGCACCTTCAGTTAATAAGTTACCTTGCACACCTGCGACAAACCCTTTAGACGCTCTAACCCCAACCCGCCCTATAGTCGAAGATACTCTTGAAAGTTTAGCTGCCCATCTAGCTTCGCCGTACACAGGTATGAAAGACTCAGCTACGTTTATCGGGTCTACCAACGAGC
>Ga0210043_1002990_pt1 | contig 10419 bp, 6 predicted proteins | sample CryGeymet201501t_FD_183990 | JGI IMG/M metagenome (GOLD analysis project Ga0210043, IMG submission 183990) | Groundwater microbial communities from Crystal Geyser aquifers in Utah, USA - Crystal Geyser metaG 2015-01t (SPAdes) (version 2) | ecosystem: Environmental > Aquatic > Deep subsurface >... | reverse complement strand
AGGTGTGGCTGGACTCTGTGAACCAGCACCTCGAGACGTTCACCCTCAGTTCCGTTGAACCGCTGGACAGGTGGCAGGAGGCCCAGAGACAGCTGAAAGCCTCCTGGCAGCAGGCCCTGAAAGCCAACTACATGAACGTGCTGTCTCCAGAGAGACGCGAGACTGTCTTTGGCTACTTGGTGAGTCTCGCGATGGGGTTCAAGGCCGAGGCCACGTTTGTGGAAGAGGCACAAACCCCAGAGGGCAAGAGATTGCCGGAGGGCTGGCTGGTGGACACCCTGAGACCCACGCTCGAGCAGCTGGGTCTGGAAGTGTGGATCGCACCTGAGGATCTGGTGCTGAAGGATTTCAGGGACGGCAAGTACCAAGTGGTGTTCAATCGGCGGGCTCTGGAAACATTGCTGGAGTCAAATTTGCGGGTGAACGCCGAGGTGAACGCTGTGGTGAATTCCACTGTGCCGGACAAGGCCACCGAGTGGATCAAGCGCACTGTGGCAGGCAACCAGTACATCCACTCGGAGGAAACCAACAGTCTGCCGGACTCGGTGAAACTGGTGATCCACACCGCCTACGGCGATGCCTGGATGCTGCGCCACACAATCGAGAAGCACCAGGGCACTCTGGGACCCCTTTTAACCGCACCACTGCTGGATCTGTACTTGAAGAAGATGAACCAGGGGTTTGAGGCGTTTGTCAAAGACTTTATGCGCGACTCTCTGGCAACCCGTCTTCAGGTTGAAGAAGCGGTCACGGAGGTGTAAGGTTATATACTCCTCGAACAGAACGCGTGCAAAGTGAACGAGGAAGCGTGTGGTTCCAGCACACACACACCATGAGCGACGAACCTGCTGCCAAGAGGCGAAAGCTAAATGGAGACGCTGTGTCTCGCAGCGTGCGGTGTCAATCCTACTACGAACTCGCCTGTTGGTTTGTGGAGGACATCTGCAAAACGATCAACACGTACATGAAGCTGAGCTTTGTGATGGAAAAGGGCGACAGACATCTTCCTGAATGGGTGAACTACACCAACGCGCTCTTGTTTTTCGAAGAATTCAACACTTTCTTGGCCGACAACGGACTTTGCTTCGAAGGCAATTTACTGTCAAACGTCTTTGTGACGGACTCTGAGTATCACAGCGACAAATTCCGCATGGTGTGGAACATCCAACAGGTTGACATTCAAGCCTACTTTCACCACGTTGACGCCAGTGCCTCCAACCCCATCCACACCGCCGAGATTATTAAGTTTCTGCATCGAAGCACACCCCTGTGCACCGAGAACGTGTTTCTCATAACAGACTATCTCTCTGATCCCGTGCTGTGTCCTCGAATCCTGATACTAGTTCAAAGCGAGTGATGTCTGTATTAAAGAGTTTCCATCTCATCCTGTTCTCGCGTACGCTCCATCTCCACGTTTTGCTCCAACGCTGCTTCCTGAAGAGTTCTGGCGTAAGGGCCCATGACTTCGTTGATGTGTCTTCTGATCTCGACCAGCGACAGTCCGGACGGAGAAACTTCTCCCTTGGCCACCTTGTGCCTGTGCTTGGTCTCGAACGCAATGATCTCCATCACCACGCGCGAGAGCTCGTTGGCTAGCTGCGCCATCTCCCTGGCGTGTTCCGCGCTCTCCACTTTCACTTGTGCCAGCAGGACAAGCTGGTTTCCTCTTTGGATGTTGATCCCGTGGCGGTAATCTGGCACTGCTTCCTCCAAGCGGCCGCAGCCCACGATGATTTCTCCTTCTGTCATAGCTGTGTGTATTTTTACCAAACAAGCTTGTTTATTACACCTGTGGTGAGCCGGACAATCTGTGTATATATGCCTCACTCAGTGGTCTGGTCTGATTTACACGTTTGAGGTGGAGGGGACACGCATGTTTTGTACGCCCAGCCCATCAAGTCGTACAGCTCCACCGCGTGCCTTTCCTGCCGAGGGATGTAGTAGACTGTGAGGTTGTGGGAGAAGACGCAAATGGGCTCAAAGGTTGGGCTGGGGAACGCGAAGAAAATACCCCACAGACCAGAGTGAGTTTCCCAGGCTTCTGAAACCAAGGCATTCAGTGCGACAGCCTTGTTTCTAATCTGGGATGCGTTCGTAAAGTACGTGTCGCGAATCAGGCGACCGTTCTCGCACTCCAGCAAATCAACCCGGAGATGTAGTTCATGATCCACTTCGTAGAAGAAGCGAACTCTTTCGGAGTATTCAGGCATGGTGATGGCTGCCTTTTCAAAACAGGCAAACCGCTTCTGGCACACTTCTGGCATGGGAGTCAAGGCCAGCCATCGGAACACCACCAGGATCCCCAAAAGACCAATAAAGCCAACGCGGGAGCAGCACATCACAGCTAATGGTAGTGGTGATCCACGGCAAAGTCAGCAGAGGCTGTCACAATGTTGGCTGCCCTTGCGTTCCGCTGTATATACAACCACAGGCGTGTCCTGTTTCCCTGTGCAATCCAACAAAATCTTTCTGGCAGCGATGGCGAGAGAAGCCATGACCGTGGCTTGCGGCAAGGTGCTGACTTCAGCAGGGTTGCGTCACGGCATCGAGCTGAGAACTAGCCAGCGCTCCATTCCTGTGGCAGTGGTGCAGCTGGAGGACCGAGAGGATGCCAAGCGGCTGGCTCTCTTATCTGTGCGCCTGGCAAGGGCAGTGGCCGACATTGTGAGCTACGAAATCGCCCACGTGAAGCGCGAAACAGAGGGCAAGCTGCCTGCCAAATTTCTGGATTTGGAAACAGCGCAGGACATTATCCAAACGGTGATCAACGCGGAGTTCAAACCCCTGCAAACCGAGTTCAAGACGCAGGACGTGCACCTGTCTCAGTCGGATCACTGGGAGGAAGAACTTCGGTCCTCGAAGAAAAGAAAAATGAGGCAAACTTAAACACAAATGAACTAAATGGAGAGAACTTAAGTGTCATGGCTGAGCAGTGGTTCACTTGGGTCAAGTGCGAGAGCCAGCACGACCGGGATTGGCACTTGTGGGACTTGTTCTTGGCCGAACAGAAGACTCTCACCAGACACAATGTGGTGCTTCCGCCTCACCAGATTCAGGCTCGGTTTGCGTACGACGGATGGTTCAACTGTGATGTGAGTGTGGTTTCGAAGGGTTGTCTTTCACACAGGTTCACCTGTTGCACAGATCATGGTGCTGTACCTGAAGCTGCTGGAAGAGCACAGCGAACGACACCCAGAGTTTCCTCGCAGCTTCTTCTTCACGCCGAATGCCTCTTCGATGATCGACAGACCGGACTACAGCTACAAAAGGATGGCTGGCTGGTTCAAGAACGTGTCGCTGCTGTCGTACGAGTTGTTGTTTTTTGTGGTTAACGTTGGAGGGAACCACTGGGTGCTGTTCGTGGCCGAGTGGGACAGAAAGCTCATCACTGCGTACGATTCGCTCAACCACCTCACAGACAGACACCCCTTTTTTCCCCACATTGTGCGCTACTTGGTGGACCGAAGCTCGCCTCGCACCAAGTCGGTGTCCCGAGGCAAGACCAAAGTGGTGCGAATGGACGAGCCAGAGGGACTGACTGCGGACGGATGGACCTTCAAGGTGGATCTTTCCTCGCCTCAGCAAGACAACGGCTACGACTGCGGAATCTTTGCGCTGCAGAACGCCAGGTGTCTTTCGGAAAGAAGAAGGTTTAACTACAGTGCTCAGGTTGGTGTGTGTGTGCGTGTTTGGAGAAAGTGATCATCATATTTCTTAGGATGTGAGAGGCAAGCACGGTTTGAAGCAGCAGATGTACTTCCAGCTTGTCAACAACAGCCTCGAGGAAACGGAGGAGAAGACTATCGTGTTGAAACCTCGTATTGAGAAAAGACACCACAAGGAGAGACAGCGTTTGCTGGGTAAAAATAAAAAAGCATGAACTCATGATACGTAGAAACAAGGTGAAAGTTGCATTAAGCTCAGAACCATGCGTTTCGCCGAAGCACGCTACGAAGCTCTCGAGCTCAGGGAAGCAGTCAACTGGGTGGTGGACCATGGCAGCACGATCGCCAGATCTCTGGCCGCTGCGTTCATTGTGGGCTCCATCATCGTGATGGTGCAAACTGTGTCGGTGACCGACGACTTGGACAGTCGGGTGGATAACCTGGAGGCCAGACCCGTGTCGAACGTCACGGTGAGCGGCAGCTTGGGCAGCGTGGCGGGTGTGACCTGGAAGGGCGATTGGAACGAAACCCAAACCTACGCACCGGCAGACGGTGTTTATTTGAACGAATCGTACTACCTCTGCATCACCCAGGCGTGCACCCAGCACCCAGCTCTTCTGGAGGAGTGGACCAAAGTGGATGTGGGACCGGTGGGACCCAGGGGACCGGTGGGACCGCCTGGACCTGAAGGACCCGAGGGTCCCACCGGCAACACCGGCTCGCAAGGGCCAGTCGGTCCACCCGGTCCGGTGGGACACACCTACCGGGGCTACTGGTGGGACAACGTGACCTACTACACGCGCGACATGGTGCACCACGCGGGTTCGGCCTGGATTTGCACGTTTAACGGTTCGCTGGCTGTGGAACCCAACCTCGACGAGAACAACACGCACTGGGGCATCTTGGTGGTCAAGGGAGACCAGGGACTGCAGGGCGTGCCGGGGCCCGTGGGAGACAGGGGACCCGTGGGGCTTGGTTTCAGCTTCGAGGGACCCTACAACGCCTCCCGCACCTACAACTTTACTCACCTGGTGACCAACGACGGGTCTGCGTTTTTCTGCATGACGGACGAGTGTTTCGGAGTGGAGCCCACCTTGGACAGCAACGATACCACGTGGGAGGTGTTGGTCACGAGGGGAGAGAGGGGTTTGCAGGGCCTTACCGGTCTTCAGGGTCCAGCGGGTCCTCTGGGGTTTGACTGGAAAGGCTTCTGGCAAGCCAACGTCACTTACCTGGAGCGAGACGGAGTGCACCGCCTGGGCTCGAGCTACCTTTGCCAGGTGGCTTCCTCGCTGAACGTGGATCCCGCCGATCCCAACCAAACTGACTGGAGCGTTTTCACCGAGAAGGGAGACACAGGTGACGTGGGTCCGACCGGAGCGCAAGGTGTTCAGGGCCCGCCCGGACCAGCGGGGGTCGACCTCAAAGGGACCTGGGACAACGACACGGTGTACGTGGAGCGGGACGGAGTGGAGTACCTGGGCTCCTTCTACGCCTGCGTGGTGGCTTCTTCGCAAGGTGTGCCGCCCACCTTCTACAGCAACAACACGGATTGGCAGCTGTTGGTTTCCAAAGGAGAGCCAGGCATCCAAGGGGTTCGAGGACCCATAGGAGAGCCGTTCCACTTTGCGTTCATCGGCAACCTCACGGACGGTCTGCTGGGGGACCTGGAAACACAGTTCAACAACGAGAGCACGGAGCGGGCTTTCGTGATTTTGATCGAACACGATCTGCGCACGGATCTCGAAGACACGCCTCCCCTCACCGGTAACCTCAGCGATCATGTGCTGGTGTGGAACGCGCTGGAGTGGTACGACAGGGGCCAGTTCACCGGAGGGGAAGGGCCGGAGGGACCCATGGGACCACAGGGACCCGAGGGACCCATCGGACCCCAGGGACCCGAAGGACCCATGGGACCGCAGGGCATCAACGGCACGGAGGGACCCCAGGGCCCAGAGGGACAGCAAGGACCGCAGGGCATACCCGGTGAAGTTGGTCCCCAGGGGCCGATGGGACCGGAAGGACCTGAGGGTCCCCAGGGCCCGATTGGACCAATTGGACCGGAGGGCCCCATCGGCTTGACAGGTCCCCAGGGCGAAGACGGTCCCCAGGGGCCTCCCGGTCTGGAAGGTCCAGAAGGACCCCAGGGGAGCGAGGGACCGCAGGGCATTCCAGGTCCCGAGGGCAGAGTGGGTCTTGTGCCTCAGGGGGTGTGGGATGCAGGCCAGACGTACGTGCGCGGAGACGCGGTATCGTGGGAGGGCGCCAGCTACATTGCACTGATCAACTCCACGAACGTGGAACCGCCCCACGATGGGTTCTGGCAGCTGGTGTCTGCCAAAGGGGAACCGGGTCTGCCGGGCGTTGGGTTGGTGTTTCGCGGCGTCTGGTCCCCCTTTCAGACCTACCAGGTGAATGATGCGGTTGAGTACTCTTTCGGTTGGTTCCGGGCCATTGTGCAGAACACCGACACGTTTCCCAGCAACGAGACCGTCTGGGAGATGATCAGCCGCCCCCTGCGAACTTCCACGCTTACTGCCATCATTGATGATAGATATTTGGATGGTGCGAGTACACAATCTGTGCAATCGGGGGCCTTCTTTTCCACCAAGTGGCTTACCTACGAGGAAGACCCGCACGACATTGTGGAACTGGCCGCCAACAAGTTCACGGTGGAGCCTGGGAACTACACCATCGAAGTCCACCTGAACATCCGATGCGCTCCGGATCTCGAGGTTCTGATCTCCCACGGCGTCACAGGCGTTATTCTGGCCAACGGCATGCAGGTGCTGACCAGAGGCTCAACCGCGGACCAGGAGACCATCACCGCGTACTTGCTGGCCCAGCTCCAGTTCACGGAGTCCACAAACTTGCGTCTGGAATATCGAACTGCAGGTTTTTTTGGTCCCTGCTTCAGCTCGTTCCACCCGCAGATCCCTGGACTTCGTTCTGTGGTGGTGAAGGTGGAGAAGCAGTTGGTGTTCGAGGTCGACAGGGTGTACGAGAAAATCTACACCAGCGCGGAAAACGTGTTTGCCGTGGCCATTGCCAGAGAAACCAAGCCGCGTGGACAATTGGGAGGGGACACTGTGGAGGACACGTGGACCAAGCGAATTTTAAATACTGTTGACGACCCTGTTGGCATCGGAGTGGTGATTACAGCTGACGGCGCAGCTCTCGTCCCGCCAGGAACTTACCACATTCACGCCTCTTCCGCTTTTTTCGACCAACCGGGGTGCCACATCCAGCTTTACGACAACGTCACATACCTGGCCAGGGGTCTATTACACAACGGAGGCTCCATCTCTGCAGATTATTTTGTTGAGGCTGAATGGACTGGAACATTCGAAGTGGAAACACCAGTGTTTATTCGCTACCTGTGTTTTACGGGAGCGGTGGCAGGGCTGGGAAGGAGCGCCGGCTGGGACACCGAGGTATCAGACCAGGGTCCCGAGGTGTTCTCCACCTTGAGAATTTCGCGGACGATGGACGCGAACCGCACCGTGCTGCACCTCGACGGCACCACCGTCTCCGCCTCCCGAGTCGCCTATGTCAAAGACATCAGACCAGAAGGGATGTCATACCTTGCCGCGGCTAATACATGGATCCAGAGAAACCTCAACACACTCATGAATCCCATGGGCCTCAGCGTTTCCCTGAGCTCCAATGCTATCACACTGGGACCTGCCCGTTACGACATACAAGCCACGTTTTCTGCGTATGATGGCCAGACTACTCGCTGTCGTCTCGTTTCGGGAGGTACAACACTGGCTTCAAGCGTCAACAGTGCAGGTCTTTCATGGGGTCACATCTATTCAGAAATCAGTCACGTCATGACTGTCACGGAGGCCATAACTATATCGTTCGAGTGCAGAATACTGGTCGCCGGAGGCTTTGGCCCCCCGGCAAACTTTGGTGTTGATGAAGTGTATGCCACGGTGCGGATCGAGGAGCTGTTCTCGAAGGACGTGCCCAAGACCCCGATCGAGGCCTACCTCTCCTCGGGCTACAACGAAACCCACATCTCCACCACCCGCACAGCCATCCTCTACCACAGAGTGGGCGGAGGTGGAATTGTTGTTTACCAGTGTCCCGCGGAACTAAATTGGGCAGACAGATTTCTTAATCTCCCATCCAACCCACAAGGGCTGACCCTAACACTGGAAGCAGGCACTGACAGTGGTTCCAGGTTTACTCTGGGTGCAGGGGACTACACGATCGATGGATCTTGCCAATTCCTGTTCACCGGGAATAGCCAAGTCCAGCTCTATGATTACACTCACTCCGTGGTGCTGGCTCAAGGCGACTCAATTACCGTGGGATTCGGAGTCACCACTGGCAGTGAATCCAGGGTGAGATGGGTTGGAACTTTGACGGAGTCATCTCAGCTGGCGTTGCGGTACAAAATTGATGACAAGGATCAGGCTGTGAGTTCGTGTGGACAACAGGTTGACACTGCTCTGGGCGATGCGAACTACGCCACGGTGGTGATCACGGAGACGTCCCAGTTCGGGGTGTTCACGGTGGACCCCAAGCCCCTCACCGTCTACAACGGCACCGTCCTCAGGGGAGAGCGCAGCAAGGAGTTCTACACGATTTTGACGGGTGAAGGAGGCAATGCTGCTGCGGATACTTGGACTGACAGGCCCATAACAACCAGTGACCCAGATAACGGAATTGATGCTACTCTCGCGAGTAACCGGATCACACTGGGACCAGGCTCATGGAAACTGGAGGCTTTCCAGACTCTGTACCACTGCAACACATACGCGACCCGATTTTATGATCACACACACAACGTGGTTTTGGCCACTGGAGAAGGAGGCATTTCGCACAATGGGGCCACAGAGGGATGGGACACTAATCATGTGCGCACTATTTGGCGCGGAACAGTTACCGAACCCACGACAATTTCGCTTCAATACTGGTTGGACACGACACATTTCCAAAACTTTGGAGTAGCTTCAGCTTTAGGAGATCCTTACAAGAGCGCTTCAATCCTGGTATCCGAGCAATACACCCAGGTGTTGCCTCCCCCGCCCGCGGACGACCTCAACCTGCGCTTCTACGACTCCTGGGACTTGGTGACCACCTACTGCCCCAACCAGGTGATCCGCTATGGAGGCGCGCTCTACACCCCGAAGGAGGAAAACTGCACCCTCCCGGGAATAAGTCCAGCCAACTCGGAGGTGTGGCGCACCGTGTTCAACCCCTTCATTGTCAACACCCAAGTGGCTTTCGTCACGTACGAGACAAGCGGCGGCGGTGGATCAGCCACTCCAGATGATTGGTACACGCTCAATTTCAACACTGAATACGACGAAGCTGGTATCGTGGAACGGGTTGGAAACTTTGTCCGTCTGGTTCCAGGAACGTACACCATCACCGCCTGGTCAAACTTCTTAGAGACGGGCCAAACTTCCTTGCGGCTGGTCAATGCGAGCAATGCGAATGCCATTCTCAGAGCAAGCGGGGGGAATTATGTCCACCAAACTGTACTGGCCATGGCAAAAGCATCCATTTCGTGGCACGGGACCATAGAATTTACAACCGATGTGGCCCTGATGTACAATGTCAATTTGGCTGGTGTAGCTGGTCAAGCACTTGGCCCGGAAACGGGCGCAGCCATTGGGGTACACCGCGAGATCAAGATCGAGAAGCACAGCGGGGTGGAGGTCCCGCCCGTCTACGACCCCATCCTCGTCCACAACGTCTCCGCCGCTATCTTTGCCTACCGCACCGTCATGTTCTTCTGTGTTCTGGCGTCCGACAACAATGGTGGCCAAGCACCCAGCTCATCCGATTGGGTCGACAGGTGCCTGAACGACGAGCTCAACCCGCACAATCTCCTTGTCACCAGGAGCGGGAACCACATCACCGTGCCTGCTGGAAAGTGGCGCATTAGGGGCAAGCAAGTGTTCCACTACACAGGACAGGTCGCTGTTCGCCTGATCAAGGTGAGCGACGGCACGGTGCTGAGGTACGGAGAGACACAGTACAGCCGCAACAGCGGAGGCCTCACCATCAATACCGCGGATCCAGAAGTCGAGTGGGTGGGAGAGTTCACGGAACCCACCACCATAGCGCTCCAGTACCGCGTCACTGACGCCTCGTCGGTCTGGGCTCTGGGAGCCTACTCGTTCTTTGGGCCCCAAGACACGGCTTCTCTCGTCATCACCGAGGAGCACCAGCAGCTGATTCCGGCTCCCACGGGAGAGGATCTGAACCTGAGGTTCAGGGGAGAGTTCGATCCGGATCCCAAAGTTGTGTACCTGGCGGGCGACCTGGTCAAGTACGGGGCAGCGCACTTTGTGGCCAAGGGCACCGTGTTCGGCGAGCTTCCGTCCAATCCGGTGTACTGGGACACCTTCAGCAACCCTTCCGCCACCGACACCAGAATCCTCATCTTCCAGCACCTGAATTGGCTTGGAAGGTTATTCTATGACGACAGTTTCTGGGCCTCGGTGACAATACAATCCGCCACTGTGTTTGGCGACACCAGCCTGGCGTCTTTAGGCCCTCTCGCTTCGGTGGATGTAATTGCAGGCACCTTTCTCATCACGTTTGCGTGTCCGGTGGTTTGGGATTCCAAAGATTTGACTTTGCGGATCAAGGATCACAACACCGAGGAGGTGTTGGCAGTGTCTGCCAACGCGTTTGCCTATGTGGTTTTCAGCACGACGGGGGAACAAGTTTTTCCCACCAAAACCGACAAGAGCAGTGCAGGCAACATGGTGGAGTGGTACGGCGAGTT
>Ga0210043_1002984_pt1 | contig 10438 bp, 15 predicted proteins | sample CryGeymet201501t_FD_183990 | JGI IMG/M metagenome (GOLD analysis project Ga0210043, IMG submission 183990) | Groundwater microbial communities from Crystal Geyser aquifers in Utah, USA - Crystal Geyser metaG 2015-01t (SPAdes) (version 2) | ecosystem: Environmental > Aquatic > Deep subsurface >... | reverse complement strand
GTTCTGACACCTACCCATTCTACCTCAATCTAACTATGACTATGGTACCAAGGAAACTTAGTTTCCTTAGAAACCTTCGAAGCGGTGACCCCGATGCAGAGCATACGGGGTATTAAAGAATAAAATATAAATACAAAGATAATGTTAAAATACACCTATGATCAGCCCATTTGCTAAAAAAGTATATAAACTTCTCAGAAGCGTCCCTAAGGGAAAAGTAACTACCTATAAAGAATTAGCCAAAGCTATGGATAGCAATGCATTCCAAGCTATTGGCCAAGTTATGAGAAGTAATCCAGATGCACCAAATACACCATGTCATCGTGTAGTGTCAGCTAATGGAACCCTAGGTGGCTTTATGGGAGCAAAAAGCGGACCAAAAGTAGTCAAAAAAATCAGGTTACTTAAAAAAGAAGGTGTTGTTGTCCATGGAAATAGAGTAGTGGATTTTGAGAGAAAACTGTGGAAATTCCGATAGTGTATAATTACCCTAATGCAAAATAATACTACACACTACCATCTTTGGTATTACACCCCAACTGGGAGGTGTGTGTTTGTTATGCAATAAATATAAATAATTGTAAGACACGACCTCCTTTATAGGAGGTTTTTTTATGCTTACAAAAAAAGAAAGGGCACAAAAAATGCCAGAACAACTACAAAATATTCTTTGGATGGCCGAAGAACTAGACTTTGACTTACCATCAGAAAAGAAAGAAAAAGCCAAGCAAGTAATTGGTGAATTTCTACGATTAACCGCAAATCCTCTCCTTTCCCATTGGCTTTATCGAGCCTAGTCAAAACATCCCCAGTTTAGAAAAACAAATTACACAATTACATAAGATAAAGCCTTTTACATTTGTCATTGATTTAACTCGTGGAAAATTAGGTGAGAGATTAACTTCAATTTCAGGAATCCCTAATTGGAGCAATTTTTCTATGGGAAGAATCCGGCAAGCAACCGATATTAACTTACCAACTAGTGGACACATATTAAGTCATAGCCCTGAACAAATTAGAGAAGTACTAGAACATCAAGATTTAAGTAATATCTTAGTGATTGATGATACTTCTTTTTCTGGTTCAACTTCATTAATTTTTGAAGACCTATTACAAGAATCCTTTCCGGAAAGAAAAATAGCGTTTACCCACGGTTTTCTCATCCTCAACTTTGGAGAGTTGGGACCAAACCCTGGGGCACAACAAAGGCTAACTTCAAATGGGGATACTGCTATTGGAGGTAGAGAAATGAGAACTCCGATTGATGATGGATGGCACTTCTTTGACATAGTAAAACAAGATAATTTTACCGATCACATTGAAGTGGTCAAAGAAATATTATCGCTAATTAATCGATCAAACTTTAATCAATTAGCTAGTCTTATTTTAGCTGATGAAAAAAATCTGCAATTAATGTTTCCCAAAATTGCTAGTACGGATGATCTAGAGGATTTAAGAAGAAGTGGTCACTTTATTAGTAAAGAAAAACTAACTGGTGATTTTCATGTCAGGAATCCTCAGTTATTACCAAATATCATTGGGCAAAAGCACTTAACAAGACCTGATGAATGGAGAGGAAATCCAGAAGAAGCATTTTTACTTCTTATGAGATTAAATAATTTATTAGAGAAAGATGAAAATAATGAAAAATAATAAAGAACAAAAAATAGAAGCTATCATCTTTGATATAGATGGAACACTTTACCAGTTTGATCAAGGTGATGAAAGTCACTTTAGTTCATCAAGGTTTGGCAAACAGATTCATCAGAATTGCATTGGCTTTTTTATGAATACGTTAGGTTTAAAGGAAGATCAAGCCTTAGAAAAGTATACTGATTATAGAGCCAGATATAACGATGAGGTTAGCTTAGGAGTAGAAAAAGAATTAGGTATCAATCGATCAGAATATTTTGCTAATACTTGGGATTTAGACCCAAGTGAGTTTATACAGCCAAATACATTATTAATAGAAACATTAAGTTCACTGCCTGTAAAGACAGGAATCTTAAGTGCTGCTCCATGCATTTGGGTAAACAAGGTTTTAAACTTCTTAGAAATTAAACACATCTTCGATCCTGATATCTTTACTGGAGATCCTGATCTTAGAAAACCTAATCCGAAAGTATTTGAACAATTCTCAAAGCTTTGGGGGATGCCAGCACAATCTATCTTATCTATTGGCGATCAAGAAAAGACAGATATCATACCAGCTAAAAGCATTGGCATGATGACAGCAAGAATTGGTCAAAATATAAAAACTGAAGCAGACTTCATTGCTCCAAATGCAATTGAAATGATCACTTTACTTAAACAAAAAGGAATTATATGAAAATAATAAATAACAAAAATAATAAACCAAAAATAATAATTGATACTGATCCAGGTCATGATGATGCCTTGGCATTGTTAATGTTACTTAAATCTAATAAATGTATTATTAAAGCAATTACTACCGTTGCAGGTAACTCTACTATCGGAAATGTAACCAGAAATGCCCAAGCTATTCTGAATCTTACTAAAGAAAAAATACCAATTTTTTCTGGATTAGCTAAACCAATTAAAAGGGAATTAGTCACTGCTGTAGTCCATGGAGAGAGTGGGCTAGCTGGATTTGATACAAGTAAAACTGATTTCTCCTTAACGGGTAATGCCCCAGAAAAAATCATAGAAATTATTAAACAAAATCCCAATCAAATTACAATTCTTGCCTTAGGACCTCTTTCTAATGTCGCTCGGGCAATAAAAAAAGACCAATCAATAATTCCACTTATTAAACAGCTTGTGATTATGGGTGGGGCAATCGGGGTTCCAGGAAATAAAAATAGAGTAGCTGAATTTAATTTTTTTGTTGATCCAGAAGCTGCCGATCTTGTTTTTAAAACAAAAATCCCCAAAGTACTCATTTCCCTAGATGCCTGTAATCAAGTAGTTTTACAAGTTAATGATTTTAAAAGAATTAAGAATAAATCGTTACAAAAATTATTAATTCCGATGATGGAACATTTCATAGATGGTCTTGTTAATGATGAAGGTACAAACGGCATCTTAGTCTATGATGCATTGGCTGCCTTCTTTTTAATTAATCCAAAAGCATTTAAACTAAAAGAGATGAACGTGATTATTGAAACAAGGGGAGAGCATACTGCTGGGATGAGTGTGACAGAAAAAAGAGAACATAAAGTTAAAGAGACAAATGTCAGAGTGGTATCAGAGATTAAAAAAGAAAGTTTTATTAAAGACTTATTTAAATATCTAAGTAAGTAAGAAGTTAATACGCAGTAATAAAAAACACCCTTCCGGGTGTTTTTTTATATTATCAATAAGAGTGGGCAAGGTTGAACTATGTCAGGAACTATTCCACAAACTTATCAGGTAAATTTACCTTCTGATAATTTTTTAAATAGTTCAATACTTCATCAATATCTTCAGATATAAAAACAGCATCATTAATTGATATTTTAGAAAATTGTTTCTTAAAAATTTCATTTAAAAAGTCAATTAATTTGTTATAAAAACCCTTATAATTATAAATAACTACTGGCTTATTAAATAGTTTATTTACATTACCTCCAATAATTGAACCCATTTCTTCAAAAGTTCCATATCCTCCAGGTAAAATAATATAACCATCAGACAGAGAAATAATTTTTTTCTTTCTGTCTTCCATAGTATCCATGGTAAAACTTTCATCAAGAACTTCGAATGCTTTATAGTTTTTTGTAACCCTAATCAAATCTTCTGCCATAACCCCATTTAATTCTTTTCCTCCTGCATCCTTATATGACTTTGCCAATTTACTCATCATTCCATAATCAGTACCACCATAGACAATTCCGAAGCTATTTTTTGCAAGAGTGGAGGCAATTAGTTCTGTAATATCTATATATTCTTGACCTACATTTAAAGAAGATGTTAGTGTAATTCCAATTTTCATATATAAAAAGTATACCAACAAAAGATAAGTTCTATCATCCTACATTGGTAACGCTGTTATAAGAGTGTTGTCTTGAGGAGATTTAAAAATGATATTACCTCAATTTTTGTTTTAAAAATTCTGGGAAAAGGTTTATTTTTTCTGCTTGCTCAGGATCAAATAGAAATGGCTTTACGTCCTCAACCAAATTTTCCCAATTAACATTTTTTAGGTGATCTAAAATCTCATCGATTATATTAGGTAATTCTTTTTGACCAAATTTTGTTTTTAAGAATATTTCATCAGGTTGAGTTGATTGTAATAAAAACATAATATCAAAAAAATCTCTCCCTTTAAATCTAGGTCTTTGAGTGATAGTCCAAAGCTTTTGAGAAAGGATTATTGATTTTGGAGTTACCTTAATTTGTTTAAAAAATTCAAATTTATCTAAGATAAAAAGTTCAGATTTATATGATTCTCCCTGGTCAAAAGTATCAACTTGGATTAGTATCTTTTCAAATTTTTGGGGAGTCAATCCTTTCTGATAAAGAAGATCAGGAAATTTTATATAGCAATGGAAAGCACCCTTATTAATAAGTTTTATTTCTATTATATAGCCTCTTTTTTCAAGTTCTTTTGCCAAATAACTAGCTATTTTTTCAAATTCTTTTTCTGATAAATCCTTATTATCAAAATCAATATCTTCTGAAAACCTAGGTAATTGATGTACTATTCTCAGGCAAGTACCACCTAAAAAGGAAAGTTTTCGACTCAGGGGATGTTCAAAAATGATTGCTAAAATTTGATATTGTAGGTACTCACGTAATAACCCTCTATCAAATCTATGCAGAGTTTTGGGATATTGATCTTTTATTATTTGTATATCAAGCATCTTTTTCCTTAAGGTAATCATTAAGAATTGAGACTCTTTCATTTAACGATTGGTTATCAAAGATACTCAAATATTTATCTAATTTCTTGTGATTAAGATTTTCATTTAATTCTTCCTTATTCCACCTAAGTGCTTTCAAGTCAGTAATAGATGATATCTCTGGGTGAAGATAAAGATAATCCAAAATAACTTTCTCTAAGCTTGCTATTTGTACCCGATGGTCCTTGTGTTTAATAAGCTCATAACCAAAGAACAGTTCTGGATGTATAGATTGATATTGAAAAGTTGCAACTGGTGTTGTAAAAGATTGAGTTTTATTTGTTGAAATTGCAGTTATTACTGTTACTCCCTCCGGGATGATTCCATAGTGATTGAGAGCAAGCTCCATTGATACATATGAAGGAACATATATGTGATTTGAAAGTAAGTAAAAATCTAAATTTTGAGGTTTAAAATCATCAAAAATATAACAATTATTTCTCAACTTTGTAACTTTTCCTGTTTTCTCCCAATCATATAAGGTAGCCTGACGAAAATTGGGATCAACTAAATAAATATCCTGCAGAGAAAAGATAGCTAACTGGCTTAATTGGTTTTTTATAGAATAAAACTTCATATTTTGTTTCTAAAATATACGATAAAACGTATATAATAGAAATATATATGATTTTTTAAAGATTGTCTAGTGGGTGTCCTTACAAGCATTAAGGTGGAGATGTAAGATAAAGTGGGCAATGTTGAACTATGTTCAGAACTACTTCTCAATAAATCTCTCTTCGCCAAATACTGTGACTTTGCCATCTTCAACAATAACAGCTTCACCGTCTTTTACTAAGTAAGTTTTTTTATCTTTAGACTTTTCTTTAATTTCTTCCAAGTACTCATCTTTATAATGAGGATAAAAAGTAAAATCGACTAAACCTAATCCTGGAATACAACCAGCTCCATGCTCATTTTCACCAATGTACCATTCTAAGTAATCCATACTCTTGCCAGTAATCATACTTCCAGCACTAGAACCAACATACAAAGAACCTTTTTCTAAAATATCTTTAATCTTTTCATTTAACTTAGTCTTTCTCATCCAATAGAGAAGATAACCTGCATAACCACCAGCAAACCAAATGATATCTTTTCCAATTAAATCCTCAGCTGGATCTTTATTCTCATAGCCTTCTAGCTGTACAAGTGTTATATCTGCACCCAAAGTTTGTGCCAAATTCCAAGATCCCGTATTACGCCATCCTTGCCAACTTATTGCATTTGCAGCTGTAGGAATATAGGCAATTGATTTACCTTTGAAACTACCTACATATTCTTCTAACTTTTACTAGTTTGAGTGTTTTTTACTTCTGAAGCTAAAAATAATTTCATATTCTAATTTATTATTCTTTCGGACCTACTTTTTCAAGATATTTTAATTCTGGTAAAGAATTAACTATTTCCTGATTTTCGTTTGTTATTAATTTATATTTTTCTCCCTCAATTTCTTGAATCTTTTTCACTACCAATTTTAAATCATTTAAATACTTAGGTTTATGCATAACCATTGCCTTTTGATATAAAAGATCTTTAAGAGATATTACAAAATAGTTATCTTCTTCAATTGCACTTTCTATATAATCTTCATAATAAAGATAATCAATAGTTTTCCAAATTTCTAAACCATAAACTTTTAATCCAAAGTCACCCCACAAATCTTTTACAAATCTTGGATACTTTTGAATTAATGCTTCAACATCTTCCTTATAAGCTATGAAATCAATATCATCACCAGCTTTTCTTAAGCCATAGTATTCCATAGATTTACCACCAACGAGCAAAGGTTTTTTTATAAACTTATAATTTAGCTTGGAAAAATCAATCTTCATGGATTAATTATAACAATAATATAAATATATTATGTTTTATATGAGTATTGATTAATATATTTGCAAAAATTGTGGGAGACTTGACAGAATTGGAACTTTTTTGACGAATTAAACAATCTTTTATCTTGACTAAGACAGCAGTTTCGCCTAAGATTTGGGCATGATAACAAAACAAAAATTGGTTACAACTAAAATTTCAATTTTTCAAAAAAAGGAAGTGAGAAAAGTTATTCATAATAATGAGTGGTGGTTTGTTATTACTGATGTAATAGAAGTATTAACAGACTCAGTCAATCCCAAGCAGTACTTAAAGAATATGCTAAGACGAGATGAAGAACTAGCAAAAGGGTGGGTTCAAATTGAACACCCCCGTCTGGTTGATACAAAAGGAGGTAAGCAAATGATTAAGTGTGCTAACACTGAGGGTATCTTTCGTATTATCCAATCTATCCCTTCCTCCAAAGCAGAGCCTTTCAAACATTGGTTAGCAAAAGTTGGATATGAAAGAGTGCAAGAAATAGAGGATCCTGAATTAGCTACAAAAAGAACAAGAATGCTTTATAAAGCAAAAGGCTACTCTGATGAATGGATTGAAAAACGACTAAGAGGCATAGTGATACGTGAAGAGTTGACGGATCAGTGGCAAAAAAGAGGAGCTAATAACAGAAGGGACTACTCAATTTTGACAGCTGAAATATCTAAAGCAACATTTGGAGTAACGCCTAGTCAATATAAGAAATTAAAAAAACTAGATAGGGAGAATTTGCGCGATCATATGAATGATTTTGAATTGATTTTCAATATGCTGGGTGAACGCGCCACTACTGAGATTCATCGTAATGAAAATTCTCAAGGATTGTCAAAGCTGAAAAAAGATGCAAAATCTGGAGGAGGTATAGCTGGTGGAGCCAGAAAAGAACTAGAAAAAAAACTTGGTCGATCTGTGGTATCAAAAGAAAACTATTTGGAAAAGAAGGAAGAGGAAAAACAGTTGAATTAATTTTTTTATATAATGTGTGGGCGATACAGGGTTCGAACCTGTGACCTTTCGGATGTAAACCGAACGCTCTAACCAGCTGAGCTAATCGCCCTTATAAAGTGCCCAGGAGAGGACTTGAACCTCCACAGCTTTCGCCATACGCACCTCAAGCGTACGTGTATACCATTTCACCACCTGGGCTTATAAAGAACAGTCTTGCAAAAGACAATGTTGTATTTTACCACACCTTATTTTAAGAATTCTTGTAGTGTCTTGGCTGAATTATACATTTTTACCACTTCTTCTTCACTGAGAGAAGCCATAAGCTGTCTCTCTACACCATTCTTACCAATCACACAGGGGATGCTTAGGGCAACGTTACTGAGACCATAATAATTATCTAATGGGACTGAGACTGGTAGAACTGATTCTTCATCTCTCAGGACAGCATTCATAATCTCAACTACTGCCGCAGCAATAGCATAATAAGTAGCTCCTTTTGCCTCAATAATCTTGTAGGCAGCGTTTCTCGCTTGCTCATAAGCATCTAGGGCGAACTGCATTGAAAAGTTTTCTAACTCAGTGATATTTTGTCCACCGACACTGGCTGAAGAGATAACAGGGAAAGAACTGTCCCCATGTTCTCCGAGAATATAGGCATGGATACTCCCGGGATTGACTTTGAGCTTCTCGGAAAGATGAGTTCTAAATCGAGCGGTATCAAGAATGGTTCCAGAACCAAAAATTTGTCCTGGAGCGGCTTTCTTGGCAATTTTGTTAGCTTTAAAAGTGAGAATATCAACTGGGTTAGAGACAATTAACACCACCGCATCAGGTGCATACTTCATTACCTTCGGGATAATATCTTCAATGATACTTGTGTTCTTTTTTACCAAATCTAATCTGGTTTCACCTGGCTTCTGCGCAGCCCCTGCGGTAATGACAATAAAACGACAACCACTAAGATCTTTATAATTATCTGATGGGAGAATATTAGCACTCTCCAGAAAGGGGAGTGCATGCTCAAGATCCAGAGCTTCACCCTCGGCCTTCTTTTTGTCTCTAGAAATAAGCACTAGCTCATTTGGGGCACCATTAAAGAGCATGGCAAATGCTGTTGTTACACCAACATTTCCTAGCCCAATTACGCCTACTTTGATATTACTCATCTTAACTCCTTACAATATTTAGCTATAACTAAACTATATCAAAAACTTGGCTTGTGAGTATAATACAAATAATATGCTAAATTCACTCCGCTTGGAAATCGATGAAATCGATGAAAAACTTATCTGTCTCTTAGCTAAAAGAAGCCACATCTCTCAGTCCATCGGGGAATATAAAAAAGAACAAGGCCTTAAACCCCTTGATGAAAATCGTTGGGAGAAAGTTCTACAAAGTAGAATTAAATTAGGTAAAAAACACGACCTTCAAGAAAAATTTGTCAGAAATATTTGGGAGGAGATTCATCAGAGCTCTCTTGAAGTTCAAAAATAACTAGATATAATTCTTGTTTTATATCGAGTTTAAGATACAATAGTAAAGTTCTTTTAAATCTAATTACCTATGCCAAGCTAGCCAAGGTGGTCACGGCGCATGTCTGAAAAACATGAGATTCGGGTTCGACTCCTGAGCTTGGCACTTTATTTACCGATAAAGGTCATTAACAAGTGCTTAATCATTAATGCAGCTGCTTTTAATCCTTCTAACCCGTAAATAGTTGCCTGTTGTAAAGCTTTGGCAATCCCTTTACCAGTAGCAGCATTAAAATCTGTTTGTTTTATTTGATATGGGTTTGACATAATTACTGATGATTATAAAATAGATAGGTAAATTAAAATAGTTTAAAATGCGAGAATAGCTCAGCTGGCTAGAGCGCTTCCTTGCCAAGGAAGAGGTCGCGGGTTCGAATCCCGTTTCTCGCTCAGTGAAAAACATCTCAATATGAGGTGTTTTTTTATTTTACTTCCCAAAAATACTCTTATACCTATCTACTCTAGAAAACTTCTTATAAAAACCCTCAACGACTAAATCAGCTACTGCGTCTAAATCCATATAAGCAGTCGAGAGGACCATATCATAATAGCTGGCTCGCTTAATATCTTTCTTGAAGTATTTTTTAGCAAAATCAACTCGATCTTTTTCAACCTTAGAAATCATTTCTTTTGCTTCTTGAGCGTTGATATTTTCATACTTAACTGCTCTAATTCTTCTGATTGGTAGGGGAGCAGTAATTCTGACATGGAAGCCTTTAGAGTCAGGAGTAATAAAGTTACCTCCTCTGCCGAGAATTACTACCTTACCCTTGTAGGCATAGGCCAGAATAATCTTGCTTAACTCTGAGATGTACTTATAATCACTCACATATTCTTTGTTGAAGGTGGAGTGGACTAGATCTTGAATAGAAGTTCTAGCTTTCTCATCAATTGTTTTAATGATCTTAGCCCTCTTCTGTGTAGACTGGGCTATTTCATCTATGATTTGTTGATCAACAAACTCAAAACCGAGTTTTTTGGCAACTTTCTTTGCAACGTGTGCACCACCACTACCAGGCTCACGGCAAACTGTAATAAAGGGCACACTAAATAATCCTTCCGGAATAATTTCACTAGAAAAATTTGCACTCTTTCTTAATCCAGAAAGATTTATCATCTTGTTAATGAACCTCACAGGCCTAAAAGGCCTGAGTTTCTTTGATTTATACTACGATCTTTGTTTTCTGACATAATTAGATATCACTTTATCTGTTACTGACCCTACTGATCTCACTAAGTATCCATCTG
>Ga0210043_1002982_pt1 | contig 10449 bp, 26 predicted proteins | sample CryGeymet201501t_FD_183990 | JGI IMG/M metagenome (GOLD analysis project Ga0210043, IMG submission 183990) | Groundwater microbial communities from Crystal Geyser aquifers in Utah, USA - Crystal Geyser metaG 2015-01t (SPAdes) (version 2) | ecosystem: Environmental > Aquatic > Deep subsurface >... | reverse complement strand
ACCTTGATAGCACTTCACACAACAACTCATTTGAAAACCTATACGCTGTGGCACAAGGTAGCGGGCAAACTTTTAATTTGATTGTCGACAATAATGGTTCATCAAACTTACCAAACTCGCTTTCTCGAGTAGACGGGTTCCAACCAAGCACAGTAACAATCAATGCTACACTGGCATCAAATACAATCTTAGAACGTATTGACCTTTCAGGTGGCTCGCCAACGGTTGATTCTGATATCACCAATCGCAACAACACTCGCACCTTCCAAGATGTACTGGTGACAGATGAGGCGTACGGTGCAGGGTGGAATAGCAGTCTCGAAGTCCCAACCAAAAATGCTGTATATGACCAAATGGAAACTAAAGTCGGCTTTACTAATACAACAACAACCTCATCCGCTACCCCCACCCCTACTGGGGATGCACAGCGCAACGAACTCATCGTCACCGCTCTTGCTGAAAACGCCACTATCGCCGCACCAACTGGCACCCCAGCGGCGGGAAACATGCTCAAACTTATTATTACCGCTACAGGTTCTACCCGCACTGTAGGCTACAACGCAGCACTGACGGCTGGTAACGTGACACGTACTACCTCGGTTCCGGCTGGTGAGACACTGGTGCAGGTGTATCAGTATCAGAACGCCGCGTGGGTGTGTATGTTTGATGACCTTAACTAATAATTTATGGCTAAGTTAGTAAGTAATCTAAAAGATAGAAACATTAAAGACCGTGTTGGTATCAAGGGGGTAGAAATAGCAAAGACTATAAAAAAGAAAAAGTACAAACGTGATAAAAAGTCTGTATTATGGAAATAAATCAAGACACTCTTGAAATCGAGATTGTAAAGGTACGTTCAATTGAAAGTGGAATTGAGGTTTTTCTACGAGCATGGAGTGATGAAGAACAAATTGGTTTCGGCACAGATGGTAGTGTAGACATTGAGCGATTTCGCATAATTAATCCACCAATCCTTGTGCCAGATGAAAAGGGAGATGTTGTTCGTACAATAACTAATGAACAAACAGGTGAAACGACAGAAATTCGCTACCGGGAAGATGCCGAACAAGCTCTTTTGCAGTCAATAGAACATACACTTCTTGTATTGAAGAACGTACACAACAGTGAAAACATTGTTTCGGGTAAAAGAGGTAACACAACATCAACTTTTTACCCCGCTGCCGGTGCAAATTCTCCAGTAGACGGTCGAGTTGGTCGTGGTGGTAATGAAACGTTTTCAAACAAACGTAACAATACTACAGGAACATACACTACAGTTACAGGTGCTTCTGCTTCCTCTCCATCTTTGTACTCAATTGCTTCGACAGATATTTACAGTGCTCTTGCGCGGACAATCTTTGGCTTTGATACTTCTATCCTAGGTAGTGACACAATAACATCGGCAACCCTTTCAATTCGTGGTATTGGTGGTAAAAGTACCGGGCTGGGTGATACTAATTTTGAGATTGTCTCAGCTTCACCAGCTAGTCCCTCAAACATTACAAATTCAGATTATAACATTGCCAATTTTGGTTCAACAGCGTTTTCTTCTGGTGTGACAATTGGTGGAATGTCAATCGCTGCATACACTAATTTTACACTTAATGCTTCAGGCATATCGCACATAAATAAAACTGGTAACACATTCTTTGGTGGACTGCTTGGTTTTGATTTTAATAACTCGGCTCCAACGTGGGTTGCTAGTTCTTTTACTGGTATTGACGTCGCCTTTGCAGAAACATCAGGCACAATCAATGACCCAAAACTTGTTGTCGAGCATGAAGCAGGTGCCAACCCTCGCGGTGGAATTTTACTGTCATGGTGACATGATATAATTTCTGTTACATGGATTGGATGTCAAAATTACCAATTGAATTACTGTATGTCACACTTGCAGCATTTGGTGGTATTACTAGGTATTTACAAATCTACCTAAATGAAGGGGCATTTGCGTGGAGACACTTTATTGCTCATGTTATTATTTCAGCTTTTTCTGGTTATATGTTCTACCAGTTTGGTGTAAATGTAGTGGGCTTACCAGAAACAACGATCGCAGTTATTGCTGGCTTAGGTGGCTGGATGGGTGTCGAGTCATTAAAGTTTTTAGAGATTTTAGTAAAAAATAAATTAAAATAGTATGAAACCACCAGTCAAATTTTTAAATACAGACATGGCTCCAAATGGCGATATTACTCAATGGTTTGGGGAAAATCCTCAACTATACGCGCGATTTGGTATTAATGGTCATAACGGGGTTGATATTGTCAGACCACATGGTGATCCATTATACGCAATCGAGAGTGGTACGGTAGTCTCAGTTAAAAATGATCCTCATGGTTTTGGAAAACATTTACGCTTCATTTCTAAAGAAACTGATAGTAAAGGATATAGACGGGAATGGACATACGGTCACAATAGTAAAAACTACGTCAAAGTTGGTGATGTAGTTTTTACAGGTCAACATATCGCTGATATTGGTAATACAGGATTTGTTGTATCTAATAGCACGGGTAATGGATTTTGGAAGATCAATCCATTCGCCGGCACTCACTTACACCTCGGGTTACGACTTGTGCGTGAACATAAAAATGGATGGTCATACGAAGGTAGCCCAATCAAACTTGATGTTATTAATTACCAAAATGGATATAAAGGAGCTATCGACCCAAGACCTTTTCTTGAAAAAATTAAATCAACTGCTCCAAAAGAAAATCGTAGTATCTTTCAGCAATTATTACGATTGAAAGATATTATTAATCGGTTTAAATAAATAACCATGTCAAAACGATTTACCTTTTCAAAAGAAGATACCAACGACGTACTAAAAGTTGCACTATGGACAGTGGCGACTGCCATTGTAACCGCCCTGATTAGTGTCATGGGTATGATTGATTTCCCTGTTGAGTACGCCTTTGTCCCAGCGATTATCAACACCTTGCTGGTAGCAGCTAAAAAGTGGTTGGAGAATAAAGTATAATAGTAGGGCACCAAGCGACACGGTGTCCACATGGAGCCACCCTTGCGTAGTTGCGAGGGTGTTGTGGTATTATTATTGACATGGATACAAATCCGTATGACGATTGGTGGAGCGATGAACATTCAACTGGCGAGCTTGAAATAGAAAGCGACGTTGACGAATGTGTCACTGATACACCGTTCGATGATATAGATGAGTATTAAGCTAATTTAGCTTTTGCACCAAGTTTAGCAAGAGCTTCACTTGGGTAGTAGTTACCTGACTCTTTTCTTTCAATATGCTTTTTATTGTTTGTGAATATAGCTTGATGTGCCAAGCCTGATTCACCAATAAACCAGTACGATTGACCATTAAACTCAGCATATTGCTCTCGGTAATCTTCAGTCTTTTCTTTTTCACGCAAACTACCTAATTTTTTAGTCAACTGTTTTAACGCATACCGCGCGTATAAAAACTTTTGTATATTACAAACTACATTTCCAGTCAAAAACTGTCTAACTGGTTTTTCTACTTCGATGGGGTAAGTGTACTGGCACAGTATCGGTGACTTATATTTTACTTGCGGTTCGTAACCTTTGGTCAATAGATACGCGGCTAAGTCTAGGTTGTCTGTTTTGTAGTTTTTCATACAAATGACAATACCAAAACCCGTACCTATTTACTAGATACGGGCTGTGGATTACTGTAACATCGCTAATACTTTCTTTTGGTAAGCGCATGAGTCGTAGGCTACTCCATGTTTGTTTATCCCAGCACTACACTGTGTTGCGCCTCCAGCGTTCCAACGCAAGGCGATCTGTGCGTCTGTCATACCTTGCTCAATCCATCTTTCTATCATTTTAGTGGCAACGTATCGCTCTCTAGTTGGTGTCTTTTCTCGATACTCACCATATACCTCGATGCTAAATGCTCGCCATGTTGCTGGCATAAACTGCATAGCACCACCCTCACCTGATGCGCCACGAGCATGGAAGTTACCGCCTGATTCGACGTATGTAATGGCTTCCACAAGGGCTTTTGCCCGTGACGGAGCTAGAAACCCAGCTCTTGTTCTATCGCTTCAATTCGCTTAGTTGTAGACGCAAGTAGCGCTTCTAGTTGTGCTTGTTCGGCTTCTAATTCTTTCCGTCGGATCACATCTTGCGCGGCTTTGACCGCGTCTTCGTCAGTTGCCCAGTCGGGACTAACTTCGACTACCTCCATAGTCTTCTCCGGTGCAACCACCAGTGTTTCAGATGGTTGCGAAACGTACATACCTACCCCTACTAGCGCGAAGAACGCAACGAGTACGAGTGTGTGTGTCATGGTTTTTTTTGTTATAAGCTAAGGCTTATCTAATAATGTAGAGAAACAAATACAGAGGGGCGTACAGCGACCCCCTCCCGTATCTATGTCCCACCTCTATAATTATAGCAAGGTACAATCGCTCAAACGGACTTTTCCCCAGTTTTTACCATTTGTCTAGTGCAGTCAATATGCGCTATCTTTCGGTACGTTCCATCGTGGTAATAAAAACTATCCTTCTCGATTGGCTTACCGCAGACCGTACATGTTAGCGGTGCATGAATCGCTGTGGTTTGTTTTGATACAGTCATACTTGCAATACATACCCCTCACGGTGTTGTTTAATCTCTCGCGTCAACTGTGCATTTTCAACGAGCAAGTGCCTAATTTGTTTCAGGTGTCGCTGTTCTTTTTCTAAACTAGCACGCGCTAAATCTTGTAAATCAGCCTGTAGCCGTATAATAATCTGCTCTCTCCGTGCTTCAACAAATGGTTCTGACATGCCATGAGTATAGCAAAAGAGGGCAGAAAGACCGCTATCCGGGTGTGGATAGCGGTCAGGTGGATCAGCGATAACCCATGCCAGAATGGTCATCGCACCCCATCGTGACGAAGATGCGGAACAGCGGATCAGTCGGTTCACCGCCCGTCTGGTACTGCTCCATCCAGTCGTGATGTAGGTCGTAGGCAAGTGCCTCATTGTTCGAGACACACTCGGTATCGAGGACGCCGTTGATGTCTTGCAGGTAGTGCACCAGCTCATGCACCAAGAAGTGCGCTGTCGTACCATCCATCAGATCGTAACTCTCAGGGACCAGCACTGACCGAGTCGTGTGATCGTAGATGGCATTGACCGCGAAGTTTGACTCACGTTCAGCGTCGGTTCGCGCCCTTCCATACACGGTGTACCAGAGTTCTTCATCCGACACCAGATACATAGTCGGCAATGGTTCGCCGTGGTAGGTCAACTCAGAGTTCTGCGTGATCCATTCGATATGGACACGCATCAGCCAGTCACCCTCAGCGGTCTGCGCCTTCGCTTCCCTTGCCGACCACAGAAGCGCGCCGATCATCAGTGCCAGCACCGACGCTGACAAGTACAGGAGGGTCAGGTTGTCTTGACGCTTGGACATGGTGTTTCTCCGGTTTGCACCCGCACAGTGCTTGGGTGTAGGTGGAAACGACAGCGCCACAGGCGTGGCACCAGACTTGTTTGTATTCGCTCATGTTCCCTCCATGAGCCTAAGGAGGTGGAGCGTATGCTCGTTGGCGTGTTCCTCCGAGCAGTAGTCAGCGGTGTGGGTCGTGACCGCATCTGTGACGCTCACCACCTTGTCGCAGACCGCGCAGAGCACCGTTCCCTTGCGCGGCTTGTACCCAAACAGATCACTCTGATTGGGTGGTAGGTCGAGTGGAAGTTGAGTCATAGCTTCCTCGTTGGTTCGATGTCTTTGAGGACTTCAGCCGAACAGTCAGTGCAGTAGCGACGCTTGCGACGACGCTTCTTCACGTTCTTTCTCCGGGGCACCGCGACCAAGTAGTAGTCGGGGTCAATCCACGTATCGGTCAGCATAGCCGCGACCTCTACGGCGTTCATGTTGCCGACCAGACGATGCCAAGCCCGATGCAACTCGCGCTCAACCATTGAGATGTTCCTGTCGTGGTTGGTGCCACCACGGGAACGGGGAAGTCTATGGTGACGCTCCATAGTCCGTGGTGTTTTCTTTGCCACGACAGTCTCCTTGTCAAAGAGCTACTACCAATTATAGCACCTCAGCCTTCGCACGCGGTACAGTCACTCTTAGGTGCTCTGTGGATAGTCACCTTATCCTTGTATTCAATATCTTTTCCCTGTAGCTCAAAATGGTACTGACAAGTCGCTTCGTTAGTCAGTGGATGGTAGCTAGTCTTATATTCTTGCGTTGGCTTGTCGTACCTTATACGCTTGATAGTTTTATGTAAACGGTCTGTGAACCAAGATAACGGGTGCATAGAGGGTTATTATACTATGTGTATGAAAATATCTCGAATGACATTGACTGTAACGGCATTACCAAGTATTTCGTACCTTATACACATACAAATGGTAATGCAGCCACTTCTTAATGCTCTGTCGCTTGGGGAAGTTGAGCATAATACTGTCGTAAGTCTGCGGTAGTACGTGTTCAAGTAAACCGTCTAACTCTGCTATTTCATATTCGTTTAGATAGATTGGTCGCTCCACTTGGCGTTTGGGGATTAGGAGGTGGTGGGTACAAGCGATCTTGTCGTGAGGGTATTCGTTGTTGATAATCCGCCACTCCCGAAACTCTTGGAGCGATGGTGCATCTTTCATAAACCGCACTGACTTCTTGGTAGCCTGATACTTCGCTTCGGTAGCTGAGGTGCGGAGGGTCATGGGTTAATTATACATTGCTCTACCGGCGGATAACAACCTGGTGAGTACGACCAGTTGGAGGCGTTGCAGAGTACGATGGCGGTGAGGGCGGTGGTTAGCATTTTATTAGCTTATTTTCAATCAGGTAGATAAGCATCTTGGCACGCGCATCGGCTTCGGTGGTAGCTTGAATATATTGCTTTTCTCCAAACTCGTCATTATCAACACGACATTCCCATACGCTCCAATTACTCTCTGTGTAAGGTAAGTCCCAGTTGCAATCTTTCATTAACTCCCCTAGCTCTGCGACGGTGTAGGCGGAACAAATAGGATTGTCAGGGTCGCTGTATGAAACAATCGCCCCCATACCCACTTCTGAGTGGTCATCCCACCAAAACAAACTATCCTGCTTCACTCCCAACTCTTTCAGTTTCGTGGCCAGCTCTAGGCTGACTGCTTGTTTTTCTAGTTTCATATTTATTTTACTTAACCTCTACCCATACCAAATGATCCCCTGGCTCAGTCGGCACCCTTTTGCTGCGTAGGTAGCCTGATACTTCGCTTCGGTACGAGGGGTGCGGAGGGTCATGCGTTTGGGTCTAGCTCCTCAATCCGAACCGTCAATGCTTGTATCATCCCCTCGGCGATTTCTAGTGCTTTGCTTTGCCGCCGGACTAAATCTTCTAATGCTTCACGCGATAGGTCTTTAATCATGTCAATGGGTTAGAGTGTAATGCACATTTCATTCTGTCGGCTTGGTAGTGAGGTCATTATACAAGATAATAAAATTTATATGAGCAGTTGTACACAGGTTACAGACACCCTTCAAGACATACAAGAAAAATTACAAATTGTGGAACTCCAAGAAGAAGTGTTTGGACTGACCAAACAAGGGCGTGATGAAATTATCAGGCTCAACCTTTTGATTAAGAAACTAAAACAATTTTAATATCTACCGCCATAAGAAGCGGTAGTAGCCACTACTGCGGTGCTCGTAATGGCGGGCACGGCGGTTTTAGGCGTTACACATTTCTACTGGCATCTGCCATAGTTCAGGTGGTACGCAGTTGGACTGGATAAAATTGTGCATTGTGCAAAGTACCGCAACGCTTACGACAACTGTACCCATATATGATTGTCTTCTTTACCCTTACTTGTCTCCGTATACGGTTCAGTCGGAATCCCTTTACTGCGTAGGTAGCTTATAATGACTTCACGGCGGTGCGCTTCGGTGTTTGGTTCAGGTTCTTTGGTGAGGTGAATGGTGAGGGTGGTCATACCAATTCATAATAACCCTCATCTGATAATTGTAACTCTTGATTGACTGATAGGTGACACACCTCCTGTGGACAACCCTCTACGGTGCAGTAGGAGTACGCGCCGTCTAACTTGTGGAAGATAATGAAGTCACCGAGCTTTCCTTGGTCGTTGAATGTCTCGGCTTTGATGCGTGATTCGCGGGGGATTTGATATAGCTTCATATTATTCTGTTTTAGTATTTTGGGAACTAAATCTAACATCTGTTAGTAGTCGCTCTACGTCTTTTTTTGCATCATCTATTGTTTCATATGAGCAATCGTTTGCTTCAACCCAAAACGGAAACCACCAGTTACGTTTTTCAATAACGTAATTAGATTTATGGTAAGATTTTTTTGCTCCTACTATGCGGTACTGTGTCATATTGCTCACGTTCGCTGTTAATAGGTCTATCTGGCAGGGTTAGTCCGGCGCGGATTGTTTTTTGTAACTCTGCAATTTTATTCATAGCATCACAAAAGCCAATGTGCCAGTCAGGTACACAATCACTTTCTAAGTTATACTGGTGAAGTTCGTATAACATATCCCCCACCGCCGCCAACGCGACTGCTTCGGCTGTTTCGGTGATGATGGTATCCAAGGTCCAATTAGAAAGAATATAGTGCGGGTAATTTTTGTTAGGCCTGTTGTTTATAATCTCCCGTGCCTTGGATTTTTGTTGATTTATGATGTCTTGTAGGTTCATGGTAGTTTATTACTCTGATAAATCTACACCGTACTCCTTATCCATAGTAGTGTCAAATCTACCCTGCTTATATCCATCACTAAATGCTCGCTGGCGTTCGGCGGTGAGTTGTTCAATCTCTGGGTGTTTCATCTTACATAAGCAACACTCAAAGTGTTTTATCTTTTGACCGCACGCTGAACTGGCTTGATTCCAGCAGTAAGTGTGGTCTATTTGGTCGTAGGTCATACGTCTGTCTTAGGGTTAGTAATTTGGTTAATAATGTCATTAGCAAAGTCATCAAACACTGACCCCTCGCCGTTTATTTCTTCTACTTGGTCTTTAATAATCCGCACCACATCAGCGACGGTCTGCTGGTGGAATTGGTCGATGATTTCGTCAATTTTCTCTGGTGATAATGTGCCGTCTTGGATGCTTAGTGCAATCTCTTCCTGTGCCCTGGCTTTTTGTTGTTCGATGTTCATACGAAATTAGCTACTCCATCAGTGATAATGTAATGACTTCTGCACTCAAATCGCTGTTGAATAGACGGAATTACGGTTAATCCTTTAGTACTTTTTAGCATATCCCAACCAAACTCTCCTAGCGGTAAGGCTGCTTCAATTCCGCAACCACATAAACATAAGTGGGTTGCAGATAGATACTTCTCAGAAATATACATCACTCCTTGTTTCATTTTATTTCTTGCAGGAGCTAAATCTGCATACTCAGCAATGATAGGTTCTTTTCGCAAAGTTTTTATACTATTCTATCTTACCCAATAACCCCTCAATCTGCGCTCGGACGGTTTGGAGGGCGGTGTTCCATGCCATTTCTGTTTCGTGAAGTTCTTGGCTACCTAAAGGTGTTTCTCCGTCCTCATCCATCCCTTCCATGCTTTGCAGTAAGTCCAGCAACGCTTGGCGGTAGGCTTCTTTGAGAGACATTTCTAGCCAGTCATTGCCACTACCGTCATCTTCAGTAAAAAACATCTGGAACTCCCCCTGCCGTCGTTCGATGAGCTTAGTTAGGTTTGTCATGGTGTTAGTTTAATAACCATTTAATAAATCTGTTTTTAACTCTATAGACCTTACCACCAATTTTTTCTTGACAGTCCCAACAAGGTTCAAAAACCCAATTAGGATGCATGTTGTAAACTGCTGGATTTTTCTTACAGACCCAACACTCTAAGTTGTGTATGCAAGCCCCTCCGTGATAAATGGTTTGTATACGTTGATATTTTTTCTTTGAGTTTTCCATACGCCTACCCAATCAAACCACCTACCCACTCCGTCACCACCTCCGCACCCCAGATGAGGTCGGCGATGATGAACGGTAGGGCGATGAGAGCTGCTAATGATACGGCGATTAAGAGGCGGTCAGTCCAGTCGGTAGGGCGGTAGTTGGTTTCTACTTGGTCTGGGAAGTTGGTGTGGTTTTTCATGTTAAATAATTATATTTGTAATTTTATTATTAGGAATTTTTGTAAAGACATAGAAACAAGTCTTATAGCCAAACCCCAGCTCCTAACGTAAATCTCAGTAATTGAATCTGGGTAGAAACCGTACTCTTTCTTTAATCGTTCTAAGCGAGTTACTGTCATAGAGTTGGACAGACAAAGAATACCAAAGCCTTTACGTGAGCAATCTGCCATTTTGAATATAAACTCTTTTGGCTGACTGAATGGGATATTTGTAATGCACCAGTCCCACTGTCCGTCTGTTGCTAAGAAGTCTTCCTATAAGTCAATTTCAAACCACGTCTTATTGTCTGACGGTACATTGAAATTGTTAAAGAATATTCCTTCACCATAGCACGGGTCACATAATC
>Ga0210043_1002980_pt1 | contig 10451 bp, 8 predicted proteins | sample CryGeymet201501t_FD_183990 | JGI IMG/M metagenome (GOLD analysis project Ga0210043, IMG submission 183990) | Groundwater microbial communities from Crystal Geyser aquifers in Utah, USA - Crystal Geyser metaG 2015-01t (SPAdes) (version 2) | ecosystem: Environmental > Aquatic > Deep subsurface >... | reverse complement strand
GCTGTTTTTAAGCGACTTCTATGAGCATCGAAAGTTCCAAACACGCGCGGATCGCAGACCCTATTCCTATGCGATGTTTTCCGCCGCAGCGGACATTCGATCGCCGAACTATCTGAAGCTCGTCATTGAAGGAAAAAGAAACCTCTCCGAAGCCATGGCAAAGAAGTTTGCCAAGGCGATGAATCTATCAAAGTTTCAGACGGATGAGTTTTGCTCTCTTGTGAGATTCACTCAAACCGAAAATCCTTTAGAGCGAAATCAAAAACTAAAAGAGCTTTCTGATTTGCGTGTCGGAAAAAAATTAAAGACCGGCGAGATCAATCAAGACACTTGGGAAAAGATCCCTAGCTGGGTGGCTTGGGTTCTGCACTCCTTGGCAGATCAAAAAGACGTTTCTGCGGACTTCGAATCTCTCTACTCTCAGCTACGCAGAAAAGCGAAGCCGGAAGTGGTTAAAAAAGCATTAATGAACCTGATGGCTTCAGGAGAGTTGGCGGTCAATAAAGAGGGTCAGCTTGAAAAGGGCCGAAGTCTGATGTCGGGCTCAGAGAATGTGCCTGTGGATCTGGTTCGAAAGATTCAATCTGAGTTGATCTACTTAGGCCTTGAGTCCTTGGCGCAAGATCCTCCTCAAGACAGGGAGTTCGGCGCGATGACCGTCGCTCTAACCGAGGCAGAGTTTGAAGATTTAAAGTTCGAATTGCGACAGTTCAGAAAACGATGGACCAAAGATGTGATGGTCAACAGACAGAGCTCCAAAGGGGACCGCGTCTTTCAGCTCAATATTCAGTTGTTTCCAGTGAGTGAGGGGAAGAAGTAAAGGCCCTTGAGGGCTGACACCTGGCTTTAAGAAAAAAGTTTTCACTTTCGGGGGGGGGAGGGGAAAGCGCCAAGTGTCAGAGATCTCAAGAAGCGGTATCAACTTACGTTCTGCTTCAACATACGTTCCACAGAGACATAAGGGAGCAATCCTTGCGCCAACCTCAGATGCAAGTCAACGGGCTGTGAAAAGGTTATAGAGACAATTTCCGTCATTTCGGGGTAGAAGGGGTGCTGAAAATGGGACAAGAAAACCAAAGCCATTCCGAAAACTCAAGTATCCACTGCCAGTTAGCTGGGGTCTGTGGAGGCTGCCCGTGGATCGAAATCCCGGTCCAAAAGCAACGTGATGAAAAGCTGAAATCCCTACATGGTCTTCTCCCAAAAACGCCCATTGAGGTCCTTTCCGTAGGTGAGAAGCGTTTTCGTGACCGAGTGGACTTCACCATCAAATTCGGTGAGGACGGTCAAATGAAGGCCGGCCTGTGGGCTCTAAAGAGCTCTGGGGTGGACATGAGTTTGTCTCAAAGAGAGTTGGTCGACATCCACGAATGCCCCATGATGAGTCCGGAGTTGGAAGCCTGGTTTCAAGAATTCAGAAAAGATTTGCCTCCCATAAAAATGGGCTCTGTTCGATTGAGAGTTTCTCCAGAAGGGGAGCGCGGCGTTTGGCTCGACTTCTCCAATGAAGACATCAAAACCCTCTTTGATGAAAAGTCTTATTTAAAGCGCCTCTCTGAAAAAGCTCATGTGGAAGTGGGGCAGCGAAAAAAACCCCTCCATTTCGAAAACGATCAACCAAAACTGAGTAAGACTCTTGATTTCAAACCGTGGTTTAAAACTTGGGACGCTTCAAATAAATCTTATCCTGTGCACAGCCCTGTCGGCGGATTTTCTCAGTCCGGATTGAAAGCTAATAAAGTTCTTGTCGGTGAAGCCATGAGAGCTTTCAAAAAAGCGAAGGAGCTTACAGGAGTTGGATTTTGGGTGGAGGCTTTCTGCGGAAGTGGCAACTTCACTTACCCCTTAAGCCGTGGAGCTGAAAAGGTTCTGGCTTTTGAAAACGACCGCCTCTCCTTAAGTTCTCTCGAAGAGGGGTTAAAGCAGGCACAGATCAATAATGTCGAACTCATGGCCATTGACGCCAAATCAGTGAAACAAATTGAAGGACTGGTTTCAAAGCTTCCTCTTGATGGCAACTACGCGCTTCTTGCGGATCCTCCAAGGTCTGGACTGATGCGCCTTCTTGATTTTCTTAAAGACGGAGTGCTCAAACCAAAAGCTCTCGTGTATATTTCGTGTTTTTCTGACAGCCTCACAAAAGATGCCGAAGTGTTAAAATCTCTCGGCTACGAACTTCAAATTCTCAACTTGGTCGATCAGTTTGTCCATTCTCCTCATGTGGAGTGGGTCAGCCTGTGGACGCTCGTATCTGGCAATCTAAATTAGTCTGAAACTCTAGTTAAAATGTGAATCACAGAAATTTCGAAGATAGCTTTCTTGTCGAAATCCATTTGTATTGGTCCACTATGTATACAAAACCATTATACTTATTTCAATGAAATGAGTCGGAATCTTTATAGAAAATCAATTTACTTGACTAAAAAGGGTTGTGAAATCAAATGTTTGCCAAACCAATATGGCCTTATTGATAGATGGCATATGGTTTGCTGCACTTCTCTGGATTCGAGGAAAAGAATTGATGTATTCACCTGCTCAAAAAATCTTATCAAAGTACTTGGTAGCAAGTAATAACCCACTGAGTATTCAGCTTGATATAACGAATTCATGTAATCTCTCATGTAATCACTGCTATCACTCCCACCATAGGAATATTGGAGCTCTCAAGGCGGCAGGATGGACGGATATTTTGAGTCAGTATCAAGATTTACTTTGTAAACTGGATTGTCCCCCATCAATTATTTTATGTGGTGGTGAACCTTTAGTGAGTTCAAACCTCCAGCACACTCTAAGGCAAGTCTCGTTACGGTTTGGGAGTTCGGTTCCTCTTTCCGTTTTGACTAATGGGACTTATGTTCCTGACCAAGTTTTGGAGCTATTCTCTGAATTTCGAAAAGTTCATTTTCAAGTTAGTTTCGACGGGCCGGATGAGGCTAGGCACGATGAGATTCGCGGTAAAGGAAGCTTTAATAAAGCAATATGTGGATTAAGAAAAATAGTTCAAAAAAGGCACCGAGTTTCCGCTCAATTTACTCTCTCGCATCGAACTTCAAAGTGGATCAATGACTTTTTTGAGTTTGGAAAGAAAGAGAAAATACCGGCTGTGAATTTTGTAAGATTTGTCCCATCCGGGGTCGGTCTGAAATCAAAGCAGTCGGGGATTGACCGTGAGCTTACATCTGCTGAATTAAAGGAAGCTTATAAGAAAATTCTTATAGGGTCAGTCGTACAGGGAGTTGAAACTAATTTCACCTCGCCACTTTTTCATCTTATCCACCCTTCGTTAGGACATTACGGACACTTTGGAAGATCTCTTGTCGTGGATTATATGGGGAACCTAAAGGTCAGTAGTCGGACTGATCATGTGATTGGGAATATTCAGAAGAATGGATTGGCAAATCTGTACTTAAATGATCCTGTATTGAGGTCACTTCGATCAGGCAAAATTTGGGGTTGTGAAAATTGTGAAGATTTAGCGGTATGTGGCGGAGATCGAAACTTAGCCTACGCAAAGTATGGAGATTTTTTGGCTCCTGACCCAGGCTGCTGGAAAGATGAAAATAGAAATATTAAGGAGAATTATAATGAAGCCATTTAAGAGAGCATGTCTTGCCACTTTGGCGGCACTACCTATTGCGTCGGTCTCATATTTTGCAAATTGGAAGCTTCTAAGCTCAAGTTCTTCATCAGAGAAGACGGTGTCGATGAATATGAGATCTGCTTTGAGATCCATTGTCTCCTTGTTCTCCTTTGGATTGAGAAATAGAGCAGAGACCTTGGGGCAAACCAGTCTCACTCTAGACGAGGCTCGAGAAATCTTTCGTGAACTAAGTTTAGAAGACGCTCAAGGCGACTTGGCTGATCGTAAATTTCAAGAAGCCATAGAGATTTTAATTATAAATGAGAAAATAAAAGTAAACTCGAATATCTTGATAGCTGGAAACGACAGCGGACTAATTCCGAAATAGATGTTGAGAAGGAATCGATTGATTATGATTTCATGTGCGGGACTACTCTCTGCGACGGGACTTATTACGGGAGCTCTATTTCACCTCGGTTCTTCTCAATCAGAATTGCTACGAGTGTCGCTTCCCCCAAAATGGGGAGCACTTGTTCCAGGTCAGCAGCACAGTTTTGTTGGTGGTGTGATTCTGAGCCAGGAGTTTGAGTCATTGGTAAAAGTCGGTGGCGATGGTATCGTTACACCATCAGTTGCAAGATCTTGGAAAACTAGCGCAGACCAAAAATCAATAATTTTTGAGATAGATACAACCAAACGATTTTCAGACGGATCTTTTGTTCTTGCCTCAGATATAAAGAGAAACTGGGAGGCGTCAATGAGGTTGGCTAGCCAATCAACGAATCATTCGATGCAAGATTTGATGTATAAGATTGTTGGTTATGAGGAGTTTGATAGAACGTCAGAATTGGCGGGCATACGGGCTATCAATGACAAGACTCTCGAAGTCAGATTCAAGGAGCCTTTCCGGATGGCAATTGAGCATTTTTCAGGTGTCAGATATTCTGTAGCGAAGCCTTTGAGAAGTGGGCGGTTCATAGGGTCGGGACCTTTTGTTATTGAGAGCTCGAGTTCGGATAGAGTTAAGCTGGTTCGAAATCCATTTCATCCCGACAGTCAAATGAACCCCAAAGAGATTGCTATCGTGGGAGAGTCTGAAGTATCTCCTATAGTTCCGCTTTTAAATAGGGATCTAGATCTAGTCCAATTGAGTCCGTTTTCGAGTTTCCCAATGCTGGATGATAACAGAGACAAGTTAGAGATATTTCAGGGTCAGGTTTCGACTCATCTTATTTTAGTTTTAAATGGGATGAGCGGCAGATTTTTTCAAGATCCAAAGTTAAGAAAGGCATTCCAATATTTAATTCACAATGAGATTAGCGAAAATAAAGAATTTTTAAACAAAATGGCTCCCGGATTTGAGCCAGATAGTCAGTCTTACCTTCCGGTTCAGTCCGGCCGCTTGGATTCTCTCTTAGCTAGGGAGCTCGTCGATTCCGGAAGGGCGGATTTGGAGAGGCTCGTAGAATGGTCCCAAAAGAATCCTCTTCAAATTTATATTGGATCCTCGGGATCTTGGCTGGTTGAATTGCTTGAAAAATATGGGATTGCATTTAGAGACATATCCAATTCCGGAAACGGATGGTCGATGTTTTTCAAGACCTACGAGCCAGATGTATTCCTTTATGGTTTTAGTGTCTTGAAGGGGGATCCGGATGCATTGTACCACACTCTCGGTCCGAATGGATCAATTTCCACCGAGATGGCATCTAGACCAAGTGTTTTAAAGCTCCTAGAAGAGGGTCGGGAAATAACGGATCTATCTAAATTGAATGAGCATTATCAAAAAGTTTCATCATCTATTCTAGAGGAAGTCCCATATGTTCATTTAGGATTCTTAAGGAGAGTCTATGTTTTCAGGAAGAATTCGATAAAGTTGAAGAAGGACATTTTGACCAGAAGAGATTATGATTTATCGAACTTTATTTATCTGAAGAACAAATGAGTCTAAAGGCTTGGTTCGACAGAAATGCAATTCGTCCTATAAAAATTTTGTATTCTCTTGTTCTTGTGGGATTTGTTTCCCTTTCTGTGGCTGCATTTATTGAGGATCATTTTAGCACCAAAGAAGTTCTTCGAAACCTGAGGTCATTAGGCGAACTTGCGCTTGAGCAACGAAACCTATCACTCTTAGAGTCTTCGCTATTGCAAAGCCTTCGAGTTTTAAAGTCCTCTGAAGTGGTCGCCTGTCAGCAAGGTCGGACTATTTTTTCCTTCCCGGCCGAGAGCAAGAACTGCGAATTGATCGAATCTTCTTCGTGGACACCATTGAGCTATACAGTTTCGTTGAGTTCAGATTCTACATACTTTTATTTCAGGCAAAGTCCTATTCAGAAGTTTGGACCCTTTGCGGTTATAATCGTTGTAATTTTGTTTAGCTTTTTTGGTGTGATGTATCTCTTGAGTCACTTAAAATCCAGATTAGAGAAAGACATCATTTCATTTATGATGCCTCGCTCTGACCTTTCTACGTGCCATGTAGCGGAGGTCGTAGATCTATTGAAAAAGAGAACCGCCCTTGAGGTTTCGGAGGGAAACCTAAGGATTAGGGATGCAGTAATAGCTTCAAATAGGAGGACTGGTCATGACATGAAGTCCCCCTTAACGGCGCTTAAGGCCGTTGCTTTTAATATGGGGAGAGGTTCTCGTGCTGAGACCTTGGTCTTGGAGGCAATTAAACAGCTCACAACTATGGCTGATGAATTGCTGTCAGGAAGGCCGTCTAGTGATCCCGATATCAGTCATGAGATTGTAAAAGTAAGTGATTTGATCTCTCTATTTGAGGATACGATGTCTTCCAAATATTTAGAATATCCAAATGCTCAAATTGCCCATTCAACTTCACTTCTAGATGAACTCAATATGTCTGCAAGCTCGCTGGAATTAGATAGACCCACCATTTTGCGAATATTTTCAAACATTGTTAATAATTCAATAGAAGCGATCTTGCCGGAACCTCTTAATATCAAATTAAATATTGTGACTTCAACGACTACTGTAAGCCTATCATTTATTGACAATGGTCCTGGATTTCCGAATGTGATTTTATCAAATCAGGGTCGAGATAAGTTAAGTTTAGGTAAAAGTTTTGGGAATGGTTTGGGTATATACTCTGTAGCTGACTCAGTCTCAAAAGTTGGTGGGAGCCTAACTCTTCGAAATGTTTTGCCCAAAGGAGCTTTGACCGAATTAGTGGTTCCCTTAGATCTGAAGGTAGATTCTTAGCGGGAACTTTTTAAAGCTATGGTATCGAAAAATAAAATTGTCTTCAAAAATGACTTTTAAGAGCAGATTTGCTCAAATAGACCTGCTGTTAATAAATCATAGAACTAAAAACAATCCGGCTTTGAAGAGCTTTCGTAAAAGCCCATCATCTGAGGAGCCAACTCGCTGAGGTCGGCGATGCGAGAATCGGGGGAAGGGTGAGTCGACATGAACTCTGGTGTGCCGCCTCCTCCTTTGCCTTTCATGAGCTTCCAAAGTTCAGGGGCTTGTCTTGGATCGAATCCAGCCTTGGCCATGTATTCCACACCCAATCGGTCAGCCTCGGTCTCGTGCTTCCGGCTAAAGGGAAGTAAAACCCCAAACTGTGCGCCAAGTCCTAAAGCGGCCATCAGATACTGATCCTTCTTAGAATCTCTACCGAGCATTAAGTCCGCCACTTGAAGTCCCATTTGGGTGAGCATTCCCTGCGAGACTCTTTCGTTTCCATGGTGAGCGAGCACGTGACCAATCTCGTGGCCAATGACGGCTGCCAATTGATGTTGGTTTTTAACAAGGGCTAACATCCCCGTGTGAATGCCCATGTTGTTTCCAGGGAGAGCGAAGGCATTTGGGGAGGCATCTTTAAACACCTTGATCTCCCAGTCTTTTGGATTCTCACCCATCGCGACCAACAGGGCATCGGTCACACAGCGCACCTTTTTATTTTCCTGAATGTCAGAGGATGTCACCGACTTTTTCTTTAATTCAGTAAAAGAGTCGTCCCCCATTTTAGCCATCTGTCCTTCGTCGACCAAACGCACTTGGTTTCGGCCGGAAGGGGTCGTGGAGCAACTGGATAAAAAGGATAGAAAAAAGATTAAAACTGAGGCGATTAAGGAACTATCCAACATAACGACCCCCTTAGGCTCTCGCTTCCACAGGGACATCCCACTTCGGAGAGAAATCAGGATTGATGGTTCGGTTGTTCATCGCTTGAAGCGTATCCAGTTCGGCAAGGTCTGTGGAATCCAACTTCAAATCCAAAGCTTCAAGATTTGATCTTAAATGGTCCGCACTGGCCGTCTTCGGAATAGCCACCACCGCAGGCTGAGCGATCAACCAAGCCAAGGACACTTGTGCCGCCGACACTCCGTGTTTGGTTGCGATTTTATTGATCGTCGGATTTTTGAAAACTTCACCTCGTGCAAGGGGAGAATAGGCCATCATGAACTTGTTGTGTTTTTCTAGCCAATTCAACACGGGCTTTTGCGAGAGGAAGGGATGGTATTCCACTTGATTGCAAATAAAGTCCGGAGAGATCTCATAAGCTTGATCCAGTTTGTGAACGGGAAAGTTACTCACTCCAAAATTAAGAATGGATCCGTCATTCACTAGCTCTTCCATCGCGGCGAGGGTTTCATCCAGAGGGACACTTTCGTTCGGCCAGTGAATCAACATCAAGTCGATGTAATCGGTTTTGAGCTTATCTAAACTTTGCTGAGTGCTATCAATCACTGTCTGGGCGGAGAGATTGTCTTTCCAAACCTTACTGACTAAAAAAATATCTTTTCTCGCAACTCCGGTCTGATCAATGGCCGCGCCTACATACTCTTCATTGTTATAAATTTGAGCGGTGTCAATTAAGCGGTAACCGGTTTCAAGGCCCTTTGTGACGATGTTCGTGCAGTCGTAACCGTTGATTTGCCAAGTGCCCATTCCAAGCTTAGGGATCTTGAAATCGTCACCAGTGATGTGCTTCATGGATTGAAGATTGCTCATGATTTTTCTCCTTGAGGAGTGAAGGGGATCTTGTACTTTTTTAATACATCAATGGCCTCTTGATCAAAGAGATAGTCAATGGTGACACTCTGTGAGTCTTGGTCCTTGTCGAGCAAGTGATAAGGGCCTTTGTATTGGAGCAACCGCAATGGACTTAGGGAGTAAAGGGTGTCGATGTGGGGAGCAACTAGGCGCATCAACCAGCTGTCAAATTCCACCCTAAAGAAAGCTTGATCGGTCGTCGACTTGAGTTTTTTGATTCGAAAACCATAATCCCCCTGATTGACCGGAGTTAAAAACCGAATATCAAACTTCTTATCTTTCTCAATGATCTCTTTGAAGTGATCTCGAATAAAGTTGTGCAAGCCCTGGCCGGCGACCATCTCATCGCCATAATCCAAGGTCTTTGAGTTCAGTTTTTTGCCCTTCTTCTCTCGGCCGGAAAGAACCACCTTGTTGTCTTCAATCTTTAAGGATTCAAAACGATCAAATCTTTCATCCATGGTGGTGTATTCAGGAAGGTAAGGCTTTTTGCTGAAATCACTTCTCAATTCGGCAAATTTCTTTCCTTCAAGATCGAAATAGTCGGAATGAAGGGTGAGAAGTTTTTGGCCATCATAAGTGGAGAGATGTTTTTCAATGATCACCAAATCTCCCTTTTTGTTTTTAACTAGACCTACATCCAGAGTTGGCTTGGCGAACGCAAAGGCCGAGAGGAAAGAGAGCGAAATAAGGGTAAATGATTTCAATGGGACTCCTTTTTAAAAATGAGTCCCATGTTCCTTTGGTGCTGACTTTTTGTAAAGTTCTTTAAGGCGAAGCCACGGCAAAAGCAGCCCGCACGACGGTGGTCTCTGTTGAATCCCCATTTTTTACAGAAACTCTCAAGCGAGAGTCCATGGTGACCAGATCTCCGGCAACGGACCCTTGAGAGCAAGACTTAAAAAGATACTTTTGACCTTTAAGAATTTGACCGGAATTTGAGCTCTTCAGGGGTTTGCTCACATCCGCCCCACCTTTATAAGCGCAAACCACATTGGCAAGATCCTCATCGATGGTCACGTCCAGTTGATGATTGCCTGCATTTCCGGAGATCACCTCAATCGAAGCGGGAAGAGCAATCTTCAGCTGAACATCTCGTTTTAAATCTTCAATGTCAGAGTAAATCCCATCTTGCCAAGCACTTGGTCGATAGGACTTTTGCGCCTGAAGCGTGATCTTTGCGGGGAGCTCAAAATCAGGTTCAGTCTCATCCGCTGGTGGAGGTTCGCTCGGATCTTGAACGGGCACCTCCTGGCCACCTTGCCCTCCGTCAGAAGGGCCCTCTTCCAGGTTGGAAATCTTCTTCGCGCATCCTCCGCCTAAAAACAGTGCGGTGAACAATAAGAGAATGGATGTGAGTGCACAAACTTTCATAGGGGCCTTTCGATGAGTTTTAAAAGGCCTGGATTATAAGGCCCAGGCACCGTCCACCCCTTAGACCAACTTGTTCATTGAGTCGGTTAAAAAACTACTGGATAAAGCTTTTGATCGCTTGAATGGTTTTTCTTAGGTGAGATTCCACAGAGTCTGCTTCATAATCTTTATGCTTTGTCTTCATGTGCTCGTATTTGGCCGTTGAGCAAAAGGTGGCCCAATGAAAGAAAGCTCCAAAGATGGCCATCACCGCCCAATTCAAATCCTCTTCGCGCACAGTCTTTGGCAGCTCTTTTTTGAGTTTCTCATAGAACAGCTCCGACCCCGGTGGACCATCTTCACCTTGGGCTTGAGAGCAGTCATACTCCTCATCGGGCGGGGGAACCTCATCATTGAGCATCATCTTTAAGGTGTTTCTAAAAAGAGCCTTCGAGTCACAACAAAATCGAAAAGTTTTCAAGACAAAATCTTC